>Ga0055451_10000732_pt1 | contig 13232 bp, 10 predicted proteins | sample China_Galinas_PW_3_FD_57745 | JGI IMG/M metagenome (GOLD analysis project Ga0055451, IMG submission 57745) | Wetland microbial communities from San Francisco Bay, California, USA, that impact long-term carbon sequestration - China_Galinas_PWB_D2 | ecosystem: Environmental > Aquatic > Marine >... | reverse complement strand
CATCGAAGACGGCGCGGTCGCCGTAATCGGCACAAAGATAGCTGCCGTTGATACCAGGGCAAACGTCACCGCGAAGTACTCATCCGATGACGTTATAGACGGCAAGGACAGGGTCGTGCTCCCGGGGCTTATCAATACGCACACGCATGCCGCGATGGTTTTCATGCGCGGCATGGCCGACGACATGCCCCTTAAGGTCTGGCTCGAAGAGCACATCTGGCCCGCCGAAAACCGCTGGCTAAGCCCGGAGTTCGTTAACGATGCCGTGGAGCTTGCCGTGGCCGAGATGCTAAAGGCAGGCGTTACGACGTATAACGATATGTACTTCTTCGAAGGTGTGGCCGCCGAGGTGTCAAAGCGCATGGGCATCAGGGCCATGCTCGGCGCGGGGGTCATAGACTTCCCCACCAAGACCACTACCGGGCCCGACGACTGTATCGAGAAGGCCGAGCGGTTCATTAAGAAGTGGAAGGACGACGATCTCGTATATCCCGCAGTTGCCCCTCACGCCACTTTTACCTGCAGCCCGGACACTCTTGGGAAGTGCAAGACGCTGGCCGATAAGTATGGCGTGCACATCCACACACATGTCGCCGAGACCGAATGGGAGGTCGGGGAGGTAAAAAATAAATACGGTAAGACCCCTGTTGAGTTTCTTGAGTCAGAAGGTTTCCTTGGAGATAACGTGCTTGCCGCCCACTGTGTATGGGTCACGGATGAGGAGATAGAGATACTTTCCAATAGGAAGGTAGGGGTGGCGCATTGCGTGGAAAGTAACCTCAAGCTCGCATCCGGCAACGCTCCTGTCACCAAGATGCTAAAGGCCGGCGTTAGCGTTGGCCTCGGTACAGATGGAGCCGCAAGCAATAACGACCTCAACATCCTGGGCGAGATGTCTACGGCGGCGAAGTTACAAAAGGCCATAACCGGTGACCCCACGGCCCTGAACGCTCAGGAGGCACTCTCGATGGCGACGCGCTGGGGTGCGGAGGCGATGGCGATGAGTTCGCTGATAGGAAGTCTTGAGGTTGGAAAGGCTGCCGACATCATTTCAATCGATATGAGAAAGCCGCACCTGAGTCCACATTACAATGTTTTCTCTAACCTTGTCTATGCCGCGCGGGCGTCGGACGTGGACACCACAATAGTGAACGGCAGGGTGGTCGTCTCGGGTGGAAGGTTGCTCAGCGGGGACGAAGATGAGATAATGGACAAGGCGCGCAGGTGGGGCGAGAAGGTCTGCGCCGCCGAGTGTAAGCCCCAGAAGAACGCTTAACCGCTTACGGAGGACTTAAGGATGCTGCTGTATCTTGTCAGACACGGAGAGGCTAATAGCTCGGCCGAGGACCCAAAGGAAGGACTTTCGGAGCACGGTCGTAGGGATGTCGAGCGGGTGGCCTCGTACCTGTCGTCGCTTGAAGTAAGACATATATTCCACAGCGTCAAGTTCCGTGCAATGCAGACGGCCGAGGTTTTCACGGAATATATAGAGCCCGAGGAAGGCCCGACCGAGGCCGACTCGCTCAAACCTATGGATGATCCCTCGGTATGGGCCGGGAGACTCGATGCCATCACCGACGACATCATGCTTGTGGGGCATCTGCCCTTCATGTCGAGGATGGCGTCCCTTCTTCTGACCGGGGACCAGGACAGGGCGGCCTTCGAGTTCGGCCCGGCTTCCGTTCTGTGCTTAAAGCGACATGAGGGCGGCAGGTGGGCCGTCCGGTGGATGCTCGGCCCCGATACCGCTAAGAGCTAAGAATCCGAAGCTATATCAGGCGAGGTGCTCGACAAGTATCTTGAGCCCAATGCCGATGAGTATGAGCCCTCCGAGCGCCTCTATTTTCTTTTCGAAAAAATGGCCGAACCTGTCTCCGATGAAGACGCCCGCGTAGGAGAGCGCGAAGGTCACGATGCCGATTATCACCGCAGGTGTTATTATGTTGACCTTTATGATTGAGAGCGTAAGCCCCACGGCGAGGGCGTCTATGCTCGTGGCCACGGAGAGAACGAGCAGCATTGCGAGGCTGAGGTCGTCGCGCGGGTTTTCGGCCTCTTCGAGCTTGAAGGACTCATAGATCATCTTTCCCCCGACGAAGGCGAGAAGCCCGAAGGCTATCCAGTGGTCGAACGACCCTATCAGGTCTCTGAGCCCAAGACCCAGAAGCCATCCTACCATCGGCATGACCGCCTGAAATACGCCGAAGAAGAGGGCTATCTTCAGGGCGAACCGCACACGCAGTCTCGATACCGCCAGGCCGTTTGCCACGGATACTGCAAAGGCGTCCATGGCAAGGCCTACGGCCACGAAGACTATGGAGAGCAGGTCGAGCGTCCCTGAACCGTTCGTAATATCCATATTGATGATTTTGCCAGAACCGGACGCCTAATTGGTAGCCGGGATTAAGAACAGGCTGTTTGACAGACTTCGAGCCGCAGTCATAGAATAGTTAGTTTTGCTAAATTGCCGACGCACTAAAATGCAAAGCCCCTTAGGTGGGATTAATGCGAGGCCGGCGTCCGGGCAGGAGGAGACTGGAGCATGAACGCAGGGATTTTGAAAATAAACGGACTTCGTTTTGACAACATAAAGGGTGATATCTACGGCGGGTTGACTGCCGCGGTGGTGGCTCTGCCTCTGGCCATGGCATTCGGCGTGGCCTCGGGCGCGGGCCCCATTGCGGGACTCTACGGCGCAATCTTCGTCGGCTTCTTTGCCGCAATTTTCGGAGGCACCCCGAGCCAGGTGTCGGGCCCCACCGGGCCAATGACCGTAGTAATGACCGGCATCCTCGTGCGCTACATGGCCCTCGACCCCGTCAACGGCGCGGCGATAGCGTTTACGGTGGTGATGCTTGGCGGGATATTCCAGATACTCCTCGGGGTGTTTCGTCTGGGAAGGTACATCAATCTCGTCCCGCATCCGGTCATTTCGGGTTTCATGAGCGGCATCGGGGTCATCATCATCCTGCTGGAGCTGGGCCCGCTCGTAGGGCACGCGAGCGTGGGAAAGCCGCTTGAGGCCATAAGGCATCTGCCCGAGCTGTTCCAGAACCCGAACCAGGCGGCCCTCATGCTCGGTTTGCTTACGCTCCTGATAGTGTATCTGTTGCCGTCGAAGATAAACAGAATAATCCCCGCGCCGCTTCTGGCGCTCGTGGTTGGCACGCTGGCAATGCTTGCCTTCTTCCCGAATGGATCGGTGGCTACCATCGGCGATATACCAACGAGTTTCCCCAAGCTCCATATGCCGACGTTTGCACTTTCAATACTGCCGAGCATGATAAAATCCGCCCTGATACTTGCAGTGCTAGGCAGCATCGATTCTCTCTTGACATCTCTTGTGGCGGACAACGTTACGAGGACGAACCACAAGTCAGACAGAGAGCTGATAGGGCAGGGCATAGGCAATACCGTCGCCGGACTTTTCGGCGGCCTTCCTGGCGCGGGCGCTACTATGAGGACCGTCGTCAACATACGCGCGGGCGGTCGCACGCCCATATCCGGCACGGTGCATGCGGTTACGCTTCTCGCTGTCGTGCTCGGAGTGGGAGCGCTGGCCAAGAATATCCCCCTCGTGGTTCTTGCGGGAATACTCGTCAAGGTCGGCACGGACATTATCGACTGGGACTTCCTGAAAAGAGTTCACCGAGCGCCGAGGACGGGCGTCGTCCTCATGTTCGTCGTTCTGTTCCTGACCGTATTCGTCGATCTCATAACTTCTGTGGCAGTGGGCATGGTAGCGGCTAGCCTGCTCTTGGTGCATCGCATGGCGAACCTCCAGCTAAACAATATCAAGGCTATAACCGATCCCGACGAGGAAACTCCGTTGTGCGAGGAGGCCATAACCATTCTCAAGACGGCGAAGGGCCGTATTCTTCTTTATCACTTGAGCGGCCCGCTAAGTTTCGGAGCTGCCAAGGATATGGCGAAAAGGTTGACTCGCGTAAGCGGATACGAGGCCCTCGTCCTGGACCTCACGGACGTGCCCCTGATAGATTTCACTACAGGCATCGCTATAGAGGATATGATCAAGACTGCCGAGAGTACGGGGCGTCATGTGCTTGTCGCTGGCGAACAGATGAGGGTAAAGGATATCCTCAAGAAGCTCGGAGTGCTGGGGCTCCTCAAGCCCGACCACGAGTTCCCGAGCAGAGTCCTTGCCCTGAAGAAGGCGGCTGAGCTCATCGGGCTTGAATATCCGGGGCGAAAACAGAGCTGAAATAACCGGCCTCAGCCCGGATACTAAGGCCACAGGTGGCGGTTATTCGCCGTGAAGCAGAATCCGGTTGCGGCCGGACTCCTTGGCGGCATAGAGCGATTTATCCGCGAGCCTGATAACCGCATCCATTGAGTCGCCGTCGTTAGGGTAGGCGGCGACGCCCCCGCTTATCGATACGCAACCGAGCGGCTGTTTCTCCCTGTGGGTAAAGGGGTGCGACTCAATCATCTTCCTTATGCCTTCGGCGTACATCATCGCGTTTTCCCTGTTGGTGTCATTGAGGAGCACGATGAATTCCTCACCGCCGAAGCGGGCTACAACGTTCGTGGAACGGGTGTGTTTTTTGAGCATTGCGCCCAACTCTCTAAGTAGCTTATCGCCCTCGGCGTGGCCATTTGTGTCGTTGTAGTTCTTGAAATTGTCTATGTCGAAGATGAATATGGACAGGGGCTGCTCGTAGTTAGCGGCCTTGCGGCAGGCCTCTATGCCCATATCCTCGAAGTGGCGGCGGTTAAATAGGCCTGTGAGCGGGTCGGTAATGGCATCCTTCTTCACCGCGGAGAGGAGCTCAGTGTTCTTCAGGGCTATACCGGCGAGGTCTGTCACCATGGCAAGAAGGCGTCTTTCGTTGCCGGTAGTGTTTTTGATTTTTCCTACTGCCAGAACGCCCAGAAGGTTTTTCTTGAATTGAATGGGGGAGGCCATGGTAAGCACATCGCTTTTTCCCTCCGCCCCCTTCATTCTTATCTGGTCCTTGGTAACCGTCATGCCCGCGTCCGCAGCAGTGCCTATGATGCCCTCACCAATCGCGAACTCTATGCGTTGCCCGCGCTTCGTGCCGAATGCCGCTGTTAAGGAGAGCTTTTTACTCTCGTCGTTATAGACGTACAACTCCACGGCGTTCGTGTCCATAAGGGTCTTTGTCATTCGGATTATGGCGTTTATGAGGTCGTCATAGGAGAGGTTGGAGTTGATGTTCTTGACTATCTCGGGCAGGGTAACCGCGAGGTGAAGGTATTTCTCGAGCTTAATGTTAAGACCCTTTATCTCGTTTTGCTGGCCGCTGATCCGGGATTTCGTCTGTAGAAGCTCATTGCTTAATGCCGCCTCCGAGGACGAATCGGCACTGCCGAGCCTGGAGAGTGAACCAATTAACAGCCCGACGAGTAACCCCAGCACCGCCGCGATAGCAATGACTATAATTTGGTGAGTCGAAATGGCCTCTATCATCCCCATTTGTCCCGGATAGGCTCAACCGTGGTTGTGACGAGCCGGGATTTACACCCCCGATTACTTAAAACACTGATAATTTATTTGGAGTTAATTATATATGATGACATATGTTTATTTATAGATATTTCCGGGGAGTATCAATAACGATCTTACCGGAGGCGTGGGGCTTAGAAGAGGCTTAAGTGCGGCGATGAGATGTAAAAGACTATTAATCAGTAGGTTGTAGCAATTAACTTAAAGTAATTGATTAAATCTATTACAGCTTGCGGCGGCCTTCGAGGGACTTCTTGAGCGTCACTTCGTCGGCGAATTCTATATCCCCGCCCATGGGAAGGCCGTAGGCGATCCGGGTGATGCTAACGTTGAGGGGATCGAGTGCCTCCCTCAGGTACTGGGCGGTCATCTCGCCCTTGGTGTTGGGGTTGGTGGCTATGATTATCTCTTCCGCGCCGTTCGCCTTGATCCTCGATATGAGCTCGTCTATCTTAAGCTTGTCCGGGGTGATGCCGTCGATTGGCGAGAGGGCCCCGAGCAGCACGTGGTAGTGTCCGTCGAAACTGCCCGAGCGCTCGAAGACTATTATGTTCGAGGGCTCCTCGACAACGCAGATCTTTCTGGAATCGCGCGAACTGTCGGCGCATATCGAGCACTGCTCGGACTCCGTAATATTAAAACAGGTTTCGCAGAAACGCGCCTTGTCCTTCACCTCGTCTATGGCGCTCGATATGGATTTTGCATCCTCGGGTGACATGGCGAGGATGAAGAAGGCGAGCCTCTGGGCCGTCTTCCTGCCTATGCCCGGAAGCTTTGTGAGCTGCTCTACGAGGTTTTCGATAATGCCCTGGGACATTGGTGCCTACTTGAACATGTCTCCGAGGCCGCCCATTCCCGGTATCTGCATGCCCCCGGTGAGCTTGGACATCTCCTCGTTGACCGCCTCCTGGGCCCGCCTCAGGGCTTCATTGCTTGCGGCCATTATGAGGTCCTGGAGCATCTCGACGTCTTCGGGGTCGACAACGTCCTTCTCTATCTTTACCGAGACTATTTCGCCGGCGCCGCTAGCCACAACGGTGACCATGCCGCCGCCAGCGGTGGCCTCAACGGTCTTTTTCTTGGCCTCTTCCTGGACGCGGGCCATCTCGGCCTGCATCTTCTGGGCCTCGCGCATTATGTTTCCGAGCATCTTCTTAGACATATGAGCCTCCGTATTTATGTTTTTAGTCTTTGACTTCCTTCACGTCCACCACTCGGCCCTCGAAGAGTTCGAGCGCTTCCTTCACAACCGGCTCGGACATCGCCTTTTCCTTGACGTCTTTTTTCGTGCGCGCTCCCCTTGCCGCCTTTATCTTGATCTCCACGGTGGTAGGCTCGCGGCGCACCTCGGTGGCCGTGGCGGCAATCTCCTTGAGCTTCTCCTTCACAGGGTCAGCGCATACATGCGAGTCCGAGCTCTTAAATATCAGAACGAGGTTTCCGTCGCCGAACTCGGGCGTGGCCTTTGCAAGCTTGGAGCTTAAGCGTGGGTCCTCGGTCTTATCCATGATTGCCTCAAGAAGCGCCTCGGCCGTCTCGGGAACCTGGACAGCCTCTGAACGGGAAGGTTCTTCCTCGGGAACCGGGTCTTCGTCCGGTTCGGGGGTTTCAACGGGCTTAGTTGCTTCAGCGCTCTTGGATGATTCAACCGCCTCTTTCTTAAGAGACGTGGATTTGATAGTCCTCGGCTCCTGTTTTACCGGAGGAGCTTCCTCCCGTGCCGGAGCGGTCTTCGTGGGAAGAGGGGCCTCGCCTGAGGTTAGGGCGGCGAGGGCGTCGCTCACCGGGCGGTACATGCTCAGGTAGCTTATCTTTATCAGGGCCATCTCGAGCGCTATCCTCGGCGAAAACGATATCCTTACTTCGGATTCAGCTTTTATAAGCTCGGGGATGATAAGCGATATGTATTCTATCGAGGCCTTCGAGGCGAGCCTGGTCATCTCGTCCATTTCCTCGGCGCTTGCGTCCAACGCGCCCTCGGGGTTTTTGACGAGCTTGGCAACGAGCAGGTCGCGGAAGAACTTTATGAGGTCCCTCGTAAACGCCCTGAGGTCGGTGCCTTTCTCGTTAAGCTCCGACACCGTGGCAAGTATCTCCTCACGCTTGCCGGCAAGCAGGGCGGAGGCTATATCCATCAGACCCTTGAAGTCGGTGATGCCGAGGAGGTTTTTAACGTCGTCGTCCCTAATCTCCGTCGAGAACGAGGCCACCTGGTCGAGTATGGTGAGCGAATCGCGGATGCTTCCGTCGGCGGCCCTGGCGATCATGCTCACGGCGGAATCGGCGATGCTTATACCCTCCTTATCGACGATCTGAGCAAGCCGCTGGCGGATCTGCTCCGTGGATACGCGCTTGAAGGGCAGGTGCTGGCACCTGCTCATAACCGTAAGTGGTATCTTGCGCGGCTCCGTCGTGGCCATGACGAACACCACGTGGGGCGGCGGCTCCTCGAGAGTTTTTAAGAGGGCGTTGAATGCCTGCGTGGAGAGCATGTGGCTCTCGTCGATTATATAGACCTTGTGCTTGCCCCCGGAAGGTGCGTACTTTACGCGCTCGCGGAGGTCTCGGATATCGTCGACGCTGTTGTTCGAGGCGCCGTCTATCTCGATGACGTCCACCGAGTGTCCGTCGGTCACGCCCAGGCAGGAGGGGCACTTGCCGCACGGGTTGGCAGTAGGGCCCTGTTCGCAGTTGAGGGCCTTGGCGAGAATCCTCGCCGTGGAAGTTTTCCCCACGCCCCTTGGGCCGGAGAAGATGTACGCGTGGGCTATCTTGTCCTGCTCGATGGAGTTCGTAAGAATGCGGACGATCGGGCCTTGCCCGATTATGTCCTCGAAGCCCTGAGGCCTCCATTTTCTTGCCAGTACCAGATAGCTCATAGGTATAAGAAATCTATTTCGGTTTTGGTGGTTCCCTTCAGTCAGGCAACGGCTTGCTGCGGCACCCAGGGAAAATGCTTACCGTTGCTTCCTTCCGGACCTGGCGGGGTTCACATCCACCTGTTGCGCAGGGCCATTGCCTGGCTGTAAGGAACCACGCCCCCGCATTTATATTTCAAATGGCGGAGAGAGAGGGATTTGAACCCTCGGTGAGGCTATAAACCCCACACACGATTTCCAGTCGTGCACCTTCAGCCGCTCGGTCATCTCTCCAATTAATCTTAATTATCAATGGATTACGGTATTATACCATTAATGGTCAAGCAGTTGAAAGTGCGCTCAGCCAAGAGTCCCGAACTCCTCGGCGGCCTCTTGGGCGGGCGACCTCTCGGTAGTGGTGTATCTCGGCGAAAAGTGGGTGACCACAAGCTCCTTGACGCCCGCTCTGCGGGCGATTCTGCCTGCGAGCCCAGCCGTAAGATGATGCCTCTGGCGGGCCATTTCCATGTCCTCGTCCATGAAATATGCCTCGCAATAAAGAGTGCTTGAATCCCGCGCGAGGCCGATTATCTTCTCGACATTCTCTTCAGTGGGTTCGGCATCCATGACGTAAGAGAGCTTCTGCCCGTCGGTTGTCATCGTAATATCCTTGAGCTCACCAAGCGGCACCGTCCTGCGACCGACATCCACCATGGCATCATTCGGCGCATTGGTCTTCACGAGACGCTTTAGCTCAGAGAGCCAGGGCCCCACGGGAAGGTCCCTTTGTTCGAGGGCGTCCTTGTCGATGTTTATGTGGTAGTCTTCCTCGAGCGTGTAGCCCAGGCACTGGATGTCGTGTCTCAGGTTCACGGCCCTGACCCTGAACAGCTCTTCCTCGAGCACGAGGCCGTCGAAGGGCTTTTCATCGCGGTCGATACGCCTGAAGGACTCCGATGCGTGGAAGCTTGCGTGCCTTATCGTCTCCGAACCTATGCCGAAGACCTCGAGCTTTATCGGATACTCCTCTATCAGGTTCCACGTATAGCCCCGGAGCTTTCCCTCGACGTGCGAGATTATCTCCTCGGGGCCATAGATGCGAAGGGGGCGCTCGCTTCTCAGTTGAGCCCTCAGAAGGGTGTCAAACCCGATGAAATGGTCTATGTGTGTATGCGTGACAAATACGTCGGAGACCTTCAGCATATCGCCGTAATCCAGCGCGCCGATGTCGCCCGCGTCGAAGAGAAGTGCCCGTTTTTCCCAGAAGAGCCTGACGTAAAGGCAGGGGTCGTCGAAGGGGCCGTTTACGAGGCGATGGTGAAAAGTAGGCTTCATATTGCATTATATATTAATGTGATATAATTGTTAGGACTATTTAGTAATATAGCTATTATACGGAGGATTCATGCCCGAACTCAGAAAAGACCCTATCCTCGGCAGATGGGTGATTATCTCCGTCGAGAGGGGTAAGCGCCCCACTGATTTCCCGTCCTCGTCAAGAAAGAGAAGGGGAGGTTTCTGTCCTTTCTGCCCGGGCAACGAATACACCACTCCGCCTGAGATAATGGCCGTCAGAGAGGAAGGCTCAAAGCCCAACGAGAAAGGCTGGACACTGAGGGTCATGCCCAATAAATTCCCCGCCCTGCAATCCGGCGGCAAGCTCAACAAGAAGGGCGAGGGCCTTTACGACAAGATGAACGGCGTCGGTGGGCACGAGGTCATAGTTGAGACTCCCGACCACAATCTCACCCTTGCGACCATCTCGCCCAAGGCCTTCGAGGACGCCCTGATGGCCTATCACGCGCGGCTGACGGATCTCAAGAACGACAAGAACATAAAATACGTCCTGATCTTCAAGAACGAGGGAGACGCCGCTGGGGCTTCGCTCGAGCACTCGCATACTCAGCTCATTTCGCTGCCCATCATCCCTCGTACCGTCAAGGATGAGATCAAGGGCGCCATGGACCATTACGACCACCGCGACCGCTGCCTCTTCTGCGACATCGTCCACCAGGAACTGGACGATGGGCGCAGAGTGGTGCTCGAAAGCGATGACTATATCGCGCTCGCGCCGTTTGCACCGAGGGCTCCGTTTGAGACATGGATTCTTCCTAAGAACCACGAGTCATCGTTCGGACCCAGGGACGGAAGTTTCAAGGGCCTCGCGGAGCTCTTCCAGAACGTCATCAAGCGGATAGACGCCACTTTGGACACGCCGCCATACAACTTTGTGATTCACACATCGCCGCTCGATATCGAGGAGAACCATTACTATCACTGGCACATCGAGATCATGCCTAAGCTCACAAAGATAGCCGGGTTTGAATGGGGCTCAGGGTTCTATATAAACCCGACTCCTCCAGAGGAGGCGGCCAAGTTCTTGCGCGAAGCGAATATCTGAACTTGAAATGAGTCCGGAATGAACGTAGTACTTGCCACATCAGAGGCGATCCCTTACGCCAAGACCGGCGGTCTGGCCGACGTGACCGGCTCGCTCCTCGGAGAGCTTCGCTCCCTCGGCGTCCATGCAAGCCTCTTCGTTCCCCTGTATCAAAGCATCCGAAAGAAGTTCAAGCCCGTGGACACGGGACATTCTGTCAAGGTCAGCCTCGGCACAAAGAGTTATGAGTCGAAGATATTTTCGTTCGACGACTCCGTCTATTTCATAGAGTGCGACGAGTTCTTCAACAGGGAGGAGTTGTACGGCACGTCATCGGGAGATTTCGAGGACAACGCCCAGAGGTTCATCTTCTTTTCAAAGGCGGTGCTCGAGGCCTGTATCGAACTTGGCCTTAAGCCCGACGTCATTCACACGAACGACTGGGAGACGGCCCTCATACCTCTGTACATGAAGACGATTTACAAGAAACAGTTTCCCCGCGCGGCCTCGATATTTACCATCCACAACCTCGGCTACCAGGGGATATTCCCCTCATCGGTAATGCCCCTTACCGGACTTGGCAAAGAGTGGTTCACGCTAAATGGTATAGAGTTCTTTGGTCAGGTGAACCTGCTAAAGGCGGGTATCATCGGTGCGGACATTATTACCACGGTCAGCAAAAATTACGCCCGCCAGATACTGACCAAGGAGTACGGGGCCGGGCTCGAGGGCGTGCTCGCGCAGAGGGAGAAGGACATAGTAGGCATCTTAAACGGGATTGATTACAACGAGTGGGACCCCTCGGCGGACCCCGCAATCACTGCGAGGTATTCGCTGGACTCCCTCGCTGGAAAGGCGAGGTGCCGTAGCGCCCTGAAAAAGGAATGCGGAATAACGAGGCGAGGTGTTCCGCTTGCGGGCATAGTGGGGAGGTTGTCTTCACAGAAAGGTATAGATATATTCCTTGAGGCCGTGGACGAGATAATACGTGCCGGCCTGAACGTCGTGGTGCTCGGCCTTGGAGAGGAAGTGCTTCAGAAAGGCTTAATCGCGGCTACGAAGAAATATCGTGGAAAGGTCTTCGTTAAAGTCGGCTTCGACGAGGAGTTCGCGAGGCGGATATATTCGGGCTGCGACATGCTCCTGATGCCGTCGCATTACGAGCCCTGCGGCCTCGTGCAGATGATAGCCATGCGATACGGCGCGGTGCCGGTGGCAAGGGCCACGGGCGGCCTCGTCGATACCATCAAGGACTACTCCCACGTTAGCGGGCGCGGCACGGGCTTCCTGTTTACGGGGAGATGGCCCTCGGCAATGGCAGAGTGCGTAAAGAGGGCGATCTGCGTTTATAGCTCGAAGGATCAGTGGAAGAAGCTCGTCGTCGGGTGCATGAAGCAGAGGTTTCACTGGAAGGCTTCGGCGCGAAAGTATGTGGCCCTGTACAGGGAAGTCAAGCGAAAGGCTATGGCATGAGCCTGAAAGACAAGATACTTGCCCTGACTGTTGCGTTTCTGTTTACGGCGCTATTGATGGGTGTCGGAGCTTTCTATCTGTTCAACTCGCTCGGCAACAATCTGGACGCACTGGACGATCAGGTCAAGTTATACAAAGCACACGAGGACCTCAGAAATGCCGTGATAGATTTCATCCGCGCCACCAACAACTGGGCCCTGACAGGTGACGCCCAGTTCCAGCGCCAGTATAACGACAGCCTTTCGATCGTGAACAAGAGCTTCGGAGAGCTCGCCGGATTGCCGGTAGATAAAGACCTTATGGAGAGCATTGGGGAAAATTATCAAGAGGCCAAGAAGTACTCGACTGTCATAATGGCCACTAACAACCCCGTCGGAAACCTCAAAGTTCTCAGTGCTCTAAATGATTTGGGTACACAGGAAGATGTCCTTCACGACGAGATTAATACGCTTGCTTACGGATCGCTTCAGACGACAATGGGCGTCATCAGCGCTGGCGAAGCCATAAAGAAGAGCCTTACTTACTATCTCGCTCTCCTTATCGGGCTGAGCATATTACTTTCGGCCATACTCGTCATACTAATGAGGCGGGTTCTCGAAGAGCCATACAGGGAACTTCTCGGAGCCACCGAGAGGGTGGCGGGTGGCGATTTCAGCGTCCGCATTCACTCTCCGAGCAGAGACGAGTTCGGCATAATTTCCGACAGATTCGACAGCATGGTTGAGAGCCTTGAGAAGTCGGAAATGATGTCCCAGAAGAAACTTTCCGAAACCGAACTTTTTCTCGACGTGGCACGCATAGCGGGCCAGACGCCGGACCTTCATGAGGCCCTCGCGATGATAGTGGAGTCTGTTGCCAGCAAGATGAACAAGGACGTTTGCGCAGTTTATCTACTTAATCCGGAGCTTAAGACCTTCATGCTCGAATCCAGCAACAAGGAAGATGTAGTTAAGTCGCTATCGATCGACGAGAAGATCCCGGTGAGGGTCCTCGCCGAACGCAAGCCTTTCACTATAAATAACACGTCGGAGCT
>Ga0055451_10000730_pt1 | contig 13252 bp, 23 predicted proteins | sample China_Galinas_PW_3_FD_57745 | JGI IMG/M metagenome (GOLD analysis project Ga0055451, IMG submission 57745) | Wetland microbial communities from San Francisco Bay, California, USA, that impact long-term carbon sequestration - China_Galinas_PWB_D2 | ecosystem: Environmental > Aquatic > Marine >... | reverse complement strand
GCGAGGATACGCTTGCGGCGTCGCCCGGCCCAGGACTTCGTCCTGGGTCGGGCGCCTAGCCGGCGACGACGGTGAAGCGTCCGGACGCGAGGCCCTCTCGGGCGATCGCGTACACCTCGTCCGTCGAGCGGTCGTCGGTGTCGATCGCGTGGTCGCTCCACTCGCCGAGGTCTCCGAACGCCTCGGACATCTGTCGCACCGCTGCGCTGGCGCCAGGCCCCTCCCGCTCGCGCACCCGTCGGAGCGCCTCATCGACCTTCACCCGGAGCACGAGATACGAGAACGCCGGGCCCGCGCACAGCTCCTCTCGAATCAGCGGGAGGAACCAGGGACCGATCACACCATCCAGGAACACGCGGTAGCCCCCGTCCGCGAACGCGCCGGCGGATCGCGCCAGGGCCCGCATGATGACGCGATTCTGGTGTTGGGATTCGGGACGCGTCGGGTCGATCGGCGAGGCCGGGAACCCGTAGAAGAGGTCCGAGGGAATGTGGAGCCCGTCGTCGCCCGAGCCGGCGAGCGCCCGGGCCAGGGTCGTCTTTCCCGTCCCCGGGCTGCCGGACACGATCACGATCGAGGGCGCACCCATGCTTCCCTCGCCGGACCGCGGATCCCGCGCCGGCGGGTGCCGGGTCCAGCCGACGCCCGCGTCACGAGCGGCTCCCGACCTCGCCGGGATCTCACTCCGGAGCCTCGTCGAACGCCCGGTGTCCCGGCGGGATCACGACCCAGGGCAGCCGCCGCCGGGTCCAGATGTGGGCGGCGACCTCGACCTCCCCGGCGCGGTCCAGGGTTCCCACGTAGATCGTCCGGTAGTGCGGACGCCCGGCGTTGCCCGAGTAGAGCGCCGATCCGCAATCGCCGCAGAACCAGGTGGTGATGCGATTGCCGCTCTCCGCCACGCGCACGCGACTCGCCGGAGCGCCCGCCGTCGCCCGAAGCGCTTCCCCGGGCACCCGGAGGCAGGTCGCGAACGCGCTCGAGGTCAGGTGCTGGCACTCCAGGCAGTGACAGGTGTAGCCCACCAGCGGCTCCGCGGTGCAGCGGTAGCGGATCGCCCGGCATTGGCATCCGCCCTCGAAGGGCGCTTCCAGCATGTCGACGTCTCCTGGATCGCGAGGAAGTCGCGGGTCCCGCCCTTCCCGTTCGACGAGGAGCCCCGTCGAGGCCCCTATTGGTGGGTCGGGTCCGGATCCTCGGGCTCGTAGAACTCACCGTCGAGATCGTCGAGCTTCGAGAGCAGGAACCCGCGGGCGTCCTGGATCGCCTGGTTGTAGACCGGGGCGCCGAGCCGGCGAATGAAGAACTCGATCAGCCGCTGTGCCTGGAACTCGCTCAGCTCGCGGTCGAGCTCCTGCGCGAAGAAGCGCCGGAGCTCGCCGGCGATCCGCTCTCGCCCCTCGTCGGAGAGCTTGATCCGCATCGGGGCGTCGGCGAACCGGTCCGCCATCTAACGACCTTGCCCCTTGCGGACCGATTCCAGCCACTCCTCCGCGGCGCCACGCTCGCGAAACACGTGCGAGATCTCGAACTGTCCCTCCAGGAACACCTGGAACATGCGGCTCATCCCATAGAGCGCGTCGCGGCTGGCGACGATCGCCACCGCTCCCCAGGACACACTGGACTTCAGGCGCTCGACCTCGCCGGCCACCGCCTGGAGCTGGCTGCTGGCGGGGAGGGTCTGCGTCTCTTCGAGATCGAGCAGCACGTCGAGCCGCTCGGGGAGCGAGTCATCGCGCTCCAGCTCCTGGAAGTGGCGGACGACCTCGTCGAAGGAGACCTGCCCCGTACAGCGTGTGTGGATGAAGCCGGCGTCCGGGTCGAGCACGTAGGTGACGGGCATTCCCGAGGATCTCCTGCGCGTGCGCGGGCTCGCTCGCCCAGGGTAACAGACCCCGAAGGCGAGCGGAGCGACAGAGCCGGCCGGCCCCGTCGAGCTCTCGGACGCGCTCTCCGACTCACGATGCGACCCTCGCCGACACCGAGCCCAGGTCCCCGAACTCCGCGACCGCTTCTTCTCCGGCGTGGATCTCGACCGCCCGGGCGGTGTAGGAGCCCGACAAGACGAGATCCCCCGGCTCGAGGGACTCGCCGAACGCGGCCAGGTAGGACGCGACGAAGGCGACGAGCTCGCCCGGGTCGGCCGGGACGAGATCGCCGCGCGGCGGATCCGAGGAGCGGCCTCCCACCCGGAGCACGGGATACGCGGATCCGAGATCGCGCGCCGCGTCGAGCGACGCGGAAGGCCCGAGCACGGTGGCGTCGTGGAACATGCACTGCGCCACGAGGTCATCCAGGCCCGAGGTGGGCTTCGCGTAGTCGACGATCTCGAGGGCCGGGCGTACGTCCGCGATGAGGCTGCGGGCGCTCGCCGGCGAGCATCCGGCGGGGACGAGCGCCGCCAGGGACACGGCGAGCTCCGGCTCGACGAGAAGCCGGGCCTCGCCCGACGGGGCGAGCACCGCACCCGTCGAGAACACCCTGCGGCCGTCGATCCAGCCGACGACCGAGTGAGGCAGGTCGAGCTGGCGGCGCACCTCCGGCACGTTGATCCCGATCTTCCAGCCGCGGCGCGGCATGCCGTCGGCCAACGCCTCGCGCAGGCGAACGAGCTGACGCGCCATGCCGGGCGCGAATCGAACGGGATCGACAGCGGGGTTCATGCCACGTCCCGTCATGGATCGCGCCGCGGCGATCCGGCTAGCGGGGCTCCAGTCGAACGAAGTACCGGGGTGGAAATCCCGTCAGGACCCGGAAGAACGCGGGCAGACCGTTCTCGCCGTCGACCCGATCGTGCTCCGCGCCCGTGACCGGTACGGCGCGATAGTCGCCCGTCTTGCCGTCCATCGTGACCTGCACCGACGGATTCTCCAGGACCCGATGGTACCAGGCCCGCGGCCAGTGATTCGCCGCGACGTAGAGCTGACCGTCGCTCTCGAGCCGGGAGACCACCCGATCGTGGGGCGTACCGTCCGGATCGAAGCTGGTGATGACGAGCGTCCCTTCGGGGCTGGGCTGGAGGAACCCGATCAACGACTCGAATGCGACGACGACCCCCACGTAGACCAGGATGACGATCGCGATCCACTTCAAGACCTTCATCGATCCTCCCCAGCGATCCGGCGTTCCGGGGATCCGGCCATCGCGCTCCGCGTCGATCCCGAATCGCTCACCCTCGCGCGAGATACGCGCGCCACGGGGTCCAGTAGTACCTCTCCCAACCCTCGCTGACGCCGGCGAAGTCGGAGTCTACCACGTTGACGTGTGTCAACTCGATCGTTCCCGAGTCTCCGTCCGACGAGAACGCGAGGACCAGGGTCGAATCGACGTCGCCGGGACCCCAATGCGGCGATCGCCACGCCTGAACGATGAGGCGCCTGGGTACCACCTGCAGGATGGTGCCGGAGAGTGCGCCGTCGAACGCGCGAAACGCGGCACCCGGTCGATCCGAGATCGTGACCGGCGCGCCGGTGATGGCGGAGTGCTCGGCCGGATCGAGGTACATGTCGAAGAGACGATCGGCCGGCGCCGGCAACGACACGGCGAGCTGGATGGTGCGAGCCAATTCCTTCCTCCTCCGATGCGCTCCATCGACCGGGCGCGAGGCTCAGTCGCGGGGGGATTCCTCGTAGTTCTGGACGATGCCCCGGGCCCGCACCGAGTAGCCCCGGGGAACGAGCACCTGGACCTGGGCGACATCGGCCGGAAGCTCGCCGATCGCACCGGCCAGGTCCTCTCCGGACAGGCGAACCGGAATCCCCTCGGATTCGAGCAGCCCCCGAAGCAGGTGCGCCTCGATCGCGTTCGCCGCCCTGTAGATCGAGACCCAGTTCACGAGACCGCCTCGGGCGATCGGGTCGATGTCAGACCGGACGCCAGACTCGATACTCGACGCCGAGCGCCGGAAGGAGACGGCCCTCGCCGCCCGTCACCTCGTAGACCATGCGCGTGCCGATGGGACCCGCCCCGATCGCCAGCGGCGGCTTCAGCGCCGCCCGAAACGTGAACGCCTCGACGAGATCCATGGCCGTCCAATGCTACCGGATCCGCGGACGCGCAGCCGCGGCGTCCCGGCCCCGAGCCATCACCGGGAAGTCCGCTGCACTAACTCCGCCGGGCGGAGATGGTGCTGTCGCGATACCAGCTGGCGCCGCCGTCGAGGCTCACGCGGTTCTCCCACTCGAAGCTCGTCGGCGTGATGTCGAAGAAGCGCACCCGAGCGTCGACGGGCGCGCCTTCGAGCGTGCGCCCGGATCCCTCGAGCCGCATCTCGCCGTTCTCGAAGACGCCGGAGAACGAGGTGATCCGCTGGGGCTGGTGCGCGATCAGGAACGTCATCTCCCAGCGTCGGGTGGCGGGCGAGAAGGTCCGGAGGGTCGCCATGTACGAGAGCTCCGAGCCGTCGTCCAGATGGGCGGTGAACTCGTCCAGGATCATCCGGGAATCGTGAAGGGACCTGGCGCACCAGGTACCGTCGTAGCCGCCGATCTCGCTCCCGTCGGGACGGAACCTCCTCGATCGCGCGCTCCATTCGCCGAGCAGGAAGTCGAACTGCGAGCCCTCCTTCGGCGTCCCCTGCCGATACGAGAGGATGCCCTCCACGGGAACCAGCGCTGTGGGATCGTCTGCTTGCGACAAGGGTCCGCTCCTGTGCCCCGAGCTGTTCGCCGCCAGACTCTACCAGAGCCCGCGGACCCCAGGCCGCGCCGGCGCGGCCGGCGCGCCTCGGCGCCGAGAGCGCCCAGGGCGGACTAGCGCTCCATCATCGCCACGCGCACGCCGAGGAGCACCAGCACGGCGCCGAAGAGGCGGTTCACCACGCGCTGGGACCGCGCGACGAGCTCGCGGATGCCGGGGCGATCCATCGTGGCGACGAAGAAGAGCCAGAAGGACGCGCTCACCAGCATCATGCTGAGGATCAGGACGAGCCGGCCGCCCGCCGAGGTCTCCGGCGTGATCACCGTCGTGAACACCCCGAGGTAGAAGAGCGTTCCCTTCGGGTTGAGGAGATTGTTCACGAGGCCCTGGGCGAAGCATCCTCGCTGGCGCCCGCCCCTCTCGACGGCCTCCGCGTCGAGCGGGTTCGCCCCGGACCCCAAGCTCGAGACCCCGAGATAGATCAGGTAGATCGCACCGGCGTACTTGAGCGCGGAGAATGCGAGGATGCTGCGCGACATGAGCCATCCGATGCCGAGCACGCAGTAGGTGATGTGCACCAGATTCCCGGTCAGGATTCCCAGCGAAGTCCGCAATCCGGAGCGCCGGCCGCCGATCAGGGTGTTGCGCAGGACGAGGACCATGTCCGGCCCCGGACTCACCATCACGAGAAAGGTCACACCGACGATCACTGCGATCTGATCGAACACGAGTCGCCTCTCCTCGTGACCCGCCTGAAGACGTACCCGGAGACGTATCGGGGAAACCCGTCCGCCTCACCCGGCTGCAAGCGGAGTGTACCCGGGTCAGCTCGAATCCGCGGCCAGCCGGCGGCGCGCTCGATCCACCAACGCGTAGTACTCCGTCAGGCGCAGCTGCGCGGCGGCCTCTGGATCGAGCAACACCGTGGCCCGGGGATGAAGCTGGATCGCCGAAGCGGGACAGCTCGCGCTGAGCGGTCCCTCGAGCGCGGCCGCCACCGCCGGGGCCTTGGCGGCACCGGTCGCGAGCACGAGGAGGGCTCCGGCATCCAGAATGGTCGCGATGCCCATGGTGATCGCCATGCTCGGCGCCTCGAAGTCCGGCTCCCCGAGCTGGTTGTCGCGAAGGGTGGCGCGGGAGAGGGTCTTGACCCGGGTTCGCGACCCGAGACTCGAGCCCGGCTCGTTGAATCCGATGTGACCGTTCCGGCCGATGCCCAGGATCTGGAGGTCGATCCCGCCCCGGGCTCCGATCAGCGCCTCGTAGGCCTCCGCCTCGGTGGCGGGATCGTCGCAGTCCCCGGCGGGGAGGTGGGCGTTGGAGGGATCGATGTCGACGAGGTCGAAGAGGCTCTCGCGCATGGCGCGGTGGAAGGAGCGCGGATGCTCCGGTCCGATTCCGAGGTACTCGTCGAGGTTGAACGTTTCGACGCGGGAGAAGCTCAGACGGCCCCGCTGATTCCGCCGAATCAGCTCGGCGTAGAGCGCCTGGGGGGTGGTCCCCGTCGCCAGCCCCAGACGGGCATCGGGCTTCCGCTGGATCAGCTCGGTGCAGAGGTCTGCGGCCTTCACGGCAACGGCTTGCGCAGACCCGAGAATCCAGACGTCCATGCGCCCATCTCCCGCCCCCGGCCGATGGCCGCCAGGCCGCGACCGCGCGCGATGCTACCACGGCCCGCGCCGGGCGAAGCCCGGACGCGCTCCGCCCGAGCTCAGTCCCGCTCCCCCAGGTCACCCGGCCGGGAGGCGCGCTCCAGCCGGCTCGCGATCTCCTGTGCCGCGTCACGAGGGCTCGACACCCCGGTATCGACGCGACAGACGGGTGCCGGGAGCGGCGCGAAGCGGAACGCTCCGCTCTCGCGAAGGGACCGGTAGGCGTCGAGCGAGCGAAGCTTGCCGAACGCCGCGCGGCTCGGGCTCTCGATCCTCCGCTCGATCTCCTCCTCGGAGCAGACGAGCTCGACGAAATGGACGCGGCCCCCGAGCGACGTCAAGAGCTCGACGACGCGGTCCGGGAACTCCGGCGACACGCTCGCCTCGGGGTGGAACGTGAAGATGAGCGATACCCCGCGCTCGCCAGCGACGCGAAAGGCGTCCATCCAGACCTGCTCCCGGAGGGCCACGAAGGGCGGTGTACCGAAATCGAACAGCGCCGCCGCGAGGTCCACTCCCAGATGATTGTGGAACAGCCGGAAGCCCGTCCTCTCCGCCAGCTCCCGGGCGACCGTGAGCTTTCCGGATGCGGCGGGACCGTGGATGAAGACGAGCTCCGTCACGGACCCGCTACGCCTCCTTCGCATGCAGGTCTGGGAGGAAGCCCGCGAGGTAGGTCATCTCTTCATGGCAGTGCTTGAGCAGCCCCTCGCCAGCCCGATCGGGGAAGCGCTCGATGCGCGACTCCCGATCGGGCGCCAATCCCGGAGGATCGAAGTCCCCCAGCCAGAAGCGGCTGCGCATCTCGCAGCCGTAGTCCGTGTCCCGACACAGGTGGATGACATGACCCGCCCAGACCGGCGCTTCCAGCGCGCCGACCCGGGCGCAGATGGCGGCGGTGACACCCGCCCCGGCGAACCGCGACGCGTCGAGGTATTCCGCCGGATCCCGGAAGTGGATCTTGAGCTTCTGGAGCTCTCCGCCGATGATCTCGTGGACGTGGTGGGTGCCGCCGATGAAGCGACCGGTGCCGCGCTCTCCCACCCACTCGCACCAGATGTGGTCCTTCGGGTGCCACCATCGATACTGCTCGGTCGTCTCGAGGTATCCGAACCACCACTCGACCATTCCCCCCGTGCACCCGGGCAGGGTCGTCCAGGCCGCCACGTGGAGCTGGCCGTCGGAGAGGCGGGTGTAGCCGGACTCGAGATCGAGGTACCCCGGTTCCAGAAGGTCGTTGGCGTCGTGTCGCTCCATCTTCTCTCCCTCTCTCTCTCGCCCTCTCGCTCTCTCCCCCGGCACGGTGAATCGGCCCTCGGCCGGCCGTCGGGCCTCGCCACCCCGCTATCTCACCAGGGCCCTTCCCCTCGTCTCGGGACTCTCCTTCAGGAAGTACTCGTGCTCCCCGGGGTCGCGAAACCGGTACGACCACTCACCGTGTCGCCCCAGGGGCCGACTCTCGAAGGACCCGTCCGCCGCGACGACGGTGAGCGTCTCCGCTCCGGCGTCCATGTCGTGGAAGGTCACCCGGGCCCCTCGGCGCACCTCCACCCTCGCAGGCTCGAACCGATCGCGGTTGAACGCGACGACCACCTCGGTGCCGGGGGGATCGGAATCCGCGCCGAGCAGGAGCGCGGTGAGGACCAGGAGTGCGAGAGCCCACGACCCACGAGCGCGCCGCATCCTGCGGCCCGACTGCGGCAAGGCCGTGTCAGGCCGCGCGCCGCGAGGGAAACGCGGCCCAGACCAGACTGAGGCCGAAGAGAAGGACGAGGGCCGACCAGACACGGACCACCCAGGGCGGCCGCTGCCGCCACCACTCGAGGATCACCTCGAACCGGCGAGCCCCGAAGAACGGTGAGGCCACCCCGGAGACGATTGCCAGAGCCCCGATGGCCTGCAGATACGCCGGTACTCGCGACGACGGAGAGGCGAGGAGCAGCGCGACGCCCACGAGGATGCGAAAGCCCGCGATCCAGTAGAGCCCCAGCTGCGACTGGGCGCGGGTGACCAGAGCGAGGAGCCGCTCGGGGGACTGGACCCCCGCGATTCCGAGGGCTGAGAGGAACAGACCGAAGAGCACCACCGCGAGCGTCATTCGTACCGCCTGACCGAACGGCGTCCAGCTGCGCCAGGCAGCGGCGACCGATGCACCGGAACGCCAGGTCGAATGCCAGACGATACCACGGGTCGGGCGGAACGCGCGTTGGCCCGTCCGCCCCGAGAGCGGATCAAGGGGAACGCGACTCGAGCATCCGCGCGGCCAGCTGCCCTCCGGCGAATCCGGCAGCGACGACGGAGGACCAGGCGATCGCCTCCCAGGTGAGTGAGTGCTGCGCCGACGAACCCTGGGAGGTGAGCGCGAAACGCGCGACCGAGATGGCCAGATCGACGACTCCGACCGCGACTCCGTGAGCCAGAGCGCGCTGCTTCGCGTGGCGCCCCGCAACGAACGCTCCCAGGGTGGTGCAGAAGAATCCGGCCACCAGGGCCGAAACCTGAAAGCGGTTCGATGCGACGCCGAGGTAGGCCATGAGGGCGCCGATCGTGAGGATCGCCGCGGCCTTGTCGACGGCGACTCCCAGCACCACGGAGGAAAGCCGGACACCTCGCACCCTGATCCTCAACGCCCCGGCGGTTCGGCGGCTCAGCTCCGCCCAACGGCTCGGAGCGCCAACCTCGGGCGACAGCGTGCGAGACCGCAACACTACCACGGATCGATTGGAGCGAGCCGGCGACAGCGAGCCGGGGCGGCCCGCATCGGCGGGGGTCGAAGCGGAGATCTATGCTCTGGTGGATGTCCGAGGCGAAGGGCAGCACGACGCCTGCCGCGGGGGGCTACTCGAGTCGCTTCCTCGCCTGGGCCTACGCGGTCGCGAGCCCGCTCTACGATCTCATCGTCTGGTGGGGATTCCTTCCCCTCGGTGGCGAACGGCGATGTCGCCGCACGTTCGTACGCTGGCTCCGCCCCGAGCCCGGAATGCGAATCGTATCCCTCTGCTGCGGCACCGGGACGATGGAGCGGGCGATCCTGTCGGAAGTACCACGAGTCACGATCACGGGCGTGGACCTCGGAACCGGTCAGCTGGCCCGCGCGCGGCGAATGACGTCCGACCCGAGGCTCTGCTACCTGCAGGCAGACGCCACGGCGACAGGACTCGAGAGCGGAGCCTACGATCGCGTGCTGATCTCGCTGGCGCTCCACGAGATGACGAGGCCAATCCGCCTCGCCGTGCTCCGCGAGGCGCACCGGCTGTGTGCGGCCGACGGGCGCGTCGTGGCCATCGAGCATGGACGACCCGCGACGCGCCGGGCTCGCCTTCTCCGGGCGCTGTGGTGGTTCTTCTGGATTCCCGGGAACCCGGAGGTAGCGACGTCCCGAGATCTCCGAGCTCGAGGCCTGGACCGGGAAATGGCCGAATGCGGCCTGGAACCGAGACGGCATGAAGCGACCAACCCGGACTGGATCGAGGGAATCGTCGCAGCTCCGATCGCCGCCGTCTGACGGACATGCTGTTCGGCCTGTCGGGCTCGCGGACGGATCGTCGCCTGGAATGGACTTCGAGGGATGGAGGAACCGAGGCGTGCCCATGACGTACGCAATCGATCACGAGGCCCGATTGGTCCGGATCGTCGGCGATGGGCGACTGACCGACCAGGAGATGCTGGAATGCATCTCGGCGCTGCGTGAGGATCCTCGGCTCGAGCCCGACATGAACACGTTGTCGGACATGCGAGAGATCGAAGTGGCGTTCACCCAGCGGGGCGTGTCGGCCATGATCGACGTGATGGAGAGGACTGCCTCGAGGCGTTCCTCGGCCAGGGCTGCGATCGTCGTGAGCACCGACGTCGCGTTCGGAATGGGCCGGATGTTCGAGCTCCAGGTCGATGAGAGGGTCGCTCCGACCGTCCGGATCTTTCGAGACCTCCTCGCCGCCCGCGAGTGGCTCGGCATCGAGTAGCGGCTCGTCTCCGCCACGCGGGCTGGGCGGGGATTCCAGCTGGCCCTTCAGCCGCGAGCGCTCGACTCGCCACTGCCGTAAGGGCGTGTCAGGATCTCGAGGAGGTGACCATCGGGATCGTCGAAATACACCCCCCGACCGCCGTCGCGACGGTTGATCTCGCCGGGCTGCTGCTTGAAGGGGTCCGCCCAGTACTCCAGTCCGCGACCGCGGATGCGCTCGAAGATTCGATCGAACTCGTCCTCGCCGACCAGGAAGGCGTAGTGTTGCGGATCGAAGTTCGTCTCTCCCGCATCGAGGAAGTCGAGTGACGCTCCATCCTCGAGCTCGACGACCATGAAGTGGCCGAAGGGCCTGGGCCCCTTCAGGCCGAGGATCTCCGCCAGGAAGCGCGCGGACTCGTCCTTCGCGCGGCTGTGGACGATCGTGTGATTGAAGCGAACACTCATCGTCTGGCCCTCCCAGCAGCTCCCCGCGCCGCCCGCCGGGTCGGCGTCGACCTGCTAGCGCTTTGGCTCCCAGCCGCGTTCCCTGGCCTCCGCTTCGAGTCGAGCGAGCCTCTCGCGCAGCTGGAGCTCGAACTCCGGCAGTGGCGGCGGAGAGAACCACGGAAAGAGATCCCAGAGTCGTTCGCGCGGGTAGTACTCGGCAACCCGGCGAACGAGGTCGTCGATGGTTTCCGAGAAGACCGGGAGTCCATGATCGAGGATGTCGTTGATCGGATGATCGCCGGGCTTTCCGTTCACGGGTCGTCGCGCCGTCCACCGGAATCCGCGTCGGCTGCACCCCGGGCGCTGACCGCCAGCGCCGGGGTGACCTGAGTTCGGACCCCGGATTGTACCATCGCGGCTGCTGGCGCAGCCTGCGACCTCCGCCGCAGCGCTCGTCGGACGCCTAGGGACGCGGCTGAAAGCGTTGATTCGAGTAGGGGTTTGCCGACGGGCGCTCGATCACGTTGAAGGAGAACCCGGCCGCGCGATGACAACCGTTGCAGCCCTGGGTGAGCGAGTCGTAGGCAGCCGTCAACCCCGCCCGATCGCGTCGTTCGATCGCCGACCGCAGCGCCTCGATCGGACCGGCGGTGAACTCGGGCACGAGCTCCGAGAGCGGGACCGGCGACCCCTCGTGCGTCGGATGGAACCGCACGACGTCGCTGAAACCCTCCTCCAGCTCGTCGGTCTCGTAGGACGCCAGGGCCCAGTTCTCCGCCTGACCGGCAAACCACAGCTTGAGATGCCGCATCTGGGTCATCGACATGATCTCCCCCAGACCCGGCACGTACGATTCGTCGTGGATCGCCGACTGGCAGCCCGTCAGGAATGCGGCGAGGAGACATACGGCGGTCGCAATCGCCGATCGATGCTGGTGCGTGACCATCGCTCCGACTCGACCTACGTGCTCTCTCGAGTCGGCCGGATTCGCTTGCCGACCAGGTTGAGCTTGAAGCGCCGCACGGTCTCGGGCGGAACCGTTCCACCCGAGTCACTTCGAAAGAGAAGGGCGTCGAACGGGCACTGAACGATGCAGGCGCCGCATTGCACACACGCTTCGGCGCGCGGGAGCGTGGCCACGCGGCGCTCGGGATCCATCTCGAACACCCGGATCGGGCAGACCTGCTCGCAGAATCCCGCCCCCCGGCAGCGCTCCTCGTCGAGCTCGATCCGAAGCAGCCGGTCCTCGTGCAGACCGCTCTTGTGGAGAGGCGTGCTCCCTGCGAGGTCGAGGGTCAGGATCAGCAGCACGGCGAGCGAGGCGACGGCCCAGGGCGCGAGAGCCGCCAGGTCGAGGCCGCCGTGCCATGCGCTGAACGCGACCAGTCCGACCAGGAAGAGGGCCCAGACCAGGAGCGGGAGTCCGAACGGACCGAAGTCGAAGAGGACGAAGCCGAACCGCCTCGCGCTCCTCTCTCGCACTCTGCCCTCGTAGAGCGGGAAGGGCATGAAGATCGCCAGCGAGAGGGTCCAGACCAGGAGGACCAGCCAGAAGGCTCCCAGGCCCCAGAAGAGTGCCGTGAGGATGCCGAGAACGAGCGAGATCGGAGCCGCCCACGCCGCCGCCATCTCCAGGCGCTGCGGCCATGGGAAGCGGACGCTGCGCATCGCGGGCGTCGCCTCGAGGCGATTGCGCAGGAACGCGGGGATGTCCTCGGCGGCGGCGGGACCCCAGACGATCCGCCAGCCCGTCCGCTGATGTACGGACCGGGTCTGCACGCCCGTCGCCGCGAGCTGCGGGAGGATCAGCAGGCGATGGTCCACCGCCGCCTCGATGCCGCTCGTCTTGAGCACGGAGACGACATCGTGGTCGCTGAGCAATCCCCCGGTGGCGGCGCACCAGACGTTCACGCCGCGGCTGTTCGCGACCAGCAGGTAGGCGTCGATGCCGCGAAGGGCCCGTCGCACCCGCTCCACGGTGAGCCGGTAGTTGCAGGTGAGCAGAACCGGGGAATCTCGAGTGGGGTTCCCGATTCGCACGAGACCCGTCGGGCAGGGAAACGGGAGTACCCGAAAGAGGGTCAGTACGACCTCGATCGCCAGGCGCGCGAGATTCCCCATGCTCCAGACCTCCGCATCCCCGCACCGCCCGCGGCAGTTGCGCCGGATGGCCGAAGTGCGTCTCGATCCCGTCCATGATCGCACGGAGATCGTCCGGATCGATCCCCACCGAGCTCGCCCAGCCGCGGAGCCGAGCGACGACCTCGTCGAGGTCTTCCTGCGTGCGGGCCAGAACGGCGACCGATGCTTCGTCCTGCGCCAGACATTCCGGCGCCGCGCGATCCATCCCCCTCGTGCCCCCTTGCACGAGCGCCTTCGCGCCCGCCCCCTCCAGATCCATGTGCGGCTCCTTTCGAAGGGCCCTCGCTCCGCGGCCTCACGGCATCTCCGTGGACCGGAACGACGTCCCGATCACCACGAGGAAGCGAGCCCGAACGCAACGTGCCGCGCTGGCCTCGACGGGGTCGTCGAAGGTGCTCGGCCGGCCGCGAGCGCTCGTCGGCCAGCG
>Ga0055451_10000729_pt1 | contig 13252 bp, 12 predicted proteins | sample China_Galinas_PW_3_FD_57745 | JGI IMG/M metagenome (GOLD analysis project Ga0055451, IMG submission 57745) | Wetland microbial communities from San Francisco Bay, California, USA, that impact long-term carbon sequestration - China_Galinas_PWB_D2 | ecosystem: Environmental > Aquatic > Marine >... | reverse complement strand
TTGGATTGCCTTGTTCGGGGTGATCCGAATGCGTGGGTGCAATTCATCGCGGCCGGCGAGAATGCCACACATATTTGCAGCGCAGGTTGCACCTTCGCGCTGGCTACGGCCTTGTCCGGAGCGGATACGGAACTTCTCACCTATCACCAGGCGGTCGATCAATCCACGCAAACGTGTGTCACCAGCGCCGCACTCGTGTATACGCGCGGTGAGAATGAGTGAGGTAAGCGTATATCGTCGGATTTTATCCGGAGAGGCGGGAGGCTGGGCGACCCCCGTTCGCGCGATGTTGCGCCTGGTGGAGTTTGGCTACGCCGCGGCGGTCGATGCCCGCAACCGCCGCTTTGACCGTAGCGGTCCCCTCGTGACGCTGCCCTGTCCGTTGATCAGCATCGGAAACATTACCGTTGGCGGCACGGGGAAGACTCCGCTGGTCATCGACCTCGTGCGGCGCCTGGAGCGAATAGGGCGCAATCCCGCGGTGCTGTCGCGCGGCTACAAGGCCGCCGGCGACGAACCGAACGACGAGGAGAAACTCATTCGCAAGAACTGCCCGGGCGTGGTCTGTGTGGCCGACCCCGACCGCGCGGCGGGCGGGCAACGGGCGATCGAAGAATTCGGCGCGGACGTCCTTGTGCTGGATGACGGGTTCCAGCATCGGCGGCTCGCGCGGACGCTCGATGTGGTGGTCATCGACGCCACCTGCCCCTTCGGCTTCGATCACGTATTGCCGCGCGGACTGTTGCGCGAACGCGCCGCAGGTCTGCGCCGCGCGAATGTCATCGTCTTGACGCGAGTCGATCAGGTGTCGCACCAGCAATTGGAGCGGATTCGTGAGCGCACTCGCCGGCTGGCGCCTGATGCCGTTCACCTTGCGTGCCGCCATCACGTTTCGTCTGTAGAATCGCTTAATGGTTCGCCGATCAATGCAGTGGGGGAAAAGCGCGCCGTCCTTTTTGCGGGGGTAGGTCACCCGGGAGCCTTTGTGACCACCGCCAGACGTCTGGGTGTCGAGGTCGTGGGGACGCGGTGGTTTCCGGATCATCACCGCTATTCGCGCGCCGATGTCGCCGCACTGGTTGCCGGCAAGTCGTTTCCTCCGCATGACCTGCTCTTGACGACGGAAAAGGACGCCGTGAAGCTGACGGATCTCGATGACGGCGCACGTGCGACGATCGGCGTCGTCAAGATCGGAATCGACTTCTGCGACGGCGATGATAGAATCTGGGCATCCGTTTTGGGCAAGGCGATAAACGGCGACTGATTCTCTATGGCGCGATCCTACAAACCAGTCGATCTTTCCAAACTGCGCACGTACAGTGTCGCGGCGCGGGCACATCGTGCCAAAGTCGATGGTTCGGCGGACCTGCCCGATGCGGGTGCTTCTGCGGCCGCACTTCTCGACAGCCTTCCGGACTATCTGGGGGCGGCGGCGTTTCGCAAACTCGTATCGGCGATCGTAGCAGCGGTCGCCGCCGACCGTCCGGTGGTGGCCGCCTTCGGCGCACACGTCATCAAAGTGGGGTGCGGGCCGATTTTCGTGGATCTGATCAAACGCGGCGTCGTGCGCGCCATCGCGTGCAACGGCGCCTGTGCGATTCACGACGTCGAGCTGGCCATGGGCGGCGAGACCAGCGAAGAGGTCGCCGACACCATTCGCGACGGCTCCTTCGGTATGGTGACGGAAACGCTCACCTTCTTTGATGAAGTCGCCCGTCTGGCTAGGAAGGAGTCGATCGGGCTGGGGGAGGCCGTCGGTCGGCTGCTGGTGAGCCGCAGGGCGCCGCACCTTGCGCAAAGCGTATTCGTGGCGGCGCATGAGGCCGGCATCCCGGCGACCGTTCACGTGGCGCTCGGCACGGACACCGTACACGTCTCGCCGCAGGCGGACGGTGCGGCCTGGGGTGAGGCGTCGTTGCGTGACTTCCGTCTTGTCTGCGACGTCGTTTCTGATCTCGGCACGGGCAAGACAGGCGAAGCGGGCGGCGTCTGGTTGAACATCGGTTCTGCCGTCGTGCTGCCCGAAGTCTTTTTGAAAGCCGTTTCCGTGGCGCGAAATCTCGGCGCCGATCTCGATGCCATGACCACCGCCAACTTCGACATGATCCGTCACTACAGACCGAGCCAGAACGTGGTGCAGCGCCCCGTCGCCCCCGGGCGCGGGCTCGATATCGTCGGCCACCATGAAATCATGCTGCCGCTGTTGCGGCAAGCGGTGATCGAGGGTCTGGCGGCGCGGACGTAACGCATGAACGTTCCGGCGGTATTTCTGGATCGTGACGGCACGCTCATCGAGGACAGCGGATATGTCGGTGATCCCGACGATGTCGTATTGCTCGACGGCGCGGCAGGGGCGGTTTGTCGATGTGCGCGAGCGGGTCTCAAGGTGGTGGTCGTCTCGAACCAGTCCGGCATTGCACGGGGATACTTCGATGAGGATGCACTCGCCGAGGTTCACGCCCGAATGGAAGAGTTGCTCGATGAAGAGGGCGCGTCGCTGGACGGTGCCTACTATTGCCCCTTTCTCGCCGGCAAGGAGGCGAAGGTCGAGCGGTTTCGGCGTGACAGCGAGTTGCGCAAGCCCAAAGCGGGAATGCTGCAACAGGCGTCTCGCGAACTCGACATCGATCTGTCGCGATCGTGGATGGTCGGTGACAGTCCGAGCGACGTGGAAGCCGGCGTGCGTGCGGGGTGTCGAACGATTCTGCTGCAGCCGGGCGGTGCGTCGAAACCGTCGGGTAAGTTTCGCCCCGATTTCACCGTCGCGACCTTGGCACAAGCCGCCGAGATCGTGGAGCGCGAAATGAGCAAGAAGCGTGAACCACATAGCGATTCGCCGGCGCCTGCGCCGGGCCGCGACGACGAGATCGTCGAGTTGCTCTCGCGCATCTACGAACAGAACGAACGATCGAATCGCCTGTCGCGGCAGTCGGATTTTTCGACGCTTCGCCTCTTCGGCGCCCTGCTGCAAATGCTGGCCGTCGTGGTGGCGATGTGGGGTTTCGCCGCCCTGGTCGACGATCTCGCCCCCGTGGCCACGGCTCGCTTCGTTCTGGCCTGCTTCTTCCAGTTGGCATCCGTCACCGCCTTCGCCATCGATCGGTTCCGGTAGGGCGGGATTCACCCGTCGATTCGCCGCGCAAAGAGTCGCGGCCGGTGCATCCGGCACAGAAACGCAACGCCATGCTGCGAAGTGTTGCGCATACGAACGCGAAAGTCGGCGCCGGCAAACCACGGTAGTGACAGGTCGACGATCAACGCCGTGCCGATGCAGAAACGCCGCGGCGAACGGCGCTCAGATTTGTGGACGTCCGTTTCTTCGGATGCCAGCTTTTCGAGCAGTTCGGTGACTTCCTCATCTGTCAACTCGATGTCATAAACTGGTCGAGTGGTGGCCGGCATGTCATGGGCTCCCCGTGTGCGCTCGTGGCGAGCGGCCCCCCCGCCCCGAAGGGCCGATAGCCGCCAAACCTATGGTTCGGGCGCATTCGCGCTGAACCAAGGGCTGATTTCCGTGGACACTGGGTATTCTTCGTCCGATTCCTACGTTGACTTCGCTCATGAAATCGTAGCAGTGCGTGGGACTTTTTCGGCATCCTTATGGGACGATCCGCGTGAAGGAGACTGAGTCGTTCAATTCGCATCGTACATGTAGGACTCGAAAAGGCGCGCCCGAGTCCGTCTCCTATGCCCATGCCGGCTGCCGTCCGACGAAGATCGCTCGACGTAGTCCTAGCAGGGGGCGGCATGTGGCGCGCTATTCCGGCACGCCGATTCCTCGGTGTAGCATCGCTGCCCCCTTCGCCAGCCTCCACACGTGCGAGGCCTCGACTTCGGGCGGTAGAGCATTGAAGTATCGCTTGGAGAATCGCACCGCAGGGCGTACCTGGCCGATCACCGCCGGCACCTCCACGAACGGGCCGATGCAGCCGCGAACGCCGCGCGGGAGCCGATATCGAAAACCGCAGTTTTCTTCGCGGCGCGTCGCCCTGCGCAAAGACTCCCAGCCATGCGGTGGTTGGATGTGCGATTCCGTTTACCCGTAGTCCAAACGTGCTAGGATGGTGCCATGCGCATCACTGTGGACATCGTGCGTCCGCCCGGTATTCAACTTGCTCCGAGTGCCGTCTGCCGCGTGCAGTTGCGGGATGCGACCTACGTGGACGATACGTCGCCCGTTCTTGCAGAAACCGTCATACCAGTCGCCGACATTGCGTCCGAGATTCTCGCGACGGTCACTCTTGATGCCCCCGACGCCGACCGTATCAGTCCCTCGAACCTGAACATCTGGGTACACCTCGACATTTGCGCCTCGGCGCGCGTGACCGAAGACGATTTCGTCACCACGCAGGCATACACGGTTCCCGGGGGTGTTCATCCCACCGTACGGGTCGAGGTCAATCCCGCGGGAGGGAAGCGCTAGCCAATGCACCGGCGACGGCCTCCGCGATAGGTTGCCCTGTCGCCTGCTCCACGAAGAGCCATTGCCCGGCTGTGTTCACTTCCAGAAACACATGCTCCCCGGTCGGCGTGCGGCGCATATCCACTGCGCCGTATACTAAATTCAGCCTTCTCAACAGGTTCTTGAGATTTGCCACGATGTCGTCCGGCAATTCGGTCGCCGCGATACGGGCGTCATCCATGCCCATGCGGAAATCGACCTTATACGCCGTGTCCTGGCTGTAGATGGCCGCCGGAAAAACACGATCGCCGACAACCGTGATCCTCAAATCCACTTCGGCCGGAATGTACTCCTGGAATATCACCGGTGCCAGTCGAACGTCATCGATTTGCTCGAGTTCTTCCCGTCGTAACACACGCGTCTCTCGCCAGGTGTGTTCGGTGGCGGAAAACACCTTGAACACGGTGCGCTCGAATCCTAAGGAATCGATGAATGCGCGCGCCGTTTCCGGATCGCTGGTGATCAGCGTACGTGGAATGCGGAGTCCGACAGCCGCCGCCTCACGCAACTGAAACGCCTTGTGCGAGGCTACCTCATCATCGACCGGATTATTGACCCAAAACGCATCGGCGAGCTGCCAAAGACCTGCGAGGGCCTCATGCCATTCGTTGTAGGCGAAAGCAAACGCCTCCGCATCACCGATGGCCGACAAGTCGAAACGCTGTGGGCGCCGCCACCAGATGGAACGACACTCGGAGAGGTCTAGATCCTGCTGTCCCGCCTGCTTCAGGAGCGCGCGCGGTTCGTCCTCCGATTGATAGTCAATAGCCAGCGCCGTTTGGCCGGGCACGGTAGCCAGATCCAGTAGACGCACGGGCTCGCCACGGTGCTGAAGTCTCTCAATCACGGTCGTAGCGTGAATGTCCGCCGCATGCGAAATGATCAGCACTGTGCCGCGATCTTTCGGCTCAACCACCGTACTGACCATAGATGGCGATCATTTCCTGCAGTTGCGCGGCGATCGCGTAGTACTGTGCCTCCAGTTGTGAAGTCGATGCCTGCGCTTCGGCCAGCGCGACCTCAATCGACGCCAGTTGCTGATCGAGTTCGGCGATGGCGTTCGCAACCTGTGCATGCTCGGCGCCGGGCTGAACGGCGCCACCAGCGTCGATAGCGCCCGGATGATGATGCGGCGTCGAAATCCCGAACGGCAGTCGCGTTCCCGCCCCAGGCCGCTCCCACGGTCGCAAGCCACCGGGCTGCCGCAAGTCTATGTAAGGCGGCTTGTCATAACCGCCGGCTTTTACGTCATCAAGCGCCTTGTTCGCCGTCCCGACGCCGTCGTCGACGAGCTTATTCCGCGTCCCAATCGGATCATCCGTAAATTTGCGCGTGCCGATGGGGTCGTCAAAGAACTTATGCCGCGTACCGATGGGATCGTCAATGAACTTACGCGTGCCGATCGGATCGTCGGCAATCTTGCTGGTACCGATATCGTCAAGCGCCTTGATGGTCACCGAGGGACCGGTACACAGGCTGTTGGCGGCCGCTATGTCGCCCGCGCTCAGTCCGTTCCGTTGGCCGATGACCGCCGTGGGATCGGTCGGCGTAATGGTCTCGCTGCCGTCGATCGAGAACGCCGTTCTTGGATAATGCATGATGGAACCGTAGTCATACGCACCCACGTCGTCGCCGTCCGTAATGCGCTGGAGGAAGTTGCCTTCCATCCCGGCTTGGATTTTGGACCAATTGATGGTGACGAAGGCGTCACGATCCTCTCGGCTTTGCTCGTGCCAGAGTCCGACCGTGTGACCGATCTCGTGGATCGCGTTCCCGGTCGAGCAGCCGCTGCCGAGGTTGATGAACTGCTGGCCTCCCCGGCGGCCAACCGAGGAGCTGCAGCCGGATGAAGGACGGAACGTCACATAATCCGGGTATGTGGCGGCGTTGGCGCTGGTGCGCAGAATGAAGCGGTAATTCGTATTCGCTTCCCAATGGGCGATCGCATCGGTAACGCGCTGTTGATTCGGTAGACTGGAGTCGATCTCATAGGGTATCCGGCAATGGGTCCAGCGGAAGTTGGTGCCGCTGATCACGACGGCCGCCTGCAAGCCGGCGGCAATACCGGCGCGCCGCTGTGCCGTGTGCGCCTCAACCTGTTCCACCGTGCCCAGGCAAATGTCACCCTCGACGATGGCCATCCCGTCGACCACACAATACTGCACCGCCTTTGCGGTAAACGTGGCCCCGTCGATAAGCGCCGTACGATGATCATCGCTCGACCGGAATTCACCTTGATTGCTGTCAGCGGGTTTGGTGCTCTTTGCCATTTGCGCTCCTTTCGATATGCCCGATTTCTCCAAATCCGTTCAAGACCGTTGATGATACGCCATGTACATACCCGGCCATACACTGTGTACTCGCAGTTTGCACCGGCGGACTGGAGTGCCACTCTTTAAATTGTCCTGTGAGACAGTATTCACGCAAGTCGACAGTTTTGCCCACGAACAAACACCTAATATCGCGATTCAATGCACTGAAATGCGGATTACCTCTCCTGGGAATGCGGCCGGGACCGGCGTCGGATACCTGGAACTGGGCAAGGAACAGAGTCTGGGAGGACAATTCTGAAATCGGTCAGCGACGTGATTTTTGGTTCTTACAGACTGAACTTCTCGAGGCCGCACGGTTTCCACGCGCGGTATCCGCCGGGGCGAATGACCCACTTGGCCATGTACTCTTCAAAGAGAGGTTTGACGTTCTCTACGGGGATACGAATTTACGCCATGGTCGGACTGTCTCTTTCGCGACAGCTTCGATCCATTGCAATGAGATCTACGATTCATTGCCACATTCAGGACAGTTGCTCGACAAAGTGCCTTTCAGGTCGTAGCCGCATTTCTGACAGCGCCCCGGAGGGTGAGGATATGGCGCCGGCGATGCATAGGTACGCAGGGCCGTGAACCCGCCGTACACAACAAACAGTCCGCCGAACATTTGCTGAAACCCTTCGTCATAAATGTAGCCGAGGCTGAAGAAAATCGTCCCCAGGGCGGCAAAGAAGAGTGCGCTGTAGTACGTTGTCCGCCGGGCACTCTTAAAGACAGAAGACGTTGTGCGCATATTCTGCTCAACATACGCATTGACCGCACGCACGTTGTCCTCGCATTTGTCCCGGCAGGCCAATCCGTTGCCCACGTCGACCTGGCAATCGGCGCACAAGCCGCGCGAGCAGCACTTGCAAATGCCTGTGGCCTCGCGATCGGGATGGTAGTTGCACTTCACTCCACGGTGCCCCACAACACTTCCTGCCCGGGCGACTCTTGCTTCCCACGCCGATTCTGGCGGGGACGGCCGTTGGCTTTGACCCGTTTACCGTCGCCGGTGCGGATCGTCCCGTTGGCCGTGTTGGGGGCGGTCGTCAGTGGATTCTCGAAGCCGTCGAGGGCGTCGCCGGGCTTGCTTCTCTTGAGACGTGCGCGGCCCTCGTCCACATATTGCTGGGACAACTCAAAGCCCAGGAAGCGGCGGTGAAGCTTTTTGGCGACCGCCAGCGTGGTGGCACTTCCGGAGAATGGATCAAGGACCAATTCGCCCTCGTTGCTGCACGCGCGGATGATGCGGGCGAGCAGTTGCTCGGGCATCTGGCAGCCGTGGAAGCCCTTGCGCTCCTTGAAGGTGCCGCACACGCGCGGGAAGTACCACGTGTCGCTGTCCGGTGAGAAGCCGTCGGGCAGGTCCTGCGGGCGCAGGTACCAGTCGTTGTGCGTCAGGCCGCCGCGACCCCCCTCAGTCCCCCCTTGTGCAGTGGGGAGGCCTGCGGCCCCCGTAGGGTGGGCATCGCCCACCTTGTCGTTGTCCGTCTCGCCGCGACGCTTGGCCGCTCTCTCACGGTCGCGGTACTGATCGGTGCCGTCCCGGCTGTGATAGGCGCCGGCGCGATCCGTGCTGACGGGCGGGATGATCCAGGTGTCGTCGGGTACGCGGCCCTTGGGGTTGGCGCGCTTGTCACCGTAGACGAGCTGCCGCGCCGATGGCACGCGTATCTGATCGTCGTTGAACGTGAACGTCTTGGCGTCCTTGACGAAGTAGAACAGGTGCGTGTGCGAGCGCGTGAATTTCGCCTTGCAGTGCACGCCGAAGGTGTAGTACCAGACGACCCAGTTACGGCAGGTCAGCCCCAGTTCGCGGGTGGCCGCCACCTTCAACTCCGCCGCGTAGTCGTCTCCGATGGCCAGCCAGAAGGCGCCGTCCGACTTGAGCACACGGACGACCTGCGCCATCCATTGCCTGGACCAGTCCAGATAGTCGTCGCACGTGCGTTTGTCGTCGTATTCGTCGTAGTCGTAGCCGATGTTGAAGGGCGGATCGGCAAACGCGAGATCGACGCAGCCGTCCGCCAGCTTTTTCAGGCCTGTGATGCAGTCACCGTGGATGATGCGATTGTATCGTGCGGTCACCGCCCGTCCTCCTTGCCGATTGGGGTTTGTTCAAATCCGTTGCCGACATGTTACCGGTTCGTGCACCGATATTCAAAGGAACTGGAAAGATAACAAGTCACAGCTTCTTGGCGAACAACTCACGGGTGCCACTGCCTAATCACCAGCCGAGCAAGATGTCCATGGACCGCCACCTCATGTGTACAAGCCGCCGAACGGGGGCTACTGGCTGCTCGCAGGCCAGTGCGGATGCTCTATGCATCCCTGGCAGGTCAACCCTTCGCCTTCGGCGAACGAACGACCTGCCCTACCAGAATCCCTCTACTTGTATCCTAACAAATACCGAATACAATTCAAGGAGCCCTAGGGGCAGCGCCGGCATCGGCGATTCATGCCCACGCGAGCGTGGGCATGCCACCCGGACACCCGACACCCGCCCAACGATCGGTGTCGTGAAAACGTGTGTGTGGGCAGGGCACCTGGCCACGGGCAAGCTGGCGCTTGCCCATGCCACCCGGGTCGCGGGCAGTAAGCTAGACCATGCAGCTCAGACAGATCGACAACCCGCCGAACCCTTATGTGTCGCACGAGGTCGAATGGCTCGAGCCGCCGCCGGTGGCGCGACTTCAGGTGTTCGAGGACCATTCACGATCCATCCTCTCCTGCAACGACAGCCCTGATCTGCCCTTCAAATGGTCGGTCAATCCGTACCGCGGCTGCCAGCATGCCTGCAGCTATTGCTACGCCCGGCCCACGCACGAATACCTCGGTTTCGGCGCCGGCACCGACTTCGATACCAAGCTGGTCGTCAAGCCCAACGCCGCGGACCTGCTGCGAGCCAAGTTTGCGAGCCGGCGCTGGCAACGGGAGAGTGTCTTCTTTTCCGGCGTCACGGATTGTTACCAACCGCTAGAGGCGGCCTACCGCGTCACGCGTCGCTGTCTCGAAGTCTGCCTGGAATACGAAAACCCGGTGGCCGTCCTGACCAAGGGCTTTCTGGTCGTGCGCGACGCCGACCTGCTGGTGCAGTTGAACGAACGCGCGGACGCCCACGTCACCATCAGCATCGCCTTCGCCGACGGCGAAACGGCCAAGCTGTTTGAGCCGCAAACCCCGCCGCCGGATCGGCGTTTCGAGGCCATCCGTCGCCTGCGAGACGCCGGCATTCCGGTGGGTGTCTTCGTCTCCCCGCTGATCCCCGGTCTCAATGACAAGGACATCCCCAAGATCCTCGAAAAATCGGCGGAGGCGGGGGCGACCTTCGCCGGCTACACCGCCTTGCGACTGCCGGGGAGTGTGGCCGACGTCTTTATCAGCCGTCTGCGGCAGGCCATGCCGCTTCGGGCGGACCGAATACTCAACCGGCTACGGGATATTCGAGGCGGAAAGATCGACGATGCGCGGTTTCGGCATCGCATGCGCGGGGACGGTCCCTATTGGGATGCCATGAAGAAGTTGTTCAAAATGTCCAAGGATCGCCTGGGCCTGGGTGACGCACCGGGACTGCAATGCGCCGATCATTCCACCGAGATCCAGGACTCGCGGACCTGCGATTCCGGGCAGCTCATGCTGGACTTTGGTAAAATGGGCTAGAGGCTTAGCAAGAATCGCCGACCCCCCCGGGTGGCATGGTCTGACCCGAAGGGGCAGGCGATGGTGATCACAGCTGCCACGGCCTGGCTCCGCCAGACGGTGCCACCCCGAAACCTCGATCCGCGATAGCACATAGGCCAAATCGACACGGTGGCATGCCCACACGTCCACAAAACCACTTTGTGACTGGCGAATCGCAGAATTCTCCGCAATCTGCACAGTCCTTGACAGGGAGGCAGCCAGCGAATCGTCTATTTCACTCCGCTTTTCTTCAAAGGCGACACCTTTTATCACACGAGTGTAACCAGGGAATGTCTTCCAAGACGGCGCGAACCGGCCTGAAAACACGAGCGTAAGACGGCATGTTGAGAGTAGTCGGGACCATTGTGTTCGCTGCTTGACATTCTTTTCCGGAGCGCGTTACTTTCCCCGACTTGGCGCGTCAGCGACGTGGCTCGCACGCCGTGATGGACGGACCATCAGACGGATAACAAGGCAACTTCAGTCAGGAACGTCACATGATTCACGTAAAGAATCTGTGCAAGAGCTACGGCGCGATCCGGGCGGTGGACGACATTTCGTTCGACGTGGAGCGCGGCGGAGTGGTCGGCATTCTCGGCCCGAACGGCGCCGGGAAGACGACAACCATTCGAATTCTCACATGTTACCATCCTGCTACAAGCGGCTCGGCCTCGATCGGCGGTTTCGACGTCTTCAAGAACTCGATCGAGGTGCGCCGCCACATCGGCTATCTGCCGGAAAACACGCCTCTCTATCACGAGGCGCGGGTGCGGGAGTACCTCAACTTTCGCGGCAAGCTGCGCGGGATGACCTACCCGGAGCGGGTGGACGCGATCAAGCGTGTCGCGGATCGCTGCTGGCTGAGCAGTTTCGTCGACCGTCCCATCGGGCAGTTGTCGAAGGGCATGCGTCAGCGGGTCGGGCTGGCGGATGCCATCATGCACGATCCGGACGTGCTTATCCTCGACGAACCGACGATCGGGCTCGACCCCAATCAGATTCGTGAGACGCGTAATTTGATCAAGGAACTCGGCGATCGGCACACGGTACTGCTCAGCTCCCATATTCTGCACGAGGTGGAGCAGACCTGCTCGCGCACCATCATCATCGCGATGGGCAAAATCGTGGCCAGCGGCTCGCCGGAGGAGTTGCGGGCAAAGCTCGGCGCGCAGGGCAAGGTGATCGCCGAGATCAAGGGCGAGCAGGCGGACGTGGAAAAGGGCGTGGCCGGCATTAGCGGCGTCCGTGGAGTCGAGGCCCACGCCGAAGACGGCTGGGTGCGGCTGACCGTCAATCCGCAGGACGGCACGGACGTGCGAGAGGATATCTTCCGTCTTGTAAATGACAAAGGATGGTCACTCCGCGAGATCCGCCACGACGGTGGCTCGCTGGAGGATTTCTTTGTCAAGGTGACCGCGGAGCAGTTGGGACAGCGCGCCGGTTGACCGGCTCCGCATCTGGTAATGGAAGGACTCGGGAGAAAGCCATGCAAAATGTGGCGACCATGGCGCAACGCGAGATCAGCGCATTCTTTCTTTCGCCGATCGCGTACGCTGTCAATGCGATTTTCCTGTTTGCGGCCGGTCTGGCCTTCGCCCTGGGGTCGTTCACCCAGGGCGGTGAGGCTTCGATGCGCGGCCTTTTTGATTTTTGGATCGTCCTGATCCTCGTCTTCGTGCTGCCCATGCTGACCATGCGGCTGATGAGCGAGGAACTCCGGAGTGGTACGATCGAGACCCTCATGACGGCGCCGATCTCCGAGACCGAGGTCGTGTTGGGCAAGTTTCTCGGTACGCTGGTCTTCTTTTTGGTCCAGTTGGCGGCGCTGCTCCTCTATCCGATCCTCATGGCCATTTACGGCGATCTTGATTTTGGGCTTCTGGTATGCCATTGGATCGGCCTGTTGCTGTTGGGATCGCTTTATATTGCGGTCGGTCTTTTCTTCAGCACACTCACGAAACACCAAGTCATCGCGGTGCTCGGCAGTTTCGCCCTGCTGGCGCTGATGACGTTCGCATCGCACGCCTTGGCCTTACAGACGGAAGGGTGGGTCAAGGTCGTGCTGCAACAGCTTTCCATACGTACCCATTTTGAGGACTTCGTACGCGGCACGCTCGACCTGAATCACGTGGTGTTCTTTGTGACGACGACCGCCCTGTTCCTCTTCATCACCGTCAAGATGTTGGAGACGCGCCGATGGCAGTAGATAAGAAGGAAAAGCAAACCACCGCGGCGGAGCGACGCCTGCTCCACGGTACCAATGTGCTCGTCACCGTGGTGCTGGTCGTGGGCATCGTGGCGGTCCTGCAGGCCTTCGCCTACGAGGCGTCGCCGCGCTGGGACATGACCTCCGGCGGCGTGAACAGCCTCAGCGACGGCACTGAGCATCTGATCGAGGGCCTCGATGCGAACATTCGCCTCACCTCTCTCTACTTCGAAACCGACCGCGAGGATGAGGATCAGCCTCGGTACCGGCGCGCCACACAGAACCTGATCGATCTCTACGAGGCGACCAACCGCGGCAAGGTCACGACCGAGTGGATCAACCCGCTCAAAGATCAGGAGAAGATGCAGAAGCTCAAGACCCGGTTGCGCGAGAAGAAGAAATTCAAAGAAGGGATCGATGCCTACGTGACGCGGATCGACGCCTACCGCAACGACATCGACGGCCAAATGAAGGAACTGGTCAAGAGTGAACTGGACCGGTTGGCGTCCATGACCGGCGGGCTGGGCGGTGGCGCCGGCAAGGCGGTGACTCAGGTGGAAAACCTGTTTCAGCAACTCACCCCGGAGTTGG
>Ga0055451_10000727_pt1 | contig 13301 bp, 8 predicted proteins | sample China_Galinas_PW_3_FD_57745 | JGI IMG/M metagenome (GOLD analysis project Ga0055451, IMG submission 57745) | Wetland microbial communities from San Francisco Bay, California, USA, that impact long-term carbon sequestration - China_Galinas_PWB_D2 | ecosystem: Environmental > Aquatic > Marine >... | reverse complement strand
ACCGCTCACCAAAAAGAGGCGGCGCGAGCAGGCCGAGCGTGCCCTGGCCCTGGTCGGGCTCACCGACCGCATGAACCACAAGCCGAAAGAGCTGTCGGGCGGTCAGGAGCAGCGCGTCGCGATCGCGCGTGCGATCGCGGTCGACCCGACCGTGATCCTCGCCGACGAGCCGACCGGTGACCTCGATCGTGGCTCGGCCGATCAGGTGCTGGAGCTGCTGCAGCGGCTCAACCGCGAGCTCGACAAGACGATCCTGATGGTCACGCACGACCCGCTGGCCGCGGACCACGCGCGTCACCTCGTCCACCTCGACAAGGGCAAGCTCGGGAGAATCGAAGAGAACCCCGAGCCGGTGGGAGCCGCCAGGTCATGACGTTCAAGCTGATCTGGCGCAACCTGCGGGCGCACCCGATCCGGACCGTGTTGACGGCCGGTTCGGTGTTCCTCGCGGTGTTCCTGCTCTGCTTCCTGCAAGCCACGGTCTCGACGCTGACGAGCTCGGTCGAGAAGGCTTCGACGCGGCGGCTGTGGGTCCAGTCCGCGGTCAGCCTGTTCGTCAACCTCCCGCTGTCGTACGAGAGCCGCATCGCGTCGGTCGGCGGAGTCGAGTGGGTCTCGAAGTGGCAGTGGTTCGGCGGCATCTATCAGGACGAGTCCAACTTCTTCGCCCAGTTCGGTGTCGACGCGGACACGTTCCTGAAGAGCTATCCCGAGCTCTCGATCGTCGACGGTTCGTACGACGACTTCTCGCGGACTCGCACGGGGTGCATCGTCGGCAAGGACTTGGCCGACAAGTACGGGTTCAAGGTCGGGGACCGCGTGCCGATCATCGGCCGGATCTTCGCGCGCAAGGACGGAATGCCTTGGGAGTTCGACGTCAAGGCGATCTACGCGTCGAGCAGCCCCGCGATCGATCAGGGCACGCTGTACTTCCAGTTCGACTACCTGCGTGAATCGCTCGAGAGCGGCGCTGCGTCGGGACAGGTCGGGGTCGGCGTCTACATGGTCAAGATCGCACCCGATGTCGACCCGACGCGGGTCATGTCGGCGATCGATCTGATGTACGAGAAGGGGCCGCAGAAGGTACAGACGACGACCGAGGCCGAGTTCGGGCGGCAGTTCATCTCGATGCTCGGCAACGTGCCGCTGCTGTTGCGCACGATCGGCGGAGCGGTGTTGTTCGCGATCTTCTTCGCGGTGCTCAACACGATGCTGATGGCCGGGCGCGAGCGCACGCGCGACCTCGGGATCATGAAGGCGCTCGGGTTCAGCGACTCGGCGGTGTTCAAGAACTTGATCCTCGAGTCGCTCCTGCTGTGCCTGCTCGGCGGGGCGCTCGCCGTCGGGCTTGCGAAGGTCGTCGAGAGTGGGATGCAGAGGTTCATGTCGTCTCAGTTCCCGGGGTTCGCGATCGGCCCCGACACGATGCTGCTCGGCCTGGTGATCGCGGTCGGGATCGGGCTGCTCGCGGGCCTCGCGCCGGGGCTGCGCGCCAGCAAGCTGCTCCCGGTCGAAGCGTTGCGGGACGAGGGCTGAACCATGGCTCTGCTTCCGTTTCAGTACAACGTCCGCAGCCTGTTCGTGCGCAAGAGCACGGCGCTGTTGACCGTGTTCAGCACGGGGGCCACCGTCGCGGTGCTCGCCGGCGTGCTCGCGTTGCAACAAGGGTTCGCGACGATGTTCGTCGAGCGCGGGCGCACGGACCTCGCGGTGTTCCTGCGGCCGGGCGCAGGGTCGGAGGGGGAGAGCGCGTTTCCCCGCGACCGCGCGGAGATCCTGATCAAGGGCACGCCCGAAATCGCGCAGGACGCATCCGGCAAGCCGCTGGCCGCGGCCGAGGTCTATCTCGCGATTCGCCGGTTCAAGATGGACGGCGGCGAGACCAACGTGCCGATCCGCGGCGTGCAGCCGATGACGTTCGAGATCCACGGCGACGACGTCAAGATCGTCGAGGGCGACAAGCTCACGCCAGGACGCGACGAGGTCATCGTCGGGCAAGGGCTCGTCGACCGGATCCGCAACTGCCGCGTCGGCGCCGACCTCGTGATCAACACGACGCCGTTCCGGGTCGTCGGCGTGTTCGAATCGAAGGGCGGCTACCGGTCGGAGATCTGGGGCGACGCCGACCGGATGCTCGAAGCCCTGCAGCGCCGGAGCTTCAGCCGCATCATCGCGGTCCTGCGCGACCCGGCACAACTCCCGGAGCTCACGGCGCGGCTCGCGACCGACAAGCAGGTGCCGGCCAAGGTCATGGACGAGCGCACCTACCTGAAGAGCCAGACCGGCGGGTTGTCGGCGCTGTTCTTCGGGCTCGGGAAGTTCCTCGCGGTCATCATGGGGACCGCCGCCGTGTTCACGGGCACCAACGCGATGCTCTCCGCCCTGGCCGCGCGCGTGCACGAGATCGGGATCCTGCTCTCGATGGGCTTCCGCCCGTTCGCGATCTTCGTCGCGTTCGAGCTCGAAGCGATCCTCATCGGCCTGCTCGGCGGCATCGTCGGCTGCGTCCTCGTGCTGCCCTTGAACTTCTTCCAGACTGGCACGACCAACTTCAACACGTTCTCGGAAGTCGTGTTCTCGTTCCGCACGACACCGATGGTGATGGTCACGGCCGTCGTCTTCTCGATGTTCCTCGGCCTTCTCGGCGGCGCGATCCCGGCCTGGCGCGCGTCACGCTTGCGCCCGACCGAGGCGCTGCGCCGCGGATGACCGATAGCTGGGCGGACCCCATCCCGCTAGATCGATAAGAAAGGTGTCTGACACCTTTCTTATCGATCTAGCGCGAGGCGTACCGTCAGATCATCGAGCGCGTCGAAGGCGGTCGGGGCTTCCGGGAGATCGCTGTCGTCACGGGCCTGCTCGAGGAGGCGCGTGAGCCGGTCGAACTCGGGCCGGTGGCGGGCGACGTCGCTGGTGGACAGCGGCAGCTTCTCGACGCCGCCGGTCTTGGCCGCGATCAGATCGGGCACTCCGGGGATCGGGTAGTCGTCGAGCAGCGCGGGCAGCGCGGCCTGGATCTCGCCGCTGCGCATCAGGTGGATGCCGGTCAGTAGGACGCGGTAGACGTAGAGCAGGGCCTTGACCCGCGGTCGCTTCTCGAACAGCCGCCACTGGTTGCGGGAGAAGCCGAGGTAGTGATGCGCGTGGTGGCGCGTCACGAGCTGCGGAACGAGGGCTTTGAGCTCCTCGTGTTCGGGCGTCGTGACGACGACGAGCGGCGAGAGCAGCTGCTCGAGCACGTAGCCGTTACGCCGGAGCAGCAGCCGGCAGAACTTGCGCACGTCGTGGGACACGAGGTCGAGCTCGATCGCGCCGTCGGGGCCGAGCCGTTCGATCGTCTCCTTGGGCGCGCGCAGCCCGATGCGGTGCGCGAGCGGCAGGACGTGACAGCCACGCAGATCGTAGTCCGAGTCGGGCGACGGGAACCCGTAGAGATGTGCGCCCGAGACCGTCGCGAAGACGAGCTTGTGCGGGAAACCGGCGGCGACCTGGTCGAGCTCCGGCGGGAACTTCACTTCGCTTCCTCCGCCGCTGCGCGACGCGCGCGAATCAGGAACGCGTTGGCAGCCTCGTAGTCGGGGCGGTCGGGCAACGTAGTCCTGCGGTACTCGTCTTCGAACTCCCGGTGCAACGCGACGCGCCACGCGTCGACCTCCTCGAGCGACAGCTCCCCGCGGCGGATCCGCATCAGCCGGTCCCGGTGCTCGGCTTCGACGCGCACGGGGATGTGCCCGTCGCGCAGGGCCGTCGTTCCCGACAGCAGAAGCCGGATCAGGTGCATCGCGTGCTTCCACTTCGGCTCCTTGCCCTGCTCGCGCCGGCGGGTGAGGCGACGGAACTGCGACATCACGTACCCGTTGTAGGTCTGGAACAAGAGCTTCGACAGGAACGCCGAGCGCATCGCGAGCAGCTCGCGCGCGAGCTCGGTCGCGTGCACCACCTCGGGTGAATACAGGACCTCGAGGATGTTCGGATTGGCCTTGAGCGCCAGGACGAGGAACTTGCGCAGCTCCCAGTAGACCTCGTCGGCCTCGCGGTTCTCGAGTTGCTCGGGAACGCCGAACAGCGACCACTCGCGGTCCGCAGGCGCCAAGTAGATGCCGCGGGTATCGATGTCCGAGCTCTCCGTGGCGAGCCCGTAGGCGCGCGACCCGACGACGCACTTGTAGATCACCGCGTCGTGCAGCTCGTGGTCTTCGAGCGCAGCGCGGTCGGCCGTCGCGCCGCGCTGGACCGTGCTCAGCAGCACGAACTGCTCGCGCGTGAGGTTCGTCTCGAAGCCGTCCGCGAGCCGCACGCGATACGAGTGGCTCGCATCGACGGGCGTCGCGACGATGACCGCGAGCGTGCCTTCCGGGTAGGCGTGGTCACGCCCGGCGATCGCGGTTTTGCTGACGATCTTCGTGCCGACGGGGAGGATCATGACGCCGGCATCGTACAACGATGCCGGCGCCGTTTGGACCTCACTCGCCGATGACGAACGACAGCCCGCCGGTCAACGCAAGGCCGAGGGCGTTGCTGTTCGGGTCCACGACTCCAGCCTGCGCGTGCAGCGTGAGCCCGGACAGCGCGCGCAGCGCGGGGATCGGCACGGACACGTGGCCGAAGCCGGTGCCGCCCAGCAGCAGAGGCCTCGTCAGCAGCAAGCCCGAGAGGTCGACGTAGAGCTTGCACGAGCCGATGGGCGTGTTGGCCGGACGCACCGAGAACATCACGAAGGCCGGCATTCGCGGGCGCCCGCCGACGACGTCGAGCCCGAACGACGTGTTGCCGAACTCCGGATGCCCGAAGTCGGTCAGCTCGGGCGCGGTCGTCCCGCCGCACGGCGTGCCGGTGCGCTGCGCGGCGGCCGCGGCCCGCGTGTCGTAGACCCACGTATCCATGCCGTCGAAGCACACCGTCTGGCCGCGCGCTGCATCGAAGACCACCTGCGCCGGGATGCGATTCGCCGCGTTGGTCTTCGTCCAGTCACTCCCGTCCCACTCGTAGGTGCGGCCGTTCACTCCCGAGACCAGCACGATGCGCCGGCGCACGGAGTCGTAGGTCATGTAGTTCTCGTATGCCGCCGGCGGCTTGTTGGTCGGGCGGAGCTTCGTCCAGTTCGTGCCGTCCCACTTCCAGGTGTCGTCGTGCGGGCTCGTCGCGCCCTCGCCACCGAACAGCAGCGTGTAGCCGTGGACCGGGTCGAAGGCCATCGCGGGCATCTTGCGCGGCGAGGGGCTCGTCTTGGGCGTCATCTTCGTCCAGTCGGTCCCGTCCCACTCCCACGTGTCGCCGTGGAACACGATCAACGCCTCGCCGCCGAACATCACGGTACGTCCGCGACGCGAGTCGTAGGCCATGCCGTGGTGCTCGCGCGGCGGCGGATTCGTCTTTGGCACGCGCCTGGCCCAGTCGCTTCCGTTCCACACCCAGGTGTCGCCGAGCACGGTGAACAGGAGCGCGCTGCCGCCGAACATCACCGATTCGCGCCGGCTCGCGTGATAGGCCATCGCCGCACCGGCACGCGCCGGCGGCGTGGTCTTGGGAGCGAGCTCTTTCCAGATCCGACCGTTCCAGCTCCACGTGTTGTCGAGCGGGAACAGCGACTCGGTCCCCCCGAACACAATGACGCTCTTCGTCACACCGTCGTAGGTCGCCGCAAAGCTGTCGAGCAGAGCGGGCGACGGCGACGGCTCCACGGGCAACCACACCTTGCCGTTCCACGCCCAGGTGTCGGCTGCGCTGTCCCCGTTCAAGCCCGACCCGATCGCGCCGCCGAACAACAGCGTGCGACCGCTCGAAGCCTCGTAGGCCATCGCGTGCTCGTAACGCTTCCTCGGTCGCAGCGCCGACTTGACCTCGGTCCAGTTGGTCCCGTCCCACTCCCACGTGTCCTCGAGGTCGCCGCTCATCCCGAGTCCGCCGAACAGCACGATCCGCTGGCGCTGCGGGTCGTAGGTCATCGACGCCGCGGCGCGCGCCGCCGGGCTGGTGACCGGCCAGCGCTGCGTCCAGTTGGTCCCGTCCCACTCCCAGGTCTCGCCGAACACGCTCTGCCCGGCCGCGCCGCCGAACAGCACCGTGCGCTTGCGAGCCGCGTCGTAGGCCATCGCGCCCCCCCACCTGGCGTTGGGCTTCGTGCTCGGAGTGCCCTGCGTCCACTTCGTGCCGTCGAACTCCCAGGTGTCGGCAAGCTCGAACTCGTTCGGGGCTTGCCCGCCGACCCCGGCGAACACGACGACGCGCTGGCGGGACGAGTCGTAGGCCATCGCGTGCTGGTGGCGAACCGGTGGCACGCTCGCGAGCTTCTGCTCCGTCCACTCGACACCGTCCCACTCCCACAGGTCGCCGAGATTGACGTAGCCCTGGGTCGGGTCCCCCCCGACGCCACCGAGCAGAACGGTGCACGCGCGCCCACTGTCGTAGACCATGGCCGCCATGTGCCGCGCCGGCGGGCTCTTGCCCGGATGCCGCTGCGACCACGCACGACTGTCGAACTCCCACGTCTCGCCGCGGGGAAGCATCGTCAGCTCGCCCGACATCCCGCCGAACACGACCGTGCGGTCGCGAGCGCTGTCGTAGGCCATCGTGTGGCGCGCGAGCCGGCGGACCAGCTCCTTGCGCTTCCAGTCGGCCTGCGCGGTGCCGCGGGCTCCGGTGGCGGAGGCACAAAGAGCTGTCAGAAGGAGACTTGCAACAAACCGCGAGCGTCGGTGGGTCATCGGGAGGAGCTCCAGGAAACGGGTCCGTTTCATGCGGAAGGGCCGGTCCGAGGCTCGGTGTTCGCGGAATCTCGTGGCTAAGATACGGGCAATGCGAGCACTCCTCGTCACGATCCCGCTCGCGCTGTGCGCGAGCGTCCGCGCGCAGAGCTCCACGCACTGGTCGTTCCGGCCGGTCACGGCCGAAGCTCCGACGCGCGGGCGCCCGAGTGACCTGGCCCATTACCTGGACGCGTTCATCGAGCGCCGCCGATCGCAGGCCGGCCTCACCGGGTCGCCGCGTGCCGACCGGCGGACGTTGATCCGCCGGCTCTACCTCGACCTCCACGGGATCCCGCCGTCGCGGCGCGACGTGTCGGAGTTCGTGAAGAGCCGGGACCCGAACGCATACGAGCGGCTCGTCGACCGGCTTCTCGCGAGTCCGCGCTACGGCGAGCGCTGGGGCCAGCACTGGCTCGACGTCGTGCGCTACGCCGACACGCACGGCTTCGAGGTCAACACGCCGCGGCCGAACGCGTGGCCGTATCGCGACTGGGTCATCAAGGCGTTCAACAGCGACATGCCGTACGACGAGTTCGTGCGCGAGCAGATCGCCGGAGACACCGTCGGCGCGGACGCGGCGACCGGCTTCCTCGTCGCCGGACCGGTCGTGCTTCCGGGTCAGGTCGGCAAGGACGAAGCATCACGGCGGCGGGCGCGGCACGACGAGCTCGCCGAGATCATCAAGGCGACCGGCACGAGCTTCCTCGGGCTCACGATCGGGTGCGCGCGCTGCCACGACCACAAGTTCGACCCGATCCGCCAGAGCGACTACTACGCGATGGAGGCCATCTTCGCCGGCGTGCACTACGGCGAGCGACCGCTTCGGAACCCCGACAAGGAGCGGCGCGCCAAGGCCCTGCTTCCCAAGCTCGCGAAGCTCCGGCACGAGGTCTTGGCCGCCGAGCCGCTCGCGAATCCGAACCCAGGTGCCGATACGAGGCGGCGCGTGCGCGTCGATGCCCGGCGGACGACCGAGCGCTTCGCCCCGGTCGCGGCCCGCTATGTCCGGTTCACGACACACGCGACCAACTCGAAGCTCGAACCGTGCCTCGACGAGCTCGAGATCTACACGAGCCAAGGCGGCGAGCTCGGGCCCGACCTCGCCCTCGCATCGCGTGGCGCCCGGGCGACTTCGTCGGGCAACTACAAGGGCAACCCGCGACATTCGCTCGCCCACATCAACGACGGCAGATACGGCAACGAGCGCAGCTGGATCTCGAACGAACGCGGCAAGGGCTGGGTCCAGATCCAGCTCGCCGAGACCCGGACGATCGACCGGGTGATCTGGGGCCGCGACCGCAACCGGCGCTATCGTGACCGGCTGCCGATCGACTACGAGATCGCGGTCTCGACCGATGCCGCGCGATGGAAGGTCGTCGCTTCCTCCCGCGATCGCATCCCGTACGACGCTCCGCGCGCCGCGAAGCGGCCCAACGAGCTCGCCGAGCTCGAAGCCGAGTATTCAAGGCTCTCGGCCGGCGACAGCGTCTATGCCGGCCGGTTCGAGCAACCCGGCGTGATCCATCGGCTGCACCGCGGAGACGCGATGTCACCGCGCGAGGTCACGCCTCCGGGCGTGCCGTGCGCGCTCGGCAGCATCGATCTCCCCTCCGGCGCGTCCGACCGAGAGCGCAGGGTAGCGCTCGCCCGCTGGCTCACCGATCCGGCCAACCCGCTGACCGCGCGCGTCGCCGCCAATCGCGTGTGGCAGCATCACTTCGGCGCCGGCATCGTCGACACGCCGTCGGACTTCGGGCACATGGGGGCACGCCCGACGCACCCGCAGCTGCTCGACTGGCTCGCCAAGGTTCTCGTCGATGGCCACTGGTCGCTCGCTCACCTGCATCGCGTGATCCTGTTGTCGGACACCTACCAGCAGTCCGACGCTCCGCGCGCGGACGCGGCCCGTGTCGACGCCAAGGACCGGCTTCTGTGGCGGTTCGCGCCGCGCCGGCTCGAGGCCGAAGCGATCCGCGACAGCATCCTGGCGGTGAGCGGCAAGCTCGACCTGCGCATGGGCGGCCCCGGGTTCTCGTTGTTCGTGCCGAACACCAACTACGTGCGCGTCTACGAGCCGAAGACCGTGTGGGGACCCGACACCTGGCGGCGCATGGTCTACGCGCACAAGGTCCGGATGGAGCCGGGCGGCGTGTTCGGCGCGTTCGACTGCCCCGATGCCGGCCAGTCGACGCCGAAACGCGCGCGGTCGACGACGGCGCCGCAGTCGCTGAACCTGTTCAACAGCACGTTCGTGATCCAGCAGGCCGGCTTGTTCGCCGAGCGCATCACGAACGCCGCGCCGCGCGATCCGGTCGTGCTCGCGTTCGAGCTCGCGCTCGGGCGCGCGCCGGCCGCAGCCGAAGCCCGTGCCGCGCGCAGGCTCGTCGCGGCCGACGGGCTCCCGGCGCTGTGCCGCGTGCTGTTCAACACGAACGAGTTCCTGGTGCTGCCGTGAACGAGCTCTCGACGACCGGCCGCACGCTGCTCGACCGCCGCGCGTTCCTCGGGCGCATGAGCACGGGGCTCGCGGGGATCGCTCTGGCCGACCTGCTCGGCGAGCGCGGCCGCGGCCACTTCCCGCCGCGGGCGACGCAGGTGCTGATGGTGTTCTGCTCGGGCGCGCTGAGTCACGTCGACACGTTCGACTGGAAGCCGAAGCTCGTGGCCAACGACGGCAAGCCGGAGCCCGGCGGGCCGAAGCTGACGTTCCAGGGCCAGAGCGGCAACCTCGCGCGACCCCGCTACGAATTCCGCCCGCGCGGCGAGTGCGGCAAGTGGACCTCGGACCTGCTGCCGCTGCTCGGCGATCGCGTCGATGACCTCTGCTTCATCCACTCGGTCCAGACGAAGACCAACACGCACGGCCCGGGCGAGAACATGATGTCGACCGGGTTCCGGTTCGACGGGTTTCCGAGCATCGGCGCGTGGGTGTCGTACGGCCTCGGCAGCGACTGCGACGACCTGCCCGCGTTCGTCGCGATCCCCGATCCGCGCGGGGTGCCGCAGGCTTCGGTCAACAACTGGGGCGCAGGGTTCCTGCCGGCGATCTACCAGGGGACGCCGTTCAGCAGCACGAAACCGATTCGCAATCTCACGCGCCCGGCGGGCATCAGCGAAGCCGCCGACCGCCGCGCCCGCGATCTGCTCGCGCGGCTCAACGACGTTCACCTCGCCCGCTATCCCGGCGACACCGAGCTCGCGGCGCGCATCGCGAGCCACGAGCTGGCCGCGCGCATGCAGCTCTCGGTCCCGAGCGTGCGCGACCTCTCCCGCGAGAGGCCGGCGACGCTCTCGCTCTACGGCGCCGACGACACGCGCAACAAGACGAAGGCCGGCTTCGCGCGCAACTGTATCCTCGCCCGGCGGCTGATCGAACGCGGCGTGCGGTTCGTGCAGCTGTTCAACGGCGCCTACGCGATGGGCGAAGGCGTCGGCAACTGGGACGGGCATCGGATCCTGAAGCGGCAGTACGACATCCACGGGCCGATCCTCGATCAGCCTGTGGCGGCTCTGCTCGTGGACCTGAAGCAGCGAGGTCTGCTCGATAACACGCTCGTCGTGTTCTGCACCGAGTTCGGGCGCATGCCGACGTTCCAGAAGGGCGCGACGGGGCGCGACCACAACCCTGACGGGTTCACGTGCTGGCTCGCCGGCGCCGGGGTCAAGGCACCGCTGTCGTACGGCGCGACCGACGACTTCGGCCACCGCGCCGCCGTGGACATCGTGACGGTCCACGACTTCCACGCGACGATCCTGCACCTGCTCGGCTTGGATCACAAGCGCCTGACCTGGTATCACAACGGCACCGAGCGGCGGCTCACCGACGTTCACGGGCAGGTCGTTCGCGGTGTGTTGAGCTGAGTGATGACCGAGATCCCACGACCTCGCTGGCGGCTGCTCGCCGTCATCGTCCTCGTGTCCGTCGTCGCGTTCGTGGTGACGCGGACGCTCGGGACCGGCGACCACCAGGCGACGACCGTGCGCTCGATGATCGTCGTCACGGTGTCCGCGTTGTTGCTGCTCGTGTGGTTGCTCGCGTGGTCGCGGCTGCCCGCCCGCCGGCGGCTGCAATCGCTCGGCGTCGTGGTCGCGGTCGTGGTGCTGTTCTTCTGCTTGTTTCGCGTCTCCGGGTTCACGGGCAACCTCGTGCCGATCATCGAGCTCCGGTTCGGATCCGCGGCCGCCATGCCCGTGCCCGAGCAGCCGGGGAAGTCCCTACCCAAGCTCCCGGGCGTGCGCGACTTCCCGCAGTTCTTCGGCAAGGCTCGCGACGGCCGGGTTCCGGGCGTGGCACTGTCCCGCGACTGGAACGCGTCGCCGCCGGAGCTCCTTTGGCGGCACGCGGTCGGCGCCGGGTGGTCGGGGTTCACGGTCGCCGGCCGCAGAGCGATCACGCAGGAGCAGCGCGGGCGCGACGAAACCGTGGTCTGCTACGACGTCGGGACCGGGCAGACGTTGTGGGTCCACAAGGACGCGACCCGCTATGAAACCGGACTCGGCGGCGTCGGCCCACGGGCCTCGCCGACGATCGACGGAGACCGCGTGTTCTCGCTCGGCGCCACCGGTGTGCTCAACTGCCTCGAGCTCGCCACCGGCAAGCGCGTGTGGTCGAAGGACATCGCCAAGGACAACGGCGCGGCGATGCCGGACTGGGGCTACGCGGGCTCGCCGCTGATCCACGGCAAGCTCGTGATCGTCAGCGCCGGCGGCCCGAACGGACGCTCGCTGGTCGCGTACGACAAGGCGACGGGCAAGCGCGCCTGGGGCGGCGGCAGCGACGGCGCGCAGTATGCGTCGCCGAGCCTCGCGACGCTCGCCGGCGTCGAGCAGGTGCTCGTGTTCAACGTGAACGGCGTTGCCGGACACGATGCGCGGACCGGCAAGGAACTCTGGAGCTATCCGTGGAAGCCCACCCACCCGCACGTGTGCATGCCGGTCCCGACCGGCGACGACCGGGTCTTGATCTCGAGCGGCTACGGCACCGGCAGCCACCTCGTGCAGATCGCCAAGACCGAAACCGGTGCGTTCTCGGCCACCGGCGTGTGGCGATCGCTGCGGCTCAAGGCCAAGTTCACCAACGTGATCGTCGATCACGGCTTCGTCTACGGGCTCGACGACGGGACCCTGACCTGTATCGACGTCGAGCGGGGCCGCAGGCAGTGGAAGAGCGGTGACTACGGCCACGGCCAGATCCTGCTCGTCGGCGACGTGCTCCTCGTCATGGCCGAAACCGGCGACGTCGTTCTGGTCGCAGCGACGCCCGAGCAACACGTCGAGCTCGCTCGCAAGCACGTGTTCGATCGCAAGACGTGGAACCCGCCGGCGCTCGCCGGCAGCTACCTGCTCATGCGAACGGATCGAGAGGCGGCGTGCTACCGGCTGCCGACGGTCGACTAAACGAGAAGAATGTCTCTGAGACTTTCTTATTGAATAAGCAACCCGCCTACCGCTTCGTCACGCTCCGGCCGCTCGTGCGGAACGCGTTCAGCTGCTCCAGCATCCGCTCCGCGAGCTCGGGCTTGTCCGTGATCCGGTTCCGCGCCTCGCCCAGGTCCGCGGACAGATCGTAGAGCTGGAACGGCTCCGCGAACGGCTTGCCACGCGGACGCGCGCGGCCGCCGGACCCGTTGCCGGCGATCAGCTTCCACTTGCCGACCCGGATCGCGAACATGCCGTTCGCCGAGTGGTGGATCACGGGCGGACGCGGCGTCTCGGGTTGTTTGCCGAGGGCGAGCGGAAGGAGGCTCCAGCTGTCCTCGCCCATGTCGTCGGACAGCTTCTGGCCGGTCATCTCCGCGAGCGTCGCCATCAAGTCCGTCAAGCAGATCGTCGTGTCGCACACGCCGCCCTTCGCGACCTTGCCGGGCCAGCGCACGAAGAACGGCACGCGATGGCCGGCCTCGTAGATGTCGGCCTTCGTGCCGCGCAGCGGCCCGTTGGGCATGTGGTTCTCGGCGCGGTAGCCCTGGATCGTGGCATCGTCGGTGTGGTCGCGCTTGTCGGGTTGGTCGAAGCGATGCATGTACGACCCGTTGTCGGACGTGTAGATCACGACCGTGTCGCCGGCGACGCCCGCGCGGTCGATCGCGGCGAGCACCTTGCCGACCGTGTCGTCGACCTGCACGACGAAATCGCCATAGTCGGCGAGCCCCGACTTGCCGCGGAACCTCTTGTGCGGAAGCACGGGCTTGTGCGGCGCGGTCATCGGGAAGTAGAGGAAGAACGGCTGCTCGGAGTCGGCCTGCTCCGCGATGAAGCCGATCGCCTGCTTCGCGAGATCATCGAGCGCGTTCTCCATGACGAAGTCCTTCGCGCGCGGCCCCTTGCGCAGGAACGCGGGGAACTTCTGTGCTCGCTGCGCCACCGTGTCGGGCCCGGTGACGTGCCCGTCGTGGATGTAGACGTAGGGCGGGAAGTCGAGCGACGCCGGAATGATGTAGCTCCAGTCGAAGCCGAGCACGTTCGGCACGTCTCCGATCGGCTTCGTGAAGTCGATGTGCTTGCCGTCGGGCTTCGGCCAATCGAGGCCGAGATGCCACTTGCCGACGATCCCGG
>Ga0055451_10000723_pt1 | contig 13359 bp, 11 predicted proteins | sample China_Galinas_PW_3_FD_57745 | JGI IMG/M metagenome (GOLD analysis project Ga0055451, IMG submission 57745) | Wetland microbial communities from San Francisco Bay, California, USA, that impact long-term carbon sequestration - China_Galinas_PWB_D2 | ecosystem: Environmental > Aquatic > Marine >... | reverse complement strand
GCATGGCTGATGGTGGAAGTAGAGGATAAGTATGCTGCCAGGCGGATCCTCCCCGCAGCATACCAGCACGATGCAAAAATCACTCAGTTAACCAAGTTTACCAGGAAAGAGATAAGAGGGCCTGAGAAACTGCTGGAACAACACCAGGGTTAGTCCACAGTTGTACCTCCTGGTTCAATGAGTGCGTTCCGGAGTTTTGTATGGTATTCTGATGCAAACGGAACTCCCATAAAGGGGATATATTGTGTGAATGCCAGTTCCACCATTTTGTTTCGCTGATCAGCCACAAATGCGGTGGAGGCCGCACCGCTCCAGGAATATTCCCCTGTTTCCTGGTTGACCTGTCCGCCCAACCCATATCGGAATCCATCTTCATAGCTCACATTTTCGGGCATCTGGGCACTCATGATCATATTCACTGTTGACTCTTTCAGGACGCGAACTCCATCGAGTTCACCCCCGTTTATAAGCATCTGTCCGAACCGGCTATAATCGTCAATGGTGGACACCAGTCCGCCTCCCCCTGAAAAAAGGGTAACCTTCGTTTTCACTCCGTTTGTCATACTTTCCACCGGGGAAAGTTCTCCCGTTTCCCCGTTTGGTGTGTAGATCATGGCCAGCCGGTCAAAATCTTCCTCAGGAACCTCGAAACCGGTATCTTTCATACCGAGCGGATCGAACAGTCGTGTTTGCAGGAACTTATCAAATGGCATTCCCGACAATACCTCTACAAGGTATCCGGCCACGTCGAGGGAGACCGAATATTCATATTTTGTACCAGGCTGATTTTTGAGGGGAATGGTAGCCAGCAGTTTCACGGCTTCTTCAATTGTCCCGATTCCCCATAAACCGTCCGGAGTAGCCTGGGCATACAGCGAATCCACGTGCGATACATCCCAGCCGTAACAGAATCCGGCTGTGTGTGTCAGAAGATGCCTGATTGTAAATGGTTCATTCTGCTCCACCTCTTTACCATTCTCCCAGACTTTTGTCTCTGCAAATTCGGGGATATAGGTCGCAACCGGATCATCCAGTTTAAATTTGCCCTCATCGTACAGCGTCATCAGCGCGGCAGTGGTGATTGGCTTTGACATTGAATAGATCCTGAATATCGCATCGTCCTTAAGCACCCTATGCTCTTCAATATTGCCATATCCGAAAATGGCCCTGTGCACCGGTTCCCCATCTTTGATGATCAGGATTGAAACGCAGGGTAGCTTTCCCTCATCCACATAGGTCTGCATCAAAGCATCTGCCTGTTTTAGTGTGTCCAGTGAGAGGCCATCAACGGTTGCTGAAGGAGTGTTGCAGGAATAGGTTACTGCCATAACAAGCAGAAGGAGAGCTGTTGCCTGAAGCTGGAATGATTTTGATCGGTTCATGGTTAGAAAGGGTTTATTTAAAGCGAACAAGTTAGGAAATTTTTCTACCGGAGTTTGTATTTTTACATGAAGAGATATCCATAAACATCATATTCCGGGATGAAACGTCACTTAAGTGTCACCTTTTTTCTGTTCGGTATTTTTGCCGCACTGCCTATTTCCTGCGAAAAAGAGCCCTATGGAGCCAACAGCGACTATCTATCATTCCCTGTGGGTCGTTCCTTCCTTTCAGCCAGTTCCATTGACGTTACCATTGCAGGAGCGGATTACGATGCTGCATTTACATTTGACAGTTGCGGGGGATACTGGCTGCACATTCCCAAATCGCTGGTTGCCCCCGGGGACCAGGTTAAAATCAGGTTTATACGCAGAGCCGGAGAACTCAGCCTCTATAAGGAAATAGCAGGGGACAGGCCGGAATGGATCACTCCCTCGTACTATATTGATTCTGACAATGCGGCGATCATTGAAAAGGCCAATGATATAACAGAAAGGCCTGGCTCCAGTATTGAAAAAGCGAGAATGATCCATAGTTACGTGTACAATCATGTAGGACTGAAGATCTATAGGGATGCGTCCCGTGATAAAGCGTCCAGGACAGATGAACTTGGCTATGGTACCTGCATGAACTCTTCAAGGCTGTTTGTTGCCCTCTGCAGGGCGGCCGGTATTCCTGCACGCTCGGTCTGGGGGGTAGTAAATGCGCATGATGACATTGGCGGTTATAACAATCATCACCAGTGGGCCGAGATGCTTGATGATGCCGGTTACTGGCATGCGGCAGACTTCGGATATACAATAGATTTCGATCTGAATGATATCAGGTACCTGGATCTTATTTATGCTGCTGAAGAAAACAAAATCCTTCAAAACAGGAGGGATTATCATATCATGTTCGAAAATCTGATCTACACGCATGATTATCCCACAACACTTGATGGCAAACTGGATTTTAAACTGATCAGCGACAGCAGGCCAGATTCCATGGTAGTGGAGTTTTCTTATGATTACTGAAAAAGGTCACATATTGTTCCAGGCCTAGCTGAAACCGATCCTGAACTCGGTCAATCCATCTTCGCGGGTCCTTAAAGTAAATTCACTGCCGTGGTTAAGCAAGATCTCCCGTATCAGGGTGAGACCGATGCCCTGGCCCCTCTTTTTAGTTGTGAAGAAGGGTTCGAAGAGGCGGGAACCCGTATCAGGGGTGATGGGGGCACCGTCATTCTCAATGGTGAGTATTGCAGGAGGGCCGGAGGCGGAGACACGGATGAGTCCGCCTTTTTTTTGCGGGCCTATGGCTTCGATAGCGTTCTTCAGGATATTGATCAGCACCAGTTCCAGCTGCTGGTTGTCGAACCGGATTACCGGTCCGGATGCGGGGAAATCGGACTCTACCCTGATCTGCCCTGCATCCAGGTCTCCCCGAAAATATACCAGGATCTGATGCATGCACTCCCGGAGGTCACACTCACTGATCTCGGGCTTGGGGATCTGCACGATCTCTGAGAACCTGCTCGTGAACCTGTTCAGGTTTTCCATCCGCTCATGAGCTGTTAGCAGTGCATCGATAAAATCATCCGAACCCGCTTTCCCTGTTGTACGAAAGTATCCGATGGAGGAGTCGATGATGGAGTTCACGGCTCCCACACTGTTATTGATCTCATGTGAGATCATGCGGATCACCTTCTCGTAACCCTGCCTTTCGGCCTGGACCAGTTCCCTGGTGAGTTCCTCGATAAAGAAGAAACTGCGTTTAAAACCCCTGTCCAGGAAATGGGCCCGGTAGCACCTGTACCTCCCCGGTCCGTCGGCCTGCACTATGACCGATCCATCCTCTTCCAGCCCTGACAGTGTCTCGCCCCACGGAGCTGCCAGCGATTCGATGGGGACCGGCTCCTTTTGTGTGTCAGTGATTTTCAGAATGCGCTCTGCCGTAGGGTTGATCATCCCGGTACTGCCATCGGCATCGAGGATCACAATTCCGGAGAGTGAAGCATCGATGAGCTTGCCCAGCAGGAAATTCTTCTCACTTGTAATGGTACGCTCTTCCCTCAGGCGATCTATCATCCGGTTGTATACATCCAGCAGCCGGTCCAGATCTGGTTGACCCACGGGCAGGAATTTGATACTGAAATCCTGGTCCTTGATCGATTCTATACCTGCATTCAGGATCCTGAAGGGCCTTGTGAAGGCCCTGAAAAAGATAAAAGTAAGGAGGGCACACACTACTACCAACCCTTCACAGACCATGAACAGGTTCCGGTTCAGCGGATAGATGGCGATGGAGACCACAGCCAGGGCAAGGTAGATGAACGCCAGTGAGAGGATATACCTGGTACGGATCTTCACGCTGATCAGTTTTTAGGTGTATGGGGGATCCCGTATTTCTCCAGGCGCCTGTAGAGTGTGCCACGGCTCAGTCCCAGTGAACTGGCAACTTTAGACAGGTTGTTCTTGTACTGGGCGATGGAACGGATGATCATCTCCTTCTCGATCTCATCCAGGGTCATGGTACCCGGCGGCGGGAGCCCGCCTTTCACCTGCTGTACCGATACCTGTTTCAGTGCGGCTTCCAGTTCGGGGATCCCCATCTCGCTTTTTCCCGAAATGAGCCAGGTTCTTTCAAGCAGGTTCCTCAATTCCCTGATGTTACCGGGTAGAGGGAGGCCCGATAGCCAGTTCAGCGCTTCCTTTGCCACTTTCATATTTTCAGTCCCGTACTCCTTGCGGTTTTCCTCCAGGAAATGATCCGTCAGGAGGGGAATATCGCTCCTGCGTTCCCTGAGGGGGGGGAGGTTCAGGGTGATCAGGTTGATGCGGTAGAATAGATCCTCCCGGAAGGTGCCTTTCTGAACCATATTTTTCAGGTCATGGTTAGTAGCACAGATCACCCTTGTATCCACCATCCTGTTCCGGTTGTCACCCAGGGCCTGGTAGCTTTTGTCCTGGAGCACCCGGAGCAGTTTCACCTGCGATTTCATATCCAGGTCTCCGATTTCGTCCAGGAAGATCGTACCGCCATCGGCCCGTTCGAAGCTTCCCTTCCGGTCGGCATAGGCATCGGTGAATGCGCCTTTCCGGTGACCGAACATCTCGCTTTCGAAAAGGGTATTTGGGATTGCTCCGAGGTTGACCTTGATAAAGGGCCGTTCCTTGCGGTTGCTGTTTCGATGGATGGCTTCTGCCATCAGCTCCTTTCCGGTCCCGCTCTCGCCAAGGATGAGCACCTGGGCATCTGTACGGCTGACCCGGCCCACCGTCTCCAGCAGGGGGAGGAATCCGGGATCGGCGCCGATCAGGCCCATGAAGTCATATTTTTTGTCAAGCTCCGATCGTTTCAGCTCCTTCCCCTGACCAGGTTTGGCATTCAGGGCAAGGGCCGTCCGGATCGTCTGCAGGAAGCTCTCGTTCTGCCAGGGTTTACTGATGAAATCAAAGGCCCCAAGCTTCATCCCTTCCACAGCAAGAGAGATGGTGGCCCAGGCAGTGATCAGGACCACAGGGACTACCGGATAATTCTGCACGAGCTCCGGCAGAAAGGCCAGTCCCTCCCTTCCGGAGGTTGCATTACTGAAATTGAGGTCCAGGATCACCAGTGAAGGTACTTGTTGCTGCATAAGTGCCCGGCCGGTTGCCGGATCGGGAGCTATCTCAGCTATATATCCAGCCTGCCTGAGCAGGAGGCTTATGGAAGAACGTACAGCCGGATCGTCGTCAATAATCAGGATCATTGTTTATTGCTTATCCAAATGTACATGTTCTGCACCATTTTATGAACTCAGTACTCAATTAACCTGCATTCCGTCAAACAGGTGGACCACCCGGTCGGTGCGTTTGCTGAGGTTCTCATCATGCGTCACCATGATAACCGTTGTCTTTTCCTCCTTGTTCAGTTTCTCCAGGATCCCGATAATATTTTCGCCCATCTTGCTGTCCAGGTTGCCGGTGGGCTCATCGGCCAGGATAATCTCTGGTCTGCCTACCACTGCACGTGCGATGGCCACCCTTTGTTTCTGGCCACCGGAAAGCTGGGTGGGGTAGTGGCGGGTCCGGGTGCTCAGGCCCACCCGTTCGAGGGCTTCCATGGCCATGGTCCTGCGTTGTTTTCCCGAGATGCCTTTGCGGTAGAGCAGGGGCAACTCCACGTTGTCGATCACAGGGAGGTCGTTGATCAGGTGGAAACTCTGGAAAATAAATCCCAGCTTTTCGTTGCGGAATGCGGCCAGCGCTTTGTCCGACCAGCCGTCGAAATGATTACCGTCGATATCGACCATTCCCCCGGTGGGTACATCCAGCAGTCCGATCATATTGAGCAGGGTGCTCTTGCCACAACCCGACGGGCCCATGACGGAGAGGAACTCTCCATTTTTAACCTCCAGGTTGATCCGGGTCAGTGCCTGGGTTTCGATCTCATCGGTGGTATAAACTTTCTCCAGGTCTTTGAGGATGATCATGATATATCGATTTTAAGTTAATATCTGTTATAAATGTTGCAAAACCTCCCAATTACTCCTCATGCAGTGCTACGGCCGGGAGGATCTTTGTGGCCCGGGCGCTGGGCAGCAGTACACAGGTTGTTACCAGGATATAGATCACCACAGCCGCCAGTGCCATGGAGATGATGTATACCCGGGTGCCCATTCTGAACAGGTCCAGGATAGGCGCCTGGGCAGCCAGGATCAATCCCGGGATGACCGCCACCGTTGTAAGCACCACCATCTCTCCTACGAATTGCCTGTATATGTGTCCTTTGTTGGCACCCACCGCCATGCGGAGCCCGATCTCGGACCTGCGCAGAGTGATGTTGTACCACATGACACCGAACATCCCGAAAAGCACATTCAGGAAGAGGGCCAGGATCACCAGGAAGATGGCCACCAGGGGGAGCCAGGTGTTCCTGACATATCTGGCATGGGTCTCCTCCATGGATTGAATGGTAAGTACGATCCCATTATATCGATTGGCCACCTGGGCGATCAGGTCCGGTTCGAAGGTTTCGGGCAGGGAACCCGTGGTTCTTAGAAAAACACTCTGTCCGATATAACTGCCACTCATGCATATAGAGGTCTCATAAGGAAGATCCTCCACATCCACCTGTCTGATGATCAGGGTGGCCTCGGGACGGGTATAATCCCCCTTGTGCTTAAAATCCCTGCAAACACCCACCACCTTGCATTGTTGTCCGCACCAGTTCACGATTTCGCCCAGGGCATTTCCGTTTCCGAACAGCAGTGTTCTGAGCTGCTGGCTCACCACCGCGGGACGATTGGCCGAGGCATTGTCACCGGGCTCAAACCAGCGTCCTTCCGTCAGTTCGATCCCCGTGGCCCTGCTGAAGTCGTCATCTGCCATCATCTCGTTGACCTGGTCATCGGGGACCGATACATCACCCCATTTGAGCGGCATGACTGGATACATGTATCCCTTACTGAAGAAGAAGCTACTGAAGAACTTGGAAAGCTCGGTCACACCAGGGTAATTCCGTATGAATTCCATGATCTCCCTGATCTCCTGTTCAAAACTGTCCTGGTCGGTGACGGTGGATTCATCCACACTGATCTTGTATATGTTCTCGTATTCAAATCCCAAAGGGTACTTACTGTTTTGCACCTGTTTCACCATGAAGGAGATGATCAGGAAAAAGGCCAGGTAGGAGAGCAGCAGCTCCACCAGGAGAACGATCCTGCTGTTACGGCGTGCAAATAATCTTTTGAGTATGGTTAGATTCATGATTCTTTGGATTTATTCTGAGCTGTTCAGGCATTCAACAATACGGGCCCGGGCCATGGTGACCGAAGGCAGGATGCCCGAGAGCACGCCAATCACCAGGATCGCTGCCAGGCTTACAGCAAAACCGGCATAGTTCATTTTCATGTAAACTCCTCCCAGTGCATCGGCTCGGTTAAGGATCGAAATGATCACCGCCGATAGCAGGATGGAGAGGATCCCCCCCGTAATTGTGATCACCACATTCTCGAACAGGAACTGGCCGGTGAGTTTCCGGATGGTCGCCCCGAATGTTTTCCGCACCCCGATCTCGGAGAGTCTTTCATACACCCTGTTGATGTTGATGTTCACCAGGTTGATGGCCGGCAGGATAATGAAAAGGAAGACCAGTAAGAAACCTGCCACATAGAGCGGTTTTTTGATATCCTTGTGATAATGGAAATAGGTGGCTGCCAGTGCCTCGACCCGTTTCAGGTAACTGTCGCGGACCAGCGTACCATCAATACGGTTAATATCACCGGTGTTATCGAATGTGACATAGTCCAGCTTCTGCTTGAACTCCCTGTTCAGCTTTTCAAAGTCGTTCCGGCTATCGGCCAGCAGCAGGGCCCTGGAGAAATTACTGTAAATGTAGTCGGAGTAGAAACTCTCCCGGCAGGAGTAGGGGAGGTAGAGATTGGATGCAATACGATACATCGTGATATCAGTGTTCTCCACCACACCCGTCACCTTGAACAAGCGGTTCTTGATCCTGAACTCCTTACCCGATGCATCGGTGGTGCCAAATACATCCATGCTGGTTTTCCGGTCGATGACCACCACCCTGGCGCCCTGTTCATATTCGGAAAGGTTGTAGGGCCGGCCGCTCAGGAACCTGAAGTCCGTGATCTGCCAGAATACGTCATCGGTATACAGCATGCCTACCTCACTCACCTGGTTGCCATGGTAGATCCGTTCCCGGGCATTGAATTCGTTTGATATAACACTTACCAGTTTCGGGGTTTCCATGGTTTTTACATATCTCTGAACGAACCAGAGGTTAGGTGGATTCTCATTGTGCTGGTTCACCGAACCGTCATCCTTTACCTCTTCCCATACCAGGTTATCCAGGAAGAACACATTCCGGAAATTGGAACGTGGTGAACGGTAGTTGTTTATCTGGACCAGGAAGGAGGTGACCAGTACGATAAAGGTGACCGGGATAACGATGCCTGCCAGGGTTACCGCTGTATAAACCCTTTTTCGGCGCAGCACTTTCATGGTCAGTTTCAGGTAATTCCTCAGCATATCAGTTTAGTTTTCGATCAGTGAACGTTTGTTTTCAAAATCATACAGTGTGAAGGTCCGGAGTGAGTACCAGGTGGTCCAGAAATCCATCAGTGCCAGGATGTAATCCTGCTTGGCAAGGTCCTTCTCCTCCTGGGCGATATTGTATTCGGTCAGGCTGATGTCCCCGGCTATATACCGGTCGTGTGCGATCCCGTACCTTTCAGCTGCCACACGGTCGGCATCCATGGTATATCCAATGAAATCACGGAGCATCTCCAGGTTCTTGCAGCCGGTCACCACTTCCTGTTCCAGCACCAGCGTCTCCTGCTGCACGGTATACTCCACCAGCTTGAGGTTGGCCTCGGCTGTCTTCCGGGCAGCCTTCGACCTGCCCCAGTCCAGGATGGGTACCATGATCCCCACATTGACTGTTCCCGAGGGTCCGGGATCCTTATAAATATCCGGCAGTCGGGTGGCGATGTTGGAGCTCCCGTAACTCAGATAAAGGTCAGCATTGAAACCGCTTTCCCTCTTTGCTTTTTCCATATCCCGGCGTGCTTCCGTCAGCTGTTGCCTGAATTCCAGCGAGTTGTAGCTGTTTTTCATGGCAAGTGAGACGGCCAGGCTGTCATCGATAGGGGTAGCCGGGATTTGATCAGGCAGTTCCAGTGTTAGAACTTCTGTGGATGGAAGACCTGTATAGGAACGAAGCTCCAGTTGCCGTGTCTCACTTGAAAGCATAGCTTTTGCCTTTGATTTGGTGGCGGCCAGCACACCATGTTCCAGCTGCAGCAACTCGTTCCTGGAGATCTTACCCATTTGATAGCGTTCCTGGCCTATCTTATAGATGGATTCTGCATTCGTTTGATTGAGTTCGGAAATATGGAGGTTGATCTGTGCCAGCAGCAGGTTGAAGTATTTGACCACGGTCTGATAGGCCACCTGTTCACTGGTTTCTGCATATTCCCGCAGGGAGGCTTCATATTTAAGTGGTTCAAGCTCTTCCATCCATTTCAGTTCATTAAAACCGAAGATGGGCTGCTGCAGTCCGATGTAGTAGGGTGAACCATTATAGCTGGTAGTGTTCTGACCGAATTCATCTACCCGGGAGAGATCGGTGCTCAGGAACATTTTACCTCCGGTAAAGGCTATATTCTGTTCCAGGGTAAGATCTATGCTGGACTGGGCCTGGTTGACGGTCCGGTATGCGATGCTCCCGTCATCCTGCAGGACAGGGATGCTGGTATTCTGGTAGAACGGAAGCGTGGAGTTAAGTACCAGTCGTGGCCTGAGCTCAGATTTGTAGGACCGGTACTGCCAGTACTTGTTCTCTTTCCGGGTGCTGTTTTTCATGGATTCGGGAGAGTGCTCCCGGGCATAGTAGATGAGCTCGTTGAGGGTGTATGTCTGGCAGCGGGCCTTTGTTCCCGGTAACAGAATGAGCGCGAATAGCATGCACCCTGCAGCAGCAACCCTGAATAATCTGATATGGAATTTCCTGTTTATCACCTGTTCTCCCTATTTCAGTGCAATCTCCTCGTATCGTTCGTAATCAGACATGTCGTTGACCACCACCTGTTCACCGGGCGACAATCCCTCCAGTATCTCAACATAACTGATATTGCTCTCTCCGAAGCGGACATCTTTCCGGTGCAGTCTGGTTCCCTCTGCAACAAATACGGGTTGTCTGGCTGCACCCCTGTAGAACGGACCGTTAGCAACGCGGGTGACCGAGTCCCTGAACGATTTCACCACATAGAGTTCCACCTTCAGGTTGGGCCTCAACAGGGGATGATCCCTTTCGTCCAGCCTTACCCTGAATTGCACCGTATTGTTCGTGACAGTGGGGGAGATGCTGACAATAGTCCCTTTGATCTCCTCATCGTTGTTTAGATGCACCAGCACCGTACTCCCGGTTTGTATGGAGGTAGCATACATATCCGAAATGGTCCCTGTCACCTCGTAGCTCTCCAGGTTGGCGACCTTGACAAGCTCATCGCCTGGATTGATAGTGAACCCTATCTGGTTGATGATGCTGGTGACCACTCCCTTGCGGTCCGCGATAATGGTTGAACGCGCCAGTTTCTCTTCCAGTTCCGCAACCTTCTTCTGCTGGATGCTGATCTCGTAGTTGAGACCGGTAAGGTCGGCCTGCATGGATTTATCCCGGTTGTCGATGGTCTGCCTGATCTGTTCCAGCTCCATTCCTGCGATCTTCAGATTCAACCGTGCATTCTCTATCTTTTCCCTGCTGCTGCCACCAATGCTATCCAGGTAGACCTCCTCCTCCAGCTCGATTTGCATCCGCTCGTTCTGGAGCTCCTTGATCCGGTATTCGGTCCTCAGGTCGATCAGGCTCTTTTCCAGCTGCAGCTGCAGCTTTTCCACATTGTTCCTTCTCAGCGCAAGCTCATCGCGCATGTTGGCCAGCTCCGATTCTGTGTCACGTGTATTCAGCATCAGGATGGTATCTCCCGGGTTGACCGCATCTCCCAGGTTGCGCCTGATGGAGAGGATGGAGGAGGCGATGGGACTTGTGCGGATCTCTTCGAACTCGGGCTGAACGTTTCCTGATGCAGAGAGGGTGGCCAGTATTTCCCCGGTTTCGACTGTAGCCAGTTTCAATTCATCCCTGTGAAGGGAGGGTTTCAGGACTATCCTGATAAAGATCACAAGGAGAACAAAAAGGCAGATCGCTGCGGTGATGCTGATCCACCTCTTCTGCCTGCGTTTTCTCTTCTTTTTGGCTGATAATTCCCGGTCCATATATGTAGGGTTACACCGAGGGAAGCCAAATCTCGTGCCAAAGGTTAAGACGCTGATAAACTGTTATATAACAATCGAGGAAGGAGCCTTGAGTTGTGCAAATGTGGACAGTGTGTCCGTGACCGGACAGATCGTATTTTGGACCTGGTCCCCCAATTATTCAAACATCTCCTGGAATGGGTCTCATCTCATTTTAAGTGCTGCGGCAACATTCTTCTCATAGATCTTCTGATGGTCTTTGAGACGAAGGGTTCCGCAACACCCGTCCCAGGAAAGTAACCCGGGTTCGGCACCCACAAGTTCAGCAGGGGCATCAAGGACCTCCCTTTTTCTGAACTGATCCCTGATGATCTCCTTTCTTTCGTCATCCTCTTCCAGTTCAATCATCTTAAGTGCGATATCGGAGTAAGTGGCATTCTCATCAGGTCCCTTCCAAATGGAAGCGATGACCAGTGAAGTCAGGTACTTGCCTAACCTGAAAAGTGACTCGGCCTGGTCAAACTGGGTGGGATCCTCGTATTTTTCAAAGAAGTCGGCAAGAATATCATAAATGGCTCCTGTAAACACCCTGGATATGTCGTGGACTTCATTTGACACATCGCTCATATTCAGGTCATTATCAGCATTCCTTAATCCCATAGGACGACCCAGGGCTTCCCCGAACTGTTCCGCCAGCGCAGGGAAAAATGATTTGGAATGAAGATTCGCCTTTGATTCCACAATGATGGCCTCGCATACATCCATTTGTGCCAGCATGGTAAAAATGGCTGTCAGGTCGCCGAAAGATTCATGCAGTCCCCCCGTTTGAGGATGCCAGCTGTTGCTGATGTATCCCGGTTTCAAAGAATCCAGGGCCGCGTGTCCCGTCTCATGAGCCACTATATCGAACGAACGGCACGTGTAGACCAGGGGATTCTGCGGATTATCCGAAGGATGGAAGTAGAAAAACCGCAGTGCTTTCTCATTCCTGCTGTAGTAAGCATTTGCATCGAGTCCTGCCCTGGGGTACACATTAATGGGCTCGGCCCCCCAGAACCAGTTAAAGTTCTGTGTGATCTGCATACGGTTTAATGCACGCCGGAACATTGTCAGCACCTGGCGGACAATGGTGAATGTGTGGACCGCATCGAACTCAAGGGGATTCTCTTCCGGGTAAAAAAGAAAATCGTTATCAGCATTGCCCACCACATTAGGCATGCCCTGAAGGATGATATCATTGTCCGCAGGCCCGTTCCGGACCTCGGTTGATATGTAACAAGACCGGATCCCGATGCTTTTAACGCTTGGATCCTGTTTCCAGATTTTTACTTTGCTTCCTGCCATGGCTTTTGATTTTTTTGTTCTATCATATTAACGTCATTCTTAATGGCAGTGTTGTGTGTTTGTCCGATGGAAATGCCGGCAAGATTACTTAAGCTTCAGATCCTGAACAAAATGACTTGCCCTGAATAAGCGATGCAGATTATTGGCACGTATCCAAAAAACGCAAACTCTTATTTTCAGGGAAATGCTCAGGATTTAACTCTGGGTAAAATAATGGTCGATATTCTTGAGCCTACTGGTATTCAATGATCTTCACATCCTTGAAGTAGATCTTTTCCAACAGTGATTCTTCCCTGGTTTCATAATATTCGACCAGGTAGGGATCCTCCACAAAGATGCAGTAGTCTTCAGGGGTATCATCCACGATCATTCCGGATAGGGCTTCCTTACTGTTCGTCAGTTTTATGACGATAGCCTGATTGTGGTAGTTACGTAATATTTCAGTTCTATTAATAAGCATCAGACCAAGTTTAAACCGTTACTATAATCTATACGTTTATACCTGCTTAAATGTTTTGTATACATCCCCGAAAATTTGAACAAATAATCATTCTAGCAATCCGGCTTTGTGGATCATGGCCCTGGTCCAGCTTAGTTCACTGTTCACAAAATCACTGGGTACAGCAGCCTCCAGATTTTTCTGATACCTGGTAAATGCATCAATGGCCTCATCCCACATATCCAGGCGTAAATAGGTGATACCCTGCTGTTTATAGACAGTTATACTTGGCAGGATATCGAGCGACTCAGCTGTCTGCAACTGTCTTAATGCTTCCAGATTACCTGCAATGGTCTCACTCATTTGCCTGGTAGCCATGGCTTTAATAATGTAATCATCCTCCATGGCTATCCCTGCTTCTATATTCCTGTCACACATCATGATGGCTGACAC
>Ga0055451_10000722_pt1 | contig 13359 bp, 9 predicted proteins | sample China_Galinas_PW_3_FD_57745 | JGI IMG/M metagenome (GOLD analysis project Ga0055451, IMG submission 57745) | Wetland microbial communities from San Francisco Bay, California, USA, that impact long-term carbon sequestration - China_Galinas_PWB_D2 | ecosystem: Environmental > Aquatic > Marine >... | reverse complement strand
GCATGTCGCGGTCGGTGTCGGCGACGCACGCGCCGTTTTCGACTCGGGGCTCGGAGGTGAGTTGCCCCGTCACGATCTGGTGCGGGTCCATCTGGATGACGCGGATCTGACCGGCAGGAGCCGTGACACGGAGCGCCTCGGGCGAGAGGTCGGCGGGCAGGTGGACCGACCGCCCCAGGAAGTCGGGCGGCACCGGGCGGTCGGGGCAGTCGGCGACCATCGCCCCGTCCTCGGCGACCAGTGTGCCCTCGAAGTAGACCCGTCGCGGGCGGGGGGCGTCGAGGTCGTCGAAGACGATCAGGTCGCCGAAGCGTCCCGGGGCGATCGCGCCGCGGTCGCGCAGGGCGAAGTGCTCGGCCGGGTGCAGCGACGCCATCGCGATCGCCGTCACCGGATCGAGCCCGAGCGAGATCGCGCGCCGGACGATGTGGTCGATGTGCCCCTCGTCGATCAGGTCGCCGGGGTGCCGGTCGTCGGTGCAGAACGAGACGCGGGCGGCGTTGGCGGCGGTGACGATCGGGATAAGGGCTTCGAGGTTGCGGGCGGCGCTGCCCTCGCGGATGAACAGGCGCATGCCGCGGTTGAGCTTCTCGGCCGCCTCGTCGGGCGCGACGGACTCGTGGTCGGAGGAGATGCCCGCGGCGGTGTAGGCGCACAGCGCGTTGCCGCCGAGCCCCGGGCAGTGACCGTCAACGAGCGCACGATCGAGCCCGAGCGCGACCTTCTCGAGTACCTCGGGGACCCCGTTGATCACGCCGGGGAAGTTCATCAGTTCGGCCATCGCGACGACGCGGGGATCGTCGAAGAGCGGCGCGAGGTCGTCGGCCTCGAGCGTTGCGCCGGCGGTCTCGAGCGGCGAGGAGGGCACGCACGACGAGGCGGCGAACATGATGTTCATCGGGAGCCCGAGCGCTTGGTCCATGAGCAGTCGGATGCCGGGGATGCCGTGGACGTTAGCGATCTCGTGCGGGTCGAGGACGACGCCGGTGGTGCCCGCCGGGGCCGCGACGCGGACGAATGCCGGCGGGAGAAGCATCGTCGATTCGACGTGCATGTGGGCGTCGATGAACCCGGGGGCGAGGTAGGCGCCGTCGAGGTCGACGGTCTGCTTCGCGTCGGCGTACGAGCCGACGCCCGCGATGCGCCCGCCGAAGACCGCGACGTCCCCGTCCTCGATCGTGCGGCTGAAGACGTTAATGACGCGGGCGTTCTTCAGGAGCAGATCGGCCGGGGCATCGGCGCGGGAGACAGCGAGCAGTTCCGGGTCGGTACGGGCAACGCTCATCGCTGGGCCCTCTCTTCCTTGACGAGGCTGAACAGCACGCGGGCGAGGACGCGTTCCCGGTAGGCGGCCGTCGAGCGCAGGTCGTCGATCGGCTTCACGTCGCCCCGGATCGCGGTCAGCAGATCATCGGGCGAGCCGAGCGGTGAGCCGGAATCGAGCAACGCCTCGACGGTGGGGCAGCGCATGACGAACGGCGCGACGCTGCTCGCGACGACGCGCCAGCCGGAATCCTGCCGGACCACCGCCACGCCGACTTTCGCGATCGATTGGGCCGCGCGGGTGCCGACTTTCTCGAAGCGCTCGAAGGTGGTCGGTCGCTCCGCGGCGGGATCGTGCCGTCTGGGCACGCTGATGCGTTCGATCAACTCGCCCGCCTTCATGACCGTCTGCTTGTACCCGGTATAGAAGGAATCCAGCTTGACGTCGCGCGTGCCGCTCGCCGAGCCGAGCGTGACGGTGGCGTCGTAGACCATGAGCACGGGCACGCCGTCGGCCGCCGGCGACCCGTTCGCGATGTTCCCCGCCCACGTGCCGCGGGTCTGGATCTGGACCGCCCCGACCTGCCGGGCGGCGTGTGTGAGCAGCGGCAGCTCGTCCCACACGCGGTCGTCGCGTTGCACGTCCCAGTAGGTCGTCATCGCGCCGAGTTCGAGCGCGTCGTCGGTCCAGCGCATCGCGCGCAGCTCGGCGACGCCGGAGAGGTCGAGGTAGGTGCCCGCGTGCCGCTCGACGTGGCTGGGCCAGTGGACGAGCAGGTCGGTCCCGCCGCCCATCGGCACAGCGTCGGGCGATTCGGCGTACGCACGGCGCGCCTCATCGAGCGTGGTGGGCGTCAGGACGCGCACTCGTCGTCCTCCTCGATCGCGATGCGCAGTCCGTCGATGATCCCGTCGTACCCGGTGCACCGGCAGAGGTTTCCGGCCATCAGCTCGCGCATCGGGTGACGTTCGAGCAACTCCGGGTGCTTGCGGATCCAGTCGGCGCAGACGACCACGCCCGGCGTGCACGCCCCGCACTGGGTCGCGCCCGATTCGAGCATCGGTCGCAGCGACGCCGGCGCGACCGCCTCGACCGTCTCGACACTGCGCCCTCGCGCCTGCCACGCCGGCACGAGGCACGAGTTGACCGGTACCCCGTCGAGCAGGACGGTGCACGCGCCGCACTCGCCCTCGCCGCAACCTTCCTTGGTGCCGGTGAGCCCGAGGCGGTAGCGGAGCACGTCGAGCAGGCGATCGCTCGGGTCGGCCTCGAGCGTGAGCGCCTCGCCGTTGACCGTCAGCGCGATCGAGATGGTCTCAGGCGAGCTGGGCATCGGGGATCATCGCCATCAGGCGCTCCGGGGTGAGTGGGATCGCGTCGGCAGAGGCACCGACCGCGTCGGCGATCGCGTTGGCGACGGCCGGCGCGGGCCCGTCCATCGGCAGCTCGCCGATGCCCTTGGCCCCTCCCCCGCCGTACTCGTACGGGTTCTCGACGAACTCGACGCGGATCGGGGGAACGTCGGCGGCGGTCGGGATGATGTAGTTGGTGAGCTGGTTGTTGGCCATCGCGCCGTCGCGCCAGTTGCAGTTTTCGGAAAGCGCCCAGCCGATCGCCTGGACGGTGCCGCCCTGGATCTGCCCGCGGGCGAGCGTCGGGTTGAGCACCCGCCCGATCTCCTGGAGCGAGAGGAAGTCGATCACGCGCGACTCGTAGGTGCGCAGATCGACCTCGACCTCGGCCACGCACACCGCCCACGCGAAGGTCGCGTAGGCGTCGCCGCGGTAGGTCTCCTCGTCCCACTCGACGTGGGGGGGTTTGACGTACTGGGCCTTGCCGACCGGTTCCTCGTCGGGGCGAGCTGCGCACCACTCACGGATCGCGTCGCTGAGCGCCTTGCCGTGTGCATCCGCGTCGAGCCCGACGACGCGCTTCAGGTCGTCGCACGCGTCCTCGACGAGCCTGCCGACGACCATCGCCGTGCGCGAGGCGACGGTGGGGCCGCTGTTGGGCACGCGGGAGGTGTCGGGCGTGGCGATCACGATGCTCTCGGGGGCGAGCCCGCACCGCTCGGCGGCGAGTTGGGTGAAGATCGTCGTCGTCCCCTGTCCCATCTCTGTGTTGGCGCTGCGGACCTCGACCCGTCCGTCGGGGAGTCCCGCGACGTGCATCTTCGACGCGAGGTAGACCTCGCCCGCGCCGGTGAACCCCCCGCCGTGGTAGACGGTGGACAGCCCGATCCCGCGACGGAGGTGGGGGCTGGCGCCGTTGAACGAGGCGTGCTCGGACCGCTTGAGCTCGACCTCGGCGTCGCCCAGCGCCCGCTCGAGCAGCCCGACCCGGTCGGTCCCGTCGGTGATCATCTGCCCGGTTGAGGTCTGGTCGCCGTCGCGGATGAGGTTGCGCCGGCGCAACTCGACCGGGTCGAGCCCGATCGTGCGCGCGATCACGTCCATGTGGCGCTCGTTGGCAAACTGGGTCTGCGGCGCCCCAAACCCGCGGAACGCGCCGTAGGGCACCGAGTTCGTGAGCCGCGCGAGCCCGCGGATGCGCACGTTCGGGCACGCGTACGGGCCGGCGGCGTGGATGATCCCGCGGCTGAGCACCACCGGCGAGAGGGTTACGTACGCCCCGGCGTCGAGCAGCACGTCGATGTCCTGCGCGACCAGCTTCCCGTGCGCGTCGATCCCGGTGCGGTGGCGCACCCGCGAGGGATGGCGCTTGGTCGTCGCGGCCATGTCCTCGTCACGGTCGTAGACGATCTTCACCGGGCGGTTCGCCTTGAGCGCGAGGAGGGCGGCGTGGACGGCGATGTTGGAGGGGTAGTCCTCCTTGCCGCCGAATCCGCCGCCGGTGGCGCTCTGGATGACGCGGACCTGGCTCTCGTCGCGACCGAGCGCATGGGTCAGCGCGTTGAGCACGTAGTACGGGCACTGCATCGACCCGCGCACCACGACCACGCCGTCCTCGACCGACGCGAGCATCCCCTGCGGCTCGATGTAGACGTGCTCCTGGGCGCCGGTCTCGTAGACGCCCTCGATGACGTGGTCGGCCGACGCCAGCGCCGCCTCGACGTCGCCCTTCTCGATCAGCAGGCGGCTCAGCGCGTTGTCGTCACCGTGCTGGATCTGCTCGGGGGTGGGATCGACGCGGAAGTCGAGCGCCGGCGGGTCGGGATCGATCTCGACCGTCACCGCCCGCACCGCACGGCGCACCATCTCGCGCGACTCGTGCGCGATCAGCACCACGGCCTCGTGCACGTGCCGGACGGACTCCCCCGCGAGCACCGGCTGGTCGAGTTCGATCAGGCGGACCTCGTTCGCACCCGGGATGTCGCGGTGGGCGACGACGACGAACTCGGACCAGTCGATCAACTTATCGAAGCGGACCGCGCGGATCCGCCCGCGCGGGGCCGGGCTGCGGACCGTCATGCCCCACAGGCACCCGGGCACGTCGAGGTCGTCGACGTACCGCTCGGCGCCGGTCAGCTTGGACAGTCCTTCGAGCCGGTTCACGAGCCCTCCTCGGAACCCAACAGTCTACCACGATCCGGCGATGTCTTGTACGCTGCCCGCGCGTCATGCTTAGTCCAAAGGCCTGGAAGCTCATCGCGGTCTTCGTCTACTTCGGCGTGCTGGTGGTCCTCGGGATCCTCGCCACCCGGCGGACCCACGACACCCGCGACTATTTCGCCGGCGGCAAACGTCTCGGGTTCCTCTCCGTCGCGTTCAGCGCCCGGGCGACGGGCGAGTCGGCGTGGCTGCTGCTCGGGCTGACCGGCATGGGGGCCGCCGTCGGGCTCAAGGGGCTCTGGATCGTCGTGGGCGAACTGCTCGGCGTCGGGCTCGCGTGGCTCTGGATGAGCCGGCGCTTCAAACGCCTCACCGACCGCTACGACTCGATCACCGTTCCCGACTACCTCGAGAGCCGCTTCCGCGACTCGGGGCACATGTTGCGGCTGATCGCGGCCGGCGCGCTGGTCATCTTCGTCCCGATCTATGTCAGCGCCCAGATCAACGCCACCGGGGTCGCGTTCGAGAGCTTCCTCGATTGGAACTACTACACCGGCGCGCTGGTCGGCTTCGGCATCGTGCTGATCTACATTACGACCGGCGGGTTCATCGCGGTCGTCTGGTCGGATGTGTTCCAGGGCATGCTGATGCTCGTCGGGCTCGTGGTGCTGCCCATCGCGGGCATCCTGGCACTCGGGGGCGTCGGCGCGACCGCCGACATCCTGCGTGAACACCACCCGGCGCTGCTCACGCTCGACGGCGGCGAGGGGCTGACGGGGCTGAACATCGCGAGCATCATCGGCTTCCTCGCGATCGGGATCGGGTTCCTCGGCTCGCCGCAGGTCTTCGTGCGGTTCTTGGCTCTGAAGTCCGAGCGGGAGATCAACCGCGGCGCGGGGGTGGCGCTTCTCTGGACGCTGTTCGGCGATACGGGCGCGGTGCTAGCCGGCGTGGTCGGGCGGGCGGTGCTGCTCGGAGACGACCTCGGCGAGAACGCGCAGAACGTGCTGCCGATGATGTCGCAGGAGCTGTTCATCCCGCTCATCAGCGGGGTCTACGTCGCGGTCGTGCTCAGCGCGATCATGTCCACGATCGACTCGCTGCTCGTCGTCGCGTCGAGCGCCGGCGTGCGCGACTACTACCAGAAGTACCTGCACCCGGACCTGACCGACGAGGGGCTTGTGCGGCTGGGACGCGTGGTAACCATGCTCCTCGCCGTGCTGTCGCTCGCGGTCGCGATGGGCGTCGCGAAGTTCAACGAGCAGCGCGAGATCTTCTGGTTCGTTATCTTCGGGTGGTCCGGGATCGCCGCGACGTTCTGCCCGACGATCATCCTCAGCCTGTTCTGGCGCGGGTTTACCGCGCGCGGGGCCAAGGCCGCGATGGTCGTGGGGTTCGCCTGCGTGCCCATCTTCAAGTTCGGCGCCACGGAGATCCCAAGGATCGGTAGGTACTTCGCCGAGCTCGACGTCCTCGCCCCGTCGTTCGCGGTGTCGATGCTCGTGGGCGTGCTCGCGAGCCTGGGCGATCCGCGTCGGGAATCACTGCGTGCCGACGCGGGGCCCGACCTCGACTGGGCCGGCGGGCGCGAGCCCTGAACGCCGTCGGGCCCGCGGAACGTCTATCGTTCTCATTACACAATCGGAGTCAGAAGATGAGTACCGCCACACTCCCGCACGTCGTCGCCGGCAAGGCGCTGAACGACCCCGGCACAACCGCCCGCACCAACGTGAACCCGGCGACGGGCGAGGCGCTGAGCGCCGCACCGCTCGACGCGGTGCGGGCCGCCGAGCGTGCGGTGCAGGCCGCGAGTGAGGCGTTCCCGGCGTGGTCGGCAACGCCCGTGGGCGACCGCGTCCAGCACCTGTTCCGCTACAAGATGATCCTTGAGAAGCACGCGGACGAGCTGGCCGACATCATCGTCGAAGAGCACGGCAAGACCAGGGGCGAGGCGATGGGATCGGTCCGACGCGGGATCGATTGCATCGAGCACGCGTGCGGAGCCCCCATCCTGATGATGGGGCGGACGCTCCCGCAGATCGCGGTGTCCAGCTCGTTCTGCCGCACCGAGGACGAGGGCGGCGTCGGGATCGACTCGGCTGTCGACCGTGTCCCGGTTGGTGTGTGCGTCGGCATCACCCCGTTCAATTTCCCGGTGATGGTCCCGATGTGGATGTGGCCGATGTCCGTCGCCTGCGGCAACACCTTCGTGCTCAAGCCGTCGGAGAAGGACCCGGCCTCGTCCGTTCGTTCGATCGAACTGGCCCAGGAGGCCGGCTTCCCGCCGGGCGTGCTCAATCTCGTGCACGGTGGGCCGGACGTGGTCAACCACCTGCTCACCCACGACGACGTGCGGGCCGTCTCGTTTGTCGGCTCGACCCGGGCGGGCTCGTACATCTACAAGACCGCGGCGGCGAACGGCAAGCGAGTCCAGTGCATGTGCGGCGCCAAGAACTACTCGATCGTCATGCCCGACGCCAACCGCGGGGCGGCGGTCGACGGCATCCTCGGGTCGGCGTTCGGCAACACAGGGCAGCGCTGCCTCGCCGGTTCGGTCGTGATCATGGTCGGCGACTCGCCCGACTGGTTCCTGCCTGCGCTGGTCGAGGCCGCGAAGAAGATCAAGGTCGCCCCCGGCAGAGAGCAGGGCTGCGGGATGGGCCCGATGCAGGACGCCGAGTCGCTCGAGCGCGTGCGGAGCTACGTCCAGATCGGTGTCGACGAGGGGGCCGAGCTGGTCCTCGACGGACGGGAAGCCGACCTGCCCGCCAAGGGGTGCTTCATCGGCCCGACGATTTTCGACAACGTCACGCCGGACATGCGGATCGCCAAGGAGGAGGTCTTCGGCCCGCTGCTCTCGATCATGCGGGCCAAGACGCTCGACGAGGCGGTCGCGATGGCCAACACGAGCGAGTACGGCAACATGGCCGTCATCTTCACCGACTCCGGGCACGCCGTCCGCCGCTTCGAGACCACGATCGAGGCGGGGATGCTCGGGATCAACGTCGGCGTGCCGGCGCCGATGGCGGCGTTCCCGTTCGCCGGGTGGAAGAAGTCGTTCTTCGGCGACCTGCACACCAACGGCGAGGACGGGTTCCGGTTCTTTACCAAGTCGCGCGTCACCGTGCGCCGCTGGCTCTGAATCTCTGACGGAAGGAGCGAGGAATGCCCCGCATCACCCGTGCCGCGCTGATCCAGGCCTCCAACCCCGTCTCCGACACCACCGACCTCAAGGTGATCAAGGAGGCGATGATCGAAAAGCACCTGCCGCTGATCAAGCAGGCCGCCGACAAGGGTGCAAACGTCTGCTGTCTTCAGGAGATCTTCTACGGCCCGTACTTCTGCGCCGAGCAGGAGACCAAGTGGTACGACACCGCCGAGCCGATCCCCAACGGTCCCACGATCAGGCTCATGCAGGAGCAGGCCAAGAAGCACGGCATGGTCATGGTCGTGCCGATCTACGAGCAGGACATGCCCGGCGTGTACTACAACACCGCCGCGGTCATCGACGAGAACGGCACCTACCTCGGCAAGTACCGCAAGCACCACATCCCGCACTGCCAGCCCGGATTCTGGGAGAAGTTCTATTTCAAGCCCGGCAACCTCGGGTTCCCCGTGTTCGAGACGAGCTTCGGCAAAATCGGCGTGTACATCTGCTACGACCGGCACTTCCCCGAGGGCGCCCGCGAGTTGGGGCTCAACGGGGCCGAGATCGTCTTCAACCCCTCGGCGACGGTCGCGGGGCTGAGCGAGTACCTGTGGAAGCTCGAGCAGCCGGCGCACGCGGTGGCGAACCAGTACTTCGTCGGCGCGATCAACCGCGTCGGGACCGAGGCGCCGTGGGGCATCGGCGAGTTCTACGGGCAGAGCTACTTCTGCGACCCGCGCGGGCAGATCATGGTCGAAGCCGCCCGCGACAAGGACGAAGTCGTCGTCGCCGACCTCAACCTCGACATGATCCAGGAGGTCCGCAACGTGTGGCAGTTTTTCCGCGACCGGCGCCCCGAGGCGTACGAGCGCATCTGCGAGACGCACACGACGTGAGCAGGGTGGGCGGACTGGAGGACGAAGGGGCGGTGCGCTCGTCGATGCCGTTCGACGGCGGCGCGGTCTCCGGTGCGGCGATCTACTGCAGCGACGGGCGTTTCGGCGAGCACTTCGACGTGTTCCTGGACCAGCGCCTCGGCTCGGGGCGGTACGGGCTGGTCGCGGTGCCGGGCGGCGCGGGGGCGATCGTCGAGGCGGGCAACGACGCCTTCGAGCAGCTCCGCTTCGTCATCGAGGTCCACAACCTCGGGCGCGTGGTGCTGATCTCGCACGAGAGGTGCGCGTACTACGGTGCCCGCGGCGGGCACCCCGACGACGTGCGCCGCCGGCAGGTCGAGGAGCTGCACGCCGCCGCGCGGCAGATCGCGGCGATCGGCCCCCAGGTCGTGGTCGAGGCGTGGTACGCGGCGGTCGAGGGCGATGGGGTGGTATTCCGCCCGGTCGTGGTCCCCGATGAGCGTCTCCGTTTCGGGCGGTGATGCGGTAATCTGGCGGGGTTCGTCGCCGCGAGCCGACCTCGGCTCGTCGGGAGACCACGCCGCATGACCGACCACACACCCGGCCCGCTCTCCAACCCTGACCTCGCCCCGGTGCCCGCCGCCAAACGCACCTGGAGCACGTGGAACGTCGCGGCGTTGTGGATCGGGATGGCCGTCTGTATCCCCACCTACACCCTCGCGTCGAGCATGATCAGCAAGGGCATGAGCTGGTGGCAGGCCGTGCTCACCGTCATGCTCGGCAACGTCATTGTCCTCGTCCCGATGATCCTCAACGGACACGGCGGGACCAAGTACGGCGTCCCGTTCCCGGTGCTCGTGCGCTCGTCGTTCGGGACCGCCGGTGCGCACATCCCCGCCATCGCACGCGGGCTCGTCGCGTGCGGGTGGTTCGGCATCCAGAGCTGGATCGGCGGGTGGGCGATCTACACGGCGCTGGGCGCGCTCGGGCTGTTCGACGCCGCGAGCGATTCCCAGCACGTCGTCCGCTTCCTCGACATCAGCTGGCTCCAGTTCGCGTGCTTCCTCGTGTTCTGGGTGATCAACGTGCTCATCGTCGTCAAGGGCATCACCGCAATCAAGATCCTCGAGAGCTGGGCCGCGCCGTTCCTGCTCGCGTGCGGCGTGGCGCTGCTGATCTGGGCGATCGTCAAGGTCGACGACCCGGCCGCGCTGTTCAGCCAGAAGTCGGGCTTCAAGACCGGCGCCGAATTCTGGCGAGTCTTCTTCCCGCAGCTCACCGCGATGGTTGGCTTCTGGGCAACGCTCTCGCTCAACATCCCCGACTTCACGCGCTACTGCAAAGACCAGCGCTCGCAGGCGTGGGGGCAGATCATCGGGCTGCCCACCACCATGACCTTGTTCTGCTTCATCGGCATCGTTGTCACCGGCGCGACGGTGATCGTCTTCGGCGAGGCGGTGTGGGACCCGGTCACGCTCGTCGGGCGTCTGGGATCAGCCCCGGTCGTCGTCATTTCGATGCTTGCGCTGACCATGGCGACGCTCTCGACCAACATCGCGGCCAACGTCGTCAGCCCGGCCAACGGCTTCTCGAACGTCGCCCCCGCGAAGATCAGCTTCCGGACCGGCGCGCTGATCACCGCCGGCATCGGGCTGGTCATCATGCCGTGGCGCCTCTACAACGACCTGTCCGCCTACATCTTCACCTGGCTGATCGGGTACTCGGCGCTGCTCGGCCCGATCGCGGGCGTCATGCTGTGCGACTACTTCGTGCTCCGACGCACCCGCCTCGACCGCGACGCGCTCTACGACCCCACTGGGGCGTACGCCGGGGTGCACACCCCAGGTGTGGTCGCCCTGGTCATCGGCGTGATCCCGAACATCCCCGGGTTCATCCACGCGGCGACCGGCGCGGCGATGTTCCCGGCCCCGCTGCAGCCCGTCCTCGACTCGATCTACAGTTACGCGTGGTTCGTCGGGCTGGTGCTCGCGGGCGCGGTGTACTTCGCGCTCGCCATCGGCAAGGTCCGACCGGCCGACGAACCCGCCGACAAGGAGGATGCGTCATGACCCAGGCTACCGCCGCCGCCCCGCAGCTCCCGGCGTGCGAGCATGTCCCCGCGCCCTACACCGGCCCGAGCAAGGACGAGGTCCTCGCGATGCGCCGCGAGTTCCTCACCCCGGCGCTGGTCACCTACTACCGCGACCCGATCATGATCGTCGAGGGGCACATGCAGTGGCTCTTCGACGAGACCGGGCGGCGCTACCTCGACGCCTTCGCCGGCATCGTCACCGTCTCGGTCGGGCACTGCCACCCGAAGGTGATCGACGCCGTCCGCGAGCAGAATGAACGGCTCCAGCACACGACCACCATCTACCTGCACCCCAACATCGCCGAGTTCGGCAAGCTGCTCGCCTCGACGTTCCCGAAGAAGAGCAACCTCGGCGTGTGCTACTTCACCAACTCGGGCAGCGAGGCGAACGAGCTCGCGATGCTCATGGCCCGCCTCCACACCGGCAACTTCGACATCATCGCCCTGCGCAACGCCTACCACGGGCTGGCCAACCAGACCATGGGGCTCACCGCCCTGCACACCTGGAAGTACCCGCTCCCGCACGGATTCGGCGTGCACCACGCGATCTTCCCCGACCGCTTCCGCGGCCCCTACGGGTACGACGACCCCGACGCCGGCGCCAAGTACGCCGCCGACGTCGTCGACCTGATCAAGTTCGGCACCTCGGGCGCGATCGCCGGCTTCATCGCCGAGCCGATCCAGGGTGTCGGCGGCACCGTCGAATTGCCCCCCGGGTTCCTCGCGCCAGTCTATGAAGCCGTGCGCGCAGCGGGCGGCGTCTGCATCTCCGACGAGGTCCAGACCGGCTTCGGACGCACCGGCACCGCCTTCTGGGGCTTCGAGAACCACGGCGTGGTGCCCGACATCGTCACCATGGCCAAGGGCATCGGCAACGGCGCACCGCTCGCCTGCTGCTGCACCACGCCCGACATCGCCGCCTCGATGAAGCAGCGTCTGCACTTCAACACCTACGGCGGCAACCCGGTCTCGACCGCCCAGGGGCTCGCGACCCTCAAGGTCATCCTCGACGACAACATCCAACAGCACGCCCGCACCGTCGGGGCCTACCTCAAGGACGGGCTGCTCGACCTCCAGAAGCGACACGCGCTGATCGGCGACGTGAGAGGGCAGGGGCTCATGCTCGGCGCCGAGCTGGTCAAGGACCGCGCGACCAAGGCCCCGGCGACCGAGGAGACCGCCGTGCTGCACGAGCGGGCCAAGGACCTCGGTCTGCTGGTCGGCAAGGGCGGGCTGTACGGCAATGTCCTGCGCATCAAGCCGCCGATGTGCCTCACCGAAGATGACTGCGATTTCCTGTGCAAGGTGCTGGACATCGCGTTGACCGAGATCGAAGCGAAGTAGAGAAGTAGAAGGGGGGAAACGATGGGTCTGCTTATCCGCAACGGGCGCGTCATCACCGCCACCGACGACTACGTCGCCGACGTCTACGCCGAGGGCGAGACGATCTCGCGCATCGAGAAGGCGATCGACCCGAAGACGCTGCCGCCGGGGACCGAGACGATCGACGCGAAGGGCAAGTACGTCTTCCCCGGTTTCATCGACCCGCACGTGCACATCTACCTGCCGTTCATGGGCACGTACGCCAAGGACGATCACGGCAGCGGCACCAAGGCCGCTCTCGCGGGCGGGACGACGACGATCATCGAGATGATCTGCCCGGGCCCGAACGACGAGCCCGCCGACGCCTTCGAGACGTGGAAGTCCAAGGCAGACGCCGGCGCCTGCTCCGACTTCACGTTCCATATGGCCGTCGTCCGCTTCGACGACCTCGCCAAGGCCCAGCTCCGCGAGCTGGTCGGCTCGCACGGCGTCGCTTCGTTCAAGGTCTTCATGGCCTACAAGGGCGCCCTCGACATCAACGACGAGCACCTCTTCGACCTGCTCACGATGGCGAAGGAGATGGGGGTCATCACGACCGCCCACTGCGAGAACGCCGAGGCCGTGGACGCGATGCAGAAGCGTCTCCTCGCCGAGGGCAGGACGAGCACCGAGTGGCACGAGCGATCGCGTCCCCGCGCGGTCGAGGCCGAGGGGGTGCACCACCTCTGCACCTTCGCCGAGCTGACCGGCGCCCACATCTACACGGTCCACACGTCCAACATCGCGGCCGTCCGCAACGCGATCAACGCCCGCCTCCGCGGGGTGGACGTCTGGGTCGAGGCAGTGATCCCGCACCTGACGCTCGACGCGAGCTACGCCGAGTTGCCCGATTTCGAGGGCGCCAAGTACCTCATGTCGCCGCCGCTGCGCGACAAGGTCGAGCACGAGCCGCTCTGGGCCGCCCTCCGCGGGCGCGAGATCTCGACCATCGGCACCGACCACGCCCCCTTCGACTTCAAGGGGCAGAAGGACATGGGACGCGACAACTTCACCCTCGTCCCCAACGGCATCCCCTCGGTCCAGGAGCGGATCGACCTTGTCCACACCTACGGCGTGTGCGCCGGACGCATCAATCTCCACACCATGGTCGACGCGTGCTCGAC
>Ga0055451_10000719_pt1 | contig 13389 bp, 12 predicted proteins | sample China_Galinas_PW_3_FD_57745 | JGI IMG/M metagenome (GOLD analysis project Ga0055451, IMG submission 57745) | Wetland microbial communities from San Francisco Bay, California, USA, that impact long-term carbon sequestration - China_Galinas_PWB_D2 | ecosystem: Environmental > Aquatic > Marine >... | reverse complement strand
GCAAAGGCCGCAACTGCAAAGGCCGCAACTGCAAAGGCCGCAACTGCAAAGGCCGCAACAACCAAAAAGCCTGCTGCCAAAACCACTGCAGCTAAAAAGCCTGCTGCCAAAAAACCGGCAGGAAAAACTGCTCCGAAAAAGAAGTAAAAAGTTAAATAGTAAAAGTCAAAAGATATGGCACACAAGAAGGGAGCCGGTAGCTCAAGAAACGGCCGCGATTCAGAAAGTAAAAGACTGGGTGTGAAGCTTTACGGTGGACAGGTTGTAAAAGCTGGCAATATCCTTGTAAGGCAGAGGGGTACTGTGCACCATCCCGGCAACAATGTTGGAATGGGTAAGGACCACACACTGTTTGCTATGATAAATGGTACGGTAAAGTTCTCCAAGAAAAGGGATAACAAGTCATACGTCTCTATCGAGCCTTTAGAAAACCAGTAGAATTATATCAATCCAATATAACTTTCACCTGTAATGCACTACCTTTAAAGTGTATTACAGGTTTTTTTATGCTTTCATTATGCTTACCATTCCTTATATCCGGGACAACCGAACGGCCATCCTTAAAGGGCTTGAAATTAAGAACTTCAAAACTCCTGAGCTGATCGATAAGATCATTGAATTCGATAATGTCCGGCGCTCCTTACAGGTAAAAACAAACGAGTTACAGGCTGAGATGAACAGTCTCAGCAAACAGATCGGTACGCTCTTCAAGACAGGTGAAAAAGAGAAGGCCAATAATATAAAAAAGCAATCCTCCGGCATTAAAAAGGAGCTTGAATCCCTGGAGCAGGATCTGCAAAATGCAGGATCGAAGCTAAACGAACTGCTGGTACAGGTGCCCAATATCCCCCACCTTTCGGTGCCGGCAGGAAAAAGTGAAGCAGACAACAAGGAGATCCGAAAAGGCGGAGAAATGCCCAAACTTGCAGCGGGCTCGCTGCCTCACTGGGAATTGGCCAAAAAATATAACCTGATCGATTTTGAACTGGGAGTGAAGATTACCGGGGCCGGATTTCCTGTCTACCGGGGCAAAGGCGCAAGGCTACAACGCGCCCTCATCTCCTGGTTCCTGGATCAGAATACCCGGGCGGGTTATGAAGAGATCCTACCTCCCTTTTTGGTGAACGAATCCTCAGGATTCGGTACCGGACAGCTGCCTGATAAAGAGGGTCAGATGTACCATGTTACAGGCGACAACCTGTACCTGATTCCCACTGCTGAAGTACCGGTTACCAATATTTACAGGGATGTGATCCTGAATGCCGGGGATCTTCCCATTAAAAATACAGCATATACTCCCTGCTTCAGACGAGAGGCCGGTTCCTATGGAAAAGATGTGAGGGGGTTGAACCGTGTTCACCAGTTCGATAAAGTGGAGATTGTCCATATCGAACACCCTTCACGTTCATACGAAGCTCTGGAGGAGATGGTAACCCATGTAGAAAATCTCATTATTAAACTGGGGCTTCCATACAGGATTGTAGTGCTATGTGGAGGGGATTTGAGTTTCACCTCGGCACTTACATACGATTTTGAGGTCTATGCGGCAGCCCAGGACAAATGGCTCGAGGTTAGTTCAGTCTCAAACTTTGAGTCTTTTCAGGCCAACCGTTTAAAGCTTCGTTTCAGAGAACCGGGTGAGAAAAAGCCTTTCCTGGCCCATACACTCAATGGAAGCTCCCTTGCGCTTCCAAGGATCATGGCTGCCCTCCTGGAAAACTTCCAAACACAGGATGGTATTGTAATTCCAGAGGTATTGCATCCATACATGGGCCCCGGAAACGAAATAATCTCCTGACATCACTGATCAATGAAGATGAAATCTGCCAGGAAAGCCTATGTTTTTGCCATCCTGGCCGTACTGTTCTGGTCAGCCAGTCCCACTGCATTTAAACTTGGGCTCCGGTTCACAGATACATGGCAGTTGCTCACGGGTGCGACTCTTGTCTCAACAGTTATACTTGGACTTCTGAGCTTAATAGGTGGAAAGCTCCGTGCACTTCGGTCCTTTACCCGTACCGAGCTGGCGTTTTCAGTGTTGATGGGCCTCTTGAATCCTGTTGCCTATTATCTGATCCTGTTTAAAGCCTATTTGATTCTTCCGGCCCAGATAGCGCAGCCCCTTAATATGATCTGGCCTATTGTACTGGTCCTGCTTGCAGTGCCGATCCTGCATCAACGTTTACGCTGGATAAGCATGGGTGCCATGTTGCTCAGCTTTTCGGGTGTTGTTCTTGTATCACTGATGGGAGGCAATGGTTCACAGGATCCGCAAAACCGGCTGGGTATTTTCCTGGCACTCTCCACCTCCATAATCTGGGCGCTCTATTTTCTCTACAACACACGAGATACTAAAGACCCTGTATTACGCCTTTTCCTGAACTTTGCCTTTGCATCTGTTTTTCTCCTGGTGGCCGGGATCTTCAGGAGCAAGCCCTTCCCTCCTTCAGTGGAGGGGTGGTATGCATCACTCTATATAGGAGTTTTCGAAATGGGTATTACCTTTGTACTGTGGTTGATGGCCATTCGTCTTGCGCCGTCAAGCGACCGGATCAGCAACCTGGTGTACATCGCGCCTTTTCTGAATCTGCTGCTTGCAAGCCAGATTCTGGGTGAAAAGATATATATAACCACCGTTACCGGGATCATTTTACTGGTGAGTGGCATTGTGATCCAGAACATAAAAGGTAAAAATGCAAAACAGCTCTGAAAGAATTATCCTCGGTATTGATCCCGGAACCACACTGATGGGATACGGGATCATTAAGAGTGCCGGTAAAATCCCTCTTTACGTGGATATGGGAGTGGTGGACCTGAAACGGGAAGGTGATCACTACATGAAGCTCAAAATTATTTACGAGCGTTCAGTGGAACTGATTGAGAAATATCTTCCCGATGAGGTGGCCATAGAATCACCCTTTTATGGTAAGAACGTACAATCGATGCTGAAGCTCGGCAGAGCCCAGGGAGTGGCAATGGCTGCAGTACTTTCAAGGGATGTACCGGTCTTTGAGTATGCACCGCGAAAGATCAAACTGGCTATTACCAGTGCAGGTGATGCATCCAAAGAGCAGGTAGCCAGAATGTTGATGAGGATGTTTGACCTGAAGGAAATGCCCAGGAACCTGGATGCCACAGACGGTCTGGCTGTGGCAGTTTGTCATTTTTATCAGAATGGAATCGAAACCGGGAGACCAGCGAAGAACAAGTGGGAAGACTTCATCCGAAAAAATCCCGACCGTTTGAAACAGGGTTAAGAAATAGCCGAGGATATCTTAGCTGCAGTGGCTTTGAACTCTTCATCTGAAAAATTCAGTTTGGGCCTGCTGAACTCAATATCATGCAGGTTATTGATGGGTACCAGGTGAATATGGGCATGGGGAACTTCCAATCCCAGAACAGCTACTCCAACCCTTTTGCATGTCATGGTTTGATCGATGGCCAGTGCTACATTCTTTGCAAAAACCATCATATCGGCCAACAGTTTGTCCTCCAGATCAAACAGATAATCCGTCTCAATTTTAGGGATGACCAGTGTATGTCCTTCTGCCAGTGGATGAATATCCAGGAACGCATAAAACCGGTCATCTTCATGAATCCTGTATGAAGGTATGTCTCCCGCAATAATCTTTGAAAAAATGGTTGCCATAACCGTATGTTTATATAGAGATCTCGATAATCTCGAATGACATCAAACCTGAGGGAACTTTGATATCTACCACATCTCCTACTTTCTTACCAAGTAAACCTTTTGCTATCGGAGTTGCCACGGAGATCTTTCCACTTTTAATATCCGCCTCACTCTCAGAGACCAGCATGTACTCTAGCAACTGGTTATTCTTGGTATTCTTGATCTTTACTTTATTTAATATCTGAACCTTTGTGGTGTCGATCTTTGATTCATCAATAATTCTGGCATTGGCCAGCATATCCTCCATTCTGGCGATTTTCATCTCCAGTAAACCCTGGGCTTCCTTTGCAGCATCATATTCAGCATTTTCTGATAAATCGCCTTTGTCCCTTGCTTCTGCTATCTGTTGCGAAATAGCCGGCCGTTCCACAGTGGTTAACCTTTCCAAATCTTTTTTCAATTTGGCCAGTCCCTCCTCTGTCATATATGAAACTTGCGACATAACAATTTCCTCCTCTGAATAATAAAAACAAAAAAATTCCGCGCACAACGGAACTCTTTAGTTACAAAATTACAAAAAAAACCTAATAATCAAGTCGATTGATAATACTGGAGTAGACAATTGCCGTCTCTGCATCAAAATTATCAATCATTTCAAAAAAATCGACATTCGATTCTGAATCAAGATCTATAATATCGATAGGTCCTAAGGCATTCTCTTCCTCAGATTGGATGATATTTGGATCTCCATCACTATTACGATGCATCATCCGATTATACTCCTCGAGGTACTTCTGCCTTTCCTTTTGGAAAGTGGACACCTCAGGAACCACTTCCTTTGAAGTCACCTCCTCGGCCAAGTCCTCTTCTTCAGGATCCGGTGTCGCAATCTCTTGCTGCTCCTGTCCTGCAGATAGAACACGCTCCAGGTTTTCCATAAAACTGGGACGCGATGCACTCCTTTGATTTCCAGGAACCGTTGACCCGGGCTTTCTCTTTTTCCCAAGTACACTAATAATCACTACAACAAGTGTAAGGACTATATATACTATGTTACTAACATCAACATCCATCTTTCAGTGACAATCAAACAATAATAGTTATGTTAAACAGTTAAAATTACAAAAAATAGCCAATTTTCGTACTTTTACTGCTAAATGAAATACTCCCTTCAAAACACTTCATTATCAATCCTTCTGCTACTTTCAGCAGTCATTGCCCCTTCATGTGAAACCAACCGTGGTCAGATCATACCATATGTAAAGGTATATGTTGACCTTGATCTATATGCGGAATTGGGCAGTATGGGAATTGGCTCCACCAAAATCATCCCGAATGAGGGATACAGAGGAATTGTACTATACAAGGAAGCAGATATGGTCTTCCATGCTTATGATATGACCTGCACCCGGTTTCCCGAACATGATAAGGCAGTGGTGGAGCATAAAGATTTCGTAGGTATTTTTGAGTGCCCCGAATGCGGCTCCACCTATGTACTGGCCAATGGGGCATATCCCAGCTCCGGTCCGGCCGAATATCCACTGGTTGAGTATCATACCGCCATACAGGGGAATATTCTCCTCATAACCAACTAGGGCTCGATAGTATATGTATAGTCGCTGAAATTCGTGATTTATCACGAATTATAGGCTCCTATCCATACACTATCTCGCAGATGGAGGCTTCCTGATGTGAAATAGTATTCCGTCCGAAACCTATGAGCTTGTGTTTATACGGCACCCCGGTGTGGGGTGCCTATAGAGTAGTTGTCACTGGTCTCTCAGGGATGTTTAGGAAGTAACCTGGCATTAATTTGCGTAGCAATTTAAGCACGTTACGAATAAACACCCCTGAGAAAAACGGAGAGGTTGCCCTTTTGAGATGGCATTTCAGTAAGGAACGAATTCTATGAGTCTAGTACCTGTAATGGTCGGGTTTGTATGGCCCTTCAATGTTCACTCCCAGGTAATTTGCCTGTTCTGGAGTAAGGGTGGTCAGTTTGACGCCCAGTTGCCCGAGGTGTAACCGTGCTACCTCCTCATCAAGATGCTTGGGCAGCATATAGACGCCGATCTCATACTTGTTCTCCCAGAGATCAAGCTGTGCCAGCGTCTGATTCGAAAATGAATTACTCATCACAAATGAAGGATGACCAGTGGCACATCCAAGATTTACAAGACGGCCTTCCGCCAGCAGGAAAATAGCATGTCCATCCTCATACAGGTACTTATCCACCTGTGGTTTAATATTGATCTTGCGGATACCTCTCCAGGACTCCAGTTGAGCTACCTGAATTTCGTTGTCGAAATGCCCTATGTTGCAAACAATGGACTGATCTTTCATGGCAGACATGTGTTCTGCAGTGATTACATCCTTGTTTCCGGTGGTGGTTACAAAAATATTTCCCTGCTTAATCGCTTCCTCCATAGTATTCACCTCAAAACCTTCCATAGCAGCCTGCAATGCACAGATAGGATCAATTTCGGTCACGATCACTCTTGCTCCGTAAGATTTCATCGAGTGTGCACAACCCTTGCCAACGTCTCCATATCCGGCAACCACAACAACCTTGCCGGCTACCATCACATCAGTTGCTCTTTTAATCCCATCTGCAAGAGACTCACGGCATCCATAGAGATTGTCGAACTTTGACTTGGTTACAGAATCGTTCACATTGATGGCTGGGAAGAGTAGTTTACCATGCTCCTTCATCTGGTAAAGACGGTGTACCCCTGTGGTTGTCTCCTCAGAAACCCCCTTAATATCAGAAGCGACCCTGTGCCATTTGCCCGGATCTTCTGCCAGAATTCCTTTCAATGTGGCATAAATTACCTCCTCTTCATGGCTTGAAGCCTTTACGTCAAGCGCGCTGACATCATTTTCTGCGTCATATCCCTTGTGGATCAGTAAGGTGGCGTCCCCTCCATCATCTACAATTAAATGTGGGCCGTTCCCTCCCGGGAAACCCAAAGCCTGTGCAGTACACCACCAATACTCTTCCAGAGTCTCGCCCTTCCATGCAAATACGGGAATCCCGGCAGCAGCGATCGCGGCAGCAGCATGATCCTGGGTACTGAAGATATTGCAACTGGCCCAGCGTACATCAGCCCCCAGTTCCACCAGTGTTTCAATGAGTACGGCAGTTTGGATGGTCATATGCAGAGATCCGGTGATCCTGGCACCCTGCAGCGGTTTACTCTTTGCATATTTACGTCTTATTGACATCAGTCCAGGCATCTCCTTCTCGGCAATTTCAATCTCTTTTCTCCCAAATTCTGCCAGGCTGATATCCGCTACCTTATAAGGCAGAGTCTCTTTATATGTCATCGTTTCCATTTTCTCTATTTTGGATTGCAAAAATACACTTTTCTAAAGATATATGCTAACCCCGAACTTAAGCTTTACCAAAGAAAAACTGAGGGTATGCTCCTGTAACACCAGCGGTACATTGGGATCAGTATCCGACAACTCTACTGATTCAACAATCCATGGCCTGTAAAGGTTTACCTCAGCTCCGGTCCAGATGGAAGCTCCCGGGAAAAAATAGTAGTGAAATGCCGACCTGAATTGTAAGCCGTTGATGTTGCCTTCCTTTGCATAGTCTATATAGTCAGAGAAATAAGTATCCGGCTCTTCAACACGGTCATAGTTGTAATGGATGGACCAATCCGGCTTCCCCATCAGAAAACCTGCACCGGCAAGTAATTCAAATTTCCCTGTAAAGTAGCGATTCACATGAAAGAAGGCATATTCGGCATAGACCCCATAATTGTAGAAATTGATGTTGTAGTTGTAGTATACACTCTCATTGTTCACATAGGAATCTCCTAAAATATTAAAGTAGAAATGATTGGTAAACAGATCTCCACCGATTATAACCCGGTCCCAGAACCTCCACGATACATCAACCTGATAAAGAATCCTTCCATCTCCATATGATCCATATGGATGGGGGAGTTGTGATTGTTCCAGTGCCTGTTCCGCATCTGCTTGCACCCTGCTTTTTCCAAAACCAATGCCTGTTGATACTTTAAGGTGTTTGTCAGGAAAGGCTTGCCGCAATGCCCTGGAATGAATAAATGCCTCTTCCAGTTTCTGTGGCCGGACCAGCGAATCGTTGTAAACAGAGGCATTTCGCAGGGCCTGGAATTCAGGAATAAAGTACTTGTCGCCTGCTGATAAGACCAGACGGGTTGCACGGTGGGAACGGGTTACCCTGTTGCCTCCCTTTTGAAGCAGTATGTGATCGATAACGCTAAAGGGGACAGCTTCGATATGATCCGTCCACTCCTTCCCTGCCGGGATATCAAAAGCAGGAAGGATATACAGTGTATCAATGGAGGCATGTAGAGGCTGCCCGGAAAACTGGGAACCAGAGCCCGAAATGACAATTATGTATGGCTGTGCCCAGATCCACCGGCTCCTGATGCTGGCCCACTCCTCCTCCTCAAAGCCGGGATCGACAAATCGCTGCCCGGACAATTCCAGGTTGAAAGTAATCACCAGAAAAATCACAATTGCGATGGAATGCTTTATCATAATAATCCCTGTACGGTGACCCTGTCGATCTGAAGTTGCTGCTTTAAAGCGTCCAGACCCGAAAATTTCATTTCGTCCCGTATCCTCTTTACAAAGTGGATGACGATCTCTTCATCATAAAAATCGCCGCTGACCCCGAACATATGTGCCTCTATGGTTTTCACATCCATGGCACTGTCAATTGTCGGGCGAAATCCAATATTCAACATCCCGTTATATGTTTCCCCCCGCATTTGTATACGGACAGCATAGACACCGTTCATTGGAATCAGCTTGTTAGGATCGTGCGGATGAATATTGGCAGTCGGAAATCCAATCCTCCTGCCTATATGATTCCCCTCCACTATGACCCCTGAGAGATAGTAATGATAACCCAGCATTAATCCAGCGCTCACAAGGTCACCCTCTAATATAGCCTCCCGGATCTTGGTGGAACTTACAGTACCAAGTTCAACATTAAACTCGGGAAGCTTTTCGATCCTGAATCTGTTCTTTTCGGCACACATTCTCAATCCTTCAGGATCCCCTTTACGATCCTTTCCGAACTTATTGTCATAGCCAACCAGCAATACCTCAACGCCCAGTCTTTCCACCAGGTAATGCTGCACAAATTCACATGCCGTCAATGAAGCAATCTCCCTGCTGAACGGAACGAAGATCAGGTGATCGATCCCCTGCCGTTCCATCTCCCTGATCTTCTCCTGCCGAGTATGAAGCAATTTAAAACTGTGAAGCTCTTTGTTCAGGACAATGCGGGGATGAGGCCAGAGCGTCACCACCACCGACTCGCCCCTGTGCTTCTTTGCCAGGGCCTTCAGTTGATCAAGAATAAACTGGTGCCCCAGGTGTACACCATCAAATATACCGATGGTTACTACCGGTCTTTTCAGGGAAAACAGATCATCTATTTGCGATACTTTCATAAACGGGGAACGAATTGGGCCCTAAATTAATCCTAAGCCCTGTATACTCCAATTCAATTAACACTTTTTATCTCGTTGGAAATGGGAACTGTATATTATCAACCAAAAACATGTAACTTTAGTGTGCTTATGGACAATATTCCACAGCTCATAAAAAATGATCCCTGGTTGGAGCCATACCGGAACGCCATAGTAGGGCGGATGGAGAAAACACTGATCAGGGAAAAAGAGTTGTCAGATGATGGAACGTTGCAATCCTTTGCTAGCGGGCATCTCTGGTTTGGACTGCACAGGCTTGAGAATGGCTGGGTTATGCGGGAGTGGGCGCCCCATGCAACCGAGATATTCCTGATCGGCAGTTTTAACGGCTGGCAGATTGATGAGGAATACCGTTTTAAACGGCTGGAACATGGCAATTGGGAAATCAACCTGAAAGAGGGAACCATTGCACACGGGGACAGGTACAAACTTCTGATCCGGTGGGATGGTGGAGAAGGGAGCAGAATACCAGCCTGGTGCAACAGAGTGGTTCAGGATCCCAATTCAAAGGCTTTTGATGCTCAGATCTGGATTCCTGACCGGCCTTATAAATGGAAGAATAGCCCCCCGGATCTCAAAGATTTTCAGCCCCTGATCTACGAAGCCCATATCGGCATGGCTACTGAAGAACATAAGGTGGGTAGTTACTCCGAATTCAGGAAAAAAGTGCTTCCACATGTCATCCAGGGAGGTTATAACACACTCCAATTGATGGCCATCCAGGAGCACCCCTATTACGGTTCATTTGGTTATCATGTCTCCAATTTTTTTGCATCAAGTTCAAGGTTCGGTACACCCGAGGAGCTGAAGGAGCTTATTGACGAAGCTCATGGGCATGGAATGGCAGTGATCATGGATATCGTTCATTCCCACGCGGTTAAAAATGAAAACGAAGGACTGGGATTGCTTGATGGTGATCCGGCGCAGTTTTTCCATAAAGGCCACAGGAGGGAACATGTAGCCTGGGATTCATTATGTTTTAATTATGGTAAAAATGAGGTTACCCATTTTCTGCTCTCCAACGTAAATTACTGGCTGACCGAATTTCGTTTCGATGGCTTCAGGTTCGATGGTGTAACCAGTATGTTATATTATGATCACGGCCTGGGAAGGGATTTCAACAGCTACGATTACTATTTTGATGGTGGACAGGATGAAGATGCCATCACCTACCTGTCGCTGGCCAATAAGATGATCCAGGAGATCAGGCCGGGAGCACTTTCCATTGCGGAGGATATGAGCGGATATCCCGGACTGGCCGTTCCGGTTGAAAATGGAGGTGTAGGATTCAATTACAGGCTGGCCATGGGAACACCTGACTACTGGATCAAAACCATAAAGGAGAAATCTGATGAAGCCTGGAATGTCTCACAGATTTTTCATGAGCTTACCTCCAAGCGGGCTGACGAAAAAACGGTGGGATATGCTGAATCGCACGACCAGGCCCTGGTCGGAGATAAGACTATTATTTTCCGGTTGATCGATAAGGAGATGTACTGGCACATGAACAAGGCTTCTCAAAACCTGGTTGTGGACCGTGGGATTGCCCTGCACAAAATGATCCGGTTGATCACCGCTGCAACGGCAGGTAATGGTTACCTTAATTTCATGGGCAATGAGTTTGGTCATCCTGAATGGATCGACTTCCCAAGGGAGGGAAATGGTTGGTCGTACCAGTATGCCAGGCGCCAATGGAGCCTTGTTAAGAACAAGGAGCTGAGGTACCACCAATTAAACGATTTTGATATGGAAATGATCCACATGGTTTCCAGATTCGGTATTTATAGTGCCTTCTGCAATCATGTGAAGACGGACCAGGCCGACCTGGTCATTGCATTCGAACGTAAAAGGTTACTATTTGTATTCAACTTTCATCCGGTCACCTCCTATACCGATTACGGTCTGGCTGTGGATGCAGGGAAATACACCACCCTGCTCTGTACCGACCAGCCTGAGTTTGGAGGTTTTAACAGGTTTGACACCGGAATGGTACACCGGACAGTTGTGGAGCGCTCTTTCGGGTTCAAACAGAACCTGAAGCTCTACCTTCCTTCCAGAACGGGAATAGTGCTGGAGCGAAAGGATATTCCCCATGTCAGGTAAAACCCTCCTATTTCCTTGTTAGACGTTCGTGCACGATCACATTAGATCCACCTTACCAGTGGAAAATCCATGCGGTGTGGAATGTTTTCGTGCTTGGGAAAAATCCTGAAGCCAATATCAAATACGCCTGTTTCGTCCACTGACTGCACAAAGGTGTATTCCGCCACAGAACCATCCACACGGGTACACTGAAATTCCTCCGTCCCTCTGAACAATTGCGAATCATGTTCCTCTCCGCTTTTGGTCATTACCATCTCAACACCTATCTCATCTGATGAAAGGCCATCCAGATCAAGCAGGACTTTTCCTGTATACGTATTTCCCATCACAAACTCTTCACGGGTCAAATCGGGAAAATCGTACTCCAATACCTTGATATTTTTCCAGTGTTCCAAAACCTTGTTTTTCCAGAGAGCCAGCTCCTTGGGTAACAGACTATCCTTCTCCTTCAACATACTGGATCGCTCATATAGTTTTGTATAGTATTTGTCGATATAATCCCGTAACATCCTGTTCAGTGTGAATTCGGGAGCCACATGTGCAATGGTATTCTTGATCATCCCTACCCAGACCTCAGGAATCCCCTCCTTGTTCCGGTCATAATACTTTTCAATAATATCAGTCTCCAACAACGTATATATACGTTCTGCATCCAGCTCATCCTGAAGCTCCTGGTTCTCATAGGAGCGTTGTATTGGCAGCATCCACCCTGCATCCTCACGATACCCTTCGGCCCACCAGCCATCCAGCACACTGAAATGCATCGTTCCGTTCATAACAGCTTTTTCGCCACTGGTACCAGAAGCTTCCAGCGGACGGGTAGGTGTATTAAGCCATATATCAACCCCCCTCACAAGCCGTTTGGCCAATTGTATGTCATAATTTTGCAGGAATACAATTTTACCAATAAACTCAGGTTTTTTAGATATTCCAACAATCATCTTGATCAGATCCTGTCCGGGTACATCCCTTGGATGTGCCTTCCCTGCAAAAATAAACTGCACCGGTTTCTCGGCATTGTTCACAATTTTTGATAGCCTCTCAAGGTCACTGAACAAAAGATGTGCACGTTTATAGGTGGCAAATCTGCGTGCAAACCCAACGGTCAGGGCACTCTTGTTCAGGGCGGTAGAGATCTCCAGCATCTGGCCGGGACTATCCATCATCCTGGTAGATGCCTCTGCCAGCCTCTCTTTAATATGGTTGATCAGTTCCTTACGCTCCTTCGATTTCAGGTCCCAGATCTCCCTGTCGGGAACTTCCTTGATCCTGTCCCACATCTCCCTGTCCTCCTGGTGCATGCAAAAATCCGCTCCGAAAGTTTTTTCATAGAGTAGTTTCCAGTCAGGACCCAGCCATGTAGGAAGGTGTACCCCGTTTGTTACATAACCGATATGGAGTTCTTCCGTCATATAGCCCGGCCATAACCCCGTAAACATCTCCCTTGACACCTCTCCGTGAAGCTTGCTTACTCCGTTCACTTCCTGGGACATCTTTACAGCCAACACACTCATCGAGAACTTTTCATTTTTCTGATTGGGATGGAACCTTCCCAGGTTTATAAACTGGTTCCAGGTGATTTTGAGCCGCTCCGGATAGTGAGCCACATAGGACCGGAGCAGGTCCTCCTCAAAGGAGTCGTGGCCCGCCGGAACCGGTGTATGGGTTGTGAATAGGCTGGAGGATCTCACCAGTTCCACAGCCTCAGGGAAAGTCATGTTCTCAACCTGGATATGCTCCCTTAACCGTTCCAGGCTTGTAAATGCAGCATGCCCCTCATTACAGTGATAAAGATCCGGATCCAGGCCGATGCTCCTGAGGGCCCGGATGCCACCGATACCCAACAGGATCTCCTGCTTCAATCTGTTCTCATTATCCCCCCCATAAAGGTTATGGGTGATTCCCCTGTCTCCCTCCTGGTTAGCATCATAATCCGTGTCAAGCAGGTAGAGTGCGATCCTTCCTACCTGGACCTTCCAGATCCTGGCAGACAGGGTTCTACCTGGCAGTACAATTTGAAGATCTTTCCATCGGCCTTCCTCATCCCTTACTGGTGTCACCGGTAGCCTTGAAAAGTGTTGAGCATCACTCAGGGCCACCTGTTCACCACTGGCAGAAAGAACCTGTCTGAAATATCCATACCTGTACAGCAAT
>Ga0055451_10000717_pt1 | contig 13396 bp, 7 predicted proteins | sample China_Galinas_PW_3_FD_57745 | JGI IMG/M metagenome (GOLD analysis project Ga0055451, IMG submission 57745) | Wetland microbial communities from San Francisco Bay, California, USA, that impact long-term carbon sequestration - China_Galinas_PWB_D2 | ecosystem: Environmental > Aquatic > Marine >... | reverse complement strand
ACACGTACCCGACGTGCTGCGCCCGCCACTCGGCGAGGTCCTTCGCCGGCATGCTACCGAGGTCGCTGCCGGCCACGGTCACCGTCCCGCTGTCCGGGCGATCGACTCCGGCCACGAGATTGAGCAGCGTCGTCTTGCCGCTCCCCGACGGGCCGAGCAGCACGAAGAACTCGCCCGGCTCGATGATCAGGTCGACGCCCGCGAGCGGAGTCACGCGATGCTCGCCGCGACGGTAGGTCTTGGTCACGTCGCGCAGCTGTATGAAGCTCATCGTTTCACCCTCAAGCGCATGCCGTCCTGGAGCCCCGCGCGTCCGTCGTCGATCAACTTGTCGGAGAGATTGAGACCCGATCGAACCACGACCCAGTCGCCGCTACGCGCGCCGACCTCGATGGTCCGCAGCCGCGCCGCATCGGTCATCGCGTCGAGCACCCAGATCCGGCTGCCGTCGACGACGAATCGCGCCGGCACGAGCACCGTCGTGGGCCCGTCCGGCTTACTACCGGCATCGACGCTCGCGATGAACCGAACCTGACACAGCATCTCCGGGCGCAAGAGCCCGTCGGGATCGGCCACTCGGACATGGGCTTCCAGCGTCACGCGTTGAATGTCCGCGCGCTGTGTGACGCGCACGACCTCGCCCGCGTACGGCGTGTCGCGACGCGACTCGCAGCGAATGCTCGCGACCTGCCCGACGAACACCTTGCCGACTTCCTCCTGCGGCACGTCGACGCGGACGCGCAGGTGGTTCGGGTCGTAGAGGCTCACGATCGCCGTTTCTCCGGCGGCCGCACCGGGCTCGGTCAAGCGCTCGAGGACGACGCCGGCCCACGGCGACCTGACCTCGACGCGCTTGCGGCGGAGTTCGGCGATCGCGAGCTCGGCCCGGGCCGTTTCGAGCTCGGCCTTGGCGAGGTCGAGGCCGGTCTCGGCCAGGGCCACCGCACGACGGTCGGCGATCCTGAGCTTCTCGTCGGTCTTCGCGCTCGCGAGCTTGGCCTCGGCGACTCCGATGTCGGCGACCGCGCGCGCCGCTCTTGCGTCGGCGGCTGCGCTCGCGGCCCGCGCTGTGTCGAGCCGAGCCTGTGCCAGCTCGACCTGCCGAGGACCCGCTGCACCTTCGCCGGCAAGGTATCGCTGAACGGTGAGCTCCTCCTCGGCGACCCTGACCTCGGACCGCGTCCGCGCCGCGGCCTCGGCCAGACGCTTGCTCTCGGCCTTCGTCCCGTCGAGCTCGGCACGCGCCACGGCCAACCTCTCGGTCAACGTGATGGCCGCCTCGAAGTCCTGCTTCGCGAACCGCAGATCGACATCGGCGCGCGAGTGCTCGGCCTCGGCGCGATCGCGGCGGGCCCGCGCACGAACGAGCTCGAGCTCGGCATCGTCGGCGACGAGCCGCGCGATGACGTCGCCGCGCTCGACCCGGTCCGACTCCTGAACGAGGACCTCGGCGACCGTCCCACGCGTCAAGGGCACGACGTTCTTGGCAAACGGATCCGGCTCGACCCAGCCCGAGGCTTGCACCGCGACTGCACCGGGCACGGTCCCGCCCTCGGCCATGCGCGGGCGTACGACCGAGACGTCATGGCGCGGGAACAGAACGTCACCGAGGCTCCACAGCAGGACGGCTCCGAAGCCGAGCAGCACGACGAGCGGCAGCAGGAAGCGGGTCCACCGGCGGCGGGGTTCTGGCACGGACGACGCTTCGCGAGAGAACACCTCGAGATCGATGTCGGAACGTAGGCGACTCACGGCTTCACCTCGCTTCCGGTCCGATCGCTTCTGCGTAGGCGAGCAGCGCGACGATCGCGCGCTCCCGCGCGTCGACGGCGGCCAGGCTACCGCCGATCCGCCGCTCGAGTCGGTCGGTCCACATCGGCAGTGCCCGCGCATCGACCGAGAACCGCGCTCGGACCGCGGTCCAGGCCGCACGCGTGCGCGCCTCGATCTTGGGTCCGTGCCGGCGCAGCATCACCTGCGCCTGCTGCAACGCGTCGCGCAAGGCGCGAGCGTCCGCCAGCGCTTCGACCAACGCGTTCTCGAACAGCTCGCGCGCGAGCTCACGCTCGTGCTGTCTTGCTTGCACCGACCCCGTCACCGAGCCCGGCCAGGGCAACGACAAATCGAGCACGCCTCCGACGAGCGTCTCGTTCGGCTGTGCGCGCAGCCGCGGCCCGAGGCGGATCTCGGGCCACGCCTCGGCGGCAGCCCGCTGCAGGCGTGCCTCGGCCAGCGCGTAGTCGAGCCGCCGGGCACGCAAACCGGGCCGCTCGCTCGAGAGCGCGACGGCGCCCGGGAGCGGACGAGCCTCGCGCAGCGGCTCGAAGTCGTCGAACGTCGCGGTGCTGACGCCCGCGAGCAGGCCGGAGTCAGGCGGCAGGCCCGACGCCTGCGAAAGGTCGGAGAGCCGGTGCGCGAGCTCCGCGCGCTCGACGGCAATGCGCGCATGGACCTGCTTTGCCATGGCCCGGGCACCGGCGGTCTGGCCTGGAGGAAGCCAGCCACGCGCATCGAGGATCTCGACGCGCCTGATGTCCGCGTCGACCTCGCCGAGCAGAGTCTCGAGGGTCGCGATTCGGGCGCGCGAGGCGGCGACACGAACCCGCGCGGTATCGACCGCGAACCGAGCCGCCCACGCCGCCTGCTCGAGACCAGCGTAGGCGCGCCGAACTTCGGCGTTGGCAAGCCGCTCGGCGGCCGCGCTACGACCGAGACCGAGCAGCCCGAGGAGATCGAACGTCAGTCGAACCGTCGTCTCGCGCTCGATGTCTTCGAAGCTCAGGCTGTCGGCAGAGAGCCCGATCGGTCCGGGCAAGCCCGTGCTTCCTGCCGCAGCACGCGCAGCGAGATAGCGCCTCCGGGCGACCGCCGGCCCCGTAGCGTATGCCCACGCGCAAGCATGCCAGATCGCGGCTCGATCGGGCTTGTTGGGATCGGCGTCGGGCGGCTCGCGAAACAGCGGCTGCAGGCCGCTCAACGAAATCGCCTTCGTCGCCTCGGAGATCGAAGCCTCACGCCCCGCGACGTTCGCGGCGGCATCCTCGGCCGTCAACGGCTCTGGCGCGACGCCGCATCCTCCGGCGAGAAGCACCGCCAGCACTGCTCGCACAACCCCGGACCCGCGCTGTCGACAGGTGTCATGCACTCCGCTGCTTGCGCGACCGCTTCGGCTTCGCGTGGCCCAGTTGTTTGCCGACCAGGTAGCTGAGCTCGAGCCAGAACGGATCGGCGACGCTGTAGAACACGAGCTTGCCCTCGGTCCGATAGTCGATGGCTCCGAGATCGCGGAGCTCCTTGAGCTGCTGTGACGTGCCCGACATCGACAGGCCGAGCACGTGGGACAGATCGCACACGCACAGCTCGCGCCCGTCGAGCGCCCTGAGGATTCGCAGGCGGTTGGGGTGTGCGAGCGCCTTGAACGCGCGGGCCATCTCGCGAAGCGCCGGCTCGGGCGGCAGCCCCGCCTTCGCTTTCGCGACGTGCGTGGCGTTGAAGCAATCGACCTCGCAGATCCCGGATTCGACTCGTCTTTTCATGGCCGTCAGTTTACGAAATAACGAACTGAGTGCCAGGGACCTGCGCCGTTAATCACGTCGAGTCAGCGGAGTGAGACGTCGATCGGAAGGTGGCTCGGCAACAAGTCCGCAACCACGAACTCCCCGGCCCACCGTCCGCCGGGCTCGCTCGTCAGCTCCAGCACCTGCCGGCCGGACGGCAGATCGCACACGAGCGACGCGACGTCGAAGCTCGGAGCTTCGAGCACACCGCGCTGGACGACACGACCGCACCGGCGGACGGCGTAGCGAAGTGACGTCGCCGCTACGGGCCACGCAAACCGCAGGTGACAGGTGCGCGTCGGCTCGAGATCGATCGCCAACCTCGTCTCCTCTCCGGGCCGGATCGTGAACCGCACCGGATCGAGAACCCGGGAGCCGCGGGCGCGCGCCCGAACCTCGTAGCTCCCGGCTTCGAGCGCTTGGATTCCCCGGCCCGCCGGCTCCGATCTCAAGTAACAGACCGCGTGCTGGTCGGCGTCGAGGATCTCCGCGAAGATCCCGCGCACGCCTTTGCCGTCGCGCCGGCGAAACTCGTAGACGAGCGAGCCGCCGGGCTTCGGCGCGAGCCGGCCAAGCGTCTTTGTCTCATCGGCTTCGAGCACGTACCGGCCGAGGTCGGCCGGCGGCAACGCGGGGTCCAAGCTCTGCGTGGAGAGCCGGTAGCAGCCTGCGGGCAACGGGCCGACACGGAACTCACCGCTCGGCCCGACGCGCTGCGGAACCCAATCGGTCTCGCCCTCGTGCTCGATCCGGATCCAGGTATCGACGGGCGGAATCCCGCTCGCTGACACGAGCGTCCCCGAGATCGATGCCGTTGCCCGAAGCTCGTGCGCGACGCGAACCACGAGCTCCCCACGGGCGAGATCCGGAGCCGTCAGGTCAGAATGCCGGATCCACACGCGAGAGCCCGGTTCCTTCAACCACAGCGCCGTGCGGTCACGCGACGCGACGGTGATCGTGAACCGCCCCGACGGCCGCGTCATCGCGAGGGTCTGTCCGGACTCGTCCGTCCGCACCGTCCAGCCCGCGAGCGCGCGCTCGCGCTCGTCGACGAGCCGGCCCGCGAGGATCGGACGTTCGACGAGCACGGGATCCCATACGAGCCGCGTCGGCCCGACATCGACGAACAGCTTCCGGCTGCAAACGAAGCCGGACTTCCTGACTTCGACCTCGATGCGCTCCGGCGCGAGCCCGTCGATGTGGAACCTTCCATCGGGCGCCGTGTACGCGCTCGCGCGCTGGTGCCAACCGCGTCCCTCGATGCGCACCAGCGCCGACTCGATCGGCCGTCCGCCGGCGTCCTTGACCACACCTGACAGCATGCACCCCGGTGCGAGGCGGACTGTGACCTCGCTCGACTTGCCGGGCCGAACTCGTACATACCGACTGAACGGAGCGAACCCGGGAGCGCGGACGAGGACCGGGACCGCGCCGGCTTCCACTCCTTCCGCCGCGAAGAGTCCGCCGGAGTCGGTCCGCAGGTAGTGGGGAAACGTGCGCCAGTCGATCGCATCGCCGTAGCGCACGCGCTTCGTCCACACACAGTCCCCGACGATGACCTTCGCCCCTGCAACCGCCTGCCCACGGGGATCGATCACGCTTCCGGTGACAGCGCCGCCGGGTTCCGTCAGGCGAATGCACACGCGCTCGAAGTTGCCGGCGTCGCTCGGCAGCGTGCACAGCGGAGACGGCGCGAAGCCTCGCGCCCGTGCGCACAACGAGCTTCCGGCAGCCAGTCCGCGCAAGCGGAACCGACCCGACTCTGCGGTGAAGCCGACGACACCACCCTCCCACGGATAACCGGGGTTGTCGTTGACGAGGATCGCAGCTTCCGGCACGGGCCGCCCCCTGGAGTCGACGACGACGCCCGCGACCGTGATCCCGGGCGCGAGCACGAACCGGACCCGGCTTCGCCGGCCTCTGGTCACGGCGACATCGGTCTCCTGTCCGCGGTCGAAGTACACGCGCACGACCCCGCACGGGACGTCGTCGAACACGATGCTCCCGTCGCGATCGCTCGCGCACCGCACGGCGTCGAGGACCGCGCTTCCGCCGTGGTTGCGCAAGACTTTGGCACCGACGTTGCTCGCCGGCGCACCGGTGTCGGACCAGGTCAGGTCGAGTTGGATCGAACCGCGCGCGGGTCCGTGGCCGTCGCGCAGGCCCGTGAGCGAGCGCAGCGGCGACACCTCGCGCGGCTTCCTGACCGGCGCGTCGGGCACGACCGCAGCCGAGGCGGCGGCCCCACCCACTGGCCCAGGCTGGTCGAATTCGGGGAGCAGGAACGCGACGGCACAGATCCCTGCGAGTGCAAGGACGCGAAAGGCGCTGCCGGTCGACGACTGCGGCGACTTGCGGCCGGGGCTTGCAAGCCCGTCCCGGGCCACGAGCAGGACCGCCGCGAGCGCCGCAAGTCCCGGGGGCAGCAGCTTCTTCAACAACGCGGTGCCCCGGCATAGCTGGGAACGCACCGTGCCCTCGGGCCGACCGAGCGCCGCCGCGATGCGCGGAGTCGACATGCCGTCGCTGAAGCGCAGGATCAACACGGTCCGGTACGGCTCTGCAAGCGACCGGATCGCCGCGTCGATCACGAGTCGCGCTTCGTTCCGCTCGCTGGCCTCGAACGGGGTCTCGGGTGCTCGCTCCGGGCGTTCGCGACTCGGCTCGTGCCGTCCGCGGCCATTGCGCGCCCGCCGGATCTTGCGGTCGAGAATCCCGAACAGCCACGACAGCAGCACGCGCCGCGCGTCGAACCGGAACGCTGTCTCGATCGCCGTGACCCAGGTGTCGTGAACGAGGTCGTCGGCGAGACCGCGGTCGGGGGTCGCCTGACGCGCACGCGCACGCAAGCTCGGTGCCGTGGCCTCGAACAGCTCGGCGAGGATCTCGGGAGCGTGGCTCGTGCGGTATTCGGCAAAGCGGCGTGCGAGGGGATCGGTCGGCATGTCCCCAAACAGTAGACCTCGCGCGGAGGCCGGCAACGATTCGCGGACCGCCGACTCGGGAATTCTGGCGCGCTACGCAGCGGAATCGCCGTCACGGGCAACTCATCGGTGAGCCGGTGTTGCCCGATCGCCCCGGTACGGCCACCGGCGAGTATTCTGTCCGCTTCCCTTCTTTCCCTTCCGAGGTTTCGATGCCTGCGCTCTTGCTGCCGCTTCTTGCCATCTCAACGCTGCTCCAACAAGGTCCACGTCCCGAGGTCGTGGCGCCGCACGCGGACACCCAGCCCACGCGCTGGATCGTGACGTTCGAGAAGCGCTCGTTCGATCTCAGTCGGTTTCGCACCGCGATCCGGACCGGAGCCGGGGCGGAGGCGGTCGCTGCGGCCGTCGCCGAGCTCCAGCGGAACGTCGTGCGCGACCAGGCGGAGTTCACGAAGTTCATAACGAGGCTCGGGGGCCGCGTCGTCCAACGCTACTGGATCATCAACGGCTGCCTGATCGAGATCGACGCCTCGCATCTCGATACGGTCCGGCGGCAACCGAACGTCCTCTTTCTGCACCGCGACGAACTGGTCCAGCCGGCCGCCATCCTCACGGCCACGAACGTGGCCAACCACAGCGTCGACCCGCTCTATCGCGCCGGCATCCGCGGCAAGGGGGCGTCGGTCGCGATCGTCGATACCGGACAGGATTCCAGCTTCGCGAACACCGGCCGACCGCACGCGACGTACTTCGTCAACGGCGACACGAACAACAAGACCGGCGGCGGGCTGTCCGGGTCGCGTCTGCTCGCCAACTACAAGATCGGCATACAGCCCGCGGACGACGTCGTCGGACACGGGACCGGCGTCGCCGGAATCGTAGCTGGAGAACGCTGGAACACGTACAAGACGAGTGACCGCGGACACGCACCGCTCGCGGGAATCGTCGGCTACGCGATCGCGGACGCGGTCGAAAACGGGAGCGCGCACGACTCGACGATCGTGAGTGCCTGGCAGCAGGTCGCCACCGATCGCACGAAGCACAACATCGTCGCCGCCAACAACTCCTACAGCGGCCGCCCCGACCCGACGCACCCGACCCAGCAGGCGCTCGATTCGGCCGCGACCAACGCCGACATCCTGATCACGGTCGCAGCCGGCAACTACGGCACCAATACGCGGTACAGCCAGTCGGTCGCGAACGGGCTCGCGGTCGGCGCAGTCGAGGCCGACAACCACAAGGTCGCGAGCTTCTCCGCGGTCGGCCCGTTGCCGAACGACCCGACGCGGTTCTATCCCGACCTCGTGGCGAACGGGGTCGACATGGTCATGCCGCTGCGCGACAACGTCGATCCCGGCAGCGACTATCGCGGATCGGGCACGTCGTTCGCCGCACCCGAGGTCTGTGGCGCCGCCGTGCTGTTCCGCTCGCTCGCACCGAAGGCGACGCACCTCGAAACCAAGGCCGCGATCCTGACCGGCACCGAGGACGTGTCGTCGCAGAACGCCGGCAAGAACCGCAACTCGTTCGGCGCCGGCTACCTGCGCGACGACGCGGTCGTCGCCCGGGCCCAGGGCAAGGGCCTCGTGGCCTCGGGGAGCCTGACCAGCGCGACACCTTCGATGAAGTTCCGGGTGCCGGTCGTGAAAGGACAGAGCTACGCGGCGGCGGTCGCATGGGACCGCCACGTGATGACGAGCGTCAACTGGAGCAACCTCGACCTGCGCGTCGTCCAGGGCACCACGACGATCGCGTCGTCCACCTCGCCGCACAACCTGTGGGAGCGCGTCGCGTTCGTCGCGCCGAGCTCCGGAGTCGTCGACCTCGTCGTGACCTCGGTCACCCGCGAGATCGCGAGCGTGCCGTTCGGCATCGCCTTCGGCCCGACCCCCGCGCCGTTCACGAAAGGCGCGATGCAGCCGTACGGGAAGGGCTGCCCAGGGACCGGCATCGCCCGCAACCTGTCGGTCGTGCTGCCAGCCGGGTACGACAAGAAGTTCGGCAACGGGGCCGACAGTACCAGCGTGTTCGGCTACGCGAACCACCACTTCCAGCAGATCTTCGATCCCAAGCAGGTCAGCAAGCCGTTCGGGATCGTCGGTGTCGCGTTCCGCCAGGACGACCAGGGCAAGTCCAAGACGAACCCGTGGTGGGTCGAGCTCGAGATCGACCTCGGCTACTCGAGCAACACACCGGCGACGATGTCGAGGTCGTTCGCGGCCAACATCACTGGAACGCCGACCCGCGTCCTCCAGCGCCGGCGTGTGAGTCTCCCGGCCTGGTCGGGCAGGAACACGAATCCGGCCAACTTCGGGGTCCGGATCCCGTTCGATCGCCAGTTCAACTACCTGCCGAAGGCCGGCCAGACCCTGCTGTTCGATTCACGCCGCACGGCCGGCCCGCACCTCGACCTGCAGAAGGGCGAGTTCTTCTTCGTCGACGGCGTGGCCGATTCCTCGCTCCCCGTCAGCAGTCTGTATGGCCTTCAGCTCAATCGCGGGTCCGGAGTCGTCATGGGCTTTCTCACGCCGCAGACCGGCGTCGCACCACAGCTCTCGAGCTCCGGGCTGCCCGCGGTCGGCGGCGAGTTCCGGCTCCAGATCCGCCAGGCGCGGGCACAGACCGGCGCGATCGCGATCCTCGGCACGTCGGACAAGAAGTGGCTGTCCCTGACGCTGCCGCTCGACCTCACTCCGTTCGGGGCGAAGGGCTGCAGCCTGCTCACCGCGTTCGAGCTCGCGAGCGCCGTCAACATCGACGCCTTCGGCGAAGCCGATCTGGCCTTCCCCGTGCCCGACCAGCCCGCGCTGCTCTCGGCCGTGCTGTTCCATCAGGTCCTCGTCGTCGATCCGGCCAACGCCCTCGGGCTCGTGGGCACGAACGGGTTGCGCACCCAACTCGGAGGTCATCGCTAAGCAACGCTTAGCAATCACTGTAGAACAAGTAGCAGCATTCGTGGGATCCCGGTGTCGATGATTGCCGGGTCGGAGCTCTGATTCGAGCCACCGGCACGTCCAAAGGAGGTGATCTCATGAAGCAGACGCGTTGGCCCTGGTCCTGTCTCGGCTACTCGGTGCTCGCCGCACTCGCGACCCCGACACCGGCCCAGCAACCGGCCCGAAGCCACGGCTGGACGACACGGGAAGCCTACGAACAGCTCGTCCTCGACCCGCGGGATCCGTTCCTGCAATACGTCACCCTGCAGCTCGCGCGCCGCGACCACGACACCAAGCAGTGGGCGCGACGGATCGCCGCGCTGCAAGGTCAGGACAATTGGCGGCGCGGAAACGAGCCTGTCGATTTGTTCGATCTGTTCTCGGGCGCTCTGGCCGTGCAAGAGAGCCTGCAGCTCGAGACGATGCGCGACGCGCAACACCGTCCATACGGCGAGCACAGCGTTCCGATCGCCACGCTCTCGGGTCCGACGCTCCAGGGCCACCCGTGGACCGAGATGCTCGCCGGCCGCAAGCCGAAAGTCTCTCGGCTCGCGAGCTGCGTCCCCCACGACCAGTACTTCGTCCTGTTCCAGTCGCTGACCAAGCTCAGCGAGCTGACCAGCTCCGGCCACGATTGGGGCATGCACCTGTTCCAGCAGGCCGACCAGGACGCGCGCAAGCAGCTGCTGCTCGGCCCGCTCCAGGAGCAGCTGGCGATCGAGACCAATCCGATGCTGCGGCCGTTCTACGACCTCGTCGTCGCAGAGGTCGCGATGACCGGAAACGACCTCTACCTGCGCGAAGGATCGGACATCACGGTCTTGTTCCGGGCCAAGAACCCGAAGCTGCTCCGCCAGCGCATGGACGCGTTCCTGGCCAAGGCCGAAGCCGCCCACAGCGACTCCAAGCGCACGCAGGGGACCTACCTCGGCGTGACCTACGACCACCTGACCGCCGGCCGCCGCGCCGTGCACGTGTTCGCGGCCTGGCCGAGCGAAGACCTGCACGTGCGGAGCAACTCGCTCGCCGGGCTCCAGCGGGTGATCGAAGCGATCCGCGGCGAGCGGCCCGACCACACCAAGGTGACGCGGCTCGGGGAGACCGACGAGTACCGCTACATCCGGACCTTGATGCCGTTCGGCGCAGCGGAGGAAGACGGGTTCGTGTACCTGTCCGATCCGTTCATCCGCCGAGTCGTCGGACCGGTCACGAAGCTGACCGAGCGCCGCCGCCTTCGCTGCTTCAACCACCTGCAGATGATCGCGCACGCGGCGCTGTTGTTCGCGACCGAGAACGAGCGGCTGCCGAAGTCACTCGCCGAGATCAGCACCGACCGCTATAGCCCGGCCGAGTACGGCCAGAACCTCGTCTGCCCCGATGGAGGCAACTACGCATTCGATCCCGTGCACATGACCGGCGTGTGCTCGATCCACGGCCGGCCCGGCGCTCTGGTCCCGTGCCTGGAGACCGCGGTGACCGCCGTCTCTCCGCAAGAGGCTGACGAGTACGAGCGGTTCCAGAACCGCTACAACAGGTACTGGAGCCGCTACTTCGATCCGATCGCCGTGCGCATCTCGACCAACGCGAAGCGCCATCGGCTCGAGACGATCGTTCTGCCGTTGATCGACAACTCGCTCTACACGGGCCTGGCTTCGCTGCTCGCGGGCGAGCCGGCACCGCTCGCCGCCCGTCCGGTGCCCGAACGGACCATGTTCTCGCTCGCGCTCAACTGGAAGCAGGGCGGCATGCAGAAGGCCGAGAACCTCGGCGACGTCTGGGAATGGCTGCTGCCCAGGGCTCGCGAGTTCGAGTTCCAGTTCGACGAGAAGCTCATGCGGCGGGCGATCACCGAAGGCTTCGGGCAAGAACTCGGGGTCCACGTCTACGACTCCCAGCCGATGTTCGACTTCCGCCTGACCGAAGCCGTGGGCGACCTGATGACGGTCGGAGGCCGGCCGAGCCCGGGCCAGGCGCTCGACGGCCTGTTGACCGGGGCGCTGGTCGCATCGCTCAACGCACCCGTGTTCGTGGACGTCGGGGTCCGCGACCCGGCGTTGGTCGACGAGTTCCTCGCCCACATCGACGGCTTCCTGGCCCGCGTCGCCCGCCGGCACCGCCGGAGTCGCTGGTGGCAGAACTACGACTTCACGAAGCTCCCGCTCGCCGGCGGCAAGCCGCGCGTGCGCTGCCTCACGATGAACGCCGGGCCGCTCAAGCTCCGTGTGTTCTGGGCACGGATCGGCCGGCGCTTCGTCCTCGCGAGCCGCCGGTTCATCCTCGACGATATCGCCAAGCTCGACACTTCACAGCGGGGACCGGGCGACTCCCAGCGCCGCTGTCACGCGTTCGCGCGGATCGACGCCACGGCCTGGCAACAGGTGCTGCCGGCCTACCTGCTCGGCTGGGCCGACAACCAGCGCCGCTCGTGCCTCAACAACCTCGGCGCGCTCGCGAGCCTGACCCGCCCGGTGCTCGCGCTGAAAGGCACGAGCGACTCCGAGGCCCACATGGCGTCGGTCACCGAGCTGGCCCAGAAGCTCTACCGCCAGGACCTGCTGTGTCCGGATGGCGGCAAGTACGTGTTCTCGTCCGACGGCGAGCGGGTGCGCTGCACCGTGCACGGCACGATCGCCGACCCCAGCCAGCCCGTCGCCCCGGCAAGAGGGGTCGGGGCCGGGCGACTGCTGCATGGGCTGTCGAGCGCAACCGCCGAGTTGACCTTCCTCGAAGACGGGCTGCACGCCGTGCTCACGATCGAGGGACGTAGGCAAAGATAGCGAGGCGATTCGCCGGCGCATCTGCGAGAATCCCAACGATGCCCGAGACGGTCTTCGACACGAGCGACGTCACCAAGGTCTATCACATGGGCGCCGTGGACGTGCATGCGCTGCGCGGGATCACACTCGAGATCTTCGCGGGTGAGTTCATCGTTCTGCTCGGCCCCTCGGGCAGCGGCAAGTCGACGTTGATGAACATCCTCGGCGGGCTCGACATTCCGACCTCCGGGCAGGTGCTGTACCGCGATCAGGACCTGACCAAGGCTGACGAGGCCGAGCTGACCGAGTTCCGCCGCAAGCGCGTCGGGTTCGTGTTCCAGTTCTACAACCTGATCCCGAGCCTGACCGCGCGAGAGAACGTCGCGCTCGTGACCGAGGTCGCGCCGGACCCGATGACTCCCGAGTCGGTGCTCGACCTCGTCGGGCTCGCGGACCGCCTCAATCACTTCCCGGCCCAGCTGTCAGGCGGCGAGCAACAACGAGTCGCGATCGCCCGCGCGGTCGCCAAGCGCCCCGACGTATTGATGTGCGACGAGCCGACCGGCGCGCTCGACATCCAGACCGGGATCCGGGTCATGGAGGCGATCCAGAAGACCCATGACGAGCTCGGCACGACGACGCTCGTCATTACCCACAACAGCGTGATCAGCGAGATGGCCGATCGCGTGATCTCGATCGCCGACGGCAAGATCGTCGGCGTCGAGGTCAACGAACACAAGCTGACCGCGGCAGAGCTGCACTGGTGATGATCGCGGCGCTTGAACGAAAGCTGCTTCGCGACCTCTGGCAGATGAAGGGCCAGATGACCGCGATCGGTGCCGTGCTCGCGTCGGGTGTCGCACTGTTCGTGTGCATGCTGAGCACGCTCGACTCGTTGCAGCGATCGATGAACAGCTACTACGCGCACTATCGGTTTGCCGACGTGTTCGCGGGGCTCAAGCGTGCGCCCGAGCACGTCCGCGAGCGGCTCGAGGCGATCCCCGGAGTCGGAGTGGTCGATACCCGCGTGGTCGCGGCGGTGACCCTCGACGTGCCGAACACGACCGAAGCCGTGGTCGGGAGGCTCGTGTCGCTTCCCGACCGCGGTGAGCCGCGCCTGAACGCCGTGTTCGTGCGCACGGGCAGCCTGCCGAGCCAGGAGCATCGCAACGAGGTGCTCGTGTCCGAAGGGTTCGCGAAGGCGCACCATCTGAGGATCG
>Ga0055451_10000715_pt1 | contig 13400 bp, 14 predicted proteins | sample China_Galinas_PW_3_FD_57745 | JGI IMG/M metagenome (GOLD analysis project Ga0055451, IMG submission 57745) | Wetland microbial communities from San Francisco Bay, California, USA, that impact long-term carbon sequestration - China_Galinas_PWB_D2 | ecosystem: Environmental > Aquatic > Marine >... | reverse complement strand
GACGGTTCATCGCCCGGCCCTCCTCGCTGTCGTTCGGGGCGATCGGGTTCGATTCGGCGCGGCCCACCGCCTCGAGTCGCTCGGGATCGATGCCGTAGCCGACGAGGATCCGCTTCACCGACTCGGCGCGCTCGAGGGAGAGCTGCTGGTTGTACGACTCCGTGCCCACCGAGTCGGTGTGACCCTCGATGCGCACGTGCACGTCGGGACGCAGCTGGAGCCCGCCGGCGACCGCCTCGAGGGTCCCGGCGGAGACGGGCTGGATGTAGGCGGTGTCGAAGGCGAAGTCGAGGCCGCGCAGGATCACCCGCTGGGTCACCACCCGGTCCGCGTCGCCCGCGGCCGGCGGCGCGTCCTCGGGCCCGGCGGCGAGGGAGGCGCCCGCGACCAGGGCCAGGAGGGCGGCGTGCAGGTTCAGGGTGAGCGCTCTCACGGTCCCCTCCGAGGCGGCGTCATTCGGGTCGCTCCGCGCCGCGACGAGGGCCCTCCGCCCCGGGCCCGAGCCCGACCTCGGCGAGGATCTTCGGCAGATCCTCGCGGCGGGCGACGTCGACCTGGGAGCCGGGGGGCAACGCCTCGACCAGGCGCTGGAAGTAGGGTCGATCGGTGCGCGCGTCGACGATCACCGCGATGCCGCGGTCGCTCTCCGAGCGGATCAGGCGTCCGATCATCTGCTTCAGATTGAGGAGCATGGTGCCGGTGGTGAAGCGGCCGAAGGCGTCGTCGCCGGTCGCGCGCAGCCGCGCCTCCCGGCGCCGGCGCAGCTCGGTCGGTACCTCGAAGGGGAGCTTCTCGATCACCACCGCCTGGAGGGCATCGCCGGGGACGTCGAGCCCCTGCCAGAAGGTCCGGGCGCCGAGCAGCACGCTTCCGGCGCCGGCGCGGGAGAAGCGCTCCACGAGGGCCACGGGATCGTCGGTGGCGCGGCGCGGGGAGAGCACGTCGAAGCCGTCGCGGCGCAGGTTCTCCGAGAGCCGGTCGCGGACGTCGCGCATGCGCCGCAGGCTCGTGAACAGGCCCAGGGTACGGCCCCCGAGCAGGCGGGTCAGGTCGGCGAGGACCGCCTCGGTCTCGCTCACGAGATCGGCGACGGGCTCGAGGGCCACCACCCGCATGTGCTCCGCGTAGGGGAAGGGGCTCTCCACCGCGATTCGCCACGACGGAATCTCCGCGTTCGACTCGACCTCGAGGGTGCCGAGCGCCGCGTAGGGATCCCCGCCGACGAACACGCTCGCCGACACGCAGGCGAGGGACTCCAGGCGATCGGCGAAGCGCTCGGCGAAGAGCGACCCCGGCTCGACGGCGCGCACCGCGAGGCGCCAGCGATCGAAGGGCGGGTCGAGGGACTCGAAGGACGCCACCGCGTCCTCGACCCCGGTGAAGGCGTCGCGCAGGGCGCCCGCCGCCTCGCGAAGCTCGGTCCGGGCCTTCGCGGCCACGAGCGCGCGCTCCTCGTCGTCGGGCTCGTGGGCCTCGGAGTCCCGGGCCGCGGCCTCCATCCGCTCGGCGCAGGTCGACGCGAGGGCGCTCGCCCGGGCCATGCTCGTCTCCGCGTTGCGAGGCAGCTCGAGCTCGCCGTACTCGCTCGCCGAGGGCGAGAGCGCCTCGCCGAGGGCCGTCAGGTCCTGATGGAGGGTGCGGCGCCAGGTCATGCCCACGCTCGCCGGGCCCCGGGCCTCGACCCGCGCCGTCCGGCTCGCGGCACCCGGCTCGCGCCCGAAGAGCTCGTCGACCCGGTCGAGCACCTCCGCCGGACGCACCTCGCTCGCGAAGGCCTCGTCCGCCACTCCCGCGAGATCGTGGGCCTCGTCGACGATCACGTGGGTGAAGCGCGGATAGTCGGGGGGCCAGCGCAGCAGCAGGTCGTGGTTCGCGACCACGAGGTGCGCGCGGGCGAGCGACGCCCGGCGCCGGCCCAGGGGACACGCGCGCTCGTGGGCGCACTGCTCCCGGGTGCAGTACTCGGCCCGCGGCGCCACCGCCCGGCGGCGCAGCTCCCGAAGGGCCGGATAGCGGAAGAGGAGCGCTCCGGGGAGGGTCCCCACCTCGCCGTGGCGCCGGGTGCGGGCGCAGGTCAGCAGCGACGCGAAGGCCAGGCGGTCCTCGGCGAGCAGGCTCGTCTGGCGCCCCTCGGCGAGGGTCCGCTCCAGCCGGCGCGCGCACGCGTAGTTGGCGCGCCCCTTGATCGACAGCGCGCAGAGCTCGGGGTATCCCAGCATCGCCGCCGCGGCGGGGATGTCCTTGCCGAGCAGCTGGTCCTGGAGGAGCTTGGTGCGGGTCGAGATCACGATCGGGTCGCGGATCCCGCCCTCGGCCCGCTCCATCGCGAAGGGGATCGCCGCGGCGAGGTAGGCGAGGGACTTGCCCGAGCCGGTCCCGCCCTCGAGCAGCAGGCGGCCGCCGTCGTCGAGGACGCGGAAGAACTCGCGCGCCATCCGGATCTGCTCGGCGCGGACGCGGTACCCGCTGAAGTGTCGCGCGCCCCGCTCGGCGTCGGCGAGCGCCGCGGCGATCGCATCCTCGTCGAAGGGGACCCGCTCCTCGCGGCTCGGGGGGATCGCGACGAAGTGGGATTCGTCGGGCTCGCCCCGCGCGACGCTCGCCTTGGCGAGCAGGCCGAGCCAGGCCGAGTCGGGGACGAAGCTCTCGAGGGCGCTGCGGGCCGTCGCATAGCGGCGCTCGCCCGCGGCGGCCCCCAGACCCACGGCCGAGAGCACGCGCGCCGTGTCGAGGGCGTCGCCCAGGGCGCGGTGGCTCTCCTCCCGACCCAGCAGGCTGCGGGTGAAGGTCTCGAGCCGCAGGTCCGGGGCGTCGGGGTGGGTGAGGGCCAGCAGGTCCTGGGTATCGAGGTAGGCGCTCCGGGACAGCGCGGCGCTCACGAAGCGGGAGAGGAAGTGGCGCTCGAAGTCCGCGTTGTGGGCGATGAGCGTACGCCCGCCGAGGGCCGCCGCGACCCGGGGAGCGACCTCGTCGATGTCCGGCGCGCCGGCCACGTCCTCGGGGCCGAGGCCGGTGATGCGGCGCACCGCCAGGGGAATCGGGCCCCGCGGCTGCACCAGGGTCTCGAGGGTCGTCACCGCCAGGGCGTCGGGCTCGACCAGCACGGCGCCGATCTCGAGGATCTCCGAGGCCGGGTCCTGGGGGAAGCCGGTGGTCTCGAGATCGACGATCGCGAGGGGACCCACGGACCGCGCGAGCGGACCGAGGGCGCGCAGGTCGATCCCCACCTCCGCGGGGGCGCGTTCCTCGAGCTTCAAGCCGCGATCGCTGCCTTCGGGACCGGGGCTAGACGTAGATGCCGCCCGCGAACTCGCGATCCTGGCGGATCATGACGTTCACCAGCGCGGGCTTGCCCGACGCGGCGGCGCGCTCGAGGGCCGGCCGGATCTGGTCCGGAGACTCCACCAGCTCGCCGTGGCCGCCGAGGGCCTCGACCACCTTGTCGTAGCGGGTCGGGTTGAGGAGGGTGCCCTGGAGACGGTCCTGGCCCAGCATCGCTCCCTGGGGTCGCATCATCTGTCCCCAGGCGGCGTCGTTGCCCACGATGCCGATGATCGGCAGGTTGAAGCGAACCGCGGTGTCGAACTCCATGCCGTTCAGCCCGAAGGAGCCGTCGCCGTAGATGATCACCACCCGCTCGTCGGGATTCGAGAGCTGGGCCGCCAGGGCGAAGGGCATGCCGACGCCCAGGGTCCCGAGCGGGCCCGGGTCCATCCACCCTCCCTCGCGCTTGACGGGGATGATCTTCGCCGCGGTGGCGACGATGTCGCCGCCGTCGCCGATCACGATCGTGTCGCCCAGGGTGTCGATCCAGTCGCGCACCTCCCGGCACATCCGCTCGGGGTCGATGGGGACCTCGTCGGAGTCGAGCTTGGCCTGGACCTTGGCCTCCGCCTCGTCCTCGATCACGCGCAGCTGGTCGCGCCAGCCCGAGTAGTCGAGCTGCACGCCCTGGTTCTTCATCTCCTCGACCAGCAGGTCGAAGGTGCAGGCGAGGTTTCCCACCAGCGGGACGTCGGCCTGGCGGTTCTGGCCGATCAGCGTCGCGTCCATGTCGAGCTGGATCACCTTGGCGTCCTTGGGGATCGACTGGCCGAAGCGCATGCGGAAGTCGAGGAGCGTGCCCGCGAGCACGATGCAGTCGATCTGCTTCATGGCATCGCGGCGCGAGCGGTTCAGGAACTCCGGCGAGTCCGGCGGGATCGAGCCGCGCCCCATCCCGTTCGCGTAGGCGGGGATGTGGGTCTCCTGGAGGAAGCGGTTCAGCTCGGCCGAGGCCCGCGACCACTTCACGCTGGTGCCCGCCATGAGCATCGGGCGCTGGCAGGCCTGGAGGATCTCGACGGCCTTGCGCACCTCGTCCCGGTCGGGGGAGAGGCGCGGCGGATCGGTTCGGATCCGCGGAACCACCACCTGATCCTCCTCGACCTGCCCCATGAAGATGTCCATGGGAATCTCGAGGAAGGCCGGACCGGGGATGCCCGACACCGCGTGGCGCATGGCCAGCTCGATGTACTCGGGGATGCGGTAGGTCTCGTAGACCGCATCGGCGTACTTGGTGATCGGCCGCATCACGCCGATGTGGTCCATCTCCTGGAGCGAGCCCCGGCGCAGGTTGTTGAAGGGACCCTGGCCGCCGAAGACCAGGATGGGCGAGTTGGCGCGCCAGGCGTTCGCGACGCCGGTGACGCCGTCGGTGACGCCGGGACCCGCGGTGATCGCCGCCACGCCGATCTTCCCCGGGTTGCAGCGCGCCCAGGCGTCCGCGGCGTGGACCGCCGCCTGCTCGTGGCGCACGTCGACGATCTTGATGCCCTCGTCGATGCAGCCGTCGTAGAGCGGCATGATGTGGCCGCCGGAGAGGGTGAAGATGCACTCGACGCCGGCTTCCTTGAGCGCCTTGGCCGCGAGCTTTCCGCCGTGGAGGGGCATGGGTGGGTACCTCGATGATTCGGATCATCGACGGTAGATCCACCCGGAGCGCCGGTCAAATCGGCGAGCGGGCACACGTCTCCCGTCGTCGCCGCGGATGCCCTCCGCGGGAGAAGCGGCCCCCGCGGACGGGCCGGCGGCTGGAACGCGGGCTAGCGGCTGGCGAAGTCGACGCGGCGGTTGTACCGCCAGGCGGTCTCGTCGTGCCCCATCACCGCGGGCTTCGACTCGCCGAAGCTCACCGTGTAGAGGCGCTGGCCGGGAATCCCCAGGTCGACCAGGTAGCTCTTGACCGACTCGGCGCGCTTCTCGCCGAGCGCGAGGTTGTACTCCTCGCTGCCGCGCTCGTCGCAGTTGCCTTCGACCACCACGGTGCCGGCGCCGGGCGCCTGCTGGATCAGGTTGGCGTTGCTCTGGAGAACCGGTCGCGCGTCGGGCCGGATGTTGAAGCGGTCGAAGTCGAAGTACACGGTCTGGAGTGACGCGAGCAGGTCGCGGTCCACCGGCTCTTCCACCACCACTTCGTCCGTGACGGTCTCTTCGGTGAACTCGGAGCCGGTCGAGCTCTGATCGTCCATGTCCGAGTCGCCACCCGAAGACGCACACCCCATCGCGGCCATCGCCGCGGTGGCAGCCACCACGGTCGTCATGCTCAGCAAGGATCTTCGATCCATAGGTCACCCCTCCACTTTTCGGCTCACCCAGACGGGCGATATTGTGGGGACTTAATCCCGCTCCCGCAACGGGGAGGCGCCTCCTTTCAGAAGAGCGCGACTCCGTCGTTCGGAAAGCATCCTGTTGGCGGGAATCCCCTACGCCAGCCAACAGCCACCGGATCGTCCGGTCGTTTCCTCGTTCCCAGCCCGCGGTCGGTGACCGTGTCACGCGACGATGCGAATGCCCTGCGGCGGGAATCCTCCTACACGAGACCCTGGTGCACCAGGTACTCGGCGACCAGGGTCGCGCCCTTCGCCGCCCCCATCTTGGTGTTGTGGGAGAGCAGGACGAAGCGCACGCCGTTGGGAAGCACCTTGTCCTCGCGCAGGCGCCCGACCACCGTCGTCATCCCGTCGTTGAGCTTGCGATCGATCCGGGGCTGGGGCCGGAAGGCGTCCTCGGTCACGTGGATCAGCTCGGGCGGCGAGGACGGCAGCCCCAGGTCCGTGAACTCGCCTCCGAAGGCGCGCAGGGTCTCGGCCACCTCCTGGAGCGACGCGGGCTCGCCGAGCCCGGCGTTGACGCTCTCGGTATGGCCGTCCCGGACGTTCACCCGGGTGCAGGTGGCGGAGACCGTCACGTCCATCGGGACGATCTGGTCGCCCTCGAGCTTGCCCAGGATCTTCGAGGTCTCGGCCTGGACCTTCTCCTCCTCCTTCGGGATGAAGGGGATGACGTTGTCGAGCACGTCCATGGCGATCACGCCCGGGCTTCGACCGGCCCCCGAGAGGGCCTGCATCGAGGTCATCACCACAGACCGGACGCCGAAGCGGCGCGCCAGCGGCGCGAGCGCGATCACCAGTCCGGTCGTGGTGCAGTTCGGGATCGGGGTCACGAAGCCCTTCCAGCCCCGCTCGCGCTGCTGGCGCTTCACGAGCGCCGCGTGGTCGTGGTTGACCCCGGGAACGATGATCGGGACGTCGTCCTCGTAGCGGAAGGCCGAGGAGGTGGACACGACCGGGACCTCGGGGGCGAAGCGCGCCTCGAGAACCTTCGCGGCGTCGCTCTCGACCGCGGAGAACACCAGGTCCACCGAGTCGAGGTCGAGGTGCTCGGCGTCGACGACCGTCTGGTCGGCGAAGCGGGCCGGCATGAGCTCGTCGCAGCCCCAGCGCAGGCTTCCGTTGTCGGTGATCGCCTCGGTGTAGGACTTGCCCGCGGAGCGCGGGCTGGCGGCGAGGACCGTCACGTCGAACCAGGGGTGGTCGGCCAGGGAAACGAGGAACTGCTGTCCGGCGACGCCGGTGGCGCCGACGACCGCAACGCGACGACGGGTGGACTCACTCATGACGGGCTTCCTGTGACGAATCGCTTCTCGGCATTCGCGTCGGCGGACTCGAGACCGACTTCCGGAGGGATCCGGGCCGCGCCGGACGCCTCACGGCCCTGGGTGACCGCTCCCGGCCCGGGCGCCGCGAACCCTCGTGGGTAGCGAATTCGCGGTCGAGAGGCCACGGAGGGGCCCCTGGCGGTCACCGGATCCGGGCGAGCGCCTCGGCCACCACCCCCGGATCCAGCCAGATGTGGAAGTCGGTGCGCACGTCCACGAGCCGGACGACACCGTTGCGATCGAGCAGGTAGGTCGCGGGGTGGGGGACGCCCACCTCCAGCGGCTCGGGGTCCATGTTGCGCACCCCGAACCGGTCGATGACCCCGCTGTTGGGGTCGACCAGGAAGCGGATCCTCTCCCGCAGCCCGTTCTCGTCGACGAAACGCAGGGTCTTCTCGTTGACCTGCCGCTCGGCGAGGACGTAGAGGATGACGAGGTCCTTCTCCTCGTCCAGGGTGTCACGCAGCTCGACCAGCCGCGCCTTGGTGAAGGGTCACCAGTCGACGCTGCGCTCGAAGGTGAGCAGCACCCGGTGCCCGCGGAGATCCGAGAGCGTGACGGGGTTGCCGTCGAGGTCGGGAAGGGTGAAGTCGGGCAGGTGCCCTCCGACCTCGCCCACCGCCCCGGGCACGTCGCTGCGGAGCTCGGGGTCGCTGCTACGCCGACCGATCGAGGTGTCGGGCAGCCACGCCGCCAGCACGAGCAGGGCGCCGATGACGAGGGTCGCGGCCCAGCGCAGGATCACGACCCCGCTCCCACGGAGGAGGCGCCGGCCGCCCGCGGAGCGCTCGCCGCGGGCTCCCCGGTCGGCCGGGGGCGCAGCCAGACGAGGGCCAGCGCGAGCAGCAGGAAGAGGATCGCCTCGCCGCGCAGCAGGTCCCCGACCCAGGCGTAGTAGTCGCCGACCACCCAGCCCGCCATCCGCACCACCGCCATCAACACCAGCGCGAAGGCCGTCACCGAGCCCACCCGGCGCGAGGTCGCGGCATCCCGGATCGAGGCCAGCAGGGACCCGCCCCATCCGACCATCGCGCAGCCGGTGAAGGCGACGAAGTAGAAGCCGGTGGGTCCCGTCGGAATCGCGAGATGGCTGTCGGGGGCGTGATAGGCGAAGAAGCTCGCGAAGGCGGCGACGCCGAAGGCCACGAAGGCGATGCCGATCGCGCCGCAGAGCACGCGGTACGCGAGCGAGGTCTGCATGGCCTGCCGTTTAGCAGACCCTCGGATTCGATACCATGTCGGGATGGAGGTCGAACCCCCCCAGAACCCCTACGAGGTCCGCTGCGAGGCGTGCCACGTCTCCTTCCCGGTCGGAACCCGACGCTGCGTCCACTGCGGCGGGCGAGTGGGCGGGTCTCTGGCCGGAAGGCTCGCGGAACGCCGGACCCAGCTCGTCCCGAATCCGGGCGCCGACGAGCCCTGGGAGGACGAGGAATCCGACGAGGAGCTCGCCGCGGGGATGGCGCGCCGCCGCTTCCTCTCGCCCTTCACGCTGATGTGGCTGGCGGCGGCCGTCGCCCTCTCGATCCAGCGGGCATGCGGGTAGGGGACGGCGGGACCCCCGCCAGCCCCGAGATCGCGGGTCCGCGTCTCGCGCTCCTGCGCCTGTCCGGGGACGTCAGCACCAAGGCGCGCGTCACCCGGCACCAGTTCGTCGGTCGCCTGCTCCACAACCTGCGGGACGCCCTCGCCGCCGAAGGCCTGCCCCGGCGGGTGCGGGTCTCCCACGACCGGCTCTTCGCCGAGCTCCCCCCCGGCGCCGATCCCTCGTTCCTGTCCCGGGTCTTCGGCGTCCAGTCGGTGTCCCTGGTCGAGCGCCGGCCGGCGGGGAGCCTTGCGGCGGTGGTGGACGCCGGGGTCGAGCTCTTCCGGGATCGGGTGGAAGGACGCCGCTTCGCGGTCCGCGCCCGCCGGGTGGGCGACCGCGGACAGGCGCGCATTCGCGGCGGCGAGGTCGACCGCCAGCTCGGTGCGGCGCTGCTGCCCTTCGCGGCCGGGGTCGACCTCGACCACCCCGAGATCACCGTTCACTGCGAGATCCACGAGGGAGAGGCCTACTTCTTCCCCGAACGACTCGCGGGTCCGGGCGGGCTCCCCCTCGGCGTGGAGGGACGCGCGATCGCGCTGATCTCCGGGGGCTTCGACTCGGCGGTGGCGGCCTGGCAGCTCCAGCGACGCGGCGTCGCCCTCGACTACGTCTTCTGCAACCTGGGCGGCTCGAGCCACCTGCGCGGGACCCTGCGGGTGGCGAAGGTGCTCGGCGATCGCTGGTCCTATGGGATCCAGCCCCGCTTCCACGCGATCGACTTCGCCCCGCTCGCCGCCGACCTCCAGGCCAAGGCCCTGCCCCGCTACTGGCAGGTGCTCCTCAAGCGGTTGATGCTGCGCGCAGCGGACCTCGTCGCCGACGAGCGTCGCGCCCCGGCCCTGGTGACCGGCGAAGCCCTGGGCCAGGTCTCCTCCCAGACGCTCCAGAACCTCGCGGTGATCTCCCCGGCCTCGCGCCGCACCATCCTGCGGCCCCTGGTGGGCCTCAACAAGGACGAGATCATCGCCCTGGCCGAGCGCATCGGAACCGCCGAGCTCTCGAAGGTGGTCCGCGAGTACTGCGACCTCGCGCCCCGGCGGCCCGCCACCGCCGCGTCGCTTCGCGCCGTCGACGGCGAGGAGGCGAAGCTCGATCTCTCCCTGGTCGAGAGGGCGGTGGCCCAGCGCGACGTCCACGACCTGCGCGACCTCGACGTCGACAAGCTCGACCGGCCCGAGATCCAGATCGACCGGCTGCCCGAGGGCGCGACGCTGATCGACCTGCGCACGGCGCGCGAGTACCGCGGCTGGCACCACCCCGATGCGCTGCACCTCGAGTGGAACCGCGCCCTCGAGGCCTTCCCGAGCTTCGATCGCGGGAAGACCTACGTGCTCACCTGCGAGTTCGGACTCAAGAGCGCCCACCTCGCCGAGCTGATGCGCATCGAGGGCTTCGACGCCTTCCACCTGCGCGGCGGCATTCCGGCGCTGCGCCGGCTGGCCGGGTAGCGCGGCCCGAAGGGCCGTCAGCCGCCGCCGTCGGGGACGATCCCCACCGCGATGCTGCGGGTGCGCGGGCCGTCGAACTCGAAGCAGTAGATCCCCTGCCAGCGTCCGAGCACGAGCTTTCCGTCGCGGATGCGGATCACCTCCGAGGGACCGAGGAGCGACGCCTTGATGTGGGAGTGGGCGTTGTCGTCGATGCGATCGTGACGCCAGTCGGAGCGCACGGGAACCTGGCGCTCGAGCGCTTCGATCACGTCGAGACCGATGTTGGGATCCGCGGTCTCGTTCACGACGACGGCCGCCGTCGAGTGGAGGACCATGACGTGGCAGAGCCCGCGCGCGACACCCGAGCGCGCGACGACCTCCTCGACCTTCTCGGTGATCACGATCGCCTCGCTCGGCGACCTCGTCTCGAGGGTGATCACCTCGTCCATCAGACCTTCCGGCGCAGACCCGGCAGGCCGTCGATGCTCTCGCGATTGTTCTCGTTGCGATAGTCGCGCAGCCCGTCGTCGCCGCGCTTCTCGGCCCACTTGTCGAGGGCATCGCGCTCTCCCTCGAAGGAGTAGAGGGGAACGCCGTAGCCGCAGGAGTCCGCGATGCGATCGACGCTCACGCGCACCACCGACCGCGCGCTCCGCCGGGGGGGGAAGTTCGCGACGAGCTCGTCCCACTCTTCGTCGCCGGGCTCGATCGCCTCGCCCCGGCCGTACAGGCGCAGGATGTTGGGCGGCCCCTCGAAGGCGCAGAACATGAGCACGATGCGGCCGTTCTCCCGCAGATGGGCGACGGTCTCGACGCCGCTGCCGACGAGATCGAGGTACGCGACGCTCGTCGGGCCGAGGATGCAGAAGGTGTCGAGGCCCTTGGGAGAGAGGTTGATCCGCCCGCCGGGGTCGAGGGGCGCCGTGGCGACGAAGAAGACGTGCTGGTTGTCGATGAATCTCGCGAGGCGTGAGTCGATCTCGGAATGGATCTTGCCCAAGGGGAGGCTCCGTTGGCGCGCCCGGGGAACGTAGCGTTCCCGGCGCCGCCCGGGGCGGCGCTCGCGTCGGGCATCCCGGGCTCAGGGCGCGGACCCCTCCTCGGGCACGAGGCGGTCGAGGAGTCGCTGCTGCTCGTCGGGGGGAAGCTCCTTCAGCCGCTCGTAGGCGCCCCGCAGGCGATCTCGATCCTCGCGGGACATCGACCTCCACGCCTCGACGTTCTCGCGGATCCGGCCGCGCTCCTCGGGAGGAAGCGAGCGCAGCTCGGCCATGCGCTCCCTCAGCCGGAGCTGCTCCTCGGGCGGAAGCGAGCGGATGCGGGACAGGCGATCGACGAGGGCCCTGCGCCTCTCCGGCGGCATCGCGCGCAGGCGCTCGCGGATCGCGCGACGCTCGTCGGGCGAGAGGTCGCCGAAGCGCTCGCGCAGCGTGCGGCGCTCTTCGGAATCGGGTCCGCGCAGGTCGCGCTCGAGCCGGTTCAGCATCCTCTCCCGGTCGGCGGGGGTCGCGTTGCGCAGGCGCCGGCGCAGCCGTTCGCGCTCCTCGGGGGTGGCCCGCTCGAGGCGCCGCCGCACCGCCTCGCGACGCTCGGGCGTCGCGCTCTCGATGCGCTCGCGGATCCGCTCGCGCTGCTCGGGGGTGGTGTTCTCCAGCCGCTTGCGGAGCCGGAGGCGCAGCTCCCGGCGCTCCTCGGGCGATGCGCTCTGCCAGCGCTCGCGCAGGGCGCGCCTGCGTTCGGGGGGGAGCCCGCGGAGCAGCTCGCGCAGACCGCCGCCCTCGGCGGCGACGGCGCGCTCGGGACCCTCGGCCGGCTCCGCAGCGCCGGGGGACTCCTCGGCCCGGGCGCTGGACGGGGCGAGGCAGGTGCCGGCCACCGCGCTCGCGAGCAGGCACGCGGCGAGGCCCCCCGCGATGCGACCCAGGTCGACCATCAGCCGCGTCCCCCCTCGAGGGCGACAAGGCGCTCGAGCAGCTCGAGGTTCGCGATCACCTCGAAGTCCTCGACGGTCTCGAGGTCCATGGCGAGGGCCAGCTCCTCGTCGGTGGCCGCGTCCAGGGTCTCCGGGGCCTCGGCGATGGGCGACGGGTCCCCGCCCGGGGGCGGGGTGTTCGGGCGACCCGGTTGCAGCAGCCAGAAGAGGGCGAGCACGATCCCCGCCGCCGTGGCGATGCGCACCGGCGCGCCGGTCTTCCAGGCGGCCCGCCGACGCTCGGAGCGCGGCGGCGCGGTTCGCGGCCGGAGCGCTTCGCCCCGCGTCGAGCGCACGGGCGACGGCCCCTCGACGGACGCGGCCGCGGGCGGCTCGCCGCTGATCCGCGGCGGTGACAGTCGGCCTTCGACCTCGGGCAGCGGGATCCCGGCGAGCCGCGCATCGACCGCGCGCAGGGCTTCGAGCTGGGCCGTGCAGCGGGCGCACGACGCGGCGTGGGCCTCGACCGCGGCCCGGCGCGCGGGCTCGAGCTCTCCGTCGATCAGGGCCGAGAGATCCTCGTCCCAGCCGACACAGGGGTGCGAGCGTTCCGTCATCGCCTCACCTCACCATCCTCCTCCTGGAGCCTGCCCGCCAGGGCCGTGCGGGCGCGGTGCACCAGGGACTTGACCGCCTGGGGACTCACGTCGAGGGCCCGGCCCACCTCGGCGTAGGGCAGCCCCTCGACGGCGGTGAGCCACAGCGCCGCGCGCTGGCGCTCGGGGAGCGCTGCGAGCTCGCGATCCACCGCCTCGCTCATGCGCCGGGCGTGGACCCGATCGTCGGTGCCGGGTCCGCCGGCGACGAGCTCCAGGGCCCCCTCGGCGTCGACGCTGGCGTGGGGATCCCGGCGCCGGGGCCGGCGCAGCTCGTTCAACGCCAGGTTCGTCGCGATGCGGTAGAGCCAGGTCGAGAAGCGGGCCTGGGGCTCGTATCGATCGCGCGCGCCGTGCACGCGCAGGAAGGTCTCCTGCACCAGCTCCTCCGCGGCGGCGCCATCCCGCAGCATGCGTTCGAGATAGCGGAGCAGCTTCGCCGCCCAGCGATGGAAGAGAGCGTCGAAGGCGCCGGCGTCTCCACCCCGGAACGCCAGCATGAGCCGACCGTCCTCGTCCAGCGCACGCTCCTCCGCCCGGGCCGGCCCGGGAGAAAGGGATCGACCCCTCGTCCGTTCGACCCGGTTCAACCCCGTTCAACCCGCCAGGGGGGCGTTGGTTTCGCTCGCCCCGCGGGGCTCAGTCGCTCGCCGCCGCGATCCGGCGCAGGAAGGCGATCGCGACCTCGTTGAAGGCCTCGGGCTCTTCGATGTTCACGATGTGGCCTGCCCCGGGGATCACGACGCGCTCGGCGTCGGGGATGCGGGCCGCCATCACCTCGGCAGCGCGCAGGTACGGGGCGTCCTTCTCTCCCACGACCACCAGCGCGGGAGCG
>Ga0055451_10000713_pt1 | contig 13430 bp, 11 predicted proteins | sample China_Galinas_PW_3_FD_57745 | JGI IMG/M metagenome (GOLD analysis project Ga0055451, IMG submission 57745) | Wetland microbial communities from San Francisco Bay, California, USA, that impact long-term carbon sequestration - China_Galinas_PWB_D2 | ecosystem: Environmental > Aquatic > Marine >... | reverse complement strand
GGAGACCCTCGGGCACTACGCCGAGTGGCTCGAGCTTCCGGCGAGCCGGCTGCGACGCCTGAACGGCATGCGGGCGGGTACGCCCGTGGTGCTCGGCCGCAAGACGAAGCTCGATTTCTCGCGGGTGAGCCCGGAGGCCTTCGAGCAGCGGCGGCTGGCCTACCACCAGGCGTTGCAGGAGGAGTTCTTCGAGGCGTACAGCGTGGTGGACACCGAGTCCTACACGCTGAAGCGCGGCGATACGCTATGGCACCTGGCCGAGGAGAAGTTCCGCGTGCCCGTCTGGCTGCTCCGCCAGTACAACCCGGACATCGACTTCGCCCGGCTCCCGGCTGGCGTCAGCCTCGTCATTCCCCGCATCGAGTCCCGAACCAGCTAGCGGGGCTCTGGATCACGCACTCCGAGGAGGGGTCGGGGGTGGGGAGGGGTCTCCTGCGCGGGCCCCGACAGTGCCTGCTCGGAGACCCCTCTCCACCCCCGACCTTCGTGACGCTCGGCTCGCGCGGGCGCGCGGGTGGGTCAGACCTGGAAGATCTTCTCGTCGGGGAGGCGGATGGCGGTGAGTCGGCCGCCGTAGACGGCGCCGGTGTCGATTCCGATGGAGAAGGGGAGATTCCAGCGCACCTCGAAGTCCGGGCTCGGGGTGTGGCCGTAGAGCACGGTGACCCCGAGCGTGTGGGGGACGTCGAGGCAGCTGCGGTCCCAGAGCAGGTCCTCGGGATAGGCGCGGCGCAGGCCGAAGTCGAGGTCGGTCTCGTTGCTGAGATCGCGGCCGATTCCGGCGTGGACGAAGAGGTAGTCGCCCTCGCGGTGGTAGAGCTTCAGGTCGCGGAAGAACTTCTCGTGCTGGGGGGGAAGCCGGAACTCGTCGCCCCCGGGATCGTCGACGTCGAAGAAGCCGTAGCTCGCGAGGGTGCGGTCTCCGCCGTTCATCAGGAAGGCGTCGCCCGCGAAGTACATCGGGGATCGCCAGCCGAGGAAGTCGAGGAACATCGACTCGTGGTTGCCGAGCAGGAAGACGCAGGGCCAGTCCCTCGCGAAGCGGATCAGCACCTCGATCACCCCGTGGGAATCGGGGCCGCGGTCGACGTAGTCGCCGACGAAGACGAGCCGATCGCCCTCGGCGAGGGGCAGGCGCTCGAGCAGCTCCTCGAGCATCTCCCGCTCGCCGTGGATGTCACCGATCGCGAAGAGCAAATCCGGTCCCCCGAGATCCTTTTCGGTGCGAGGCCGCGCGCTCTTGACCCGCGGATCTGCCGGCTCCCGATCCCGGCCCGGGAGCCGCGACGCCGTCGCGCAGGGCGAGCTGGCCGCAGGCCGCATCGATGTCGGGGCCCCGGCTCCGGCGCAGGGTGACGGTCATCCCCGCGCCGGCGAGCTCGCGCAGGAACGCGTCGGCCACCTCGTCCGACGGGGGGGCGAGGCTCGAGTCGGCGTGGGCGTTCATCGGGATCAGGTTCAGCTTGCCGGGGATGCCGCGAAGCAGCCCGGGCAGGCGCCGGGCGTCGTCGAGGGAGTCGTTCACGCCGGCGATCAGGGTGTACTCGAAGAAGACCGGCCGCCGCGGGGTGATGCGCGGGCTCTCGCGCAGGGCGGCGAGGAGGGTCGCCAGCGGATAGCGGCGGTTCAGCGGAACCAGCACGTCGCGAAGCGCGTCGGTGGTGGCGTGGAGCGAGACGGCGAGGTTCACCGGGACGGCCGAGAGCAGCGCGTCGATCCGGGGGACGAGTCCGACGGTGGAGACCGTCACCCGGCGCGGCGCCATGGCGAAGGCCTTGGGGTGGATCAGCAGACGGATCGCCTCGGTCACCGCGGGCAGGTTGAGCAGCGGCTCTCCCATGCCCATGAAGACCACGTTGGTGAGCGCGCGTTCCGGCTCGAGCAGCTCGCGCATGCGGCAGACCTGGTCGACGATCTCCGAGGCGGCGAGGTTGCGGCGGAAGCCCATGGCGCCCGTCGCGCAGAACGAGCACGCCAGGGGACAGCCCACCTGGGTCGAGACGCAGAGGGTGGTGCGGTGGTCCTCGGGAATCAGCACCGCCTCGATCAGCGCGCCGTCGCGGGCCCGCAGCGACGCCTTGACCGTTCCGTCCCGGGAGCGCGCCACCGACTCGACCTCGAGGGCCCGGGTCTCCCACTCCGCGGCCAGGCGCGTGCGCAGCTCGAGACCCAGGTCGGTCATCTCGGCGAGATCGTCCACGCCGCGCTGATAGAGCCACCCCGCCACCTGCTCGGCGCGGTAGGGCGCGATGCCGCAGCCGGCGAAGCGCTCGCGCAGGGACTCGATCGAATGGTCCTTCAGATTCGCCCGCGCCGTCATCGCACCCGCCGATACGCGAAGAAGTGACACTCCCGGCCCTCGGCGCGCCAGGCGAGCTCGTAGGCGGTGGGCTTGCGGCCGGGAACGTCCCGGTGGAAGCGGTCCGGCGCGAACTCGTTCTCGAGCCGCGGCTCGGCGGCGAGCGCCGCGTCCATCACCTCGGCGTACTCGACGTGGTCGGTCGCGAGGTGGAGCTCGCCGCCCGGGGCCAGGCGCGCGGTGATGCGTTCGACGAAGCGGGGGTCCACCAGCCGACGCCGGTGATGCCGCTTCTTCGGCCAGGGATCCGGGAAGTTGATCCAGCAGTGCGCGAGGCTGGCCTCGGGGAGCAGGTCCGTCACGATCCGCTCGGCCTTCCCGTGGACGAGGCGCACGTTCGCGAGCTCGGTGCGGGCGATGCGCCGGGCGAGCTTGAGCACGCGCTTGCCCGAGATCTCCACGCCGAGGAAGTCGCTGCCGGGATCGTTCGTGGCGAGGTCGATCAGGAACTCGCCGCGCCCGAAGCCGATCTCCAGCACGAGCGGGCGAGGGGCTCCGCTCCCGCGCCCGAACGCGCCGTCCAGCCCCTGCTCGCGGAGGGTCTCCTCGTCGACGCGCCAGTCGACGCCGGGTATGTCTCGCTTGAGCGCCCGCGACATCGACTCATACCAGTCGCGAGCGCCCCGGCAGGAACCGGGAGAAGGAGCCCAGGCTCGGCAGCAGCGAGGACCGGGGATGGACGTCGACCAGCACGGGCTCGTCGGCGCGCAGCCCCGCCCGGCGCCGCACCTCGGAGAGCGCCTCGTGGGGACCGCCCAGGGCGTCGACCAGACCGAGCCCCCGCGCCCGGGCACCGCTCCAGATGCGCCCCTCGGCCGCGCGATCGAGCTCCTCGCGGCCCAGGGCGCGGCCGCGGGCGACCCGATCGAGAAAGGACTCGTAGATGCTCGCCATGCCCTCTCGCACCGCCTTGCGTTCGTCGGGGGTGAAGCCGCGCGCCTCGGAGAGCATGCCCGCCCGGGCGCCGCGCTCGATGCCTTCCTTCACCACCCCGATGCGCTGGTAGAGCGCTTCGACGTTGACCTTGCCGCCCACCACGCCGATCGAGCCGGTCACCGTGGCCGCCTCGGCGAGGAGCGCGTCGGCGGCCGCGGCCATGTAGTAGCCGCCGGAGGCCGCGACGTCACCCATCGAGACGACGACGGGCTTCTCGCGGCTCACCAACGAGACCGAGCGCCAGAGCAGGTCCGAGGCCAGGGCGTCACCCCCGGGGCTGTCGATGCGCAGCACCACCCCGCGGACCCGCTCCTCCCGGCGCAGCTGTTCCAGCAGCTCGCGCAGGCTGTCCGCCGCGATGCCCCGCGGGCCCTCGCCGCGATGTACCGCGCCCCGGGCGATCACGTAGGCGATCCGGGGGAGCTCGCGCAGCAGCGGCCGCCAGCCGGGGTCCGACGCGCGCAGCGCGTGATAGCGCGCCGACTCGATGCGACGCGCCTCGCCCTCGCGATCCCCCTCCGCACCGGGCGCGAGGTCCTCGAGGGCCTTGTCGACCTCGTCCGGGTAGAGGCAGGCGTCGATCAGCCCGGCCTCGATCGCTCCCCGGGCGGTGTAGGGTCCGCGGTCGATGCGCTCCCGCAGGGCGTCGACCGCGAGGCCGCGACCGCGGGCGACGTTGTCGCAGAGCGCGTCGAAGAGATCGTCCGCCAGGGCCTCGAGCTGCTCGCGCTCCTCGTCGGACATGTGGTCGCGGGTGAAGCGGTCCGCGGCGGACTTGTGCGATCCGATCCGCACCACCTCGGGCCGCACCGAGAGATGCTCGAGGAGTCCCTTGAGGAAGGTCCCCTCGAGGCGCACGCCGACGAGGAAGACGCTGCCGGTCTCGGGCAGCCAGATGCGGTCGGCGGCGCTCGCGAGCAGCAGGGAGGGAGCATCCAGGCTCTCCGCGTAGGCGACGAGCTTCTTGCCCCGCTCTCGCAGCCGCGTCACCGCGCGGTGCAGGGTGAGGACCCGCGACCAGCCGCCGGGAGTCCCCTCGAAGCGCAGCACGACCCCCATCACCTGCGGATCGCCCCCGGCGGTTTCGAGCACGTCGAGCACGTCGAGCAGCGAGAGCCCGGGGTCGCGTCCGAAGGGCAGCCGCGGCGAGGCGGTCTCGTCGGGCCCGGGGCCCAGCCGGACCACCACCCAGAAGCGTCCTCTCCGGGGCAGGACCGCCCGGGCCACCAGCCGGCGCGCAGCGCGGCCCAGGTTCGCCCCGGTGCGGCGCGCGATCTCGACGGGCAGCGACATCAGCCTCCCCGCCTGCGCCGGCCTTTCAGGTAGTCGACCATCAGGAAGGAGCCGAGCTGGTCCGGCTGGGTGAAGAAGGCCCGCCCCCGGTTCACCTGGGTCATGTGCTCGACGAAGCCCACCAGCTCGGGCGAATCGTCGAGCATGAAGGTGTTGATGGTGATGCCGCGGCGGGTGACCCGGCGTACCTGCTTCATCGTCTCGGCGATGGCGTGGGGCGACACGCCGCCGAAGCCCATGGGCCACTCCACGCGCAGCTCACCCCCGTCGAAGTAGGCGGTGGGCTGCCCGTCGGTGACGACCAGCACCTGGGGCGAAGCGCTCGGATGCTTCTGGATCAGGGTCTCGGCGACCATCAACCCCTCCTGGAGGTTGGTGAAGGGATCGCCGATGTCCCAGCTCACCTCGGGAAGCTCGCCGATCTTGAGCTCTCGGGCGCGGGTCGAGAACCCCACCACGAAGAAGTGGTCCCTGGGAAAGCGCGTCCGGATCAGGTGGTCGAGGGCGAGCGCCACCCGCTTGGCGGCCGGGAAGCGCCCCGCCCAGGACATCGACCAGCTCATGTCGAGCAGCAGCACCGTCGTGGTCTGGGTCGCGTAGTCGAACTCCTTCAGCTCGAAGTCGTCGACGCGCATCTGGATCGGAAGACCGCCGCCCCGGAGCAGGCTGTTCATCAGGGTGCGGGGGATGTCGAGGTCGAGGGGATCCCCGAACTGGTAGGGCTTGGTCTCGTCGGGACGCGGGAGCGCCGCACCGCGGGTGTCGATCTCGTGGCCGCCGAGGCGGTCCTTGCGCAGCGCCCCGTACACCTCGGCCAGGGCCTGGGAGCCGATGCGCCGGATCGCCTTCGGGGTGAGCTCGGGGTCGGCGCCGCGCAGGAAGCCCTCCCGGCGCAGTCCCGACTCGAGGTCGCGCAACAGGATCAGCGACCGGGCGGCCTCGTCGCCGAGCATGTCCCGCAGCTGCTCGGGGGAGATCTGCTGGAAGTTGCCCTCGGCGAGGTCGTCCATCATCCGCTCGAGGGCCTCGAGGCGCTCGCGGACGTCCTGGGCGGTCTCGTAGTCCGCGCGCTCGTTCCCCCGGAAGCGGTCGCCACGCTGCTCGAGGAAGCGCTCGAGCTCGCGCATGCGATCGAGCTCCTCGAGCAGCTCGCGGTACTCGCTCGCCGCCTCGGCGTCCTCGAAGCGATGGTCGCGAAACCGCTCGATCGCCTCGGAGAGCGAGGCGCTCTCGGCGTGGCGCCGCTCCATGAACTCGTTCATGCGCGCGGACTCGAAGCCGTGGGCGTCGCGCAGCGCCTCCTGCTCGCGATCGAGGATCTGCTCGAAGCGCCGGGAGAGGTCCCCCGTGGCTTCGCTCATGTCGAAGCGGTCGTAGAGGGACTGGGCCTCGGCGCGGAGCTCGGCCATGAGCTCGTCGGTCCCCATCACGCGCATGTTCATGCCGGCCATCTCGAAGCCGTGCTCGCGCATCCACTCGAGGGCCTCGCGGACGTCGAGTCCCTCCATCATCAGATCGGCGAGGGCGTCGAGGGCGCGCTTCGCGTCGAGGGAGAACTCGCTCTGGGAACCGTCCCAGCGGCTGTAGAGTGCGGACTTCACGAGGCCTCGTGGTGGGTGCGGGCGGTGCTCAGCGCTTCTCGAAGAGCGCGCCGTGCCCCCGGATCGCCTTGTTGAGCCGGTTCGAGAGATGCAGCCCCTCCAGGATGAACTCGACCGCCGCGGCGACCCGAGGGGGCGAGTCTCCGCCGGCGAGGCGCGCGGCGGCCTCGCGAAGGCCCGAGATCTCGTCGAGGCCCGAGAGGTACTCCTCCGCCGGCATCGAGTCCGAGACCTCGATCTTCCAGCCCTGGTTGAAGGAGTCGACCACCGACGCCATCCCCTCGAGCGGGATGCGCTCGTCGAAGACGACCTTCACCGCCCGCCGGGCCAGATCGCGGATCACCTCCCCTTCCGAGCGCTCGGTGCCCGCGTACTCGAGCTCGATCTTGCCGCTGGTCGACGCGTCGAGGGCGTCGAGGTCGGAGATCCTCGGCACGGCCTCGGCCTCGCCGGTGCGGAGCGCCCGGCGCAGGGCGTTGGCGAGCAGGGTCTCGTGGTTCGCGATCGACATCCGCACCGAGACCCCGGACGCCTGGTTCACGTCGGGGCTCTGGCGCGCCTGGAAGGTCAGCTCCGCCACGACGTCGCCCATGAACTCCGGCACGTGGACCGCGATCCCGCCCACCTCCGGGACCGTCGCCTCCTGATCGACCACCGCCCGCTCGAGCTCCCGGGTGGGCGGGTAGTGGGTGCGGATCTGGGCCGCGTAGCGATCCTTGAGCGGCGTGATGATGCGGCCCCGGCTGGTGTAGTCCTCGGGGTTCGCGGTCGCGACCACCAGCACGTCGAGGGGCAGGCGGACCCGGTAGCCCTTCACCTGGACGTCCCGCTCCTCCATCACGTTGAAGAGCCCGACCTGCACCTTCTCCGTGAGGTCCGGGAGCTCGTTGATGCAGAAGATCCCGCGGTTGGTGCGCGGCACCATTCCGAAGTGGATGGTGAGCTCGTCGGCGAGCGAGCGTCCCTCGGCGACCTTCACCGGATCGACGTCGCCGATCAGGTCCGCGATCGACGTGTCCGGGGTGGCGAGCTTCTCGACGTAGCGGTCGTCGCGGTGCACCCAGGCGATCTCGGTGTCGTCGCCTCGCGCGGCGAGGAGGGCTTTGGCGGCGGCCGAGACCGGCGCGAAGGGATCGTCGTGGATCTCCGAGCCCGCCACCACGGGCATCCACTCGTCGAGCAGTCCGGTGAGCGAGCGGATCATGCGCGTCTTCGCCTGGCCGCGCTCGCCGAGGAAGATCAGATCGTGGCCGCAGAGCAGCGCGTTCTCGAGGGCGGGGATCACCGTGTCGTCGTAGCCCAGCACCCCGGGGCAGATGGACTCCCCCCGGCGCAGCCGCTCCAGCAGATTCGCGTGGATCTCTTCGCGCAGGCTGCGCGGGGCGTGACCGGCGGCGCGCAGCGCACCCAGGGTGCGCGCTCCGGGGGGTGAAGACGACATCGAATCCTCCGGGGGCGGCCGCGTCGGACCGGGGAGGGTCCCGGACCGGTCGGCGCTCCCGCTAGGTTCCCGAATTTCCGCGTCGGCTTCACCTCGGCCCGGCGGTCCGCCCGCCCTCCGCGCGAGGTGCCCGACGCGGGCGTCGCTCGCTCCGGGTCGGGGCTCAGTCCGCTCCCTTGAGCAGCTCCGAGGGCCGGAAGAGCTTGCTCTTGCGCAGGGTCTCGGCGATGTGGCGGATGATGAGCCGCACCGACTTCTCGAAGGAGACGTTGTCGACGATGGGGAGGTCGTAGCGATCCGCGGTCTCGAGGTAGTGCTCCTGGATGCGAAGGATCGCGTCGAGGTTGTCGAGGTAGCGGTGGGGGCCGCGCTTGGAGCCCTTGGCCCGTTGGGCGAAGCGATCCGAGAAGGCCCCCTCGTCGACCAGCGCCACCACCAGCACGATCACCTCCGCGCGATCCCGGTACGCATCGAGGTCCAGCATGCCCGGCACGAGGGCGACCCCGTCCATCACCATGCTCGCGTTCTCCTCGATCGCGCGGTCGAGGGAGGCCCGGATCCCGACCGAGACCGTCGCCGACTGGGCGCGCAGGCCGGCGATCACCGGATCGTCTCCGAGCAGATCGGGCCGCATGCCGAGGTGGGCGTCGTAGGAGGAGCCGTGGATCTCCGGGGCGAACTCCGGGGAGAGCATGATGCGCATGATCTGGCGGATCGAGTCGGTGGACACCACCCGCGCGATCCCCAGCCGGTGGGCCACCTCGAGGGCCAGGGAGGTCTTCCCCACTCCGGCGGCACCGCCGAGGAGGATGATCACGGGGCGCTCGGGGTCCTCGTACTTGCGCCAGACGAGGTAGCGGCGCGCCACGTCCTTGCCGAGCTGATCGGTGAGCTTCTCGTACGCCAGTCGGCGCAGGTCGTGTCGGTCGATCTGGAGGCGGCCGCGCTGGACCAGCTCGGTCTCGATGGAGCGGGCGACGTCGAAGGCGTCGTTCGGCTCGATCGCGGCGGCGAGCAGCGACTGGGAGAGGGTGCCCTTCGAGAAGGGGGTCCCCTTGCCGCCCCCGGTCACGATGATCTCGGGCAGGAAGGGATGCCAGGAATCGTCGACGTCGCTGCCGAGGATCTCGCGGATGGCCTGATAGAGCTCCGAGGTCTCCACCACCTCGCGGTCGAGGAAGCGCGAGCGGACGAGGTTCGCGGTGCGGTAGGCCTCCTCGAAGTCCACGCCGCGGGCCATCAGCGAGTGGATCATGATCCCCCGCATGAAGGGCCGGCGACGACCCTCGGCCTCGACGAAGATCCGACCCCGGGGCCCATCGCCCCCCCGAGAACCCCCGCCTCCGTCCGCTCGGGACGCCATTGGCTGCAGGCTACCCCAGCCCCCCGCCGCCGGCGAATCGGGGCGGCGGGGGAAAACCCTTGGGAAATCTAGTGTTTTACTCTCGATTCCGACAATTTTCGGGAAACTTGGCTTGACTTGGGGCGAAACGCCGATCTACGCTCCCAGGCGCAAGTGAGATGGGGGCTGCGCACTCCTCGATCATGTCCCGACCATGAAGACTCCGTACGTGCAGATTCCGAGCCCGGGGAGGCCCGGTCCCGGGCTTCCCAGCGCTGGGAGTCCGGGCGTGGGCATTCCGAGCGTCGGAATGCGCGTGGGAATGAGGGATGGATCGCGAATCCGGTCGCCTCTGCGAGGCATTCGCCCGTGAAGTCGACGAGAGCCCCGGACGCCCGGCGCCCGGCTCGTCGCACTCCCGCCCGGGAGCTGTTCCGCACCCGCGACGTCGTCGAGATCGTCCAGATCTCGCGGCGACAGCTTCAGTACTGGGCCCAGACCGACCTGATCGTCCCGAGTGCGCAGACGCCCGGGGGTCACAGCAGGTACACGTTCGAAGACCTGGTGGCCCTCAAGGCAGCGAAACGATTGATTGATGCCGGCGTCTCGGTCCAACGGATCCGCAGCTCGATTCGCGCTCTGCGCGGGATCCTCCCGACCGTGCGACGGCCCCTTGCCGAGCTGGTGCTCGTGGCCACCGGCGACGTCGTTCTCGCGTTTCGCGATGGCACCGCCTTCGATGCCATCTCGGGCCAGGAATGGGTCTTCGAGGTCGCGCAATTCCAGCGCGAGATCGAGTCCTGGAAGCGGTCCGAAGAGACGCCGAGCACGCCGCGCCGGCCCCGCACGGTTCGCGAGGGGCGACAGGTGCGCACGGCCTGACCCCGTTCCCCCCGGAGTCCCTGCGGCTCCGGGTCCGATTCTCCGGCGGGATCGACTCGATGGGATTCGACGGGCTCGATGGAATCGACCCGATCCGACCGTGAGAGGCGGATCGATCGAGGCCGGGGGAGTCGAAGTCGGCCGAGCCGACGGGGGGGGGAACGAATGCGGGTCATCGCCATCGTCAACCAGAAGGGGGGGTGCGGAAAGACCACCTCCACCGTGAACCTCGCCGGTGCGCTCGCGGCCGAGGGCGCCCGGGTCCTGGTGGTCGACCTCGACCCCCAGGCCCACGCGACCCTCGCCCTCGGCATCGACCCGGACAGCCTCGACGAGAACCTCTACGAGGTGCTCGCCGAGCCGGGAGGCGCCGATCACCTCTCTCGGGTGGTGGTGGAGGTGAGCGACGATCTCCACCTCGCGCCCTCGGGGATCGTGCTCTCGGCCCTGGAGCAGAAGCTCGCCGCCGAACGCATCGAATCGCGGACCGAGCGCCTCGGCGCGGCCCTCGACCGCCTGCCCGATCTCTACGACTTCGTGCTGATCGACTGCCCGCCCAACGTGGGGCTGCTCACCTTCAACGCCCTGCGCGCCGCCGACGAGGTGATCGTCCCGCTCGAGACGAGCCGCTTCGCGATCCACGGCGTGCAGAAGCTGCTCGAGACGATCGGCCTGCTCGCCGAGCGGATCGGTCACGACCTCTCGGTGCGGGTGCTGCCGACGCTCTACGACGGACGAACGCGCTTCGCGCGGCAGACCCTGTCGGAGATTCGCGAGCTCTTCAAGGACATGTGCTTCGACACGGTGATCCGGCTCAACGTGAAGCTTCGCGAGGCCGCCAACCGCGGACTGCCGATCAACCTGTACGCGTCGCGCGCCAACGGGTCCCTCGACTATGCGGCGCTCACCGTCGAGGTGATGGCGAGCGCGGCGCTCGCCGAGGCCGCGGTGGAGCGCGAGATCGACCCCTCCCGGGAGATCGTCGTACGCTACCGTGACCCGGCCGCCGCCGACGTGCGCATCGCCGGCGACTTCAACGGGTGGGTGCCCGACAAGGGCGTCCGGTCTCTGATCGAGTCCGATGGGGGGACGCGGATCTGGACCAAGATCCTTCATCTTCCTCCGGGCACCTATCAGTACCGCTACATCGTCGACGGCGAGTGGCGGGAAGATCCGGACAACCCCGAGGTCGTCTCGAACGCGGTCGGGGGGCGGAGCTCGATCCTGGTCGTTCGCTAGAGCGATCCCGGACGAAACCGACGAGCGGAGCGATGCGAACGACGGAAGGGACGCAGGGGCGGGGACGCTCGGCCTCGGGCCCGGGCGGCGGTTCGGGTTCGGGTTCGGGTTCGGGTTGGGGCTCGGGTCGGGGCTCGGGCTCGGGGAGGCGGATCGACCTTGCCCCGTGAGCTCGGCGACGTTCTCGACTACTTCCTGCCCCACGCCGACGTCGAGGAGGCGCCGTCGCGCGCGCGCGAGGCGACGCGGGGCGCACGGCACCTGCGGCCGGCGGCGCTTCCGATCGTCGCCGTTCCGGTGGGAGAGCGCGACGTCCTGCGCGCGGCCTTCGCCTGGAACCTGACCATCGAGGTCGCGCGCCTGGGCGGCGCCGCCACCTTGGTCGTGCCCGAGAACGCCCGGGACGTCTGGCCGGAGGCCGGCCGCGGACCGCTCGGAATCGAGGTGGTCTCCAGCCCCGCGAGCGATCTCGGCGCCTTGAATCGCGCGGCCCTCGACGTCGCCGTGGCGCTCGCCGGTGAGGTCCGCGAGTGCGGGGTGGTGCTGGTGGGGGTTCCGCCGCCGTGGCTCGACTCGACCGCCAACGCGACCGCGTTGCTTCGCTGGGTGCTGCTCTTCTCCTCGTCCGAGCGCCGGGACATGATGGACGCCTACGCGCTGGCCAAGCAGCTGCGCGCCGCGGCGCCCTCGGCGCGGGTCGGAGTGACCATCCACGGCGCGCGCCGGGTGGACGAGGCCGAGCAGGCCTTCCAGCGGCTGGCCGAGGTCTACGCCAGGCGCCTCGGCGGAACGCTGACGAGCTACGGATTGCTGGTGGACGACCTCCACGTCTACCGCGCGGTCGCCGCCCGGCGCCCGATCGGCCTCGAGCGTCCCCAGTCCCGGGCCGCTCGGGCCATGCGCGACGTCGCGCGATTGATCCTCGACGACGCCCGGGAGTGCATCGATGGCTGAGCTCTCGTTCGCGCCCCCGCCCGGGCGGGGGGCGCTGACCGGACAGCTCGGTGTCCGGCTCGGAGATCTCGACCCGAGCCTGCGGGTGGTCGCCCGGGACCTGCTCGCCGCCGAGCGTCCGATCGACTTCGTCGCCGTCGACAGCGCGGGCCGGGCGGTGCTGGTCCTGGTCGGCGAGGCGAGGGGCGACCTGGCGCTGGTCGCCCAGGGACTCGCCCACCACGCCTGGGTGGCGCCCCGCCTGGGCGACTGGCTGCAGCTCGCACCGAATCTCGGCATCCGCCCGGAGGCCGGGGTGCGGGTGGTCCTGCTGTCTCCGGACTTCGGCCCCGAAGCCCGGGCGGCCGCCCGCGCGGTCTCGGGCGCGCCCCTCGAGCTGGCGACCTACCGCTGGGTCCGCAACGGCGCCTGGGAGGCGGCCCTCGTCGAGTGGCTCGAGGCGCCCTCGCCGCCGCGCGCCCCCGACCGCTCCGAGCGCGCCGACGGGCCCCCTCCGGGCCGACCCGCGCCCGTCCCCTCCCCCGTCTCTCCCAGACCTTCCCCCGTCTCTCCCAGACCGGCCCCGGACCCCGCTCCCGGCGACGCCGCGGCTCCCCCGGCGAAGTTCCGCACCGGACTGCGCGAGGAGGACCTGCTCCTCGACCCCTCCGAGCGTTCGGCCCTCGACTGACGCCGGCCGGATCCCCCACGGGGAGCCCGGTAAGGCCTCTTGTCCAGGGGTGACATTTTTTGACACCTCCCCCACGGCGGGGGCCACTTCCCTTCACGGGGTCTTCCCACCGGCGAGATGGGCGGGGGAGGACGGACGAGGCTGGACCTGGGAAGCACCGGTGGCACCGAGCTGGGATGCAGTGGGTGGGATGAACATGGCGTCGAATCAAGCACTACAGCAGCTGGACGAACCGGTCCCCGACGAGGCGCTCATCGATCGCGTCGCCGCGGGGGACGAGTACGCGTTCAACCTCCTCTACGAGCGGTACTTTCCGCGGGTCCACGGCTTCGTGCGACGGCGGCTGGGCAATCCGTCGGACGTCGAGGAGACCGTCCAGGAGGTCTTCATCAACATCTTCAGCTCGATGGCGACCTTCCGCGGGGAGGCGCCCTTCGGCGCCTGGGTGCTCGGTCTCACCCGACGCACGATCGCCCGTCGCTTCAAGAAGAAGCAGCATCCGACGGTGCCGCTGATCGAGGACGAGTCCGAGACCGGCGAGCCGCTCTCGGCCAGCCTGCAGCGCGAGGCCACGCCCCTCGAGCACTACGAGGTCCAGGAGCGGCTCAGCCAGATCGAGCACCACGCGGCTCGCAGCCTCACGCCGGAGCAGCGCGATCTCTTCGAGCGCCACCACCTCCAGCACCAGAGCATCCAGGACATCGCCAGCGCGC
>Ga0055451_10000712_pt1 | contig 13433 bp, 10 predicted proteins | sample China_Galinas_PW_3_FD_57745 | JGI IMG/M metagenome (GOLD analysis project Ga0055451, IMG submission 57745) | Wetland microbial communities from San Francisco Bay, California, USA, that impact long-term carbon sequestration - China_Galinas_PWB_D2 | ecosystem: Environmental > Aquatic > Marine >... | reverse complement strand
GTCGGAGTCGGCGAAGGACCCGGCGGCTGCTGGTTGGGCCCGCGGAACTGGCCACCGTGCGGGGCCGCCACGAGCTCACAGGTCATGAACAGGCAGGCCAACGCCACCGGTGATAGCAACAGTCGACCCCGGAACCGGCCACGTACGGGCCGGTCATGCTTCAAAACGGTGTCCCTGACCACGGATCCCTCGCTTCCGACAGAGAACGGGCACGATAGCCAGGATAGGCTCGCCCTGGCGAGGACGTAACGCAGCTGCGGCGGCGCCAGCAGGATTTCGCCGGGAGGTCTTCCCGGCTGCCTGGCGACGCCGCCGCAGCGGATCGGTGGGATCAGACCTGGATGCGGTCTTTGCTCGGGCGCGACCCGAGCTTGTAGAGCTTGATCTTGTTGTAGAGCGTCGTGCGGTTGATGCCGAGGCGGCTGGCCGAGCGACTGATGTTCCAGTTCGTCTCGTCGAGCACGCGGGCGACGAGCAGCTTCTCCATGGAGCGCAGCGAACGGTCTCCCGGCGGCAGGTCGAAGGTGTCGCGCGGGATCATGTCGCGGCCACCCGGCACTCCGCCGTTCCACTGCGGCAGGTGGGACTCCTCGATCATCCCGCCCGGGCAGGAGATCGCGGCGAACTCGATCGCGTTCCGCAGCTCTCGGACGTTGCCCGGCCAGCTGTGCTCGCACAGCGTCTCCATCGCCTCCTCGGTGAAGCCCGACAGGCTCTTGCCCATCTGCGCACCGAGCCGCGCGAGGTAGTAGTGGGACAGCAGCGCGATGTCGTCGGCACGCTCGCGCAATGGGGCGACGTGGATCGCGACGACTTGGAGCCGGTAGAACAGGTCCTGGCGGAAGTTGCCGTTCTTGACCTCGTCGCCAAGGTCGCGGCTCGTCGCGGCGATGATGCGAGCCCGCGCCGGCCGGTCCTTGAGGCCACCGACGCGCCGGAACGACTTCTCCTGCAGCACGCGGAGCAGCTTGGCCTGCAGCGTAACAGGCATCTCGCAGATCTCGTCGAGGACCAGCACACCGCCATCGGCCTCGGCGATCAGCCCGTCCCGCCCCTGGCCGATGCCGGCGAACGCGCCGGGCTCGAACCCGAACAGCTCGGCTTCGAGCTGGTTCTCGTTGAGCGCCGCGCAGTTGATCGTCAAGAACAGGCCGTCGGACCGATCCGAGCGATCGTGGATACACCTGGCAACGAGCTCCTTGCCGACACCGCGCTCACCGTGGATGAGGACGGTCGAATCGTTGGCCGCAACCTGATCGATGCGCGCGTTGAGCGCGTAGATGATCGAGCTCTGCCCCACGAGCTCGGTCGAGGTCAGCTCGCGGACACGGTCCTGGAGTTGCTCGACCTGATTCCTGAGCCGGCGGTTCTCGAGGCTACGTTCGGTCACCGCGACGATGCGGTCGAGTTGGATCGGCTTCGCGATGATGTCCTGGGCCCCCTCGCGCAGTACGTCGGCAGGTCTCGAGCCGTTGTCGAACGCACTCAGAATGACGACATCGGGCGGATTGTCGCCGTCACGCAGCGCGGCGAACCCGCCGACGCGATCTGCATCGGACAGGGCACCGTCAACGAACACGAGATCGAAAGGCTGACGCCCGTTGCGGTTGACCGCATCCTGCAAGCTGGCCGACGTCTCGACCGCGGCGCCGTGATCCTTGAGGAGGGTTTCGAGGCCTTCCCGGACACTCGGTTCATCATCGACCACTAGGATTCGGGGAACGTAACCGACGGCTGCTTCGGACTTCATTGGGCTGCTCCATCGTGTGTTGGGGATCGCAGCACAGGTCCGGATGTGCCTTCCGCACCCATGCCACCGCCTCCATCGACACGACCGCAGCAGCCACTTGAGGGATTTTCCGACCAGCGGCCAAAAACTGTCGCGACCTTCGACGCGGCCGGATCGGTACGCGGAGTGGATGGACGCTGGGAAACGCGGCGGTGCAGTGCGAAGTCGCGTGAAGCCAGAACAACCAAGAAAGTGCGTAGCAGCCTTTGGTCGTTCCGCGGCGGCTACACCTGCTTGAACTTGCCGTTGTTGCCCTCGGCGATCAGCCGCATCAGCACGTGCGGCTTCATGAAGTCGGCCGGGATCCCCGGCGGCGGCTTGTCGCGGCCGGTGCCGACGAAGATCGTGTTGATGCGCACGAGCGCGCCGCGGTTCCAGTTGTTGAGGAACATCAGGATCTCCGCGGGATCGATGACCTTGCCGGCGGTCGGCGCGCCGTCGCTGAGGATGAAGATCTCGTCGACTGGAGTTCCGTACGGCGACCCGGGCCTGCGCTGTGACTTCAGCTGCAGCGCGTCGTGGACGCCGTCGTAGAGCGCGGTCCCACCCCAGGCCTTGGTCTTGTCGAGGAAGGCGGCGAGCTTGGCCTTGTTCCTCTCGGTCGCGGGCACGAGCTTCTTCTGCCACACCCGGACGCGGTTCTCGAACGTGACGACGTTGAACTCGTCGTCGGCGCTCATGCCCTTGACGGCCGCCGTCAGCTCCTTCTTGGCGCGGTCCAATCGCGACTCGTAGGTTCCCTGCCTGGGCAGCTTCGAGGCGTTGATCACCGTCGCCTGACCGAACGGGGTCAGCATGCTGCCCGAGCAATCGAGGATGAAGACGACGCGGTTGCCGGACACCGGGATGCCGAAGAACTCGGCGGACTTCGTGTCTCCGATTCGCCGCTTGAGCCCCTTCTTGCCGGCACCCATGACGAAGTTCTTCTCTTCGGCCGTCCACCAGGCACGCCACTTCTCGGGCGCATCCACCGGTGCCCAATAACCCGTCAGATCCGCCAGCGCATCACCGATCGCCTTCAGCAGCGTCCCCGAGAAGTGCACCTTCTTGCCGTTCTCCTTGTGCTCTTCGAGCAGGTGGATCAGGACCGGAATCGACGCCTTGGAACGGATGCGGCGCGTCATCGGGATCAGGGCGTAGCGAGCCCGCCAGTCCTTCCACTCCTCGAGTTTGTCGAGAACGATGTTCAGCGCGGCCTTGAGATCGCGTTCGGTCGGCGCCGGCTTCGTCGCTTCCGTCAGCACCGCAAGGCTGTCCGCGACCGTGACGATCTCTTCCTGATACTCCAGGCCGCCGAGAGTCGCCGCCACGACTCCGATCGAGCGTCCCGACTGCAGCCGGGACAGCGAGAGTGCGGCCGCGGCTTTGAGCGCGGAGTTCTCGACAGTGCTGACGTGCTCGAGCAGCTCGCGCGTCGTCGGGTCCTTGAACGCACCGACGATCGGCACGAGCACCTGACCCGCTTCGGGCGGTTTGTAGTCGTAGGCACCGCCTTCCTTGCGCGGGGCGACGAGACTCGACTCGACCGCCGCGATGATCGCGGCACGAATCGGCTGGGGACACGACTTGACGGAGATGAGGTCCGCCGCGGCCTTCCGCACCATCCAGAACCGGCCGCCGACGTCCCACGGGCGGCCGCCCTTCCGCTTGAGCCCGGCCGTGAGGACTGCGACGAAGAACTTCCCGTCCTCGGCCGTCCCGCGCCTGTTGACCAGCCAGAACAGCTTCTTCGCTTCCTTGAGGCGCGTGTATCGCTGGCCGGCTTCCCCGGGAGCCTCGTCGCGCAGCCTGGCGTCGAGATACGGCTTCTTGAGCACCGGGTTGGTCTTGCGCAGCAACAGCTCGCCGCCCTCGCGCGGGTCGATCTTGCCTCGCGTGAAGTCGTGCAACCACCGCCGGGAGGCCTTGGTGAGATTGTCCGTGGCGCTGAGCGGAGAGACCGCGAGCAGCGTGCTGGTGACCAGCAGCAAACCGTAGTACATCTTCTTTCCTGGAACTCGAGCGAGGGAACCCGAACTGGCAGCATCCGGGGAGGCAACCCCGAGCTTAACCGCTCCGACGGGGTTCTGCGATGACGACCCGGTGTCGAGAGTCGCCGCGAGTCGGCCGCCGGACCCCACAATAGTCAGCATTCGGGTGCAAGAAACTGCTCACAACGAACCGGGCACGGGGTATCTTGCCAGTCCTTGCGAGTGATCCGATGCACCCTCGGGCACCCGCTGGGTTCGCCGTAACGCCGCCCCCCAAGGACCACAACCGCCACCGGCATGTTCCCGAGCATGCTCATGGGCAATGCAGAGGAACCAGTTGAGCCGTAGATCCGATCATCGTGCCCCCGATCAGCTCCGCAAGATCTCGATCACACGGCGCTTCCACACGAACACGCCCGGGTCCGTTCTGATCGCGGCCGGCGAAACGAAGATCCTGTGCACGGCCGCGGTGACCGACTCGGTTCCGCAATGGCTGATCGGGTCCGGACATGGTTGGGTGACGGCCGAGTACTCGATGCTTCCCGGCTCGACCCACCACCGCAAGGCGAGGGAGTCGCGCATCGGCCGTCCTGACGGGCGCTCGATGGAGATCCAGCGGCTGATCGGACGCTGCCTGCGGGCGGTCATCGACGTCAAGCACCTGCCCGAGGTCTCGGTCTGGGTCGACTGCGACGTGTTGAGCGCCGATGGAGGAACCCGGACGCTCTCGGTCACGGGCGGTTACCTCGCGCTGTACGACGCGCTCCGTGACCTGAAGAACCGCGGCCGGTTGTCCGAGTGGCCGCTGTCTGCCGGGATCGCGGCGACGAGCGTCGGTCTCGTAGCCGGCGAGCCGCTGCTGGACCTGTGCTACGAAGAGGACAGCCGGGCTCAGGCCGACATGAACGTCGCGATGACGTCCGACGGCCGGATCGCCGAGATCCAGATCAGCGGCGAGAAGGCGACGATCTCGCGGTCGACGTTCGACGACATGCTCACGCTCGCCGAGACCGGCTGCCGGGAGCTGTTCGGCCTGCAGGATCAGGCTCTCGAAGCCGATTAGCGCATGAGCGGACGAGTCGACCTGTGGCTGGCGACGCAGAATCCCAAGAAGGCCGTCGAGCTCGCGCGGTTGCTCGGCGATCGGGTCCGGGTCCGGGTTCTGTCCGAGCTCGCGACCGGGTCGAAGTTCGTGATCGACGAGGATGCGCCCGACTTTCTCGGCAATGCCCGCAAGAAGGCACGAGCGGCCGCGGAGTTCCTGAACGCTCAGGCTCCCGAGCTCCCGTCGCCACGACTCGTCCTCGCCGACGACTCGGGGCTGTGCGTCGACTCGCTCGACGGCGCGCCGGGCGTGCACTCGGCGCGCTACGCCGGCCCGGGCGCGCGCGACGCCGACCGCATCGCCAAGCTCCTCGGTGAGCTGGCAGGAGTCGGGCCGGAGGATCGGACCGCCCGCTTCGTGTGCGCGCTGGTCGTCGTCGCGGGTGACGGACGAACCCTGCTCGAGATCGAAGAATCGTGCGAGGGCACGATCGCGAGCGAACCCAGCGGAGACCAGGGATTCGGTTACGACCCGGTCTTCGTGCCCGAAACGGAGGGCACCGAGCCGGCAAAAAGCTTTGCCTGTTTGAATCCGACGCAGAAAGATGCATTGAGCCACCGCGGCAAGGCCTCTCGTGCCCTGGCCCGGCGAATCGACGAGCTTCTGGAAGCCGTGGCTTCCGAGGACTGATAGTCGGAAGCCGACGGATGACAGCCCTCGAACAGATCCCGACAGAGCGAATCCGCAATTTCTGCATCATTGCGCACATCGACCACGGCAAGTCGACGCTCGCGGATCGCATGTTGGAGCTGACCAACACCGTCGAGAAGCGCGAGATGCTCGACCAACTGCTCGACGACATGGACCTCGAGCGCGAGCGCGGAATCACGATCAAGGCCAAGGCCGTGTCGTTGCTCTACGAGGCCAAGGACGGGCTCACGTATCAGCTCAATCTGATCGACACGCCGGGGCACGTCGACTTCAGCTACGAGGTCGAGAAGTCGCTCGAAGCCTGCGAGGGCGCGCTCCTGCTCGTCGACGCGTCACAGGGCGTCGAAGCCCAGACCGTCGCGAACGCGCACCTCGCCGACCAGGCCGGGCTCGTGATGATCCCCGTGCTCAACAAGGTCGACCTCAAGACCGCGCGCATCGACGAGGTGGCCGAAGAGATCGAGAACACGGTCTGCCTTCCAGCCGAGGACTGTCTGCACTGCAGCGCCAAGTCGGGCGTGGGCGTGCCGGACATCCTGGAGGCGATCGTGGCGCAGATCCCGGCTCCGTCGGGCGATCCGGAAGCCTCGACCCAGGCGTTGATCTTCGACTCGTACTTCGACGACTACCGGGGCGTCATCATCCACTGCCGTGTGATCAACGGCAGCGTGCACAGGCGACAGAAGATCTACATGCCGGGCACGAAGAGTGTGTACGAGGTGATCGAGCTCGGACATCTCAGACCGACGATGGTCGCCACCGACATGTTGCGCACCGGCGACGTCGGCTACCTCGTCGCGAGCATCAAGCGGCTGCAGGACGTGGTCGTCGGCGACACGATCATCGACGACAAGCACAGAAAGACGCCGGCGTTGCCGGGCTTCAAGCTGCCGAAACCCATGGTGTTTTGCGGGCTGTATCCGACCAACCCGGGCGACTTCAACAACCTGCGCAAGGCGCTCGACAAGCTGGCGCTGAACGATGCCTCGTTCACCTACGAGCCCGAGACCTCGGAGGCGCTCGGATTCGGCTTCCGAGCCGGGTTCCTCGGTTTGCTGCACATGACGATCGTGCAGGAGCGGCTCGAACGCGAAGAGGACATGGACCTCGTGCAGACCGCGCCGACCGTCGTCTACCATATCCGGCTGTCCGACGACACGATCAAGGAGATCAAGAGTCCCGCGGAGCTGCCCGACGGCAGCCAGATCGACGCGTTTCTCGAGCCGATGGTGCGCCTCTCGATCATGGTCCCGAACGACGCGATCGGCGCCGTCATGAAGCTCGCGACCGACCGTCGCGGCAAGTACGTCAACACGGAGATCGTCGGGCAGAACCGCCAGAACCTGCACTTCGAGATTCCGCTCGCCGAGATCATCTACGACTTCCATGACAAGCTGAAATCGTCGACGCGCGGCTACGGAACGATGGACTACGAGTTCATGGAGTACCGCGAGGCCGACCTCGTCCCGCTACGGATCCTGGTCAACGGGCGCGAGGTCGATGCGTTGTGCACGATCGTGCACCGCTTGAACGCCGAGCGGCGCGGCCGCTTCGTGATTCAAAAGCTGCGCAGCGAGATCCCGCGGCACATGTTCAAGATCCCTCTGCAGGCCGCGATCTATGGCAAGATCGTCGCGCGCGAGGACATCAGCGCGATGTCGAAGAACGTGACTGCCAAGTGCTATGGCGGCGACATCACTCGCAAGCGCAAGCTGCTCGAGAAGCAGAAAGCGGGCAAGAAGCGGATGAAGATGGTCGGCAACGTCGAGATCCCGCAGAAGGCGTTCCTCGTCGTGCTCAAGGCCGAAAAGAACGACTGAACGGCGAGTCTCTCCCGGTGGCGACGCTGCGCCCCAAGGCCCCGCTCCGGCGACGGATCGGTTTTCCGACCGGGGTCTCACCCGTCTCGATGGTGGACACGGCTCAATCCGTGGTGCCCGTCCGTCGATAAATACGCGGTTGATCGCCGCCGACGCAGATCAGGCACGAGGACGAGATCCGATGGAATCCACCAGCAACGAGTCGCACGTCAGCTTCACGCTTCCGTCCGACTGCACGAGTTCCGACAACGTCATGAGATTCGCGGCCGAGGTCCGCGAGGCCCTGCAAGAGCTCCCGGCGACGGTCATCGTGGACGGTTCGGAAGTCAAGCGGCTCGGCAGCGTGGCGATCGGCACCCTCGCGTCCCTGCAGTCGGACCTCCGTGAATACGGCGGCCGCCTGGTCTTCAGGCGATTCTCGCGCCCGGCGCGAATCCCGTTCGAGATCTGCCGCGTGACCGAGCACTTCGTCTGGCAAGACGACTGAGACCCGGTTCCGGGAGCGCGGGCGGACATCGAGAACGGCAACTCGGCCGCCCTGTCCTTGCAAAACACCGCGCATCACACGAGAGTGACGGAACGAGGATCGTTCCGACTTGAGCACGTCCAAAGCAGACCACCCGCTTCCGCACACACTTCGCGATCAGATCGAGGCCCTGGCAATGGCCGTGCTGTTGGCCGTCGGGCTCAAGTACTTCCTGATCGAGGCCTACGAGATTCCGACCCCCTCCATGCAGCCGACGCTGATGGGCAGCACGGTCGTCGGCGTCCACGATCGCATCCTCGTCGACAAGGCGATCTACGAGACGAAAGAGCCGAAGCGCTGGGAGGTCGCCGTCTTCCGGTACCCGCTCAACCTGAGCCAGAACTACGTCAAGCGCATCGTCGGCGTTGGTGGCGAGAGCTACCGGATCCAGGGCGGTGACGTGTATCGCGTCGATACCGAGAAGTCGCCACCTGCCTACTCGATCCTGCGCAAGCCGAAGTCGTTGCAGAACTCGCTGTGGAAGCGGGTCTGGGAGCAAGACGACGGGGATGCCGCACGCCGCGCCGTGGACATGGCCAACGCACGCAACGGGGAGTGGCACTGGGACGACACCGACCTCGTCGCCACGGACAAGGGTGCGGGCGCAGAGATCAGGATTCGACCGCTCGACGGCTTCACGGATCGCTACTGGCACGGGTATCCCGATCACCTGGTGCCGGCGCTTCGCAGTGCCCACGAGATGGACCCCACCAACACCGTCGGGGACCTCAGATTCGAAGTCTCGTTCGTGCCGGACGACACTTCGACAGCAGCCGAGATCTTCCTGACAGAGACCCCGAAGATGGGCGACGAGCGGAGGTTCCGGCTCCGGATCGAGAAGACCGGCGGCGGAGCCACGGCGACGCTCGAACTGGGCTACGAACCCCAAGGCACACACAAGCCCAGGGTCGGGGAAGTGCAGGAGCTCGAGGACGTGACGTTCGAGCCGGGGACCCCGATTCGTCTCGTGCTGGCCAACGCCGACGACCACCTGAGCGGCTCCGTGGACGGACGGGCGTTTCCCGGGATCGACTACGATGTCGCCCCGTCGTCTCTCAAGACCGACAGGGTCGAGCTCTCGGTCAACTGCGCCGGCGGAAAGCACAACATCTTCCGCGGTGCCTGCCTTGCTCGCGACATCTACTACACCGACACGGAAGTCGAAGGCCAGATCATCCACGTGCCCGAGGGCCACTTCTGGATGCTCGGGGACAACACCCAGAACTCCGCCGACGGGCGTATGTGGCGCTCGATCGGAATCGCCGTGGACAAGGACGGCCGAATCACCGACATCGGCGAGGCCGGCCCGACGCTGATCGGCAACGCGCGGCGCGGGACTCCCGGGCACATCGACAACGACGAGAACCCGGTGGTCGTCGAGTCCAAGCATCGGATCGTCTTTACCGACCTGTGGGGCAACGAGCACGTCGTGATCGGCACCGCGGCGGACCTCACCAATCCAGCCCGGGTCGTCGAGAAGTACGAGCGCTTCGTGCCCCGCGACGCGATCATCGGGCGAGCCCTGTTGGTGTTCTGGCCCGCGAATCCGTTCGGGAACTTCCGCCTCGGCACAATCCGATGATGCCTGCGGTTCAGATCTTGCACGCCGAGCCAGTTATCCACATGTTGTCCTCCCACGTCCCCGGAGCCCGCGCCGGGCTGGCGCCGAGGGCCGGCTCCGGGCTCTCTCGGGGCTCGATCCACAGGCGGCTCAACCTACTTTGGAGCAGTGAGTTACAACCACGCTCGGCCATACCGGAAACCGGATGAAGAACGCTCCGGGGCGTTCGACCGGGAGTGTTGACTGGGGCGCGAACGGGAGCGAGTTTTCCACATGCCATCCACAGGCGAGTCCCAGATCCCTCTGCTGCGCGCCGAGAATCTCGTCAAGGCATATCGCCGCAAACGAGTCGTCGACAAGGTCTCGCTGTCGGTCCACCAGGGCGAGATCGTCGGCCTGCTCGGGCCGAACGGCGCCGGGAAGACGACGAGCTTCCGGATGATCGTCGGCATGGTCCCGGCCGACGAGGGCAAGGTGTTCCTCGACGGCGAGGAGATCACCAAAGAGCCGATGTACCGCCGGGCTCGCCGCGGCCTGGGCTACCTGTCGCAAGAGCCGTCGGTCTTCCGCCGCATGTCGGTCCAGGACAACATCCTCGCCGTTCTCGAGGCCGTCGGGGAGCCGCGCCAGACCCGCGCGGAGCGGCTCGAGGAGCTGCTGATGGAGCTCGATCTGACGCGGCTGCGGGACCACATCGCCGACACATTGTCCGGTGGCGAACGCCGCCGGCTCGAGATCACGCGAAGCCTCGCGACCAAGCCGAGCCTGATCCTTCTCGACGAGCCGTTCTCGGGGGTCGATCCGATCGCCGTCCAGGACATCCAGGGCATCCTCCGCGAGCTGTCCGCTCGCGGGATCGGCATCCTGATCACCGACCACAACGTGCACGAGACGCTTCGGATTACCGAGCGGTCCTACATCATCCACCAGGGCAAGGTCCTCAGAGAGGGACGCCCGAGCGACTTGATCGCGAGCGAGGAGGTTCGCCGTGTCTATCTCGGCGACAGTTTCGTACCGGCCGGGCTCGAAGAGGCAGTGAGCGAAGGGCTGCAAAAAGACGAGAAGGACGCGCTCGACCGCTAGCAGCTGTGCCGTGTTCGTTTCCGGACGAGCGTCTCATCCACGCAGTGTCACGCCGCGATCGCACCTGCCGAACACCGCGCGTACAAGAATGCGGCCGGAAGCCGAAGCTTCCGGCCACAAGTTTTGTGGGGACCCCTTTCCTGCATAAGGGTCCTCCCTGTCCTCTGCAGCGCAAGACGATGGCGACCGGCCAATATCTTCAACAATCCGGAAAAACGGAATTCTTCCTGTGACCCCGTACCCCGTGTTCCCGTTCAGTCCGGGGTTGCCCCGTTTGCTGACCGATCGCTGGCGCTGCCGAGCGTGATTGTGCTCGCGGCCATGCGCGTAGGGCGACGAAGTACCTGTCCGAATTCACGATCGGTCATCAGAGATGCGTCGCTACTGCGCGACCCATCCCGCGACGAGCTCGTCGACCGAAATCCGCCGGGTCTTGGCCTCGTAGCCGAGCAGCACTCGATGGCGCAGCGCCGGTACCACGACCTGCTCGAGATCCTCGCGACTCAGATGGAATCTCCCGGCGAGCAACGCGCGCACGCGCGCAACGCGCAGCATCGCAATCCCCGCCCGCGGTGATGCTCCGAGCTTGACGAGAGAGCCGTTCTTGCCCGCACCGGGTTGCGTCTTCGCGAGCAGCTCGGCCAACCATGTTCGCAGTGGCGCGCCGAGCAGCACGCGCTCGGACAGCGCGCGGATCTCCAACATCTCCTCGACGGTCAAGACTGCCTCGGGCAAGGCCACACGCAGTTGCTTGCGTTGGTCGAGGATGCTCTCGAGCGCGGGTCCGTCTGGATACGGCACTTGGAGCATCAGCGCGAAACGATCGAGCTGTGCTTCGGGAAGTGGATAGGTTCCTTCCATCTCGACCGGGTTCTGCGTGCCGATGACGAGGAACGGATCGGGAAGATCCATCTGGTTGCCGCCAACCGTCACGTGGCCTTCTTCCATCGCTTCGAGCAGCGCCGACTGCGTCTTCGGGGTCGCCCGGTTGATCTCGTCGGCGAGGATGACGTTGCCGAACACCGGGCCCGGGCGAAACCGGAATCGGAACCCGGCGCCATCGCCTTCCTCGAGGATCTCGGTGCCGGTGACGTCCGACGGCATGAGGTCGGGCGTGCACTGGATGCGTGAGAAGCTGGCACCCAGCAACGCTGCCAGCGACTTGGCCAACATGGTCTTGCCGAGCCCCGGCAGCCCTTGGAGCAGCACGTGGCAACCGGCGAGCGCCGCGTGGACGAGCGGGACGAGAAGCGACTCGCGGGACCCGAAGTAGGAGTCATCGAGGTGGTCGAACAGCTCGGCGACCCGCTCCGAGAGCACCCGCTGCCGAACCTCGAGGTCACGGGCTTCCGCGGACAGCTGGGCTTTGGAGTCGACGTCTCGGGAGGTCATGTGTTGGGGGGGTCCGGACGGCGACGCCCGGACACAGCATTATCCCCGTCAACGCGCGGTGAGAAAGGCCAATTGACAGGTTGTGGAAAGAGACACGGCGCGGGTAGCTTCGGCGGAACATGAGCCAACCGCTGCAACGAACGCTCGTGCTCACGGTGATCGTCACCGCGTCGGGATGCTCGACCGTCCTCGACCGGCCGAGCATCCGCGTCGAGTCGGTGCCCGCCAATGGCGAGACCGCGATCGCAGACCAACGAGGGCGCCAGAAGCTGGTACTGGCGCGGCGTCAGCTGGAGGCGGACGACTTCGAAGCCGCAGCGCGGACCGGCAAGACGCTGATCGCCGATCACCCGCTGTCGGCCGAGGCGCACGTCGTCTACGGGCTCGCGAGCCTCGGCGTGGCGATGGAACCGGTACGCGAGGCGCGGGCCAGAGCCGCGAAGGGCAACTCCAAGCAGGAACCGGTCGTGCCCGATCTCACGGAGCTCGACGAGGCGGAGACGAGCTTGCTCTCGGCGGTCAAGCTCGCGCCGCGAATGCCGGAAGCACAGACTGCATTGGCCGATCTCTACTACGAGGAAGGGCATCTCGAGGCCGCACTCGCCGGTTACCGCAAGGCGCTCGAGCTTTCGGCGTTCCACCGTCCGGCGTTGCTGCGCGCCGCCGAGCTCGCGACCGACCTAGGCCTCGAACGCAGCGCCGCGATCTATCTCGAAGGTCTGCGCACGCAGCCCGACTTTCCGACAAAGGCGCTGGTCTGGGAAACACAGGTCTATCTGTCGCTGGCCGACGCGCGCGATCAGATCGAGTCGCGCACCACGTACCTCACCCGTGCGTTGCGGGCGTTTCGCGAGCTGAAAGCGCGACAACCCGGGAAGCCGCTCGCGGTCCTGGGTGAGGCTCACTGCAGATTCCTGCTCATGCGTGACTCCGGGCAGAAGCTGACCAACGCGCAGATCGACCAGCTTCGCAAGCTCTACCTCGAGGCCGCACGTCTCGACCCGACCGATCCGGTCCCGCGATACAACCTCGGCAGGGTACTCGAAGACGACTTGGTCGGTCGGCGCGAGGCAGCAATCGAGTCGTACCGCGCGGCGCTCGACCGGTCGCCGACCCACCTGCCGTCGTTGTTGAACCTGGCGCGTCTGCTCTGGGAGGACGGCAAGCGTGACGAGGCAACGGGCCTGTACCGGCGTGCTCTACCGCTGATGAAGGATACCGACGAACGAAAGTACGTCGAACGGTTGCTGGCCGGACGCTAGCCAGCGATGAAGTTCACAGACTGATCAAGTTCCTCGGCGACGGCTCCCGTGCTCCCCCGGCTCCGGCTCCGATCCCGGCTCCGTGTTCCCGCTTGCAAAGAGAGGCTGTGCCCGTTGGACGAGCACGAGGCGGGCACGGGCACGGGCACGCACGGGAACGGCCGACCGCACGATCCCAGTGAGATCCCGGCGGATGGGGGTATTCCCCGCTGCTACTAGAACTAGAGCACTTGAACGACCAACATGTTGACAGATGAGTCAAGTTTCGCGACGA
>Ga0055451_10000706_pt1 | contig 13500 bp, 8 predicted proteins | sample China_Galinas_PW_3_FD_57745 | JGI IMG/M metagenome (GOLD analysis project Ga0055451, IMG submission 57745) | Wetland microbial communities from San Francisco Bay, California, USA, that impact long-term carbon sequestration - China_Galinas_PWB_D2 | ecosystem: Environmental > Aquatic > Marine >... | reverse complement strand
AGGGTTCTTGAAACACCTGTAGGCTTGTATGCTCCGTGAAAATCGACTACCAGATGGTGAGAGGCAGCTTTCCGCGCTACCGTATGGTACCAGTTAACCATATCCTGGTCATCACAATCCATAAAATCGACCTTTATTCCGGCTGCCCCCCACTTTTCATATTGTGCCAGCGCCTCATCCATTTGCCTGTCAAGGTGCATGGACAAAACCCAGAGAATGATCTTCACATCCCTTTCACCTGCATACTGAATAATCTCCTCAATATCCACCTCATCTACAGGGGTGGTGATATCTGCATCAGGATCTGGAAGCTGCACACCATCCCTCTGGATAAAAACATTCCCGTACCAGGTCCAGTCAACGATCATATACTCCCACCCCATCCCGGCGGCAAGATCCACAAAATATTTCATGGTGGCGGTGTTCATTCCCAGCTTAAATCCGGCATCCGGACCATAATCACCTGACCACCAACGATCCCATGCACTCAATCCCGGTTTGATCCAGCTCGAATCATCGTACGCTGCAGGGTCATTCAGGTTGGCAATCATATTGGACTCTATGAAAGTGCCAGGATCATCTCCCACCATGATCACACGCCAGGGAGACTGTGCAGGAGTTTTTCCCTCCACCTTTAATGAGGGCTCACGCCTGAGTGAAGCCAGGGATGAAACGATTCCGCCGGGAATCAGGCCAGGTGCCCTGAAATAAAGTCCTGCCCAGTCGGTCAGGTCCGCTTCTGTGATCAGGAGCCAACCCTTCTCTCCAGCTTCAACAAGAAGGGGACAACCGATCATCTCTTCAGGGCCGATCTCACCAATGGTTTTCTCATCATAGGTATGTTCCTGGCTGGAATAATAGTTCTGATGGTTGGTGGGCCAGGTCCTGTAAGCGGGATCCAGTTTAAACGACGTGGCTTCTTCTGTCAATTTGAAGGCTCCAAAACCAGAATCCTCCGGGAAGCTGTAACGAAAAGCAACACCATCATCAAATACCCTGATAATCCATTCCACGTAACGGGAATCCCCTCCCCTTTCTGATATACGGTAAATGTATTCGTTGTAATGATTACGGACCTGTGAAGTCTTCCCCCACAGTGGTTGCCACATTTCATCTGTTACAGACTCAGAAACCAGCTCGATATTCAGGTTCCCGCCAAAATCAGGCTGATCCCGGAACTTCATCATAATGGCCGACTGACCAATCAATTCTTTCCCGTTTTTAAAGATGGCATAACTAAACGCCTGTGCACCATCTGTGCCCGGTGAGACAGTAATGCTGCCATCAGGCGATGCTGGAATTACAAGCTTGTCGTTACAGCTAAAAATGAATACAACAAAAACGATCAGGGTGGTGCATATTGGTCTCATACAGGAAACGATTTGGGTTGGCTTTCCAAATTAAGGAAATAAATTCAGATATTTATGGTGCAATCATTGGAGCTTTACCATGGATAACGACTGGAAGAAGCGGTTGGGAGTGGTCTACTCTACCAACCCGGATTTTAAATTTGAATCAGGGGACCAGGAGGAGGCTCAACAACTGGGTCCCGAACAACAAAGAGTTTATGTGAGCCTCGATAAAAAAAATCGCAAGGGAAAGAAAGTTACACTGGTGAAAGGTTTTCAGGGGAGTACAGAAGAGGTACGCAGCCTGGCTAAGGAGCTGAAAACCAGATGTGGTGTAGGAGGCTCCGTAGTTGAAAACGATATTCTGATCCAGGGTGATTTCAGGGACCGGGTAGTGACCCTGTTGCAGGACAGGGGTTTCAAAGTAACACGTTCGGGTGGATAAAATAGCAATCATAAGAACGACCATCGGATTGATGACAGGGGTGCTTTTTGTAGCGCTTTCCATCCCTCCTCTTTTTGCCCAGGAGAGTGTGAAGGGTGAAACAGCGGACACCTCATACTTCAAAACCGGTGAGGATGACTGGAACCTGGTTGAATCAGTTATCAGGCAGGATCCCGCCAATGTGTTAATGCTCCTTAAGAGAGGAGCTGATCCCAACGCAAAAGCTGAAGGGGGAATGACAGCACTGATGTTTGCTGCTGAAAGTGGGGATACCATGCTGGTCAAGCTGCTGGTCCTGAACGGTGCCGACCTGGAGCTTACCTTTGTGGAAGGGACCACTCCACTGTTGATCGCTGTACTCAACGATCACTTTGATGTGGCCCATTACCTCCTGAAAAAAGGGGCCGACCCGGACCATAAAGACACTTACCAGGGTTCCCCTTTGATCTATGCTGCAGCCACCAATAATTATGAGATAGCCGACCTGCTCCTTTTCTATGGTGCGTCCGATACCATCAGGGACAGGGATGGTAATACAGCCCTGATGACTGCCGCATACTTCAGGAACCTTGCGACCGCCGATGTGCTTCTGCAGGATGGACTTGATCCGGATGGAACCGATAATCAGTACAATACACCCCTGATGATTGCCGCCCAGCAGGGCGACATTCTCATGACAAGGTTACTGCTTGAGTATAAGGCATCGCTCGATAGGGACAATAAACAGAACTATACACCACTGGCTCATGCCGTGCACTTTAACCAGGACTCCACCGCTCAGATACTGATCGATAGCGGAGCCAACGTGAATCATCTTATTAAACCGGGGCTGAACCTCTATGACCTTGCCCGTCAGCTGGGTAACCGGAAGGTTCTGGCTCTGCTAAAGAAAGAGGGTGCCACCCCCTCACCGGGGCCGGATTTTTCAGAGTACGGGGTGGCATGGGGCAACTCTTTCAACGCTAACGAACATATGATGCAGGTGAGGCTCTCACTGGTGGACCAAAAGCATGGTTTCTTTGTTGAAACAGGTTTTGACTTCAGGCCCATTTACAGGAAGGTGCAGATCGAAGTAGATGATATGCTGATACACCAGTACCGGGAGTTACGATGGGTGTGGACACATGGTGCCGGAAAGAACTTCACGCTTTTTCATGATTATTCAGGCTTTGAATACGGCGCATATGGAGGAATCTATGGGATGCTCTCGTTCCCGGGTTACAGAGGCATTACCGACTACCAGAAGGTGAATTACTCCCTGGCCTTTTCTGCAGGCATCTATATGAAGGGTGATATTGCCGGAATAAAAGCCGGTACCGAACGCTATACATATGGAACAATGCTGGAAAGGGCCTGGAAGTTAAACATTACAGTGTTTATCAGAATTGCAAAAAACCACAATGAAAAAATCTGGAAAGAGATTACTTATTAATATAGTGGCAACAGTACTCCTGTTGATCATATCAGGCAGATTTACGGCCTGTGAAACGGAGGACTGGATGCTGCAGGTGAATTGTAATGATTGTTACGGGTATAAACCGGACAGTGCAAACCTGATCGTCTATCTGACCATCGATTCTGAAAACGATTCGGTACCCCTGACGTTTTATCGTGGCAATTATGAGGATGGTGTGATCGACTGGCAGGATACAGCCACCACAAATGAGTTTTATCTCTATTCTAAAATGGAGGAAAAATACACGGTTCGTGCCATTTACAGTTCCGGGAACAAAATCATTGAGGCATTCGACCAGGATGAAATGCATATTAACAACGCGGAGGGTGAGTGTGGTTCTCCCTGTTATATTATAAAAGGGGGTATCTTTGACCTGCGCCTGCCTTAATAGAAATTAGAAAAATACCAATAGAAATTGAAGGATACGCAACTCTCGAGGGAAAAACTGCTGAATCAGCGAAGGGAGCTGATGGCCAGTCTGAAGTATGCCAGTTTTATTCAGCGGGCAGTTTTACCCGACCAGAAGCATATGGACAATATGCTCAAGGAGTACTTTATTTTCCACCAGCCGCGTGATATTGTAAGCGGTGATTTCTATTACTGTGCCCGCAAGGAAGATTATATAGTGGTTGCTGCAGGTGACTGCACGGGACACGGAGTCCCCGGAGCCTTGATGAGTATCATGGGCATCTCCTTTCTAAACGAAATCCTCAGTATACGAGGTCCCATCCGGACTGCCAGAATCCTGAACCTGCTCCGGGAAAGGGTAATGAAGGCACTGCACCAGCGTGGCTACGAACTTGAAAACAAGGATGCTATGGACATGGCTCTCTGTGTATTCCATCCCAGGTCAAGAGAGTTGCAGTTTTCCGGAGCCAATAATCCGCTCTACCATGTTCGTAAAAAGGTCCTGACCGAAATAAAGTCGGACAAAATGCCCGTTGGGATCGATGCCATTGAAGAAAACTCATTTACTAACCATACGCTGCAACTTAAGCCGGGCGATATCGTATACATATTTTCTGATGGGTATCCCGATCAGTTTGGCGGACCCGAAAATAAGAAATTCAAATATGGACCGTTTAGAGAGTTACTGATCAACTTATCAGACCGGTCCATGGAAGAACAGCAGAATGAACTGGAGCGTGTAATGGCAGATTGGAAGGGTGATGTGCCACAGATAGACGACATTTTGGTATTGGGAATACGATTTATTTAACCTGGGAAAATGCAATTGCTTGCTTTTAGAATACAAAACTTCAGATCCATTGTAGATACCGGTTGGCATCAGCTGGCCCATGACAATATCACCAGCCTGATAGGTCAGAACGAATCTGGCAAGACCTCCATACTGGAGGCAATTAAAGCCTTCCATGATGGAACCCTTATCGAGGATATGCTCAGAAGTGATCTTTCTCTCCCGGTTGTATACTGTAAATTCAAGTTTAAGTTTGCTGAGTTGGATAACTACCTTGATAAAAGAAGGCTGAATCCGGAAATCCGTAAACTATTAAATACCGTTGAAACATTATCGCTCACCAGGCGCTGGGAGGATGATATGGATTCTCATATGGAGATGGGAGATGAATTGCAGGAAGTCTTTAATGAAGCCCTGGATAAGATCAGGGAGAGGGAGCAAAAGGTAGTGGAGCACCTGGAGCTATTGAACCGTGATATAAAAACCGCATCAAAAAACCTGAGTAAAGCTCAGGAAGAGGCTGATCTGACATCTGAAAAAGTAGAGACCGTCAGGCACAGGATCAACGAGATCAAGAGAAGTATCAGAAAATTCCCCTCCCGGGTGAGGAAGGAGGAATTAAGGAAAGAGCTGGAATTGGAGGAGCAGATGTTCCTCAAGCTCAAGGAGACGCTGGAACATAAAAAGACAAGGCAGGAGGAACTGGGTGATATCCTGGAAGCGCTGGATGAAAAATCTGCGGTAAGCAGGAAACTGAATGACATAAAGGACCAGACGCTGACAACGCAGGAGGAGCTCGGTGCTTATCAGGAGCAACTGAAACAGCTTCTCCAGATGACAGGGATGTATCCATCTGACAAGGAACAACGGGCCGCTGAGATCCGGGAAGATATACTCAGAATCGATATTGAGAAACTCAAAGGTGAGATCGGGGAATTGCTCCGGGATCAGAGCATTCATTTACTGGCACTCGAATATGTGTTCGACGGGACCAGTATTGATGAATCCATCCGGAAAGCACGTAAGGAGCTGGATGACGCGAATCAATTCTTCAGTTCAACTGAACTTGCCGAGGAGATTTTTAAGATCCTCCCCGATTTCGAGATGTTTGAAGATTTCAGTTCACTGCTCCCGAACCGCATCGACCTGGAAGACATTGTAAGGGCCAATAAGCGTGCTGAGGGGTATAAAGCCGCTATTAATTTTCTCACGATCACCGGTCTGGAGTACTCATTTTTCCAGCAGCCGTCCAGCAGGATCCTGAAACAGAAAATTGAAAACCTGAATGGGGAACTCACACTCAATTTCCAGGATTTCTGGAGACAGAATGTAGGTAAGAATAATAAGATAAAGATCAATTTTGAGCTCTCACACTACGACCACACCAATCCTGAAAAAAGCGGGAAACCCTTTATCGAATTCTGGATCAAGGATGAACTGGAGCGGCTCTACCCTAAACAAAGGAGCCGGGGTGTAAGATGGTTTCTGTCATTTTTCCTGGAGCTGAAAGCCACAGCAATAGATAAAAGCAAGCGTGACAAGGTATTGCTCATCGATGAACCGGCAGTGAGCCTGCATGCCAGGGCCCAGGAGGATGTCCTTAAAGTATTCGATGATATTAAGGAGAAGATCCAGATCATTTATACGACCCACTCTCCTCACCTGATCGATGTAAACAAGTTATACAGGATCCTGGCGGTTCAGCGTGCCATTGAAGACGATTTGAAAAGTGAAACTGTGGTTTACAGCGCACGGTCACTTAAATCGGCCACAGCTGATACACTCTCCCCCATCTACTCCACCATGGGTGCGAGACTGAACCAGCAGGAGATCATCAAATCCTTCAACAATGTCATAGTCAAGGACCTGGCCACATACTACTTCCTGAAAGCTGCTGTCTCACTGACCGGGTTCGAAAAGGAGTGCTATTTTCTGCCTGCTACAGGGGCGGAGAGTATCCCCATGATGGTGAATATCCTGATGGGATGGGGCATCGATTATGTTATTCTCAATTTCGGAAATGCGGAAGAGAGACTGGTATATGAAACACTAATGAAAGAACAATACGATAACAAGATCGACCTGGCCAGTAAACAGATGCTGTTTATGGATGAATATCCCGATACAGAAGACCTGTTTTCTACCATCGACTTTAAAAAATATGTAGTGAAAGTGAGGGAGGGAATTACAGTAAGAAATTCGGAATACCTGATTGACAATAATTACTCCAGGGTTATACTTGCTTCAAACTTCCTGCAGGAGGTGAACAACGAAAATGTAAGTTACAAGAACCTTGATGAAGAGACCCGGCACAACCTGAACCAGTTTATCCAGAGACTATCCGCCATACTCAAATAAACCGAACCTTTTATCAATGAGACGCTTAAAGATTATTGTCTGTCTTGTCCTCCTGTTTAGTTACATTCTCACCGGTGCAGGGCAGGACACGGTACTTCTGTTCCATCCCACCGCCTATAATATTGAAGTTTTTCAAAACCTTTCAGATAACGGATTATTCACCCTCAACGGCTATCACCTCCTTGGGGTTTATCACCAGGATGAAAATTATGATTACAGTGAGGCGCAGGCCTATATTGATCAGCAGAATATCCCGCATGTCAGTCTGAGGGAGATACATGGAAAACTGGAACCGGATAATATTTTCGGGCTAAATCCGGCCACAGAAGAGTTCATGAGGCTATTTAAATGCTCAAAAGGGGCCCTGTTTATGGGTGGACCGGATATCCCTCCCGTTTGCTACGGAGAGGAGGTTCACCTGCTCACGTTGGTTACGGATCCTTACAGGCACTATCTGGAGCTATCTTATATCTTTCACCTGCTGGGAGGAAATCAGGACTCGGGCTGGGTCCCTTTCATGGAGGAGAACCAGACCTACCTGGTCAATGGGATATGCCTGGGAATGCAGACATTGAACGTGGCAACAGGCGGAACCCTTGTACAGGACATTCCTACCGAAATATATGGGATCTGGACAGCTGAGGGGATACTGGCGCTCCCCCCCGATCAGATGCATCGCAACTATATGGATTATCTCAGCACGGGTTGTGAAAATCCCACTTCCTATCACTTTCACAGGATTGCCCTGAAAAGGAACATGTTCCTGACCAGGGGGATTGGTTTTAAAAGCAAGGAAGAACCCCTGGTGCTCAGTTCGCACCATCAGGCAGTCGAAAAGCTGGGCGAAGGGTGGGAGGTTGCTGCCACGTCAATGGATGGTAGGATTGTTGAAGCTATTCAACATGTCCGTTATCCCAAGGTGATGGGAATTCAGTTTCACCCGGAGAAACCCGGACTCTTCGATCCCTCCATTCAGCATCCGGTGGGTTGCAACAGTACCATCAATTTCCGGGAGACTTTAGAAGATAGTGATTCCTATCTGTTTCACACTAAATTCTGGAGATACCTGGATGATCAATTGCAGAAAAACAGGCAAGGAAAATAGCTATTCAGTTTCAATAAACCTGATATTCAGATCCAGGATTGAGGCATAGTACTCTCCCCTTTCCAGGATATCATCATCACCCTCCTCATATACCCAGTTAATCTGCAAATTGTAACCATCATTCTCAACCTCTTTCAGCTTCTTAAGTAACCTGAGCATATACTTGGAAGTCCCGCTGTTCAGGTATTCCATTTCAATATACACTTCTGTATCTGCAGGTGGAGCGGATGCGAATGCAATGATCCAGTCAAGTATGTCTTCGTAGAAAAGCGATACATCTTCAGGGATGGATCTACCCTTAAATTTGATTTTGCCTTCAGGGTCCAGCAGGACATAAGGCGTCTTCTGAGTAGGCTGAAATTCCAGTTTATCCATCCTTAACAAAAAAGTATGAACAATATAGTGATTTTTACGGCACTGGACTACTATTGAATTTCATTTTATCCAACATTTAAACCCTGAACTCAGAAATACATCCTGGCCAGCGGAGCAATATCGTCAGAGGCAAATTGTCCCTTCAGGTAACGGTAATATCCGGTAATAGCAATCATGGCGGCATTATCGGTCGTATAACTCATTGGTGGGATAAAAAGCTTCCAGCCAAGTAGTTGTGCTTCGTTTTGCATGGCGGAACGTAACCCGGAATTGGCAGAAACCCCTCCGGCAAGCGCAACCTGGTCTATCCCGGTCTCCTTCATTGCCAGTTTCAGTTTATGGATTAATATATCAATAATGGTATTCTGTAGCGAAGCTGCAAGATCCTCCCTGTTCTTCTCCACGAACTCAGGATCCTTCTTCAGGTGGTCCCTGAGAAAATATAAAAAGGAGGTTTTCAGGCCGCTGAATGAGTAATCAAAACCATCTATCCGGGGTTTGTTAAAACGATACATGGAACCATCGCCCTGTTGTGCCAGCCTGTCCACATGGGGGCCTCCGGGATAAGGCAATCCAAGAAGTTTGGCGCATTTGTCAAATGCCTCTCCGGCTGCATCATCGATGGTACGTCCGATGATCTCCATATGGTGATGGTCCCTCACAACTACAAGCTGTGTATGGCCTCCGGAGACCAGGAGGCATACAAATGGGAACCCGGGCGATGATGAACCCGAAATATCCGACTCAATAAAGTGAGCAAGGATATGCGCATGGAGATGATTTACCTCAATCATGGGGATTCCCAGGGCTGCTGAAAAACCCTTGGCGAACGAGGTTCCCACAAGTAAGGATCCCAGTAATCCGGGCCCTCTTGTAAACGCAACCGCATCGATCTCACTGCGCAAGATCCCTGCTTCTTTCAGGGCCCTGTCAACAACCGGAACAATATTCTGCTGGTGTGCCCTGGATGCCAATTCAGGAACAACTCCCCCATATTTCTGGTGGACCTCCTGGCTTGCGATTACATTGGAAAGCAGATGCCTGTCCCTTACAACCGCAGCCGAAGTATCATCGCAGGAGGATTCAATTCCAAGAATCACTGTACCCATGACAACTTTTTATATTTTTACAGTGTTTGAATGAATAGAAAGGTCAAAAGTATTAAAAAGATAGCTAAAATAGGTTTGATCGTGGTTTTGCTTATCCTGGCAATTCCTGCACTCTCATTGCTCTTTTTGCAGAACAGGCAGGTCCAGACCCAGATTAGTAAGCTGCTGGCCGACCGGCTGTCGGAAGAACTGCAGGCTAAAATCACACTATCATCGGTAAATTATTCATTCTTTAAACGCATACAGGTGAGGGACCTCTTTATGGAGGATCTGAATGGAGATACATTGATCTATTCTGAGCTTACAAAGATCAGGATCAAGCAGCTGAGACCGGATAAGGGGATCCTGGAGATCAGGAAAATTACCCTGGAGAACTACTGGTTGAACCTGGTCATTGAAGAAGATGGAGGGGTCAACCTGGAACTAATTATCGACAGGCTGGAAAAACCACATGTACCTCCCGAGCGGAAATCAACTTTACAAATTCATGAAATTTCGTTAAGCGATGGCCGCTTCTCCCTTACAAAAAGTGAGCATCCACCTTTACGATCTGAGATTGATTTTAACGATTTTGATCTGCACGGACTTGATATATCGGTCCAGGATCTGATCAGCCAGCAGGATACGATCAGTATGAATATCATCTCACTTTCAGGTGTGGAGAAATCCGGATTTGAATTCAACCACCTTTCCACCCTGATGTCGATCGGTAAGACCCATATGACATTCAACGATCTCGAGGTAAAAACCAGAAGTTCTGATCTTCATGTCCCCCAGCTGGGATTTTATTTTGAAGAATGGCACAACTTCGCACATTTTTCCAGTGATGTGGACCTGACCTTTGAATCTACCCAATCGCTTGTGAAAATGGAGGATCTTACAGCTTTTGTGCCTGAAGTGAACGGGTTGCTCAACCAGCTCACCATTAATGGCAGCGTACATGGCAGTCTGAATGATTTGAAAGGGAACGATATGCAAATAACATTTGACCAGCAGAGTACGCTTGAGTTCGATTTCATGATGATCGGTCTGCCCGATTTTAAAAATACATTTCTCGATTTGAATTTCAGAGAATTGAACAGCACTGCGGTAGCCCTGCACGACCTCTTTTCAAATGATAAACGCTCAGCGAAAGAGTCACTCTATCCCCTGATCAATATGGGCCACCTCGGCTTTATGGGAAAATTTTCGGGCTACCCTGATAATTTTGTTGCTTCGGGATATCTGCGAACCGATATGGGACGAATGCTGATGGACCTTTCATTCAAACCGGATAGTATGCTGGGTATAGATTTTGAAGGACATCTTACAACTGCCGACTTTAAACTCGGGGAATTCCTGGGCCAGGAGGAGTTGCTTTCCCAGCTGGATATGGATGTAATGGTAGATGGGAACCTTTATAACGGGGAGATCCGTGCTCAAATGAACGGAACCATAGATACGCTCTTTTTCTCGAAATATGCGTACAGCAACATTACCCTGGACGGAGCATTTACAAATAAGACCTTCAATGGCGGTTTCTCAATCAGCGATCCGAATATCAGGATGGACTTCCAGGGAAAAATGGACTTCTCGGGCGAGGTGCCTTCCTACAACTTTACGGCCGATGTGGGTCGTTCCCGCCCCTATTTCCTTAACCTTGGAGTAGACGATCCCAATACATTCGCTTCATTTCTGATTGAAACTGATATAACCGGCAGTTCGCTGGATGAGCTCAACGGAGAGGTTCGGCTCATCAACAGCCTTTTTGAAAGAAATGACAATCAGGTTCAATTGTACGATATGAGGTTAACCGCCCTCAATACTCCTGATACCTCATCCATAGAGATCAGATCCGACCTGATTGACGCCACCATGGATGGAAAATTCAAACTCAGTACTTTACCAGGCTTCCTTGAGGGTATTGCAGATCAATATATCAACCTGGTACCAGGCAAAGATCCAGTAACCGATACGATCAACCGGTTCACATACCATGCTGATCTGAAGCATGTGAATCCTATATTCGATTTCTTCTTTCCAACAATTCAGATAGGTGAGAATAGCAGTATCGACGGAGCTTATAATCCATTAAGGGATATTTACAAATCTACCGGGATATTCCCTGAATTGGAGATTGGGCCTAATTCATGGTACAATGCAGCATATGACGCACTCTCACAAAACGGTGAATTTGAATTCAATTTCAAATCGGACAGCATCGTATATGGCAGGAACTACGCACTGGAAAACCAGATGTTCCACATCTTTACCTTCAATGACACGGCCAACCTTCAAATTACATGGAGTAACCGGTCCGGACCGAGATACAGAGGGAAAATAGATCTTACAGGAAGTTTCCAGCCTGATTCGCTCGCAGAAAGGGGATTTTTAGTGGAGGTGGAACCTTCTGAACTATATATTAACGACGAACAATGGAACATCGACCGTACATCAATGCTGATTCGAAGAAAGTACCTGGATGTGGACAGTCTTTCCATCAGAAGCCATGAAAAATATATGATCGCCAATGGTACGATCGCTTCTAAAGGGAATCAGGACTTCAACCTGGATTTCAGAAACCTGAATGTTTCCGAACTGGTAAACCTGAGCGGAATCAATGCGGATATGGAGGGCAGTATCACCGGTAATTTCACCTACCAGGAAACAGAAGGGAATCCTTATATTTTTTCAGATATCAAAGTGGATACATTGCTCTTTAATCAACAGATCATTGGTCCCACCAGCATTAAAGCGACATGGAATGATTCTCGGAAGACCATTGGCATGATGATGGAATCGAACAGGGATGATCTGAAAACTGTTGAGGTAGACGGTGAATTTACTCCCGCTGAAAAATCACTTGATTTTGAGATTCACCTCAATGAGTTTCAATTGCAATCACTCAATCCATATGTTGATAATATAGCCAGGGACCTGGCGGGTACCGGTAATGTCAGCCTGACACTGGACGGTACCCTTGATCAACCTAAACTAAATGGGACCATCGGATTTAAGGCTGGATCGGCCACCATTTCATACCTGAATTCGCGATATACATTCAACGATCAAGCAAGAGTATACAACAACAATATTTACCTGGAAGGATTCACCTTTGCCGATGAATGGGGAAACCAGGGATCCATTAATGGTTCCATTTCCAACAACTACTTCCATGATCTTTACACCAATATCCGGATTCAAGCCAGGAATCTGAATTGCATGAATACAGGCTCGGAGGATAATGAGCTTTTTTACGGTAACATATTTGCTACCGGCGATGTAACAATCAGTGGTGGCACCAACAATATCAGTTTCAACATTGAAGGCACTACAGAACGAAATACTGCACTTTTCCTTCCGCTTTATAATGCCAGTGAGGTACAGAGCACGGATTTTATCACTTTTATCCATGAAACGGATATGGAAGAGGTTATGGAACCTGAAGAAATTGCGCTGAATGGAATTAGCCTGGATCTGAATGTGGATATCACTGAAGATGCAGTTGTACAGCTCATCTTCGATCCGAAGGTTGGTGATATCATTGAAACGAGCGGACGTGGCAACCTGCGCATCCTTCTGGATCAGAATGATGAATTCAGAATGTTTGGAGATGTGGAGCTGTTGAAGGGCAATTACCTGTTTACCCTGCAGAATGTTATCAATAAACGGTTTGAGATTGAACCTGGTGGTAAGATCAACTTCAATGGTTCACCCACAAACGCTACCATCGACCTGTCTGCTATTTATGATACCAGGGCGGCACCATACAATCTTTACCCGGGTGATCCATCTGATGATGTAGAGTTGAAAAAGAGACTTGAAAAAAGGATACCCGTTGAATGCCACCTCAATTTGCAGGGCGAACTCCAGTCACCTGTCATCACTTCGGGAATAGAGATGCCCACAGCTGATCCTGATTTCAGGGATCTGCTTGAAAATGCCACAAGCACTGATGAGGAACTGATGAAACAGTTTCTTTCGCTACTGGTAATCAATAATTTCTACAGTACAACAGGTTACGGGATTCAGGATGTGGGTACCATGAACACTTCCATAGCCGGTGTGACTGCAAGTGAATTGTTTTCCAACCAGTTAAGTAACTGGCTTTCCCAGATCAGTGATG
>Ga0055451_10000704_pt1 | contig 13507 bp, 14 predicted proteins | sample China_Galinas_PW_3_FD_57745 | JGI IMG/M metagenome (GOLD analysis project Ga0055451, IMG submission 57745) | Wetland microbial communities from San Francisco Bay, California, USA, that impact long-term carbon sequestration - China_Galinas_PWB_D2 | ecosystem: Environmental > Aquatic > Marine >... | reverse complement strand
TTTCCCTTCATGGCCGGGGACGCCACGAAGGTACTCGTGGCGCTTCTCCTGGCCCGGATGATCCGGCCGAAGAGCCTCGGGCGTTAGCCCGGGGCTTTTTCGTAGGAAGGTCGAGCGTGCGAAACGCGAGCCGGGTGCTGCGGTCTCCCACGGGGCGACTCCGCGTGGGCTGGCGGGTCGCGCTGTTCCTCGGGCTGACCGCGGTGGTGGCGAGTGGCATCGGCGTACGGCTGCCGCCCGGCATGGTATGGAACTCTCTTGCGATCCTCGCGGGCACGCTGGCCGCGGGGTGGGCGGTGTTGCGGTTGGACCGTCGCGGTCTGGGTGCGATGGGCTTCTATCTCGCGCCGTCGACACCCGGCGAGGCGGTGGCGGGGCTCGGGGCCGGGGTCGGCGTGGCGCTGGTCGTGCTGGCCCTGATGGCGATCGTGGGAGCCGTGTCCTGGAGACCCGAAGGGGGCTCGCTCGTGAGCTGGCTCCGCGGGGCGATCGGGACGGCAGGAACGCTCGCCTTGCCCGCGGCGGCCGAAGAAGCGCTCGTCCGGGGCTATCCGCTCCAGGCGCTCGCGGAGGCCTGGGGATCGGGGCGCGCGCTTCTCGCTACGTCACTGGTGTTCGGTCTGGCGCACCTCGGCAATCCGGGTTCGACCGGGTTGGCGGTGGCGAACATCGCCGTCGCGGGCCTCTTTCTGGGTGCCCTCTATCTTCGCACCGGAAGCCTGTGGTTGGCCACCGGGGCGCACCTGGGCTGGAACTGGGCGCTCGGCTACCTGGCCGATCTGCCGGTGAGTGGCCTGAACGTGGCGAACGCCCCGCTCGTGCGCGGCGCGATCCACGGTCCCACCTGGATGGGGGGCGGCAGGTTCGGCCCGGAGGGCAGCGTGGCCGCCACGGTCGTGCTGTTGATCGCGGCGGCGCTGTGTTGGTACGGGCCGTGGCTCGGGCCGTCGCGGGCGGCCCTCGCCGTGAGGCCGCTGACGCCGCTGGCCGTGAACGGTGAAGATGTCGAAGACGCAGACGAAACGCGCGTACGCGGATGAGGAGCGAACGATGAACATCGAACGGATCGCCGTCGTGGGTGCCGGCACCATGGGCAACGGCATCGCCCACGTCGCCGCCCAGGGCGGAAAGTCCGTGCGCCTTCTGGACGTGTCCGCCCCGTTGCTGGAGGGCGCGATGGCCACGATCTCCAAGAACCTCGACCGTCAGGTCAGGAAGGAGATCCTGACGGCTCCGGAGAAGGACGCGGCCCTCGCGCGCATCGAGACGGGCACGGAGCTGGCCGGGGGCGTGTCGGACGCCGATCTCGTGGTGGAAGCCGTGCCGGAGAAGCTCGAGCTGAAGGAGCAGGTCTTCCACGTGCTCGACGAGGCGGCACCGAAGGGAGCCATCCTGGCGAGCAACACCTCGTCGATCTCCATCACGAAGATCGCGGCGCTCACCGGTCGGCCCGAGCGTGTGATCGGCATGCACTTCATGAACCCCGTGCCCGTGATGAAGCTCGTGGAGGTCATCCGGGGCCTCGCCACCAGCGACGAGACGACCGCAGCCACCGTGGCGCTTGCGGAGGAGTTGGGAAAGACGCCGGTGGAGGTCAACGACTTCCCGGGCTTCGTCTCCAATCGGGTCCTGATGCCGATGATCAACGAAGCGGTGACGGCGCTCATGGAGGGCGTGGCCGACGCCGAGGCCATCGACACGGTCATGAAGCTGGGGATGGCCCATCCGATGGGGCCGCTGACCCTGGCCGATCTGATCGGTCTCGATACCTGCCTCAACATCCTGGAGGTCCTGCACGGAGAGCTCGGCGACGACCGGTACCGCCCCTCGCCGTTGTTGAGGAAGTACGTGGCCGCGGGCTGGCTCGGCCGCAAGAGTGGCCGCGGATTCTACGCCTACGACTGACACGCCATGCCCACCACCCAGCAGCTCGAGATCCAGGAGCTCGCCCGGGATTTCGCCCGTGGCGAGCTGAGGTCTCGTTCGGCCGCCTGGGACGAAGCGCGTGCGCTGGACGGCGACGTCCTGGAGCACGTGGCGGAGCTGGGCTTTCTGGGGATGCGCGTTCCGGAGGTCTACGGTGGGCTGGGCTTCGATCTGTCGACCTGGGCGATCGCGATCGAGGAGCTGGCGTGGGGCGACGCCGCGGTCGCGCTCACCGTGGCGATCCACTCGGGGCCCGTGACGGACTTGCTCGTGCGTCTGGGTACGGACGAACAGAAAGAGCGTTGGCTGCCCGAGCTCGCATCGGGTGAGGCGCTCGGCGCCTTTGCCGGCTCCGAGCCCGAGGCCGGGAGCGACCTTCGCTCGCTGGCGACGCGAGCGATCCGTGAAGGGAGCGGGTGGAAGCTCGACGGCACCAAGCGGTGGGTGACGAACGGGGAGCGCGCGGGGGTCGTGGTCGTGCTGGCGCGCACGGCCGACGAGGACGAGCCGAGCCTCTTCCTCGTCGAGCCCGGTGCCGAGGGCTACGAGGTGCTCGCCCAGGAGAGGACGCTCGGGCTGAGAGCTTCGGAGACGGTGGGCGTGAAACTCGACGGCCTCGTCGTCGGCCCCGACGCGCTCCTCGGCGAGAGGGGGCGGGGATGGAGCGAAGCTCGGGTCGCCTTCGACGTCGGCCGGATAGGCGTGGCGGCACAGGCGGTGGGCATCGCGCGGTCGGCCTTCGAGCACGCCACGGCCTATGCGCTGGAGCGCCGGCAGTTCGATCGCCCGATCGGCGCGTTGGGCGCGATCCAGGCCAAGCTGGCCGAGATGGCCCGACGGGTCGCCGGAAGCAGGGCTCTCGTCCGGGAAGCTGCGGAGGCCGCGGAGGCCTCGAGGCGCGGCCAAGGAAGCACGGGCCGGGGCCCCGACGGGGTTACGGCGCGCGCCGCGATCGCCAAGTTGTCTTCGAGCGAGGCGGCGACATGGGTGGCCGACGAGGCCATCCAGGTCTTCGGGGGCTATGGCTTCATGCGGGACTACCCCGTGGAGAAGCTCCTCCGGGACGCGAAAGGAACGGAGATCTACGAAGGGACCAACGAGGTCATGCGGCACGTGATCGCCCGGGAGATCCTCAGGGCGGCGAAGAGAAGGGACTGAGTGGGCGGGGCTCCGAACCGACTCACAACGGCCGACTCGAACGAAAGGCTGGAACGAGCATGGAAATCTTCGAACTGTTGACCGAGCGGAACCACGAGCAGCTCGTCTTCTGGAACGAGCCGACCCTGGGCTACAAGGGTATCATCGCGATCCACGACACCACGATGGGCCCCGCCCTGGGCGGTACCCGGTTCTGGAACTACGAGACCGAAGCCGAGGCCATCGTCGACGCCCTGCGGCTGTCCCGCGGCATGACGTACAAGGCGGCCATCACGGGTCTGAACCTGGGCGGGGGCAAATCGGTCATCATCGGCGACAACCGCACGAAGGATCGTGAGATGATCTTCCGGGCCCACGGGCGCGCCGTGGAGTCGCTCGACGGCCGCTACATCACGGCCGAGGACGTCGGCACCTCGCCGGACGACATGGAGTTCGTCCACATGGAGACCGAGCACGTGGTCGGAATGGTGGGCCGCTCCGGTGATCCGTCGCCCGTGACGGCGTACGGCGTGTACCGCGGCATCAAGGCCTGTGCCGCCCACCACTACGGTGACGATTCCCTCGAGGGCAAGCACGTGGCGGTGCAGGGTGCGGGGCATGTCGGGTACTACCTGTGCCAGGACCTGGCCGCCGAGGGCGCGAAGCTAACCATCACCGACATCGATCCCGAGCGCGTCCAGCGGGTGGTGGATGCGTTCGGCGCCACCGCCGTGGAGCCCGATGCCATCTACGGCGTCGACGCCGAGATCTTCGCGCCGTGCGCGCTCGGCGCCGTGGTGAACGACGACACGCTCGATGCGTTCAAGTTCGAGATCGTGGCGGGTGCCGCGAACAACCAGCTCGCGCGCAGCCACCACGGCGACGCGCTGAAGGAGCGCGGGATCCTGTACGCGCCCGACTACGTCATCAACGCCGGGGGCCTCATCAACGTCTACGGCGAGCTCGAAGAGTGGTCGGCGGAGCGTAGCAAGCGGAAGGCCGGCGACATCTACAACACGCTGCTGCGCATCTTCGAGCTGGCCGAGAGCGAGAACCTGCCCACCAGCGAGGCCGCCGACCGTTCGGCCGAGTCTCGCATCATGGAGGCGCGGCACCTCCAGCGCACCTACCGATGAAAGGCGAGTGACACGCAAGATGATGGATCACCTGAAGAAGACCGACCCGCAGATCTACGACGCCGTCCTGGCGGAGGCTCGCCGGCAAGCCGACGGCCTCGAGCTGATCGCATCGGAGAACTTCGTCTCCAGGGCGGTGCTCGAGGCCGTCGGCACGGTTCTCACGAACAAGTACGCCGAGGGCGTGCCCCACAAGCGGTACTACGGCGGATGCGAGTTCGTCGACGTGGCGGAGGACCTGGCGCGCGATCGGGCCAGGCAGCTCTTCGGAGCCGACCATGCCAACGTGCAGCCCCATTCGGGAGCGCAGGCCAACATGGCCGCGTACTTCTCGCTCCTCGATGCTGGGGACAAGATCCTGGGGATGAGCCTGAGCCACGGGGGGCACCTGACCCACGGCTCGCCGGTGAACTTCAGCGGGCGTCTCTTCGACGTCGTCTCGTACGGAGTGCGTGAGGAGGACGGGCGCATCGACTACGATGCGCTCCGGGAGCAGGCCCGCGCCGAGCGGCCCCGCATGGTCGTCGCCGGCGCGAGCGCCTATCCCCGCGTGATCGACTTCCAGGCGTTCGCCGAGATCGCGAAGGAGGTGGACGCCTGGCTCATGGTGGACATGGCCCATTTCGCGGGCCTGGTGGCGGTGGGCGAGCATCCGTCACCCGTGCCGCACGCGGACATCGTCACGACGACCACGCACAAGACGCTCCGGGGGCCGCGGGGCGGCCTGATCCTCTGCAAGGAGGAGCACGCGAAGGCGATCGACAAGGCGGTCTTCCCGTTCACGCAGGGAGGGCCGCTCATGCACGTGATCGCCGGCAAGGCGGTCGCGTTGCACGAGGCGCTCCAACCGGAGTTCAAGGCGTACGGGGTCCAGATCGTCAAGAACGCGAAGACGCTGGGTGCGCGCCTGGCGGAGCACGGCTTCCACCTCGTGAGCGGCGGAACCGACAACCATCTGCTGCTCGTCGACCTGCGTCCGAGCCACGAGGAGCTCACCGGCAAAGACGCGGAGCGGGCGCTCGAGTCGGCGGGCATCACCGTGAACAAGAACACGGTGCCGGGCGAGACCCGTTCTCCGTTCGTCACCTCGGGCCTCAGGATCGGAACGCCGGCCCTGACCACCCGGGGCATGAAGGAAGAGGAGATGCGGCGGATCGCGGACTGGATCGCGGAGATCCTGGCGTCGCCCGAGGACGAGGAGCGCATCGTGAAGGTGCGCGCGGAGGTGCGTGAGCTCTGCGCCTCCTATCCCCTCTACGAGGAGTTGACGGGTCGTTGAGCGGGGGCGCGCCGCGCCTCGATGCACGGCGCTTCCTTCGGTCGACGGTCTTCTCGACACGCTGAACCGACGGAACGTAGAGGTCGACGAGGGTACGTGTGCATCGCAGGGGGAAGTCTTCTTTCCCGAAGGGAAGGTCCCGTGCGCGGGGGTCGCCCCCTGGCGAACGGGCTTCGAGAGGCACACATTTGCGCCCATGACCGAGCTTCAATTTGCGGACGAGATCCTGGACCAACTCCAGGAGCGGAACCCCCGTTTCCACGCGAAGGCGTATCTCTTCGTGTTGGCGGCGCTGCATTCCGTGATCCGGTCTCTGGACGAACCCCGACACATCTCGGGCCGGGAGCTCACCCAGGGGGTCCGCACCCTCGCGCTCGAGCGGTTCGGCCCGATGGCACGAACGGTGCTGGAGCATTGGGGCATCCACGAGACCCGCGACGTCGGCGCCATCGTGTTCGCCCTGGTGGAGCAGGGGGTCCTCATCAAGCAGGAAGGGGATCGCCTGGAGGACTTCGAGAACGTCTTCGATTTCGAGGAGGCGTTCGAGCTGAGCTATCCCTGGGAAGCTCGACCCTGACGACAGAGGCTCGGCGGATTGCCGGGCACGATCCTTCAGCCGGCCCGGTCAGCCCGGGCACTTATGCGAAGCGCGCTGTCGCTGCGCCGATGGGAGGGGTTGCACATGGAGGAAGATCGCGGGTTTCCGCGTTGCCTGAAGTGCGAGACCGGGATCCTGCTGCCGCTCTCGGACTACGGGAGGGACGGCGCACCGATCCGGTACAAGGCCTGGGTGTGCTCCAATCCGGAGTGCGGGTTCAACATCCGCATCGACAACGGCGAGATCACGCTGGGCCGGACGATCGGTCAGAGCTACAAGTAGCCCGGCTCGCCTTCGGAACCCCGTCCCCGTCGGCCGACGGGTTCTTTCAGCCTCGAACAGCGCGACAGAGTACCCGACGGGGTGATACCCGGAGGATCCGCGCGCCCGTGCCATGAGTCACCAATCGCCAATTCGGCCCTTCGGACGGCTCGACGTGCTCGCCCCGACCGGCGAGGAATCCGCCGAGTTCGATCGGTATGCCATCGAGGACGTGGGTGTGCCGCAACCGGTCCTGATGGAGAACGCCGGCCGATCCGCGGCGCAGGTCGCGGCGCGTTTGTTTCCGAGCGGGCCGGTGGTGGGGTTCGTGGGCGCGGGCAACAACGGCGGGGACGCCCTGGTGCTGCTTCGGACCCTCGCGGCATGGGGCAGGGAGGTGAAGGCGGTCCTGGTCGCGGACCGGGCACAGCCCGAGCCGCTTCTGCACGAGTGGTCCGTGCCCACCGTCACCGACGCCGATCTGGGCGAACGCGACGAGGCGTGGAGCGCGCTGCTGGATCCGGCGGCGCTGGTCGTGGACGGGATGCTCGGCACCGGTGTGCGCGGGGCGCCCAGGGAACGGCAGGCGAAGGTGATCCGTCGCATCACCCGGGCGGCCCGCCCGGTGCTCGCCATCGATATCCCTTCCGGTGTCGACGCCGCGACGGGTGCCGTCCCGGGCGAGGCGGTCCGGGCCGACGTGACGGTGGCATTCGGCGCACCCAAGCTGGGCACCCTGCTCCATCCGGGCAGGGCTCGGGTAGGACGATTGGTGGTCGTGGAGATCGCGTTCCCACCGACGCGGGCCGAGGACGCCGCGGCTCGCGCGGTGACGCCCGCGTGGGCGCAGGCGCACCTTCCTCGGCGAGGTCTCGACACGCACAAGAACGAGGTCGGACGCCTGGTGGTCGTCGCCGGAAAGCCCGGGATGGCCGGAGCTGCGGTGATGGCCGTGCGCGCCGGTCTGCGGGCCGGCGCCGGCTTGGTGCAGGTCTGCTCGGCCCCGGAGAATCGAGTCGTGCTCCAATCGGCGATCCCGGAGGCGATCTTCGTCGACTCCGAGGACGGCGATGCGCTCGACGAGGCGTTGGCGCAGGCGGACGCCGTGGCCGCGGGACCCGGCCTCGGGACGGACGCGCGCGCCGAGGCCCTGTTGGGGCGCGTCGTGAGCTCGGGCTCGGTTCGGACGGTGCTGGACGCAGACGCGCTGAACCTGGTGGCAGCGGGCAAGGCTCCCCCACCCGAGGTTCTGGCGGCGGCACGCCCGCTCCTCCTGACGCCCCATCCCGGCGAGATGGGAAGACTCCTGAGCCTCGTCGGGGAGGAGCTGGGCCCGGACAGGGCCCGCGTTCTCGTGACGTCGGCCCGTCGATGGGGCTGCGCGGTGCTCCTCAAGGGGGCTCCTTCGCTGGTGTCGGATGCCGGGTCTCCGGCTTTCGTGGACACGGTCGGCTCGTCCGACCTGGCGGTGGCCGGCATGGGCGATGTGCTCACCGGGGTGGCCGGGGGCCTGCTCGCCCAGGGACTATCTCCTGCCGAAGCCGCCTCCGTGGGGCTGTACCTGACCGGTCGAGCGGCGGTGCTCTGCGAGCGCGGGCCCGCCCTCACGCCGGCCGACGTGGTTCAGTGGCTCCCCGCCGCCCTCGGAGAGCGAGGGCGGGGCGAGACGGACCTGGACCTGCCCTTCCTGGTGTTCGACCAGGATCCGGCGCACTGACATGGACCGGCCCGAGAGGTTTCCGCTCCGGGTCGGTCTCGGTCCCGGTGGCGAGTTCGACCTGATCCGCCGGCTTGTGGGTGCGGACGAAGCGGCTTGGCCCGGGGTGGAGGTCGGTCCCGGCGACGATGCCGCCGTGCTCGAGGGCGGCTGGGTGTTGAGCACGGATCTCTCGATCGAGGACGTGCACTTCCGTCGCAGCTGGCTCTCGGATCGGGAGGTGGGCTACAGGGCCGCGTCCGCGGCTTTGTCGGATCTTGCGGCGATGGCGGCCGAGCCGGTCGGGATCCTCTTGTCGCTCGCGATGCCGGAGCACGATGTCGATATCGTGGAGGTTCAGGCGGGCGCGCGCGAAGCGGTGACCGCGACGGGCGGAGCGGTGCTCGGCGGGGACCTGTCCCGCTCGCCCGGACTGCTCGTCGTGGACGTGGTGGCGTTGGGGCGGACCGCTCGCCCCCTCCTACGTGCCGGGGCGCTCGCCGGCGACGACCTCTGGGTGACCGGCGTGCTCGGCGCGTCAGCCGCCGCCGTCACCCTCTGGAGCCACGAAAGAGAGCCTGACGCCGCCCTCAGGGAAGCCTTCGCTCGACCGCACGCTCGCGTCTCCGAGGCGCGCTTCCTGGCGGATGGCGGGGGTGTCCACGCCCTCATCGACCTCTCGGACGGCTTGGCGGGCGACGCCGGCCACCTGGGGGCGGCCGGCGGCGTACGGATCGTCCTGGAGGCCGGGCTCGTGCCGGTGGCCGAAGCGGCCGCCCGCGCGCTCGGCCCGGAGGAGGCGGCGAGCCTGGCGTTGCACGGAGGCGAGGACTACGAGCTGCTGCTCGCAGCCCGGCCCGGATCGGTCGATGTCGAGGCATTCGACGCTCGGTTCGGGCTTCCGATCCGACGAGTCGGCAGGGTGGAGGAGGGGTCAGGGGTCTGGATCGAGGAGCGAGGAACGGTGCGGCGGCTCCAGCGAGGTGGCTTCTCCCACGTCGGAACGGACCGCCGGTGATCGGGCTCCTGCGCGTCGGCGTGGTGGCGGTACCGCTCACGATCTGGTACGGAGCACGTATCCTGCTGGCATCGTATCGGAGCTCCTCGAGATGCCGAGAGCTCTGCGAAGAGCTCCCGCGTCGATGGGCCCGGAGGCTCCTCGACCTGGCCCGGGTCGACGTCGAGCTCGCCGGAGCCCATGTTATCGATGCGGCACAGCCGCAGGTCCTGGTGGCGAACCATACGTCGTGGTTCGACGTGCTCGCGTTGGCGGCGTTCGTGCCGGGGCCGTTTCGATTCGTGGGCAAGCAGGAGCTCAGCCACGTTCCCATCTTCGGGTCCGCGTTCAAAGCGTGTGGGAATATCACGATCGACCGGCACGACCGCGCGCGGGCGATCGAGTCGATGGAGGAAGCGCGGCGCAAGCTCGAAGAGGAGCGCCCGACCATCATCTTGTTTCCCGAGGGGACGCGCTCACCCACCGGTGAGCTCGGCCCGTTCAAGAAGGGAGCCTTCGTGCTCGCAATTCAGACCGGGGCTGCCGTGGTCCCGGCCGTGATCGAAGGGAGCCGGGACGTGATGCCCAAGGGATCTTGGCGCATCCGTCCGGGCCGCATCCGGGTCCACCTCGGTGACCCGATCGACGTGTCGGGGCTGACGCTGGAAGACCGGGACGCGCTCACGGGGCGCGCGTGGGAGGCGGTCTTCGCCTTGCAGGGAGCGTTTCGACAACACAAGTGATCGAGAGACTGACAGGGAGGAGATCGTCGTGTCGGCCATCGTCGGCGTTCGTGGCAGGGAGATCCTCGACTCGCGGGGCAACCCGACCGTCGAGGCGGAGGTGACGTTGGAATCGGGGGTCCGGGGCCGCGCGGCGGTGCCGTCCGGCGCGTCCACCGGGATCCATGAGGCGGTCGAGCTCCGGGACGGGGACAAGAGCCGATACATGGGGAAGGGAGTCCTGACGGCGGTCGAGCACGTCAACACCACGCTCGCTGACGCCGTGAGAGGCTTCGAGGCCCGGGAGCAGATGGACATCGACCGCACGATGGTCGATCTGGACGGGACGCCCAACAAGGGTCGGCTGGGCGCGAACGCCATCCTGTCGATCTCGATGGCGGTGGCCCGGGCGGCCGCGCAGGAGAACGAGATGCCGCTGTGGAAGTACCTGGCGGACGAGGGCGCGGCGGACCTGCTGCCCGTCCCCATGATGAACATCCTCAACGGCGGGGCTCACGCGCCCAACAACGTCGACATCCAAGAGTTCATGGTCATGCCACTCGGAGCCGAGAAGTTCTCCGAGGGACTCCGGATGGGCGCCGAGGTCTTCCACAACCTGAAGGAGGTCCTCTCGTCCAAAGGCAAGAACACGGCCGTAGGCGATGAGGGCGGCTTCGCTCCGGACCTCGGAAGCAACGACGAGGCCGTCGAGGTCATCCTCGAAGCGATCGAGAAGGCCGGCTATCGGCCAGGTGACGACATCGCGCTGTCGGTCGACGCCGCTGCCTCGGCGTTCTACGAGAACGGTGAATACGTGTTCAAGTGGTCCGGCGGAGAGCGTCGGGACATCGCCGGAATGGTCGAGTTCTGGAAGGAGTGGGTGGACGAGTACCCGATCCAGTCGATCGAGGACCCCTTCGACGAGAACGACTGGGGGGGGTTCAAGGCCGTGACGGACGCCCTCGGCGACAAGATCCAGATCGTCGGGGACGACGTCTACGTGACGAACATGGAGCGGCTCGAGCGCGGCATCCAGGAAGGATGCTCCAACGCGATCCTCATCAAGCTGAACCAGATCGGTACGTTGACCGAGACGCTCGACTGCATCCGCATGGCGAGCGAGGCCGGCTTCCGCTCGGTCATCTCGCACCGGTCCGGAGAGACCGAGGACACCTTCATCGCGGACCTGGCCGTGGCTACCGGCGTGGGCCAGATCAAGACCGGGAGCGCCAGCCGGACCGACCGCATCGCCAAGTACAACCAGCTCCTGCGTATCGAGGAACAGCTCGGAGGCAAGGCGCGCTATCTCGGCCGGGGCATCTGGACGTCCTGATCGGGGAAGGAGACGGACGGTGGGCAGGCTGAAGAAGCTTCTTCTGCCGGGCATCCTCCTGGCGGCCGTCTACTACGCCGTCTTCGGAGGGGAGTATTCGGTCTTCGCGCTCAGGCGGGCGCGTGCCGACGCGCGCAAGGAGGAGGCGAGCCTGCGCGAGCTTCATCGCCAGATCGACTCGATGAAGGCACGGGCCGATTCGCTGAAGACGGATTCGGCCACGCTGGAGCGGATCGCGCGGGAGCGCTATGGCATGATCCGGGACGGTGAGACCCTCTACAGGTTCGCCACACCCGAGGACAGCGCCCACGTCGCCAGGCCCGATTCGGGGGGACGTCCCGGACCGTAGAGCGCGCTACGTCTCCGGCTCCGTCTCGACCCCGCGGTCCGAGCGGGCGGCGGGGTCTTCTTCGACGAGGCGGGCGAGCTCCATGCCCAGGAGCTCGACACGCTCACGGGCTCGATGCTGTGCCCGCTTCCAGAACGGCCGCGCCATCAGAACCGGCAGCAAAGCGGGAACCGCGAGCAGGAGCAGCGGGCTCATCGAGCCCAGGGTGGCCAGTCCCCCCACGGCTCCCGAGAGGGTGGCGAGTGTCAGGAACGAGATACCCCAATAGAGCAGATATCGACCGGTACGGTCGGACAGGACCTCCAGGGAGAGGCCGTCCTGTGCCCGCCGAAGCGTCACACGGTTGCGGACCAGGGTTCCGGATCCCTTCCAGACGAAGCCGTCCGGGTCGCTCTCGGTGACCTCTCCCGCACTGCCGAGCGCGTGTTCGGCAGCCCGCACCAGGGCCTGGCGGCGCTCGGGCATCGGAGCGCGCAGGTCGGCACGCACGCGGATACGGTCTTCCGCGCCGAACAGAAACACGGAAGGACCGGACTCGGGCACCGGAACGACCGCGGCGGCCCGCCGGACGAGCGCGGGGTCCAGGCCGACTTCGCGGGCCGCTTGGACGAGGTCCTCCACCGTGGGGTCGTAGGGTGCCGGTAGCGCAACGTGCGTCTCCACGAGCGACGCACGCTGCAGGATGGCCGACACCTCTCCGGAGGAAAGGCGGCGGGCCGGGCCCGCGGGCCCGGCCCGCCCGTCACCCTCGGGCGCTGTCACGCGCCTCAGCCCTCGCGACCGCCGTCCGCGTTCTCGTCGTCAGGAGCTTCCCGCTCGACCACCTCGACCCGTCGGATGGGTGTGTCGTCGGGGTTCAGCCCGATCAGGTTGCGCGCGGCGGCCTCGATGGCCGCCTTGTCACCCCCGTCCGGCAGCGCCTCAACCATCGCTTCGGCCGCGAACTTGAGCGCCCGTTCGGTCGATTCCTTCGAGCCCTTGGCGCCCTCGATGATCGGGCGGAAGAGCTCGATCGGGATCGGGAAGAGCGTCGTGGAGTTGTTCTCGGCCGCCACCTCGACAACGGTCTGCAGGAACCGGAGCTGCAGGGCGACCGGGAACTGCTGGATCACCTGGGCCGCCATGACGAGCTTCTTGGACGCCTGGTACTCGCCTTCGGCCGCGATCACCTTGCCGCGCCGCTCCCGCTCCGCTTCGGCCTGGCGGGCCATGGCGCGCTTCATCTCCTGCGGCAGGTCGATGTCCTTGATCTCCACGCCGGTCACGTCGATGCCCCAGGGGTCGGTCCCCTCGTCGATGATCTCGCGGACCACTTCGTTGATGCGCTCTCGCTGGGCGAGGAGCTCGTCGAGCTCGGACTGGCCGATGACGGAGCGCAGGGTCGTCTGGGCGAGCTGGCTGGTGGCGAAGTAGTAGTCCTCGATCTCGACCACCGCCTTGGTGGGGTCCGAGACGCGGAAGTAGACGACCGCGTTGACGCGCACGCTCACGTTGTCCTTGGTGATCGTGTCCTGCGGCGGGATATCGAGCGCGACGATGCGGAGGTCCATCTTCCGCATCCGCTCGACCCCGAACGGCACGAGGAAGATCAGGCCGGGCCCTCTGGCCCTGGTGAGCTTGCCCAGTCGGAAGACGACGCCTCGCTCGTACTCGAACAGGACGCGGAGGCTCGTCAGGAGCCCCAGCCCGAAGACGACGGCGATCGGGATCAGCACCGCATTGAGGTCCATGGCCATCTCCTTACAAGGTGGAGCTTGCCACCCGCTGGGGAAGCACTGTCATGGCTTCCCGGAATACGTAGGGGAAAGGTGGACCCTTCATCGCGAGCACGCTCGCTGTCGCGCGGTGGCCGCGCCGGGGCACCCTCCGACTCGGGCAGGTTCCTGAGCGTGGGCTAGAAAGCCACGGAGCGCAAGGCTTCCACCGTCGTCCGCCGCCGTGTCGATCCCGGGTCGCAAGCGGGGCCCGCTCCCAGGTTGACATCGGTTGACCGCCAGTCGAGCTTTTGGCCCACGCCGGAGTAGCTCAGTCGGTTAGAGCAGCGGAATCATAATCCGCGTGTCGGGGGTTCGA
>Ga0055451_10000703_pt1 | contig 13510 bp, 9 predicted proteins | sample China_Galinas_PW_3_FD_57745 | JGI IMG/M metagenome (GOLD analysis project Ga0055451, IMG submission 57745) | Wetland microbial communities from San Francisco Bay, California, USA, that impact long-term carbon sequestration - China_Galinas_PWB_D2 | ecosystem: Environmental > Aquatic > Marine >... | reverse complement strand
TGCTCAGGCTCGTTCCACAGATCTGCGACGCGCTGCAGTACGCCCACGACAACGGCGTCGTGCACCGCGACATCAAGCCCGAGAACATCCTGATCGACCAGGACGGTCGCGTGAAGCTCGCGGACTTCGGTCTCGCCAAGCTCGCCGACCCATCGGCCGACGTGACGTTGACGCGCAGCCGACAGGGCCTCGGAACGCCGCACTACATGGCGCCCGAGCAGTTCACGGAAGCCAGGGACGTCGACCACCGCGCTGACATCTACGCGCTCGGGGTCGTGATCTACGAGATGCTGACCGGCCAGCTTCCGATCGGCCGCTTCGAGCCGCCGTCGCGCATGGCCGAGGTTTCCGAGGGCGTCGACGACGTCGTCCTGCGCGCGCTGGCGACGGCCGTCGAGCAGCGCTACCAGTCGGCGCGCGAGCTCAAGACCGCCGTCGAGGGCGCGGAGCTTCGTCGTGCCGTTGCCAAGCCGAAGCCGCGAAGCCGCGCGCGCCTGTGCAAGCTCCCGATCCTCGCGGTCGCGCTGCTCTGCGTGATGTCGGTCGTTGTGTGGGTCGGGTTCATGGTCTCCCTCGACAGCGAGGCCGCGCGGATGCAATACCAGGCCGCGGTTGGCCGCTACAACACGATGCTCGCGCAGAAGGTCGAGTGGGAACGCCAGCATCCGGGCGAGGACTACCCGTTCAAGGTCGTGCGACCGCGCCAACCCGTCTCCAAGCCAACCAGCCGAGTGCCGCCCTACGTGCTCGGCATCCTCGTGTTGGTAACCGCTGTCGTCGTCACGGTGCTCGGTCACGTTGCAGTGGCCCGGATCCGCTGCTCGGGCGGCGCGCTCTACGGCCTGGGCCTCGCCGTGTTCGTTGCATGGCTCCTTCCACTCGCGATCGTCAATGGCGTGGTGGCGACGCCGCTCAGTGAGATCCGTGATCGCGACGTGTTCGGAGTCGCGGTGCCGCTCGTCATCCTGCTGCTCGCCGGCGCCGACGTCGTGTTCCTGCGCTGGCAGTATCGGCGGGCGATCAGCCGCTAGGGCTAGGAGTCGCTGCGCAACTCGCGCAGCTCGGGGACCGGCGAGCTCGGGCCGACCGGAATCACGTAGTCCGGGTCGTTCGGGATCCGGCCCCGGCGTCGCAGCTCGTAGGGATGGATCGTGCGCACGGCCCCGTTCCCGTAGAGGACGTTGATCGAGCCGTCTTGGTGGTTGTTTCCGAACTCGTTGTCGTCGGCGACCCACGCCTGGCGACCGCTGTTCCGCAGGCGTCCGTCGGCCCGGGCGGCCCAACTCGTGTCGCGCGACTCGAAGCCGTCGGTCCACAGTTCGTCGATGTCCTGGGCCTTGATCCACTGCACGTGGGGATCGTCCTCGTCGTGGGGGCAGAACATCAGGTCACGGTTCTCGGGTGTGTGCTCCATGACGCCCGATTGCCAGAGCTCGCGCAGCATCGCGATGCCGCGACCGCTCGGCTTGTGACCGAACTTGGTCTCGTAGAGGCGGATGAAGAAGTCCAGCTTCTTGAGTCGGGCCCGGCAGGCCAGCGTGTGGGCCGCTCCGCTCGTTTCGATGATCGGCGGCAGGAGCGCGATCATCAGCAGCGAAAGGATCCCGATCACGACGAGCAGCTCGATCAGCGTGAACCCACGCTCGCTTCGTGTCTCTGACACTGGTTCCGTCCTTGCATCACTCGCGGCCGCGGTGGGGCACGGGCGACTGCGCGGGTCTCGGGAGCGAGAGTCCGGCCTCGATCGATGATACGGTGGCCGGAGCTCGCTGAGTCCGGTCCGTCAGACCAGGATCAGCAGTCCGATCAGGATCAGGGCCAACAGAGTCAGGGCGACCGCGGTGCGGTCGATCGATTCGGTCCGAGCCGACTTCATCAGGGTGTACTTCCACAAGCGGTCGCGTGGGCGTCGCGACCGGACCACAGGCGGTCGAGAGTCGAAGTGGCTTGTGTACCGGGCTTAGTCCGGGCAGTCGGGCGCTGTTACGTGGTCGGTTGGCGAAAAAACTCCTTGCTCGGTCCCGGTTCCGGTCGGGCGAAATGCACGGGTATCGTGACGATCCCATGCCGTCGGAGCTTGCGGTCCGAGGGCGAAGATCCAGCTTCTGAGCTGTAAGCCGCGTGCGGGATGGTTATATTCGCCCGGCTTGTCAGCCGCTGGGTGGTGAGGGCCGGAACCGGGTGCGAGAACCTGCCTGGGTCGACCTCGGGAGTATGCTTCGATGGCTCTTCTCGAGCCCGTTTTGCCTTGCCTCCCCAAGCGCCGAGCCCCGCGAGCCGGCGTCAAGACAGCGAGATTCGGGCCTCCGCCGTACGGAGTGCCGAGACCAGACAGCTTCCAGATCAGAACTACCATGAGCAACGAACCCAGAGTCTTCACCAGCGAATCGGTCAGCGCCGGCCATCCGGACAAGGTCGCCGACCGCATCTCGGACGCGATCCTCGACGCATGCCTGGCCGGCGATCCGAACAGCCGGGTCGCCTGCGAAACTCTGTGCACGACGAACCTTATCGTGATCGCGGGCGAGATCACGACCAACAGCGACGTCGATTACGAGGGGGTCGCGCGCGAGGCCGTGCGCAAGATCGGCTACACGAAGCCCGACCTCGGCTTCGATGCCGATACCTGCGAGATCCAGGTCCGGCTCGACCGACAGTCGTCGGACATCAGCATGGGCGTGACCGAGACCGACGACCACGAACAGGGAGCCGGCGACCAGGGGTTGATGTTCGGCTTCGCGTGCCGTGAGACGCCCTCGCTGATGCCGTTCCCGATCTACTACTCGCATCGCATCCTCGAGAAGCTCGACGAGCTGCGCGAGAACGGCAAGCTCCCGTGGCTGCGTCCCGACGCCAAGTCGCAGCTGACGGTCGAGTACGACGATGCCCACCACCCGACTCGCGTCCGAACCGTCGTCGTCTCGACCCAGCACGACCCCGACGTCGACAACGAGACGATCGAGTCCGAGGTGGTCTCGGTCGTCAAGTCGGTGGTTCCGAGCGAGTTCCTGACCGCCGAGACCAAGTATCACATCAACCCGACCGGACGCTTCGTGATCGGTGGTCCGCACGGCGACTGCGGCGTGACGGGCCGCAAGATCATCGTCGACACCTATGGCGGCATGGGCCGGCACGGGGGTGGGGCGTTCTCGGGCAAGGACCCGAGCAAGGTCGACCGCTCGGCCACCTATGCCGCCCGCTGGGTCGCCAAGAACATCGTCGCCGCCGAGCTCGCCGAACGCTGCGAGGTCCAGGTCTCCTACGCGATCGGGGTCGCCGAGCCGACCTCGATCCTGGTCGACAGCTTCGGCACCGGCAAGATCTCCGACCGCGACCTCGAGTCGCTGGTCCGCGACTGCTTCGACCTGCGGCCCAAGGCCCTCATCGCGAACCTGAACCTGCTCCGGCCGATCTACTCCAAGACGTCCGCCTATGGCCACTTCGGCCGCGAAGACACCGACTTCACCTGGGAGCAGACCGACAAGGTCGCCGAGCTGCGCGAGCGGGCCGAGCAGCTGAGCTGAGCGGCGGAGCCCGGATTCCTCTCGATTCGGGCCTGGATTGCATCCGAAACTTGTTCCATCGTTCCATCGCGATATACTGATGAAGGTTCGCGAGACTCGAAATCACAGTGGGTCGCCAGGGGCCCCGAAGGGAGACGTTCCGATGGTCGACACGACCGAAAAGCAGAAGTTCTGGGTAGCCGACCTCGACCTCGCCGACTGGGGTCGGCGCGAGATCCTACTCGCCGAGAAGGAGATGCCGGGGCTCATGGCGCTGCGGGCCAAGCACGGCGGCAGCAAGCCGCTGGCCGGCGCCCGGGTCGCCGGATGCCTGCACATGACGATCCAGACCGCCGTCCTGATCGAGACGCTGGTCGAGCTCGGTGCCGAGGTCCAGTGGTCGTCGTGCAACATCTTCTCGACCCAGGACCACGCCGCGGCCGCGATCGCGAAGGCCGGGATTCCCGTGTACGCGAAGAAGGGCGAGACCGAGGAGGAGTACGAGTGGTGCATCGAGCAGACGCTCGTGTTCCCCGACGGTCAGCCGCTCAACATGATCCTCGACGACGGCGGCGACCTGACCGCGATCGTCCACGATCGCTACCCGCAGTATCTCGATGGGATCGCCGGGCTGTCCGAAGAGACGACGACCGGTGTCCACCGCCTGTATCAGATGCACGAGAAGGGCGAGCTCAAGGTTCCGGCCTTCAACGTCAACGACTCGGTCACGAAGTCGAAGTTCGACAACCTCTACGGCTGCCGTGAGTCGCTGGCCGACGGCATCAAGCGTGCGACCGACATCATGGTCGCCGGCAAGGTGGTCTGCGTGGCCGGCTATGGTGACGTCGGGAAGGGCTGCGCGCAGTCGATGAAGGGCTTCGGCGCGCGCGTGCTGATCACCGAGATCGATCCGATCTGCGCGCTGCAGGCTGCGATGGAGGGCTACGAGGTCGTCACGATGGAGGAGGCCGCCGCCGTTTCCGACATCTTCGTCACGGCCACCGGCTGCCGCGACGTGATCCGTGGCGAACACCTCGACAAGATGAAAGACGAAGCGATCGTCTGCAATATCGGCCACTTCGACCTCGAGATCGACGTCGCGTATCTCGAAGGCCGCAGCGACGTGACCAAGCAGGAGGTCAAGCCGCAGGTCGATCGCTACACGTTCCCCGGCGGCAAGAGCGTGATCGTGCTGGCCGAGGGCCGGCTCGTGAATCTCGGGTGCGCGACCGGGCATCCGTCGTTCGTCATGTCGGCGTCGTTCACGAACCAGGTGATCGCCCAGATCGAGCTGTGGACCAAGAAGGGCGACTATCCGCTCGCAGTCCACGTGCTGCCGAAGGTCCTCGACGAAGAGGTCGCGCGGCTGCACCTCGGCAAGCTCGGCGTCAAGGTCTCGAACTTGACGCAGGCCCAGGCCGACTACCTGGGGATCCCGGTCAACGGGCCGTTCAAGCCGGATTACTACCGGTACTAGTCGGCCCACGCGGAGGCGGTTTCGGACGCGCTCCCGTGCGGGCCGCGGGGCGCGCCCCTTCCCCTGGCCGATCTCCCGGTATAGGCTTGTTTCTCAGGCCTGATTCCCCGAATCCCGGTCGGTCACGCACCCTGACCGGCCCGAGTCCCTTCCCAGGACGAAGTATGCGCAACGCACTCGCACAAAAGGTCGTGAGCCGCGAGTCGGCCGCCGGCGCGGCCGGGTTCACGCTGATCGAGATTCTCGTCGTGATCGGCATCATCAGTCTGCTGATGGTCTGGTTGCTTCCGAACATCACGGCCGGCAAGCAGAGCGCCATGGAATTCGGGTGCCGGACGAATCTGACGCACATCTACCAGCACATCCAGATCTATGAGAATCGCCACCGCAAGATGCCCGGTGGCGGCGGCCCTCGGATGCTGTGGAACCTCTGGCACGACATCGAGCACACCGAGAAGAACCGAGATCTGTTCTTCTGCCCTGCCGTCGAGGACCCGTACGTCAACGACGAGATCCGTCGCATCCCGCTCGACGACCTCTGGCGCAACCCCGAGGACTTCACGTCGCGGGATACCCACTACGCCTGCCGCGCGAAGCGCTTCTACAAGGGAATGCACAGCGGGCGTGAGGCGTGGATCGCCGACGACAACGAGGGCGGCAACAACCACAGGTCGGGTGGGATCAGCATTCTGTTCGGCGATGGCACCGTCAAAGATCTGACGAAGCTCGAGCTCGAGGAGAAGGGCCTCTGGGGCGGCGACGACGATCCCGAGGTCGAGTACGTCTTCCCGGTGGGGCCGGACTCTCCCTACAAGCCACTCCAGAAGCTCGACGTCGGCGCCAGCCAGTAGCCCTGCCCGGACCCGGATCCGGCGCGGTTGCGATCCCAAGGGACGCGCGGAACACGTTTCCGTAACGCCGGAAACCGTGTAGACTTGGAAGCCGTCGTTGCCCCTCAAACGCACTCCCTCCCGACACCAACGATGAAGACGAAGCTGTTCGCCCTCGCTCTGACCGCCTCCGCGCTGGTCTCCTCTACCCTCCCGGCTCAGGAGGACGGAAGCCAGTGGCGCCTGACGATCGAAGCCACACCGTTGCGCCCGATCACGCTGCGCGATCCGGTCATCCTGACGAAACACCGGACGTACTGGTACACGATCCTCGAGGTGACCAACAAGACCGGGGAGGCTCACGATCTCTTCGTGAGTGCGCGCGCCGACATCGGCCTCAAGCGCAAGACGGTCGTGCGACCGGGTCTGCTGCCGAACGTGACCGCGGAGATCGCCAAGCGCGAGCGCCGTTCGCTCGAGAACGTGCTCGCCGTCAACGGCCCGATCGGCGATGGCCAGACCAAGAACATCGTCGTCGTGTTCGCGGACTTTCCGCGTACGGCCAACCACATCGACGTGCGGATCAGCGGGTTTGCCAACTCGCTGTTCAAGGCCGGCAAGTCGGCTTGGATCGAGAACACCGAGGCTTCGATCCGCTTCTACCGCGTCGGCGACGAGTTCGACGTCACGCGTGAACCGGTCCGCCTCGTGGGCATCTCGTACGTGACGGTCGACCGGAAGCTGATCCGGAAGTTCACGCCGAAGAAGAGCTGACGGTCGCTCAGAACCGGAACACGACGTAGAGCATCGTCACGTACGCGTCGTACTCGTCGCCCGCGACGTTTGGCTCGTTGTAGTCGAAGTACTGGAACTCCACCCCGACGTCGAACCGCTCCTGGACCTGGTAGCGGACGTCCTGCTCGGCCTGCACGAACTGCGCCGGGAGGCTTCCGGTCGTGTGCTGGATCGCGAACCGCGACACCGACCTGAGCCGGGGCCCGATCTTGGTCTCGAACTCGAAGTCGCCGAGCAACGTCTCGCCGCGGTAGCCGACCGTCGTCGGCACGGGCGTGACCGAAGGTGCATAGAAGAACGTGCTCAGGCTCGTCGCGACGATCTTCGACCACCGCACGGACGCGCGCAGCGAAGCGCTCTCGTACGGCGTCATGCCGAGCGTCCCGCCGTAGGTCTGGACCTCGCGGTCGGTCGAGCTGACGCTGTTCGACTGGTCGATGTAGCTCGTGAACAGCTCGGCGTAGCCGTCGTTCTCGAGCTTGCGGCGGACCTTGAGCTTCAGTGACTGGCCGAGATCGGGTTGGGTCCGTGTCGGTGTGATGCCCGAGCGGTCGGCATAGTCGTAGCGGAGCGAGATCCTGTAGTTCTCGTCGGGGCGCACGAGCACACCGGCGACCGGTCCGAAAGTCGCGAGGTCGCCGGACGAGAAGTTCGCGTCGCCGGGCTCGAGGTCGGGGACCTCGAGGTGCTCGAACAGGTAGCGGTAGCCGGCCTCGACGTCGACGTCGCCCTTGAACGTGTGTGTCGCCAGAAGCTCGGTGTCATAGGCCCGGCGGCGCACGAGGAAGTCGAGGCGCGTCGGCGTCAGCGTCACGAGCGCGCCGCGGACCGTGCGGTCGTCGAGGGCCATCAGCGTGTGTTCCTTGAGGTCCTGGGCCGCGGCCGAGAGGATCAGCCGGGTGCGATCGCCGTCGAGCGCGATGTCGAGCTCGGTGTCGAGCGCGAGGTGGCGGGCCGTGCCCGTGCCGTGTCCCGTCGTCTCGGTCGTGAACGCCGAGGTGTCGAAGGCGGTGAGCGTTCCCGCCTCGCCGTAGACGCTCTCGAGATACCGTCCCGTGCCGGCGATCAACAACCGGGTCGAGTCCGGCGCGTCGTCGCCGAACAGGATCGATGCCGAGAGCTCGGGCCCGCTCTGCGAGATCGTCGATTCGGAGAACTCGCTCTCGGTGAACCCCGGGTTCGCCGGGCTCGGGCGCGCGTAGGACAGCCCTTCCCGCTGCTTGTGGCGTGCCCAGCCGAGATCGACCGACCACGCGGATCCCAGACCCTTGGACTCCCACGCCAGCGACCACAGGTCGTCGTCGAAGCTCAGATCGGCCGGGACGTTCTGGACCGGATCGAGCGGAACCTGTCCCGGGTTGCCGATGCGTGACGTCAGCGTCGTGCCGTCGACGTTGCGGCGGGAATACGACAGCTCGAGACGGCCGTCGTCGTCCTTGTCCCAGAACGCCGAGACCGACGTGTCGAGGCTGTCGCGGCTCAGGCGGTGGAAGTCTCCGCCGGCGGCGAACAGCGTTCGGCGCTTGCTGAACCGCGCTTTGCCGCCGAAATCCTCACTGAGTCCGCGGCCGGTCTCGAGCTCGGTCTCGAACAGCTTGTCCTCGAGGCCATACGCTTCGCCGCGGACGATCGACTCTTCGCCCGGGCGCTTGACCGAGAACTGGAGGTCACTGAGCCGCGGGCCCTCGTCGAGCCCGACGTCCTGGTCGAACAGCGCTTCGTTGCCGTTCACCTGGACGAAACGCCAGCCGGCGCGCAGGAAGCCTTCCCAGACCAGGGACCGCGCCTCTTCCTCGGACTTCTCGGACGTTGCCTTCAGCAGCCGCTCGACCGCGAGCTCGTCGGCGAGCCGCTTGGCGCTCGCGCGGGTCGGGTGGCTCAGCATCCGGCCTTCGTCCTTGCGCACGGATCCGGGCGCGTGACAGTCGGTGCAGCTCGTGGTCCCCGCCTTCGGCCGCTGCTTGCCGGGCTCGGGCCGCTTGGCGTGGGCGAGCCCGCCCGTATGACAGTCGAGGCACGCGGCCTCGCGTTTTTCGGCGAACAGCTTGGCATGACGGCTGCGCTCGAGGCTCTTGAGCGCGCCCGGGTGGCAGATCGAGCACGAGACGGCCCTCGCCTGGGCCTTCCCCTGTGCCGGTGCCGGCTGTGCCGAGACCGCGATCATTACCAGGGCCGGCGCGAGCGCGCCGGCGAACGAGCGGGAGGTGGGCAGCATCAGCGGAAGAAGAACCGGTTTCGATTGCTGCCGTGGACCTTCGTGTGGCAACTCAGGCAGTTGCGGTAGACCGACCCCGCCGACTGATCGTGGAACGACGGCAGGTCGGCGTGGCACGCGAGGCAGACATCGCGCGAGCGGCGGGCCTTGAGCAGCTTTCTGTGCGAGCCGCCATGGGGCAGATGGCAGGCGAGGCAACCTTCGCCCTTGTCGGCGTGGTGGGCGTAGACGTAGGGACCGCGGTACTCGCGGTGGCACTTCAGGCACGTCTCCTGGCGAAGCGTGCGTTGCGTTCGGCCGCGGTGCGGGTCGTGGCAGCCCGCGCAGCCGATGCCGTCGATCGGATGGTGATTCGCGTGCCGGAACGCGAGCGCGACGCCCGCGTGGCACTTGAAGCAGTTGTCCTGCGTCGCGTCGGCGCGCGTGATGTCGTGCGCACCCGACGCCGGGCTGTGGCAGTCGAGGCACCCGATGTCGGCGCGCGCGTGGGCGCCGAGCGAGAAGCTGCAGTTGGTCTTCTGGCCGCCGTGGCACGCGTTGCAGGTCTGGATCTGGACGCGGGCCGTTGCGCCGCGCAGCCGTTCGACGAGCTCGGGTCGGCCGCCCGAAGCGGCGTGCTGCTCACCGCCGGCATGACACGAAATGCAACCGCTCGAGTCGACCGTCGCCAGCGACTGATGGACGGTGCCGTGGAGCTCGCGGAACGCCGGCGCGTGGCAGCGCGCGCAGTCGCCGCCGCGCAGCCCCGTCGCCGCGAGGTCGGTGCGCGGCCCCGACGTTTCGGACTCGTGATGCACTCCGTGGCAGGTCGTACAGCGCAGCTTGCCGTTGGCCGTCCCCAGCAGCGGTTTCTTGCGCCCCTTCCAGTGGAACTCGACCGGGTCGACCTCGCTGTGGCAGCTCCGGCACGTGGCCGTGCCGGAGACGACGCGGTCGGGACGCGTGATCAGGCGCGCGATGCCGTGCGAGGCGACGTGCTCGGAGCCGTTGCCGTGGCAGCGCTCGCACGTCGTGTCGGGATCCCAGCCGGGCTGCCATGGATGCTCGCGCGCGGCGAGCGCGCGATGTCGGCCAAGCTTGTTCGGCTTGTCGCGGTGACAGTCGACGCACTTCGGCATCCCGACGGCTGTCGCGGCCGCATCTTGTGCCGCGCGATCGCGGAACGACGCCGGGTGCTTGGCGGCCGGTGTGTTCGCATGGATCTCGTGCACCCTGTGGCAGTCGCTGCACCGCTTGCCGGCCGCGAGCAGCGTGTCGAGCGGGCCCCCGTGGTCGGCGAGCTCGTAGGCGTGGCAGCGCCCGCACAGCTTGCGCTGGCTCTTGGCCGAGAGCTTGGCCGGCTGCGTGATGTTGGTCGTCTCGTTGTCGTCGGCGTGCACGGCACCGGGGCCGTGACAGGTCTCGCAGGCATCGAGCTGGGGTGACTTCGGGATCCGGGCGTGCACTCCGCCGGCGATCGCATCGAGCTGCTCCTCGTGGCAATCTCCGCACTCTGCAGCGCTGCGCAGAAACTTGCCGGGCCGGTCGAATGGAGCGGTCGGGCCCTGCTTGCTGTTCTTGTCCTGGGTCTGGAACTCGGGTGGGGCGATCGCCCCGAACAGCATCGAGCAGAGTAGGAACAGCAATAGGGCGAGGCAGGTGCGTTGGCCGTTCATCTGGTGTCAAACTATGGCCGGCGGGTCGACTGGCGGCAATAGGTCTGGATGCGCCCGGGCATTCTGGGAGAATACGAAGCCTTTGTTTCGAGGTTACGCGGTGAAGTTCCACCTGGTCACGTACGGCTGTCAGATGAACAAGCTCGACTCCGAGCTCGTCAAGTCGCGTCTGTGCCGTGCGGGCCATGCGGAAACCGAGGACGAAGACGAAGCCTCGCTGGTGCTGCTCAACACGTGTTCGGTCCGCGAGCACGCCGAGGATCGGGTCTGGAGCCGTCTCGGTGCGCTGCGCGCCCGCAAGCGGAGGGAGCCCGGTCTCGTCATCGGCGTGCTCGGGTGCATGGCGCAGGAACATCAGGTGTTTCTCCGCACTCGCATGCCGCACGTCGACCTCGTGTGCGGGACGCGCGAGTTCGGCGCGATCGACGAGCTCGTCGAGCGCGCGCAGAGCGATGGCGGCGTCGTGGCGACCGGCGATGGGGTCGGCGGTGACGCCGTCGTTCGCGACGTCGAAGAGCGCAGCAGCCGCGCGCAGGCGTTCGTCAGCATCATCCGCGGCTGCAACATGCCGTGCACGTTCTGCGTCGTGCCACGCACACGCGGGGAAGAGGTCTGTCGTCCGGTCGCCGAGATCGTCGAGGAAGCCGGGCGGCTCGCGGCTGACGGAGTGACCGAGGTCACCCTGCTCGGCCAGACCGTCAACGCCTACGGTCACGGGCTCGGCCGCGGCGTCGATCTCGCGTTGCTGCTGCGCGAGCTGCACGCGATCCCGGCGCTGCGCCGGATCGCGTTCATCACCTCGCACCCGAACTACCTGACACCGCGGCTCATGGAGACGATGGCGGAGCTCCCGCGCGTGTCACGATACTTCCACCTGCCGGCCCAGTCGGGCAGCAACGCGACGCTCTCGCGGATGAAGCGCTGCTACACGGTCGAGAGGTACCTCGACCGGATCACGAGGCTGCGCGACATGATCCCCGACATCGAGTTCGCGAGCGACTTCATCGTCGGCTTCCCGGGCGAGACCGACGAGGACCATGCCGCGACAATCCGGCTCATGGAGGAGGCGAGGTTTGCGCAGTCGTTCGTGTTCAAGTACTCGCCGCGGCCCCTGACCGTCAGTGGCGACGTCTACGAAGACGACGTCCCCGAGCCGGTCAAGCAGCAGCGCAACCAGGATCTGCTCGAGATCCAGAAGCGCATCTCGCTCGCGAAGAACGAGGCGCTCGTCGGCGAGGTCGAGCTCGTGCTCGTCGAGGGGCCGAGCAAGACCAGGGGCGATCGCTACACCGGTCGCACGTCGCGTCACCGGCTCGTCCACTTCCCGTGCGACGATGCGGGGCTGGTCGGCAGCTACGTGCCGGTTCGCATCCTCGAAGCCGGACCGTACAGCGTTTCCGGCGAGGTCGAGCTCGAGGTCGCCGAGCCGCTGGCCTGAGACGTGGAGCGCGAGCGCTACATTCCGCTGCTCCTCCGCGCCCAAGAGCTCGCCGATCGCGGCCGCGGTTCGGTCGAGCCCAACCCGAGGGTGGGCGCGATCGCGTTGTCGAACGACGAACCCGTCGGCGAGGGCTGGCACCGGTTCTACGGGCGCAAGCACGCCGAGGAGCTCGCCATCGATGATGCCTACGCCAAGGGCCATGTGCCGGAAGAGCTCGTCGTCACCCTCGAACCGTGCTCGTCGCGTGGCCGGAGCAAGAAGCGTCCGCCGTGCACGCGACTGTTGATCGACTCCGGGATCTCGCGCGTGGTCGTCGGGCTGATCGATCCCGACCCGCGCCACCAGGGCCGCGGGCTCGACCAGCTTCGTCACGGCGGCATCGAGATCGTTGGCCCGTTCGACCTGCCCGAGCTCGAGTCGGGGCTCGCGCGGTTCCGGCACTGGCTCGGCATGAAGCGGCCGTGGGTGATCGCCAAGTGGGCGGCGACACTCGATGGCAAGACGGCGACGCGGACCGGGTCGGCGCGCTGGATCAGCGACGACCCGTCGCTCGTGTACGCCCACGAGCTACGCACGCGAGTCGACACGATCGTCGTCGGCATGGGGACGGTCCTGTCCGACGATCCCGAGCTGACCGCCCGGCTGGCCGACGGGGATTCGCCGCGCCGGGTCATCGTCGATCCGATGGCGGAGCTTCCTCTCGATTCGAAGCTGGTGGCGACGATCGACAAGGCGCCGCTCGCGATCATCGCGACCGATACGTCACCGGCCGAGCGCCGCCGCGCGCTCGAGCAGCGCGGCGTCGAGGTCATGATCGTCCCCGGTAGCACCGGAGACGGGCGCCCGGTGCCGAAGCTCGCCGAGGCGCTCGCGAACCTGTTCGCGGCCGGCAGTTGCAGGGTCCTCGTCGAGGGCGGTGGCCGGCTGCTCTGGCAGTTCCTGGCCGCAGACTGCCTCGATCAGGTCGAAGCCGTGATCGCGCCGAAGTTGTGTGGAGGGCAGGACGCGCCGACCGCTCTGTCGGGAGAGGGTGTCGCGATGATGCACGAGGCAATCCAACTCGACGACGTCTATCAACGGCAGCTCGGTTCGTGTGTACTGATTGGTGGCTTCGTGTCTCCGACCGAGGGCAGTTCGTGAACACCAGTACTCTGAGGCTCCTACCCGCGCTCGCGCTTTCGCTGGCAGCGTGTGGCTCGGCGTGGCATCGTGCGCCGAAGTTCGGCAGCAACGACGATGCGGTCCAGCGACGCTACCAGCGGACAGCCGCGGCCAATCGCCTCGCGTCGCAGCGCCGGGACCGCGAAGCCAGCGAGCTGGCCCGGAAGGTCCTGAGCGACGACCCCCTGTTCGTTCCGGCGTGGCGCGTGCGGCAGAACGTCCAACGCCGCCGTGGCCGCGTCGGCGTCGCCTGGCACGAGGTGCAGGAGCTGTGCGCGCGGTTTCCCGATCGCCCCGAGCCGATCTACCTGCGGTCGCGGCTCATCACGACGTTCACGGAAAAGCAGGCGATGGTCCTCGCGGCCCTGAAGCGGTACCCGAACTCGTACTGGCTGCGATACGCGCTCGCGTGGTGCGCGTTGCAGCGCGACGA
>Ga0055451_10000702_pt1 | contig 13512 bp, 12 predicted proteins | sample China_Galinas_PW_3_FD_57745 | JGI IMG/M metagenome (GOLD analysis project Ga0055451, IMG submission 57745) | Wetland microbial communities from San Francisco Bay, California, USA, that impact long-term carbon sequestration - China_Galinas_PWB_D2 | ecosystem: Environmental > Aquatic > Marine >... | reverse complement strand
ATATAATAATATTTCCAAACCATGGGAGCCAGGAGATTGGGAAGGGAATGCAAGATCGTATATTGAAAGAAGCCGGACTGAAATGAAGAAAACAAGTACAAGAATCAGGTTGAATGTAGAGAAAACCAACACGGGATTCTCAGCATATTGTGAAAAGTATCCAGTTTTCACAACTGGAAAATCATTTATGGAACTTCAATACCATTCGGTTGAAGCAATAAACCTGTTTCTCTCAGATCAGGATACATATATTACAAAAGAAAATGTTGAATTTGAAATAGATCTTAAACAGTTCTTTCAGTACTATCGGGTAATTAATGCAAAATTCCTTGCACAAAGGATTGGTATGAATGAAACGCTTCTTTCTCAATATGTACAGGGACGTAAGAAACCTTCAGCAGCGCAAACCAATAAGATTCTGTTAGGAGTACAGGAAATAGGCCGGGAGTTGTCAAAAATCAGCAGCTTTCTTTAATCAGAAATTAAAAAAGAGGTTGATCCCGTGGAACCAACCTCTTGAAATATATGGATGTAAGTAAAATTCTACATCATGCCCATTCCACCACCTGGTCCACCAGCCGGCATCGGGGGTTCCTTCTCGGGAATCTCCACGATTGCACTCTCCGTGGTCAGGAACATACCTGCGATTGAGGCTGCATTCTCAAGTGCAATACGGGCAACTTTCGTTGGATCGATTACACCTGCTTCAAACAGGTTCTCATACTTTTCGGTATGCGCATTGTATCCATAATCACCTTTACCGTCCTTGATCTTATTCACAACTACCGAACCTTCCAGTCCTGCATTCTCAACGATCTGGCGAAGTGGCTCTTCCAGTGCTCTTCTCACAATGGCAATCCCCGTGTTCTCGTCTTCGTTTGCACCCTTGAATTTCTCAAGTTTATCAAGTGAACGAAGGTAGGCAACACCACCGCCCGGGATGATTCCCTCTTCCACGGCAGCGCGGGTAGCACTGAGTGCGTCGTCAAACAGGTCCTTCTTAGTCTTCATCTCCACTTCAGAAGCAGCTCCCACATAGATTACAGCAACTCCTCCTGCCAGCTTGGCAAGACGTTCCTGCAACTTCTCCCTGTCGTAATCTGAAGTGGTATTTTCGATCTGTTTTTTGATCTGTCCCACCCGGGCATCAATCATTTTTTTATCACCGGCTCCATTTACAATGGTGGTATTCTCTTTGTCGATAGAGATCTTATCAGCCTGACCCAGCATTTCCAGATCAGTGTTTTCAAGTTTCAATCCTTTTTCTTCAGAAATAACCGTTCCACCTGTAAGGATGGCTATATCTTCCAGCATTTCCTTCCTCCTGTCACCAAATCCCGGAGCTTTAACCGCTGCAATCTTGAGTGATCCGCGCAACTTATTCACAATCAGTGTAGCGATGGCTTCACCGTCCACATCTTCGGATATAATCAAGAGGGGGCGTCCGCTCTGAGCGGTAGCTTCCAGGACCGGAAGTATATCTTTCATGGTGGAGATCTTCTTGTCGTGAATCAATACAAATGGATTCTCAAGAACAACTTCCATTTTTTCTGTATCTGTCACGAAATAGGGAGAGATATAACCACGGTCGAATTGCATACCTTCCACCACATCCACGTAAGTATCGGAAGTCTTTGATTCCTCAATGGTGATGACACCTTCTTTCTTCACCCTGGACATAGCTTCTGCAATCATTGCTCCAATGGATTCTTCATTGTTAGCCGAGATGGATGCGACCTGCTGTATTTTCTGGTTGTCATCGCCTACTCCCTGTGACTGGCTTTGAAGGCTCTTTACCACCTCTCTTACCGCCTTGTCGATTCCCCTTTTCAGATCCATCGGATTGGCTCCTGCGGTTACGTTTTTCAGACCAACTGTAACAATGGACTGGGCCAGAACAGTGGCAGTAGTAGTTCCATCGCCAGCATCATCATTGGTCTTGGAGGCAACCTCTTTAACCATCTGTGCACCTACATTCTCAAAGGGATCCTCAAGATCCACCTCCTTTGCCACAGTTACACCATCCTTGGTGACCTGAGGCGCACCAAATTTCTTCTCAATAATTACATTACGGCCCTTGGGCCCAAGTGTTACTTTGACAGCATTAGCCAGCTGATCAATACCACTTTTCAACCGATCGCGGGCATCAACGTCAAATTTAATCTCTTTTGCCATTTTTATTCTTTTTTTTGGTTACTTACTTGGTGATGAATAAAACATCATTTTGTGAAATGAGCAGATATTCTTGCTCATTAATGGTTAATTCCTGACCGGCAAATTTGCCATAAAGAACATGATCTCCCACTTTTATCTCCATGGGTTCATCTTTTTTATCGGCTCCTACCATTACCACCTTACCATGTTGTGGTTTCTCCTTAGCTGTCTCTGGTATAATGATACCACTGGCGGTTTTCTCCTCGGCCTCTGATGGACTCACAAGGACTTTACCTGCAAGGACTTTACCTTTAAGTTCTGCCATTTCTTTTTTGCATTTATAAGTTCGACATTATCAAAATCGCTATCTCTTTATCATATTCTGTGCCAAAGGGAATAAACAAAAAAAAAGTGTCAGTAATATGACATACTGACACTCTCAATACTGCAAACAGACTCCTGTCTGTTATTGTGTGTCACTTTCGGCAGGTTCACTTCCAAAAGATTCAGGAAGATTAATGGTCTGTGAAGGCTGGTCCATGATGGACTGGTCAAACTGGCCCTCAAGTCTTGAATTGTCAGACGCTCCCACTTTGGGAACAGTTATTCCGGCCAGAAGACTTAACAGGATCAGTGCAGATCCCAAAATCCAGGTAGCTTTTTCAAGAAAATCGGCAGTTTTTCTAACGCCCATATACTGGTTGGATGATGAAAAATTAGAAGCCAGGCCGCCACCTTTTGAATTTTGTACAAGTACGATCAAAATGGTAAAGATGCAGGTAACAACAATCAGTACCGTAAATATAACAAACATATTAGTGCCTCTTTATGAATGGTTTATATTCTTAATTTTATCAATTTGAGCTGCAAAGTAAGCACTTTTTTCCGGATATTTCAAACTTAACCTCTCGTATGCGTATATGGCTTTGGCAAGGAGTCCCTGCTTCACATATATCCTGGCAAGTGTATCTGTAATAAAGCCATCGTGCTCTCTGATAGAGTCCAGGGAAACATCTCCCTTCAGGCTGGTTTCCCTGTCAGCCCGTATGGGTCCCGGGTCGTCCTTTATAAATCTGGTGATAAGATGATTGTTGTTGATTTCATCGCTATCTCTGTCCACCCGGTCAATACTCGGGACCTGATCATCTGATTGTCCGGGTTCTTCCATTTCTGTCTCATCCTTTTCCAGGTCTCTAAGAAGCAATTCGGCATCATTTTCCTCTTCGGCATCACGATCCTCTTCAGTGTCATCATCCTCTTCGGCATCAACATCCACTTCTGTATCAACAACCTCTTTTGAGTCATCAACCTGTTCTAAGTCATCCGTATCATCAGGTTCGAAAGGTGCTTCATCTATATCCTCCGGGGCCGCTTCATCAGCAGGAACTTCAATATTATCATCAATGATTTCCAGGAGTTCTCCTGACGGCTCCTCTTCAAGTTCGAGCAGTTCTGCGTCAGGTGACTGGCTCGCATACGGCGCGTGTTGATCTATAATAATATCAGCGTTGAGATGTGGTTCATCTGAAAAATGAATAATTTCCGAGGTTGGATCACCAGAATCTGTTTCCAGTTCGGCTTCTTTTCCCGCAGGTTGTACCACACCTGTAACCAGCTGGAAGAGTTTTGTGCGATCCATGGAATATACTGCTGCGATTTTCAGCTGCTTCTGTTTATCATATCCCAGTGCCTCCATAATACGCACCTTTAAAAGGTGAGCAGCTGTAAACTCCGGATTATTCCTGCAAACCTTGTTCACCTCTTCCAGGTCCGCAGGTGAGTAATGGCTGGTCTGTAGCAGGCGTATGATATCTGAAGCGTCCATAAAAAACCGGTTACCAGGAAATAAATGCTTTATTGAAAATATCTTCCACTAGGTTCTCTACGATAAGACCGATAAGATTATTTTCCACGTCTGAGAGGTTCTGAGTCGCATCATAATCCTCGTAACGGGAGAAACTCTGGTCGTAATCAAGTTCAGGCTCTATTGTATTGGTATATTTTACTCGTACTGTTATGGTGAGCCTGTTACGGGCCGCCGTTTCATTACCTGTAATGGTAGTTGGCCTGGTCTCATACCCGGTTATTTCGCCAGAAAAACTTACATCCCCGCCATCACTGGCAAGATCAAGGCTTGTGTTATTCTGGATCTTGTCCATTAGTGTGTTGGTAAATTCCTGGCTCAACTGTGCCTGAACAATGGGGGCACGGTTGGGAAAATATTCAACGGAATAGGTCTGCACTTCCGGGGAGATATTCACTCCGCTGAATGAGTAGGATACTTTACAACCTGCCAGTGCTACCAGAATGATGACCAGCAATGCAGTTATCCGGATATATTGTGCGGTCTTTCTCATCTCCTATTCGATATCGTACTCTTTGATCTTCCTGTACAGGGTCCTTTCGGATATCCCCAGGTCCTGGGCCGCATACTTGCGTTTTCCATTGTGCTTTTCCAGCGCCTTGATTATCAGTTCAATTTCTTTATCCTCCAGAGAAAGAGATTCTTCGAGGATCTCCTCCGTATCCATAATATGCTCATCATCCCTCTCTTTTTTCGCCGATGCCTTACGTGTGATCAGACTTTCTGCTTCATCCTTCAGGTCGTCCCCGTTGGAATACAGCTTTTTAATGATCCCTTGATTATCCTGCTCAATCTCTGAACTGACACTTCCCTTCTCTATTATCTGAGCCACTAATTTTTTCAAGTCGTTCATATCACTCCTCATATCGAAGAGCACTTTATAGAGGATCTCCCTTTCTGAATTGAACGTATCCTCCCTCACATGCTCCCCTCTGTTTATCAACGCAGGCAAACGTGTTTTATGATAATCGGGCAGGTAGTGCATCAATACAGCCGCAGTAATTACCCTTTCCTGCTCAATAATGGACAGTTGCTCGGTTACATTCTTCAACTGCCTTACATTGCCCGGCCATTCATAGTTTAACAATACCTGTTGCGCATCCTCATTTAACCTGATGGATGGCATGCGGTACTTTTCCGAAAAATCTGCAGCAAACTTCCTGAACAATAAAAGGATATCATCACCGCGCTCTTTTAGAGAGGGTACCGGGATCGGCACTGTATTTAAACGATAATAAAGATCTTCCCTGAATTTACCATTTCGAATGGCCTGGGAGATATCCAGGTTCGTTGCAGCCACCAACCTTACATCTGTCTTTAACACCTTTGAGGAGCCAACCCTGATATACTCCCCAGTCTCCAGCACCCTTAAGAGGCGAACCTGTGTGGAGAGCGGCAATTCAGCTACCTCGTCCAGAAAGATAGTTCCCCCGTCTGAAACTTCAAAATACCCTTTCCTGGAATCGTGCGCCCCGGTAAATGAACCCTTTTCATGTCCAAACAATTCCGAATCGATGGTGCCATCCGGGATCGCTCCACAATTCACAGCAATGTAGGGACCATGTTTCCTTCCACCAAGAGCGTGAATAATTTGCGGGAACACCTCTTTTCCTGTACCACTCTCTCCGGTGATCAATACACTCAGGTCGGTTGGAGCCACCTGCCTCGCAATATCAATGGCTCTTTCTAGTCCAGGATAGGTACCAATAATTGAAAACCGTTGTTTTATCTGTTGAATCTCCATGTGCCTTCTGACAAAATAACCTGAAAGTATGACAAAATTACAATTTTAGTCGGATTCAAAAAGGTTTATTCCCATAGTTTCCTATTTTTGAAATAAAAAGGTGACAGAATTCCTGGGTATTATCCCTGCAAGATATGCTTCTACAAGGTTTCCTGGTAAACCCCTGGCATTGCTGGCGGGCAAACCGATGATCCAGAGGGTGTATGAACGCGCGTCCTCCCTGTTCGAACACCTTCTGGTGGCCACCGACGACCAGCGTATCCATGAAGCTGTAGAAGGGTTTGGTGGTAAGGTGCAAATGACATCTTCCTTACACAAAAGTGGGACCGATCGCTGTGCCGAGGCGGCCGGGTTATATGAAAACCAGACCGGACTAAACTTCAGTTACGTAGTCAATATCCAGGGTGATGAACCCCTGATCCGGCAGGAACAGTTGCAGACTCTTATGGATTGTATCCAGTCGCCCGGAACCACTATTGCCACCCTGATCAGTCAAGTGGATAAGAGCGATGATATTCACAATCCAAATGTAGTTAAAGTGGTTGTGGACCAATCATTCAGGGCACTTTACTTTTCCAGGGCCCCCATCCCATTTATAAGAAACAGTGAAACTGCCGGAGGGGTTGAAAATGTAATATACTATAAACATATCGGGCTCTATGCCTTCAGGCGTGAGGTGCTGGACCAGGTGGTCCAGCTCACTCCCTCAGACCTGGAGATGGCTGAATCGCTTGAACAGCTGCGATGGATGGATCACGGGTTCAGTATCTTGACGGCGGTCACCAGCTTTCCGTCACTGGGTGTGGATACTCCTGAAGACCTTGAAAAACTGGAGAAACAGGGTTATTCATAATGCAATATCCTTGCAGGATTACGTCTGGCTGACCGGTAGGCCAGCAGCGTTACCGATAAGAACGCAATAAACATTGCCGAAATTGCTGATACCAGGTAAATCCAGGGTTTGAATCCAATGTTAAAGGGAAATCCATGCAGCCAGTTCTGCATAAAGAAATAGGCCGCTATCCAGGCCAGCAGAACGGAAATACTCATTAGCAGTATAATTTCGCGGGAAACGACTCTGATCACATCTCCTATTGAGGCTCCCATAGCCTTTCTGATGCCAATCTCACGTGTCCTGCGATTGGTATGGTGAAGGGTCAGTCCAAAGAGACCCAAACAGGCAATAAAGGTGGAGAGAATAGCAAACAGCAGAGAAATCCGTCCGGTGCGGCGTTCCTCTTTGTAATAGTTATCAAGCTCATCTTTCAGGAAAAAGAACTGGAAAGGGGCATCCCCGGTCATCTCCATCCAGACGTTTTTAATTTTGGTGATCGTAATGGGGATCCCTTTCCCGGCTACCCCCAGCCGCACCGTAATATAGCCAGCCCAGTCCAGGTCAGCATCCTTATACCTGATCATATAAGGTCCGACAGGATCCTTCAAAGAACTGTGATGAAAATCCTCAACAATTCCAATAATCCTGAGATGATTCGTGTCCCCTTCAAGCGTAGGTTCCAGGATGATGGTATTAAAGGGATCGGTAATTCCATAATCGGTTGCTGCAGCTTCATTGATCAGGATAGCCGAACTTTCATTTGAATATGAGGGATCAAAGAACCTGCTCTCCTTACCAACCAGGTGAAAATTATAGGTATTCATGAAATTTTCATCTACATAGTTGGTTTCAAACAGGTAATTACTGGCAGCATCCCTTCCCTTGATCTGGTAGGTTTCTGTACTGTTATTGTATCCCAGGAAAGTAGTAGAGTTGCTCGCTGAAATTACCCCGGGTATTTTCTCAATTTCACGGCAGAAGGTCTGGATACTGTTGTTCAATGGATGTGTCCTTTTAAGAACCACCAGATTTTTGGCATCAAATCCCAGGTCTTTGTTTAGTAAGAAGTGTAACTGGCTGGAAACAATAACTGTTCCTACAATGATAGCTACAGATATTGTAAACTGGACAATCACCATCGCATTCCCGAAGAATCCGGCTTGCTTTTTACCTTTAAAACCACCCCTGATCCCGTCGACCGGACTGAAACTCGAAAGAAAAAAAGCCGGATAGATGCCGCTCAGAAATCCAACGATCAATGCCAGCATCAATACCGCCGGCATCAGGTAACTGTATTGTACAGGCTCCATACGCAGGTTGAGATCCATTGCATGATTGAACCATGGAAGTGAAAGTTCTACAAGGATCAGAGCAAAACACAGTGCTATAATACTCTGAATGACCGATTCAGTAAGAAACTGTCGGACCAGCAACGACCTGTTGGAGCCGGCTGCCTTTCTGATCCCTATCTCCCTGGCTCTTGTGGCGGCACGGGCTGTGGATAAATTCATAAAATTAATGGAGGCTATGATCAGAATAAAAATCGCCACCATTCCAAATATGTATAGATATATTTTGTTATGAACCGGACGAAAACAACTATCCATACCGGTTTCAATATCAGACTGAAGATGAATATCCAGCAAGGGTTGCAGGTAGATACCATAACGGTTCCCTCCACTGGCCCACTCTTCAGGACTTACACCCAGAATGGATTCCAGTTCGCCGGTGATATGAACTGCCAGCACATCAGCCATTTTCTTCTCGACCGCTTCAGGATCGGCTCCTGGTTTTAACAATACATAACTGAATACAGAGTTTTGAAACCAGGTTACATTGTTCTCCCAGTCAAGGGTCCCCATTGATGCTATAAAATCAGCAAAAAAATGTGAATTCTCCGGAAGGGCTTCAATAACGCCTGTCACGTAATAGTAATTACTGTCGCGATTCACATGAAGCGGAAGTCCCAATGGGTCCTGGTCACCGAAATAGAGTCTGGCCTTCTCTTCAGTAATCAGAATGGAATTGGGTTTCGACAGTGCTGTGCGTGGATCACCTTCAACCAGGTTGATGCTGAAAATATCAAAAATGGTAGAATCGGAAAAGAAAAAATGATCCTCTACATGACGCTCATCCTGGTACCAGATCAGGTTCTGTATATACACATCGAACCTGACATAATTTTCGATTTCGGGGATCTCCTCGGCAAAGGTGGGGGCCATTATCATGGAGGTCCATGGACCGCGGAACGATTGTTCGCCCATCACTCCATCAATATAAAGCCTGTATATCCTATGTTTGTTTACATTGAAGCGGTCATAACTCAACTCCTTGAAAATAAATAACATGATCAGTATCGAACTGGCCAGTCCAATGGCCAGTCCCGATACATTTATCAATGTAAAGACCTTGTTTTTGCTGATATTTCTAAAGGCAACTGAAAAGAAATTCCTCCACATAACACTCAGTTGTTGAGAGTAATAACAGTTTTCATGCCACAATGTTTAAGGTGTTTATGATAAAATAGTTATGAGATCTGAACAAAAGAATGGCCGATAAAAAGTGTTCGGAAATGAAGCCTGACTGTACGAAATAGGACAGCAATCCTATATGTTCATTGAGACCCTGAAGGTGTATATTGAATACTCTTTTGACAGGTTTTTAAAATTATACTCCAGTTTGCTGCCCGTGGTTTTAGCTATCTCAATAAAACCGAGACCAGCCCCACCGCTGGAAGAAAATAATCCATCAGTCATCGTGGTTTTATAGAGCACTTTTAACTCCTCACTATCCTGTTGATTAATTTTGTCGATCCTGCTTCGGATATTTTGCTCATCTCCCTTTTTTACAGGATTCCTTGTCTCCATCTCTATTTCTGATTCACTGCGGCTTATTCTCAGGGAAGGACAGAATCCTGTCGAAGGTTCACCGTTACAATGAACATGGACGCTATATTTGGAAATGTTTTCCAGCGTTTCAATCAATACAGAGATCATCTTTTTATAAGTCTTGAAGGATATATCATGATCGTGCGCTACCATCTTAAATTCAGACAACAGCCAATCAATAGTGCTGAATGTGAGGGGCCCCTGGTATGACAGGATAGACTTACTTAACATGTTGAATCCCGTTTGATAGTGATATGTAAGAAAAACTATATTAGAGTTTCATCTTGGTTTTCCACATACCCTGTATCTTCCCGGAGTGAAGTTCCGCAACTGGCCTCCACTGCCAGTTGATCGCATCTTTCATTTTCAGGTATACTGGCATGTCCTTTTACCCATATAAACTGCACCCTGTACTTCCGGTACAATTTCAGGAAAAGCTGCCAGAGATCCACATTCTTCTTGTTCTTAAAACGTTTTGTCTCCCAGTTGAAAACCCATCCTTTGTTTATTGCATCAGACACATAACGTGAGTCTGTATAGATCTTCACTGTTAAATCATCACGCTTCAGGGCTTCCAGTCCCCTTATAACAGCAAGAAGCTCCATCCGGTTATTGGTAGTTAACCTGTAACCTTCAGAGAGCTCCCTGCGGTGTTTCCCAAATTTCATCACTACTCCCAACCCGCCTGGACCAGGATTCCCCCGGGCAGCTCCATCCGTATATATGACTATCTGTCCCGGGGTCATGGTTGCATTATTGTACCAGCGTCATCTCTTTCACAAGTTGTCCTGCTCCTGCATATTTATCTATAACAAACAGAACATACCTGATATCCACGACAATACACTTTTGCAGGTCGGGCACAAAGGCCACATCTCCACTCATGGCTTCCCAGTTACCATCGAAAGCGAGGCCGAGCAATTCGCCATTGGCATTCATGACCGGGCTTCCGGAGTTACCCCCGGTGATATCGTTGTTGGAGGTAAAACAGACATGCATGATTCCATCCTCCCCGTACTGCCCGTAATCTTTAGCTTTATAGAGCTTTTTGAGCCTATCCGGCACAATAAACTCGAAATTGTTCGGATCCTCCTTCTCCATTACCCCCTTAAGGGTGGTAAAATCTTCATAAAGAACAGCATCCCGTGGATGATAGTCCCCCACAACACCGTAATTCATCCGCATGGTAGAGTTGGCATCGGAATAGAAATCCTTGTCCGGATACATTTCGATCAGTCCCTTCAGGTAAAGCCTGGTCCCTCTGCTGTAGCTCTCTTCATACTGGGCCATCATTCCTCCAATTTCATAGAGTTTCTGTGTTCCCAGGACTGCCTGGTAACCGGGATCTTTCCTCAATACTTTTAGGGAGGGATTGTCCATAAATGCGTTGTACCTGGCCTGGTCGGTAAGTATTGATTTTTTAAAGTAATGCTCCACATATTTGGCGGCATCACCTTTATACTTTGTTTTGACTTCCAGCATGGAAGAAGGCAGGTACTGATCGTCTACTTTATCAATCAACACATTGGCCATGGCAGTCATGACCTTTTTATCGGTTGGTGGGTTGTAATTCTTGAAGAATCCTTCAGCATTCTCCTTTAAGGCAGCAGTGATCATATCTATCTGTTCCTGATCCGGCTCCGGATCGGCCAGTACCGCCTCCAGTTCCCGCAGGTTGCGGCCAAACATCACAGTCTCCATTCCCAGGAAGTAGGCCTCAATTAGATAGTTTGAAGCAGTTTCCAGATCTTTCCGGCCTTCAATTGCTGATCTTATATCGTTCAGTGCATCCCCATACATCGCTTTACGTTGCGCATCATGGTTCACCCATGCTTCGAAATCCGCTTCCTGCTTCTGCTTTGTCTCGGTAACCTTCAGTTTTTTCAGTGCCTCCACCATGCCAATGGAGTTTTTCCAGTAGTTGGATGAACGTGAATACTTGGATGAATACTGAATCCTCACCTTTTCATCATTTTGCATGTCCTGCATCATCAGTCCCTGTTTGATTCCCCTGACCTCTATGCGAATGGGGTGTTCGATCTCCAGTGATTCCTGGATCTCCCAGGAGGTCATATACCGGGAGGTACTCCCGGGGAAACCCATTACCATGGTGAAATCTCCCTTTTGATATCCTTTCATGGAGATTGGAAGGTAATATTTGGGCTTCAGGGGAATATTATCGGGACTGTAGTCGGCCGGTTCGCCATCGGGGCCAGTATAAACCCTGAATATGGAGAAATCACCGGTATGGCGGGGCCACATCCAGTTATCGGTATCGTAACCAAATTTCCCGATAGATTCGGGTGGTGCACCTACCAGGCGAACATCCCGGTATGTCTCCGTGACAAAGAGGAAATACCTGTTTCCATTGAACATACTCCTGACAGATGCTTCATAAAGGGTGCCCTCTGTTGCTTCAGCGGTGATATCCCTGGAAATGCTGCGCACCTTGGAAGCGCGTTCCTGCATCCCCATCTCCTCATTCAGTTCCGGAACGATCTTGTCGGTCACCTCTTCCATCCACACCAGGAAGGTGATGGTTTTGCCTTCGTTTGGAAGTTCTTCATCCCTGGACATCGCCCAGAAACCATCTTTCAGATAATCATGTTCCAGTGAACTGTGATTCTGGATCTCGCCATATCCGCAATGGTGATTTGTGAGTAACAGACCATCGGGTGAAACAAGCTCAGCTGTACAGGATCCATGGTCCAGTGCACCAACCGCATCTTTCAGGCTGGCGTGGTTCACACTGTAGATCTGGTCCGCTGTCAGCTGAAGACCCATCTCGGTCATCTCTTCCATATTTACCTGGCCAATAAGACTTAGGAGCCACATACCCTCATCAGCCTGCAGCCTTGCCTGGAACATCATTACCAGGGCGGTCATCAAAAGAAAAAACTTTCTCATAATCAGTTTCATTTATGTAATTTGATTTAACAATTCGGAGGAATGATATGCAAATATTGTAAAATTCTTCCTGAATTCACCACGCAATCCTGTGTTTTGTAACCGGTCCAAAATATTTAAGAGAAATCGAAACGCAACTGGTCATCCAGTAGTCTGAAAGATCTGCGGTGATATGGCGTAATGCCATGCTCAAGCAGGGCTTTTCGGTGTTCCCTGGTGGGATATCCCCTATTTCTGTTCCATCCATAGAGGGGATATTCCATGCAAACGGAATCCATATATTCATCACGATGTGTTTTTGCCAGAATGGATGCAGCAGCAATGGAAGCATAGATCCCATCCCCTTTTACTATGCAGTTATGGGGAATTTTCCGGTAGGGTTTAAAACGATTCCCGTCGATCAGCAGATTCGTTGGAATAACCTCCATGTTATCCAGAGCCCTGTGCATGGCCAGGAAGGAGGCATTGAGGATATTGATCTGGTCGATCTCCTTTTCATTTACCACACCAACACCCCAGGCAATCGCCTCTTTCTCAATCACAGTTCTCAGCTGCTGTCTCTTTACTGGTGAGAGCTTTTTGCTATCATTCAGTACTGGATTACGAAAGCGTGGAGAAAGAACCACTGCAGCGGCAAAAAGCGGTCCGGCGATACATCCCCTGCCCGCTTCATCACAACCGGCTTCTACCTCTCCATCCAGGTAAAACGGTTTAAGCATGACCCTCCAAAACTTTTTGCATAGAATTCCAAAGATTTTCAGAGGTCCGGTCCCAGTTGAAAAACCCGCGCCTTTCCCTTCCCCGCCTGATCAACTCATTGCGCAGCTCTCCCTCACGTACGATCCTGATCATGCCGTCCCTTATACTGCCCGGACTGTCCGGTGAAACAAACAGAGCTGCATCGCCGGCTATTTCGGGCAGACTGGTTACATTGGTGGTGATGACCGGTATATCACATTTCATGGCCTCCAGGACAGGTATCCCAAATCCTTCAAAATAGGGTACAAAAGTCATGGCCCAGGCTGCTCCCACCACATTATTCAACTGAACGGGTGAAAGTCGTCCGGTGAAAATGACGTCATGTTTGTTGTTCATGGTCTCGAGCTGCTCCTCCATGGGT
>Ga0055451_10000700_pt1 | contig 13544 bp, 7 predicted proteins | sample China_Galinas_PW_3_FD_57745 | JGI IMG/M metagenome (GOLD analysis project Ga0055451, IMG submission 57745) | Wetland microbial communities from San Francisco Bay, California, USA, that impact long-term carbon sequestration - China_Galinas_PWB_D2 | ecosystem: Environmental > Aquatic > Marine >... | reverse complement strand
CCAGCCGGAAACAACGGCGTCCGGGTGAAACAGGCTCGACACCATGTCCAGCTTGTAGGCCACCGGACCGGGCTCCCGTGGAGCGAACGTCAGGTATCGGTTCTTCGGGGGATCCGGAGCGGCAATGGTAATGCACGCCGGCGTAAACTGGACGTTTTCGATCGGCGCTCCCGTCCATCGCACCATGGACGAGTAATTCGGATCCGTGTTGAAGTTGATCAGGTACGTTCCCTGCGCGTCATACGGAACTTCCAGAATCATTCCGCCCAGCGGCTTGATTTCGCCGTCGTCCACATTGCAATCAACCTGCTCCGCCGCTGCCCAGGCGTAGCCCGGGCCCCAGGGTGAAAAGGCTGAAAGGGCATCGGCACACGGCGGCATCACCCAATCAGGATTGGGGCCACAAGTGCCATTTGAATTGTCACAGGTGAAGTCGCCGAACGGAGGTACGCAGGGATCGCCGTTGCCACCCTCGATACACACACGGCTGCTCATGTAGATGCCGATCTCGGGGTTGTCCGGCCAGCCCTTGGGGACCACATCGGGGCCTACACCGCTGCTGAAAATGACGGGGGCAGAAGTGGCCTGGATCGCGCCCAGCGTCGGCGATCCTGGCGCACTGCCCCAGTTAGATGCCTGCACCTCGATATGTACCTCGAAGCCCGGAATCACCTCCAATTCCCAGCAACCCAAGGTAGAGTTGAATTCCGGCGTGACATCGTAGCCCACCGTGCCCGCCGGGCTGCCGAGCGGTGCCAATCCTGTGGGGTAGAACCTCATTTCCGGACAAATCAGCGTGTGGACGCACCCACCACACTCCTCACAGCTATCGATCGTGCAATCGTCACCATCGTCACAGTCGCCGTCGGTCAGGCAGGTCGGACAGGGACACGCTTCGCACGTTCCCCCGGGAACGAACGACCTCGGTTCCGGTCGCGTCGAGCAAACCGATGCCGTCGCCTCTTCGCAGACGACGTTCGGTCCGATGTTGGAGCAGCACCTTCCCGGCTCGCCGTTATCCATCACCGTGATGCACGCCGACGTAAAGGCTACGTTCGGGATCGGCGCACCGGTAATGGCCGACATGTACGAGGTGTTTGGGTCGGGATTCAACGCGATTACATATGTGCCCGCAGCATTGAGCGGCACTTCCAGAATCAAACCGCCAAAAGTCCTTGTCGTACCGTCATCGATTTCACCACAGGCTCCTTCCGCGGTGGCCCACGCATAATTCAGCGTAGGCGTGACGATCAGGTCGATACCAGGTGGATTGCATTGCCACATCCACCTCGGAGAGGGGGTGACACAAGTACCGCCACCTTGCTGCCCACATGTGGGATCAAACGGATGCGTACACGGGAGACCGGTACCTCCAACCCCCTCGCATGAGCGACTAGCCTGATACGCACCATCCAAGGGGCTCGCCGGCCAACCCTTGGGGTTAAGGACACCACCAACGCCGTTGTCGTAGCTGGCGGACACGACGTAGCCTCCAATAGCACCCACCGTCGGCGATCCCGGCGCGTCTCCCCAGCCGAATGCTTGCAGATCGAGGTCTACCTCGACACCCGGCGAGACCTCCACCTCCCAGCAACCCAAGCCGGCGTTGAATTGGGGCGTGACCGGGTCTCCGATCGTACCCGCCGGGCTGCCGAGCGGCGCCGATCGAACGGGATAGACTTGCATCGTCTGGCCGAACGCATGGGTTGCCAGGGTCACAACCACGAGCGCCGCGGCGACACAAAATGGACGCTGTCGGCATTGAATCGTGTCTTGCATCATTTTGCTACCTTCCAGGAATTGACACTGCGATACGAGAAAGCAACTTCATTGTACAGCGATGAAGCACGGCTATCAAGAAACGCCACTCCACCCCGGCGTTGATCGCAGTCATGCGATGCACGGCGAAACGATCGGCCATAGGCGTACGAGGGGTCCGCCCCTCCAAAAATTAGAGCGCAGTTGGCCTGCCAAAAGCATCATTTTTTCTTTAGACCTCGCCTCCAAAAGACCGCTGACTGGGTCAAAGACACGGTTCGAACATGTTGTCGTAACACGGATCGAAGGGGCAACCGAACGGATAGGTCTTCCCCTGGAATGCCAGGTTGATCATGTACGCGTCGTTGATATTAACGATGCGGTTCGGTTCCTGCGGCTCCACATAGGCACGGGGGATGCCCGGAGCGCCGTCTGCTTGCTGGAATGATTTGATTGCAGCAAAGACGTCGTCGATGTTGACGACCCCTTGTGGCGCCGTCCAAACGTGCCGTTGAAATCACCCACCACGTCGCCCCACCATTTGCCTTGGCCCGGTTATGGTGTGGTTTGTATGGCGATGGGCGGCAAGAACGTACCGTCGCCGCGCATGGGGTGCAGTTCGAACGTGGCGGCCGGTGTGATTTCACAACCGGTGATGTGTACGACGTCCTCGTCCCATGTCCGCATGACCGGTTCAGCTTCGAGCACGGCGATATCGTTGACATCCGGCACACCGACCCAGCCGGACGGTTGCAAGTCGAGGTACACCTCGACACCGGTGGGGACAACCACCTCCCAGCACTCCAATTCGGAATTGAATTCCGGCGTGATTGGATCGCCAATTGTTCCCGGCGGGCCATCCAGCGGTGCGAACCCTATGGCGAAAAAGCGGATTCCCGGTTGCCCGAGCGCAACGGCGGGCCATGCCGGGGTCGCGCGCATCAGCGCTCCCATTAGGGATAACCGACGCGGACCGATGCCCGCCAATCTGGGTTCCTGGTACGAGCTCATTTTGATCCTCCCGGCTCCATGACCTTCACGATTGCACCGCCAAGAGTTGATACACGATTGCCACAACGGTGGCATACTGTGCACGCCCCGCGCATACGGACACCCAACGCCGTCGCCAGCGCGAGCTGCGATGGCAACCATCGTATCGCGCGGAACTCGTCCGCACCTTTTCTGCAAAAGAGCGTGCTGCTCTACAAAGTACTGCGCATTTGACTTGCAAAAAGCATCAGATCTCGGTAAAAACGATGTTACAGCGTCCGAAAAGGCCTATCATGACAAAAACAGCGGAGGAGGCGCGAAGACCGCCGGAAGCCGAGAGTTCGTTCGCCCGCTCAACCGAATTGCTCTGGGCTCGCGGCTACGACCGGCTCCGCAGTTTGGCGCGCCATTATCTCAGCCACGAGTTGCCGGACCACACGCTCGTGCCCACGGCGCTCGTGCACGAGGCCTTTCTCAGGATCGCGAAGCAGGGCGTCTCGGATTTCAACGATCGGCGCCGTTTCTTCGCGTTTGCGGCCCGGGCGATGCGCAATACGCTGGTCGACCACGCCCGTCGCCGCCATGCGGTGAAACGGGGAGGCGACCGAAAGCGTTTGCCGTTCGATCATATCTCGGATGAACCTCTAGAATTCGACGGGCACCTGATCGCCCTGAACGATGCGCTGGCCGAATTGGAAACGCTCGATCCGCAACTCGCCCATATCGTGGACTTGCGGTTTTTCGGCGGTTTGACAATTGACGAAGTGGCCCAGGTGCTGGACGTGGCCCCCATCACGATCGATCGTGCATGGAAAACGGCCAAGAGCTGGTTGCACAAGGAACTCAAGGGAGACTCCTGAAATCATGTCCACGCGCTGGCAGCGAGTCCGCGAAACTTTCGAAATGATCTGCGATCTGGACGCCGGGGCGCGTACCACAAAACTCGCGGAGGTCAGTCGAGATGATCCCACGTTGTGCGCCGATGTGGAATCGCTGCTGGCCTCTTATGACGAAGGCGCCACAGCGCTCGACTTTCTTCCGACACCCGGCACAAGTGATGCATTGCGTCAAGGCGCGGCCACCGATCGAATCGGACAGGATGTCGGTTCGTACCGGCTGATCGCACGTCTCGCCATTGGGGGGATGAGCACGGTCTACCTCGGGGAACGGACCGACGCGCCCTCGGAGCAGCGCGTGGCGATCAAGATTATCACCACCATCGGCCCGCTACCACAGAGATTCCAAAAACGCTTCCTGCACGAACGCCGAATGCTGGCGAAGCTGGACCATCCGAACATCGCCAGGCTTTTGCACGGCGGTGTGACGGACGACGGTTGGCCTTATCTGGTGATGGAGTACATCGATGGCAAGCCGATCGATGAATATTGCGACGAACAAGGTCTTTCCATAGACGGGAGAATCGCGGTGTTTCGCGACGTCTGTGCGGCCGTCCAATACGCGCATCAGAATCTGGTGGTGCATCGCGATCTCAAGCCGAGCAATATTCTCGTGACACCCGACGGCGTTCCCAAGCTTCTCGATTTCGGTATCGCGAAGTTGCTACAGGATGACTACGATCTGCAGCGTGGCGCGGTACCGACCACCGAACAATTCATGACGCCCGAGTACGCAAGTCCGGAACAGATTCGCGGTGCGAGCATCACCACCGCCAGCGACGTCTACTCGCTGGGCGTCGTTCTGTATCAACTTCTCACGGGGCGGCAGCCACACAGCTTCAAAACCCGGTTGGTATACGAAATCGCGAGGATTGTCTGCGACGAAGATCCGCTGAAACCCAGCATCGCGGCATCACAGACTGACGACGCACCCCACCAAAGGGACTTGCACCGTAGGACAGCTCCCGTTCAGGATCGCGCCCTGACGACACGAAAGACGCGCAACAAGATAGGGCCCCGACTCGCCGGGGACATGGATGCCATCGTCATGAGGGCCATGCGGAAGGAACCCGGCTCACGCTACTCCTCAGCCGATCAGTTCGCGGATGATCTCGGGCGATACCTGCAGGGTCTGCCGGTGCGCGCACGCAAGGGCACGTGGCGATACAGGGCGTCGAAATTCGTTCGCCGAAACCGTACCGGTGTGGTGGGACTCGCTGCGGTGTTCGTAGCGCTTGTCGCCGGCGGTGCCACGAGTACGTGGTTCGCCATACAGGCCGGGCGCGAAGCGCGAGCGGCCACGGCGGCGCGCGACGAAGCCACGCGGCAGGCGGCTTTCGTGCTGGCGGTCAACGATTTTCTTAATACCGATCTTCTGGCGGCGGCGGCCCCCGAGGCACAGGGCAAGGACGTGAGCATGCGCAGCGTGCTCGATGCCGCGTCGAAAACGATCGCGACCAAGTTCAAGGGTGCACCGCTGATCGAAGCCTCGGTGCGTACGACCCTGGGAAACACCTACATGAGCCTCGGGGAGTACGACATCGCAGCATCGCATTACGAACGTGCGCTGTCACTGCGCCGTGCGGAGCTTGGCGAGAATCATCTTGATACGCTGGACGCCATGGCCAAACTCGCCGAGTTGTACATGCATCAGGGAAGGTACGAGAAATCGGAGCCGCTGCTCGTCCGTGGGCTCGAAGCGTCGCGGCGTCTGCTTGGCGAAGAGCATCCCACGACACTTGATTTCATGAGCATTCTGGCCTCCTTGTGGGTACAACTCGGTCGGTATGACGAGGCGGAACCGCTGCACGCCAAAGCGCTCGACGCGAACCGCCGGCTTCGAGGGGAAGATCATCCCGACACATTGGCGTGCATGAACAAACTGGCACAGCAATACGTGACACAGGGACGCTATGACGAGGCGGAACCCCTACTTGTCAAATCGCTTGAGGCAAATCGCCGCGTGCTTGGCGAAGACCATTCCGATTCGCTTGTTTCCATGACGAATCTCGCGGAGCTCTATACGCTCCAGGGTCGTTTTGACGAAGCGGAATCGCTACAAACCAAAGGGCTCGAATTGTCGCGTCGTGCGCTAGGAGAGGAGCATCCGACAACACTCAGTTACATGAACAATCTGGCTGAATTGTTCAATCAACTGGGCCGGTATGACGAGGCCGTGCCACTTCTTGAACAGGCACTAGAGGTGAGACTACGAGTACTCGGGAATAACCATCCGCATACTCTGACAACGATGATGAATTTGGCGCTTCTATACGACCGACTCGGACGGTATGGCGAGGCTGAGGATCTCTATACCAGTGCACTGGAGGGGTTCAACCGCGTCTTGGGAGAAGATCATCAAAGTACTCTAGCCACGATGGGCAACCTGTCTGAACTTTACAGGAAGCAGGGAAAGTACGATGAGGCGGAATCGCTTCGTGCCAAGGTGCTGAAAATCAGCCTCCGTGTGTTGGGCGAGGACCATCCGAATACGATCAGCGCCATGAACAACATGGCCTTGTTGTATTTCAGCCGAGGCAAGTATGACGAGGCGGAACCGCTGTACCTGAAGGCGCTGGAAACCAGCCGTCGCGTGCTCGGTGAAGATCATTTTAATACACTGATCGCCTTGCACAATCTCGCCTGCCTGTATCGAGACCAGGCACGGTACAGCGAAGCCGATCCGCTGTTTGTCGAGCTTCTCGAAGGATGCCGCCCGATTCTGGGCGATGAACATCCCCTCACGATGGTGGCGCAATGCAACCAGGCGCAGTCCTTCGCAGACCAAGGTCGGTACGAGGAAGCGGAACCGCTGTTTGTTTCTACGCTGGAAGCACAGCGCCGTGTCTTGGGGCAGGACCATCTTTATTCACTGACGTCCATGACCAAACTAGCTCGGCTGTACACGGACCAGGAGCGGTTCGACGATGCGGAACCACTATGCGCGGATGCATTCGAGCGGTGCCGCCGTGTGTTGGGAGAGGACCATCCAATCACCCTGGAAGCCACGGCCAATCTCGCAACGCTTCTCGGGCACGACCACGAATCGGAAAGAGCGGAGCAGTTATTCAGGCGTGTCCTCGAGCTGCAATCGGCCAAGCTCAGTCCCAACCACCCGAATGTGTGGACGACGATGACCGGTTTTGCCGACTTGCTCCTAAGCGAGCAGAGGTTGGATGAAGCAGAATCCCTCTACCAAGCCGTATTGGAGGCGCTTGTGCGCACGGGGAGAGGTGAATCGCATAGGGCACAGACTGTTCGCGAGAACCTTGCTGTCATTCGCCGGAGGCAGGACCATGATCCTGACGCGCATGAGAACCTCCCCGAACCGTGACCGCCTGCGGACCGCTCGAGCGTAAACGTTTGCGCAATCTTCTGGCGCGGCACGCGATAGGTACCGAAACATCGCCCTACCCTGACACGAACGCCGCCCCACATCGCCACCCATCCAAGCCCGCTACGACAATCGGTCGGCTTATAGTAGGATGTTTGGTCATGAACCGAGAAAATACACAGCCTGCGATCAAGATCGCCAACCTGACAAAATCGTTCGGTGACAAAACGGTACTGCGCGGGATCGACATCGAGGTGGCACCAGGCCAAATTCTGGGGTACATCGGGCCCAACGGCGCCGGCAAGACCACAACGGTCAAGATCCTAATCGGCATGTTGCACGATTTCGGCGGTCAGGCCTCAGTGTGCGGACACGACGTCGCGGTGGATCCGTTAGCTGTCAAAAGGCAAATCGGATATGTACCGGAGGCGGCCGCTCTGTACGATTCGCTGACGCCCATGGAGTATCTTCGATTTGTGGGACGGTTATACGGCCTGGAGGTCGAGGAAATTGATCAGCGCGCTCGTGAGATGTTTCAGCTCTTCGACCTGTCCTCCGAAATCGATAACCGCATATCCACTTTCTCCAAAGGCATGCGGCAGAAAGTCCTTATCGTGGCGGGCATGATCCACGACCCGGATGTACTGTTCTTGGATGAACCGCTATCCGGACTGGACGCGAACTCGGCCGTGACCGTAAAAGAGATCATTGCCCAACTCGCACGCAAGGGCAAGACGATCTTCTATTGTTCGCACATTATGGATGTCGTCGAGCGCATCTGCGATCGGATCATCATCCTTGCGGACGGGCGCATCGTGGCCGACGGGTCCTTTGAAGAGCTGCAAGGCAGGAGCCAGGAGGCGTCACTCGAGCGGATCTTCACGCAACTCACCAGCGAAGGCGGACACGCGGAGCTGGCCGACCGGTTTATTCAGGCGTTTGCGAGATCGGGGAACGGGCATGACTAGGCTCGTCCTGGCGTTCTTCCATCTCTTCGCCGCCCCCATCCGGTGGCTCGGCGCCGACTACGATCAATTCCGCGCCATCGTACACACCAAGCTGACGCTCGACAGTCGACGACCGATGAGCGGGATGCACCGGCGCGGCGGGAAAAAACCCACCAACGCTTTCGCCTGGACGCTGGTGATGTATGCGTTCATGGGAGGCATGCTGGCGACCATCGTCGGACAGACACCAACGCCCATGGTCGGCATGACGCTCATGCACTCGTTCGTGATGACCATGATCGCGCTTTCGTTGATCGCGGACTTCACCACCGTCCTTCTCGACACCACAGACAACGCGATCCTACAGCCGCGTCCGGTGTCGAGCCGGACGATTCTCGTCGCGCGCACCGCGCACATCATTACGTATCTGGCGTTACTTGCCCTGAGCCTGTCCGCCGTTACGTTTGTCGTGGGCGCGATCAAGTTTCATGTGCTGTTTCCTGTTGTGCTGTTTGGCACGCTGATCTGCGCCGTCGCAATGGTGGTGTTTGTCGTACAAGTGTTCTACCTCTTTGCCATGCGATTCACCAACGCCGAGAAGTTTCGCGACATCATTCTCTATTTCCAGATCGGCATGACCATCGTCGTGTTCTTCGGCTATCAGATCATTCCCAGGCTATTGGCCCGTGTCGAGATTAAATCGATTGTCCTGGAGGATAGATGGTGGATCTATCTGTATCCGCCCGCTTGGTTCGCCGCGCCGATGGATCTGCTGGTAGGCCGGACCGGGACGGTTCAAATCGTACTCACGGTGCTGGGCGTCGCGGTGCCGCTCATTTGCCTCATCCTGGTCATTCGTGTCCTGGCACCGGAGTTTGGTCGGGCGCTCGCGCGATTTGATTCCGTGCCGTCCGGGCAAATCGACACCCACCCAACCGGGATGCCACGGACCCCACTGGCCCGCCAATTGTCAAGGTGGGTTTGTCGGGAGCGTGCCGAGCGGGCGTCGTTCGAGTTTGTGTCGCAGCTGTGTGCGCGTGATCGTGAATTCAAACAGCGTACGTATCCCACATTCGCCTTCCTTGTACTCCTTCCCGTGATGTGGACGTTTATCGGCGACGGCGGATTCCACGCGGCATTGGAGCGATTACCGGACACGAAACAGTATCTTCTCCCACTCTATCTCGCATGCATGTTGACGCCCCTCACGTTCATGCAAACCGCGTTCAGCAGCCGGCACGAGGCCGCTTGGATCTACCACGCCGTCCCGTTACACAGACCGGGGGTGGTGCTTGTGGCCACGCTCAAGATGACGTTCGTACGGTTTGTGATACCCGCCTTCGTTGTTGTCTCCGTTCTGGTGCTCACAGTCTGGGGGTTCTCGATCACCGTGGATATCGTGGCGGCGTTCTCTGTGACCCTGTTCGTAAGCGTCTTGCAGGCCATTTTGTTTGGCCGCAACCTACCGTTTTCCAAGGAGTTCAACGTGGCGCAGCAGGCCGGACACGTTGGCAGGTCGTTCCTTCTCATGATCCTCCCTGCGACTTTCGGCGGCCTGCATTATCTGCTTCAGTGGATCAGCCCATGGACATTGCCGGCTTATGCGGCCGTCATGTTGTTGGCAGCCGTCTTATTGATGCAAGCCTATGCCAGGACCGACTGGGTATCACTAGGGCGCGGCAACCAGTGAGCCATTCTCTCGTACAAGACATAACGCCGGTTCGGGACAAGGTGCCGGATACGTGTTATCAAAGAATCCGGTGAGATTCCTCGCCACTATCGCGGTTGGCGCGGTCCGACCTCAGTCAATTCAAACCGGATCTCACCGTTCGCACCGAGCACGCGGCATACGAGTCTCCCGCCAATCACGTCTCCCGGGCGCCCGATGATCATCACCTTGTCGTGTGGACGTGATTTGAATTCCGCGTCGAGCCGGTCCGACCGGGTGGTAAAGACGAAAGGCCCCGCCGCGGTGACCACGTGAAAAGAGGCCTTGTCGTTCCGGTACCTGATTGGCTTGGACCAAGCCTGGAACTCCTCCGGCGGGACCGGAAGACCGAGCAGCAGATACACATAGAGCTGGTCTGCACGCCAGAGGTGCTCCGTTGAAGTACGATCTGAAATGAAAATGCGATCGTAGCGCCTCCATGAACTTCTCAGTTTCGTCACGGCTTCCACAAAGTCATGCTGGTATGTCGCCTGAACCTCCGGATCGCGAGATGTCCTGACGAGGCAATGCACGGTCCAGCCCGCGTTGGAGAGAATTGCCACCGACACGAGAATGGTCACGAGAGCCCTTGTGCGTATCTCCCTGACACCAAGCCACCGACGCAACTCACGAACACCGATCGCAGCCAACCAGGCGAACGCGCCAATACCCGTCGCGCTTCGCAACGCATGCGCACCTGATATGGCCAGGGATGCCGCAAGCGGATGAGCAAGACCCCACGCCAAGAGCAAACGACGGCCCGGATCGCGGCGCAGGGTCCGAAGGAGCCCGACACACCCTAGCAGTGCCAGAGGCATCGTCACGTACGCCATCTGCCCCAGACCCGGTATCGAATTGATGATGGATGGGTCCCCGGTGCTCACGAGCCAGCGCCATCCGAAATGACCAACATACTGCGTGATCCCGGTCATCACGGCTTCCCGCAATGGCCACCCCTGATGAAAGATCGACTGTTCAAACGAGCGGGCACTGAGATGATCCCAGGCAGTGACGGCCGTGTATCCCATCGGTGCCCAGAGCAGCGCCACAAGGGCGACCGCGATCACCATCTTGCGTCGCGATCCCGCCTCGCGCCAACGCGTGATGAGTTGAGATCGATAAATCCAGAATCCCACCAATAACATCGCCGGCACAAAGACGCGCATAGACGCATAGGCATGCGCAGTCAGTCCCAACACGACGGCGGCGCTCGAGAGTGACGTTGACCGTAGCGGTTTGATTGTCATGCGCGTCGGCCGACCGATCAGGTTGGACCTCACGAGGAAATACAGCCCGACGATCACAAGGGTCGGCGTCAGCGTGGCCTCATGCCCGATTCGACTCAAATGGATATGCCACGGTGACACCGCGAGCAGCAAAGCCGCCCAGAGACCTGTGTCGGGACGATCCAGTCGCCGCACGAGACCGTACAAGGCGAAAACAGAGATGGTGCCTAAGAGCGCCGCGGGGAAGCGTGTCGCCAGGATCAACCGATCGGGACCGAAGATCGCGGTGAAGGGTGCCACGACATAGGCGTACAACGCGGGGCGATAGTCGAATCGTCCGAATCCTTCCAGCAAGACCGGTAGCACGTGACCCCAGCGATCGCGGCCGGTTTCCCAAAGACAATGCCCGTCGTATCCGTTGCCGGCCTCGTCCTGCCCTATCGCCGGCGGAAGGTCTTCCAGGCTGGTCATCCGAACGGCGCCGGCGAGGAGCCCGATCATGAGTACTGCCCAACGGTGCCTGTTTCGTGACGGCATGACTGCAAACAAGTAAAGGACGGGGCGCTATTCCTGTACCCAACGGAATGCGCGAATGCCGATGGCAAGGCACAGGACACCCACGCCGACGAGTATGCCGCACGGCAACATCATTTCCTGGAGGGAGAATCCGCGGAAGATGGCACCCTCCATGGCGAGGATCGCCCATTTGACCGGGCTGATGTTGCTAATGGTTTGCAGCCAGCCCGGCATGAACATGAGCGGGATCATGCCGCCGCCGGTCATGGCCATCACCAGAAGCACGGCCCAACCGATTCCGCCGGCCGCCTGCTCGGTCTTCCCCAATACCGATAGCAGCATCATAATGCCCACAAATGCGAACGATGCACAGAACACCGCCAAAGCCAGGTGCACATAAGAGTCCGGCCGCACCCTGAACGCTAGAGTGCCGACTGTGAAGAGGACGACTTGCAGGACGATCGTGGTTGCAAAACAAGCCATCGCCTTGCCCGCGATGATCTGCCCGCGCGAAATCGGGGCCGAACGCAGCCGCACAAGCGTGCCGCGGGTCCGCTCAACGACAAAGGATATCCCGAAACCGGCCGCACAGCCCAACAGCCCCCAGATGACGCCCTGGGGAAATGAGACATCATAGGAACTTCGCGGCCGGCCGGCTCGCTCCGGGGCGCGCTGCGTGTCGATCTGCTTAATATCGATCTCACCGAATCCGCCGAATGCGCTTTGGTCTTCCGGCATCGCGGCGAGAAACATGTCGAGCGCCGGCAAGAACAGCTTGAGAGCGCCCGTGGTCACTGGATCGCCAGCGTCATCCTTTTGCAGTTCGCCGAGCGACTCGCGGATGAACTTCCGCATCTTCTCGCGATCGCTGAACATCGATTGGATGCTCTGATAGCTGTACTTCGCCAGGATGCCTTGCAGCATGCCGGCCTCGGCCTGGCGCGTGGGATCGATCCCCGTTTCCATCTGTGGCATGCCCCCTCGGAACGGATTGTCGAGCCTAGCGCCGAAACCATTGGGCAACACGATGTAGGCGACGCGCTCGCCGCGACGCACCTGGTTCGCGGCTTCTTCCCGTCCCATGACCTCGACGTCCAGTTCCGGAGCGTCGGACAGGTCCTTGGTGAACTGCTGCGACGACGCCGTGCCGTCTTCGTCGACGACCGCCACAGCGATGGCACCGCGTGTCGAATCGTCGTCACCGCCGCCGGCGAAGATCGCACCGAAGAACATGCAATAGATCAGCGGCAGGAAGAACGTGAAGAAAAACCCGGCCTTGTCACGGAACAAGAGCCGCAGGTCCTTCTTGGCCAGTGCGATCACGCGTCTCATCAGTCTCGCAGATGCCTCCCCGTCAGGTTCAGAAACACGCGTTCAAGATCGGGGCGGTCGACGCGGAATCGCTCCAGCTTGCCGACGTCCTGCAGGCGATTCAGTTCGGCCAGCGGGTCGTCCGTTTCCACCGTCTCTTCCTTGCCGGCCCGCTCGACGGTCAGCACGCTGTTTCCTCCGTATGCGGTGATCAAACCGTCCACCGTATCAAGTGCCAGCAGCCTGCCACGATCCATGATGCCCACTCGCGCACAAAGCCGCTCGGCCTCTTCCATGTAGTGCGTAGTGTAGATGATCGTCCGACCCGCGTCCTTGAGCGCGGTGATGTTGTCGAAGATGGCGTTGCGGGATTGCGGATCGACGCCGACGGTCGGCTCGTCCAGCAGGAGCATGGGCGGATCGTGTACCACGGCGATGGCCAGATTGAGGCGACGTTTCATACCGCCGGAGTAGGTTTTGGCCCGGTCACCGCGGCGGTCCCACAGACCGACGAAATCGAGCGACCAGCGGACGCGCTCGTGCAGTTTCTTGCGGGACAACCCCTGCAATTGGCCGAAGAAGCGAACATTCTCTTCGCCGCTGAGTTCGTCGTAGAGGGCGAGTGCCTGCGGCGCCATGCCGATCTTACCGCGAACGGCCGCGTCGGCCGGCGAGCCGCCGCCGTCGACCGATACCGACCCGGCATCGGGATTGAGCAGGCCGACAATCATGTTGACGGTGGTCGTCTTGCCGGCACCGTTGGGTCCGAGCAGACCGAACACCTCGCCCGCGTGGATCTCCAACGACAGATCGTCCACGGCCACCAGATCGCCGAAAGATTTTCGCAAATTCGTAAGA
>Ga0055451_10000699_pt1 | contig 13545 bp, 10 predicted proteins | sample China_Galinas_PW_3_FD_57745 | JGI IMG/M metagenome (GOLD analysis project Ga0055451, IMG submission 57745) | Wetland microbial communities from San Francisco Bay, California, USA, that impact long-term carbon sequestration - China_Galinas_PWB_D2 | ecosystem: Environmental > Aquatic > Marine >... | reverse complement strand
GGTCCGCACGCCGAATGGGCGAGGTTTGCGCACGATCGTGGAAGGTGGGGTCCCTCCCGAGTGCATTCGAACCGAGGTCGCGCGCGACCACGCGTTTCGGTTGATCACGACGAGAACCGGCCCTGCGCGCGTGCTGTTCTACGCGTACGGCGAGCCAGCGCCGGCCGAGCGCAACCTCTACCTCGAGCTCGGCCGGAGGATCCCTGTCGGATTCTGATCCGGCCGGGATGCCACTCGTGGTGTCCCGGATCGCCGCTCTGAACCTATGCCAACTCCCTCGACGACGTCGCCACAAAGCCTCGAGGGCCTTTGCTAGCGTCCGTGCTCGTGCCGGTGCGTGTCGGACCTCACTCGGGAGATTTGGGCCCCATGAGTAGACCTGCAGCATTCCGTCGGTATCTACTGATTGCTCTGCCCTCCGCCGCGCAACTCAGCTTCGAGGAGACTCCGGTGTTCGCTCGCTCCGCTCTGATCTTCACCATGGCGACGTCGCTGGCCACGGGCGCCACAGCACAGACCAAGCTCGTGGTGCCGCGGGTCGCTGCCGTGCTCGACGGCAACTCGCAAAGCAACTGGCCGTTCTTGTTCCGCACGGACGCGGCGCGCATGCAGCAAGTCATCGACGGCAACGAAATCGCGAAAACGAGCGCGCGGATCACCGAGCTGTCGTATCGCCGTGACGCGACGAACCGCCAGGGCTACAGCGCGGCGGCGGTCCGCTTGGTCGTGCAAATCGGTCATGCGGCGCGTGGCCCGGCCACGATGTCGACCACGTTCGCGACCAACCGCGCGGGGGCGATGACTACGGTGTTCAACGGCACCTACAACCTGCCGGCGCAGCCGCCGGTGAGCGGCGGAGTGGCGCCGTTCAATCTGACGTTCAAGCTCGGCACACCGTTCTTCTACCAACGCGCGAGCGGATCGCTGTTGATCGAGGTGTCGATGGTGAACGCGATCCTCGCGTATCAGGTGGACGCGCACCGCGGTGGCGCCGACGGGTTCTCTCACTCCTTCGGCCACAGCGGCTCGATGCGCGGAAACACCTCGCACTCGTTTTGGGCGGACCACCCCGAACAGATCAAGCCCGGCGGCACTCTGACGCTCGAGGTCGACAATCTGCTCCTCGCTGCGCCAGCGTTGCTACTGCTTGGCTCGAGCAATCAACGCCTCGGCCTTCTGCCGCTACCGCTCGATCTGACCGCGCTCGGGGCGCCGGGCAATTCTCTCTACGTGACCCCCGACAACAGCGTGCCATTCTCGATCAGCGCGAACCATGGTGTTTGGGGTGCGAAGCTGACCACGTCGGTGCCGAACATCGCCGCGTTGGCCGGCGTGACCCATTTCGCCCAACCGCTCTACCTCGACCCGCAGAGCAATGCTCTCGGCCTCGTGACGGGAAACGCGATCAGCTTTACCTTCGGCGGCAGGCCCGCGACCATGAACACGGTCGGAAGCCGCACCAACAACGCGGCCACCGGCGTGTTCGTCTTCGGGACGAATGGACAGGGCGGCCCGGTGATCCAACTAGGCGGGTCGTTCAACTGAAGCCGGCGCTCGCGCATCGGTCAGGGCCTGGACCGCTCCAATCCCTCAGCATCGCGCGCCTTCCGTTCACCATACTGCTGTCGCCGACGCGTGCTCGGTCCGCGACGGCCGTAAGACGACCGTGCGTCTGGCGTGGGATCGGTCCGTCGAGCGCGCGTGTTCAAGGTCGCTGCTACGCGTGGTGCGATCTCGAACCAACGCGTTGCGAACAGTACGAGGAACCAAGAGTCCGGTCACGAACGCGGCGCCACCTGCCCTGCTTCCTCAGAACCGCCGCCCGCCGATCCACACTTCTGCGCCTTCGCTGACCGGCGTGTTGCCCGACGGGTGAATCGCGATCGCCTGCAGGAACCAGCGCGTCCCGACGAGGAGGCGATCTCTTGGGATCGGGTCGTCCAGCGAGACGCGCGCGTAGGCGTCCGAACGGTGCAGCGTGTAGCTGTCGGCCTGCACGAGCAACTGACAATCGAAGTGGTCGGGCCCGGCGAGGGTGAACGGTCTGCCGACGTAGCGCGAGCGCCCGACGAGTAGCAAGCCCAGACCGTCACTTGGCACGCCGCGTAGCTCGATGTGCAGGGACTCGCCGATGCGTGGGGTTCCAGTCACGTCGATCGACACCGGCCAGCGGCCTCCCGAGCAGCGCTGTCCATACTTCCTGATGCGGCCGCTCGCGAAGCGACTCGAAGAAGCCGCGACCGCATGAAACGCGGTGCGCTCGGAGCCGAGCATTGCTGTGCCCGCGAGCACTCCGATCTCGAGCCGGTATCCGAGGAGCCGTGCGTTGCCACGTGCAGTCGCGAAATCCATCTGCATGTTGTGCGGCGCCGCGCGGCGCTGGATGAGAACGGACCTGCTGATGAACCGGTTCCGGTCGACGAAGTAGGCCCGATAGCCCATGTGCGTATCGCGCAGACCCGCGGGCAGCAGCGCGTCGTACCGGTACTGGACTTCGATTGTCCCCTCGATATCGCCGATGCGCACGTCCCAGGTTCCGAGCATCGTGTTGTAGACGTAGGGGCCCGGCGAGAGCCAGCCGTCGTCCCCGGTAACACTCGCCGGGACGCGGCCATAGGCCCCTCCGGTCGTACCCGCTTCGGTGTACGTTCCGGCAAGCGCGCCGTTGACGGGGTCGATCAGGCGCAAGTCGAATCGAACGGCGCGCCGGGTCACGGGGTATTCGTCCCAGCGAAGATGCGGTTTGCCCGGGTCGAACCAGCAGACCAGCCGATTCCCTGCGATCCTCCCGTTGACACGGTAGGCCCGGCCATCGGAGTCGAAGAACGTGCCGATCCGCCGATCGACGACGCCGGGGAACTTGGTGTTCAGGCGCCACTGCATGATTCCGGGCACGTGGTAGATGTCGAGCGTGCCCTTCTTGGTTCCGTAGCCGAGCCGATAGCGACCGATGAACCGGAACTCGGGCCAGGTCCTGGGCGGCAGCACGCTGTCGATGACCGACGCTCCAGTGCCGTATCGCTTCACGTACGAGTACGAGATGTAGGTGTACCCGTCGTCGCGCGTCGACCGGTCCTTGCCCCAGCTGTTCTTGACGATGAAGTAGTGCTGCTTGCGGTCGTAGCCGACGATCAGCATCACGTGAGTATCCTTGGGGGCGTCGTTCGCGAGCGGCTGCCAGGTCGGCGCCAACATGCTGCCACCGAATTTGAACGCCCAGACGACCTCCTTGCCGGCCTGAAGCTCGGCCTCGATTGCACTCGTGTCCGTCGCGGTGATCCTGTGCCACGATCCGATACCGAAGAAGTGCTCGCCCGGCTCGAAGCGACGCAGCTTCGTGGTGTCGAGGTTGAAGTCGTCCACCTTGCGCTGGGACAGCCACCACGGGTCCGTGTAGTCCGGGTGACTCACGGTGTAGCCGTTCTCCCGATAGGGCAACCTGCTCTCGATCGGCACGCGCAAACCACCCCCCAGCCCCGACAGGTCCTCGTTGCCACCTTCGGTCCATCCAACTTGATTCTCCGTCAGCGCGGCAGGCCAGTAGGGCGCGGGATCGTCACCGAGCCACAGCATCTTGGTCGCGAAGTTCAGGAACTCCTCGCTGAAGTCGGGCTCTCGTCCCGGCCAGTAGCGAGACCCGGTCGGGTACGCGCGGCGGTACGCCGCTTCCAGCGCGGCGATGACCCCGAACGTGCTGCAGGTGCGCCGACTGTCCCCCTGGTCCTTGAGACTGGTCTGCGCCGACGTGAGATCAACGCGATACTGAGCCGGGCTCGAGGAGCAGACCGCGAGGATCATGGCCACCGCGAGCGGGGCGAACGGATATGACGGAACGGATTTCATTCGAACCTCCTGGTTGGACTCCATCTCTGGAATGCCGTGACCCACCCGGGATCACGCTCCGTTTCGCCGGTTCTCCGCGCTGACTTCCCGGAAGCCGGAAGTCTCCGGTTGCACCTCCCGGAGCGGCGTCATCGGCCCGATTGCCCACCGTCGACGGCGAGCCCGTCCGGCTTCCCCGCTCGTGCCGGAGCCGAGTGGGCGCGGGCCAGCAACCAGAGAAACGCCGCGAGCGCAACGACGGCCCCGAGGAACGGAACGATCCAAACCACCGGATCGGCGTTGTAACTGGCCAGGTCGACCCAGCGCTCGCGACCAGAACCCACGACGAGTCGTACGAGGATCACCAGACTGCGCACCACCGAGTGGACGTAGTAGCTCCCCACGACCATGACCACCGCCATCGATCCGGCGGGGTCGCGGCGGAACCGCCGCAGCGCGAAGACCAGGAGAAGCAGCCCCAGGATTCCGAGGAGAACCCCCTGGCCGAGGTGGCGCAGAACCTCGCTCCCGACCCTTTGCGGAAGCCGGTCGACAAGAGCCGGCAACGGTGCGAGCACGGTTGCCAGCCGATCACCGAAGGCGAGCCCGAGGCCGTAGCCGAGCGCGGGGAGAGCGAGGACGAACAATCGGTTCAGGGACATGAGCGCACCTCCGCCCCTTGAATGCCGTGGACTCCCGAGAATCACGGAACATCCGCGTTCGGGCGCTCGAGAAGCAGGATCGGACGTGCAGCGAATCGCTGCGACCGGTCTCGTGCGAGGCCGAGCCGGTCAGTCCGGATCGCCTGCCCCGGACCGGAGCTCGTTGTTCAGCTTGATCAGCGCGCGGCCGAGCAGCTGCCGCATCGCTCCGACCGTTCGTTCCATGCGCTCCGCGATCTCGGCGTGTGGCAGACCGACGATGCGCGCCAGCGTGATGACCTGACGGTGGTCCTCGGGGAGCCGATCGAAGGCGGCCTCGATGCGGGCCACCTCCTCGCTTGCGGCGACGTTCTGGCTCGGGGTCGACATCGTCTGGTAGCCGGCCAGGAGATCCTCGCTCGGCTGAGGGACGGAGGCCCGTTGCTCGCGCCCGAGGTCGCGCTTGGCCCGGTGGTGGAACCGGTACTTCTCGCGGATCTTGTTGAGGGCCGCTGTGAACAACCACGCGCGAAAGCGCCCCTCCCCGCGGTAGTCGAAGCGACCGAGATCCTCGACGAGCTCCCGGCAAACCGACTGGACGACGTCACTGGAGGCCTCCCGCAGGCGCAGCTCCGGGCTCATGTGCAGCCGGACGAAGGCTCGGAGACGGGGTAGCTGACGAGCGATCAGCTCGTCGATGGCCGGGCCCTCCCCCCGGCTTACGGCCTCCATTAGGCGTCGGGTCTGGCTCTCGTCTCCACCCATGGTCGCTATCATATCCCGCGTCACTCGGCCTCGGAGCCATGGAGCACAACGGAGACAGTCGCATGGAACGCGAAACTCCGGCGGATCGCCTCCCGCCCGAGCTGGAGGAGCGGATCTTCAATGCCTACTTCGGGACCCCGCCCGATCGTCGTCGCGAGGTGCTGGAGGAGATTGTCGAACAGCACCCCGACCACGAGCCGAGGATCCGCGATCTGGTCGACGAGCTCACGAAGTCGGACCGCATGATCGCCGACTTCAGCAAAGTCGAAGTCGCCGCCGGAGCTTCCATCGGCCCCTACAGGATCGTCGAGAAGCTCGGAGAGGGCGGCTTCGGCGCGGTCTACCTCGCCGAGCAAACGGAGCCGATCCAACGGCAGGTCGCGCTGAAGGTCCTGCTACCCGGCATGGACAGCCGACAGATCCTCGCTCGCTTCGAAGCAGAGCGGCAGGCGCTGGCACTCATGAAACACCCCAGCATCGCCGCGGTCCTGGATGCGGGCACCACCGAGCAAGGACGCCCCTACGTGGTCATGGAGCACGTGCCCGGCGTGGCGATCACGGAATACTGCAGCACGCACCGCCTCACGACCCGCGAACGCCTCTCGCTCTTTCTCAAGGTCTGCGACGGTGTGCACCACTCCCACCAGAAAGGCGTCATCCATCGCGACCTGAAGCCGTCCAACATCCTGGTCATGGTCCAGGACGGAGAAGCGGTCCCCAAGATCATCGACTTCGGGGTGGCGAAGGCCTTGAGCCGGCCGCTCACGAGCATGACGCTGCACACGGAGCTCGGGCGGCTGGTCGGGACTCCCGCGTACATGAGCCCGGAGCAGGCCGAGATGAGCACTCTGGACATCGACACGCGGTCGGACGTCTACTCGCTCGGCGTGCTCCTCTACGAGCTGCTCACGGATGCCCTTCCGTTCGACGTGAAGGAGACACGCAGCGGTGGCTTGCCGGCGGTTCGCCGCGCCATTCGCGAGGCCGAGCCAAAAGTGCCGAGCTCCCGGGTCAGCACGCTGACGGCGCGCGACTCGCCGGTGGCCCGGAGACGACGCACGGATCTCCGTGAGCTCTCGAGCGAGCTGCGCGGCGATCTCGACTGGATCGTCATGAAGGCCATCGAAAAGGATCGAACGCGCCGGTACGAGACAGTGCGCGATCTGGCGAGCGACGTGCAGCGTCACCTGCGCCACGAACCGGTCCTCGCAGGTCCGCCGAGCTTCACCTATCGACTCGGGAAGTTCATTCGCCGCAACCGGACCGAAGTGATTGCAGCCACGGTCATGGTGCTGTCGCTCGTGGGCGGCCTCGCGACGAGCCTCGCGCTGTTCGTCGATGCCAAGGAACAAGGGACGCTCGCGCACAAGCTCGCGATCGAGGCCGCGAGTCGCGAGAGAGAGGCCAAAGCCAACCTCGCCAACTTCGACCGCCTGGTCGATCGCTTGCTCCTCGACCGGCTCTTGAAAGAGGCGGACGAAGACCTCTGGCCCGAGCGCCCGGAGACGGCTCCGGCCATGCACCGCTGGCTCGAGGAGGCGCGAGATCTGGCCTCGCGCACCGCCAGCCACCGGGACTTCGTGGCTTCGCTCGAAGACAACACGAACATCCCGGCCGGTCGGCGGCGGTTCCTGGCGAAGACGCTGGGCGAGTTGGTGCGTGACCTCGAGACGTTCGGAGACACGATCCGGAGCGTCGAGGCCAGAGTGGGCTGGGTGGAGAAGCTCGAACAGGTGCTGCGCGACAACCAGGCGGATTGGGAAGCCGTGCGCCGTGAGATCGCAGCCGATCCGAGGTACGCAGGACTGGACCTGACACCCCAGTGGGGGCTCGTGCCCATCGGACGCGATCCCGACTCGCGGCTGTTCGAGTTCGCGCATCCGCGCACGGGAACGATCCCGAAGCGGGGATCGGACCATCGGCTCCGCATCACGAGCGAGTCGAGTCTCGTGCTCGTCCTCCTCCCTCCCGGGCGGTTCCTGATGGGAGCACAAGCGGAGGACCCCGAAGGGCACAACTACGATCCCTACGCGGCTCCGTTCGAGGGTCCCGTTCACCGCGTGCGGATGTCGGCCTACTTCCTGTCGAAGTACGAGATGAACCAGGCCCAGTGGGAGCGCATCACGGGCACGAGGCCGAGTTACGGATGTGCCGGTCGCGAGATCAGGGGAGTCGCCCTGACGATCACGGACCTCCACCCCGTGGAGGAAGTCTCGTGGTCGGATTGCGATCTGTGGACCCGGCGCATGGGTCTGGAGCTGCCGTCCATGGCCGAGTGGGAGTACGCGTGTCGGGCGGGGTCGACCAAGATCTGGCCCACCGGCGACAAGCTGTCGACCCTCCTCGGCTTCGCCAACCTCGGCGACCTGTCCGCCCGGAAGATCCTCGCGCCGGGAGAGATGGTCATGGACGACTTCGACGACGGTTGTCCGCTCCATGCTCCCGTGACCGCCCTGAAGCCGAACGCGTTCGGTTTCCATCACATGATCGGCAACGTCGCCGAGTGGTGCTCGGACAGCCTGGGTGGTGGAGGCCTGACGCGGCCCATGCGAGGCGGGGGCTGGCGCGACACGGCGACACGCGCCAGATCGGCGTCCATCGCCGGTGCACCCCCGGGATTCTCCCAGCTCACGACCGGGCTGCGTCCCGGACGCGAAATCGAATGACGCACCACCTCAGAACACGACACCGACCGGGTTGGTGAGTTCCGCGAACGTGCCGACGCTGAGGGACTGGAAGACCAGGGCGCCGCTCAGTCCAGCCGGCGCCGGCAGCGACACGACACGCTTGCCTCGGGCATCGGTAGTGCCGGCGTCGACCAAGAGGAGCGACGCCGGATCGAGCCACAGCTGCCCCAGGGCCGTCGAGCTCGGACCGCTCGATCGGCTAACGAACAGGGCCGCCAGATTGCCGGAAGCCACGGCCTCGGTTTCGACTCGAAGCCCGCCTGGCGCACGGCGAACGGCCAGACGTGCCCGACGGCGGCTGTCGACGCGCACGAAGCCCTGAGCTCCGGCCGCCCGGCCCGAAGGAACCAACTGGATGCGCGTGTCGATGAGGAGGTTGCTGCCCGTGCCAAGCAGCGCCGGGGTCCCCGAGGGGTCCCTGCCGGGGCCCGACCCGGCGCGGAACATGGAGCTGGAATCACCGAGCAGCACGACCTGGCTGGACGTCGCTTGCACGGCCGGATACGCCAGCGCGGACGAGAGGATTCCTTGCAAGCCGCTTCCTCCGGTTGCCGTCGCGTCGGTCACGATCGCGGTCGCGTTCCCGAGTCGAAGCGCCGGCCCCGAGCCCGTCAACGAACTCGTGAACGGGATCTTGAAGCTGCTTGCGCCGCTGAGCGAACACTCGCTCAGCGTGACGGTGCTTCGCTCGACGCTGAGCTCGGGATGGCAGGCGACGCGCGTGAGGCTCACCGAAGCGCAGTCGCGGATCGTGAACGCTTGCAGGGTGAATCCCCCCGAATTGGGGGCGAACGTGGCAGTCAGGTCCGTGCCCTCGACGACGATCGAGCCCTTGCAGTCCTCGAAGCTGACAAAGGGGCCCTCGAGCGGGCCAACGCCCTTCGGCTCCAAGCTGAACCCGGACAGCTCGAAGCGCTTGCCGGCAGCCAACCCCCGAACGACGAGGGGCTGCACCGGTGGACCGAGCAACAGACGCCAGGCACGCAGCTGCGCACCCGCCTCGCCGATCAGGCGCAGCGCCTTGCTCGTGATCGCCCCATCGTAGACTCCGGCGCGCACGCGCACGGTGTCTCCGTCCTTGGCGGCCGCAAACGCCGGCGCCAGCTTCTGGAAGTCCGCTCCGGCTCCACCGACAGTCCAGGTTCGTTGTGCCGCCAGCGTCGCCGTGGAAACGAACATGGCGACGGCACCCAAAGTCATCGCGAATAGCTCACGTCGCATTTCTCTTCCTCCGTGTTTCGTCCTGACCCTTGAAATGCCATTGCTGGGCGAGAATCACGCTCGCTTCGGCCGGCTCCTTCGCGGGGAGGGCTGCATGCGCAGCCGCTCCGTTGCCCAGGCGAGAACCGCGCCACGCTCATGCTGGCGAGAGCGCGAGCCGAAACCGATACCGGGTGACCGTTCGCTCACCCTCTCGCCGCCGCATCACGAGGACAGCGCCTTGGGATTCTTGAAACGCATGCTCGGTATCGCCACGAGGACGTCGCAGGGACCGAGGGTCGTTCTGACCGCTCGACTCGAGACTCCCGAACAGGGCCCGCCCGAGATCGGTTGGCACCCGTCGATGGTCGAACCCGAGACCTTGGGCCTACTCTCGGTGTGCTACGGCGCTCACGTCGGCTGGTCGGTCGGCGAATACCACCAGCTACGTGCCTTGCTCTGGTCGATCGGTGGCCAGCTCGGATCGCTTCGCGCGAACAAGCTCGAAGACGACGACCTGCTCGGCCTCATCCCCGTTGCCAACAGCTGGCGCGCCGGCATTCTCGGACACCCGACCGCGGCACCCGGCGGGGAAGTGTTCGAGCTGCAGTTGATCCTCGGCCCGAGTCGGACGCCTGGCGTCGATCACGACGTCGCCGTCGTCGACCGCACGAGCACGCCGAACGGCGCCATCACCAACATCCCGTGGAGCGCCTTCCTGATCACCGCCGAGGTCTGGCGGCACCTCGACGTTCCGCGGCGCACCCGGCTCGTCGAAGGATGGCGGAACCTCAAGAAGCTCCTGACCAAGAAGGGTCGCATCCAGCCCGGCAACCCGGATCACCTGTACTCCCTCTACGAGGCGGTGACCCGCGAGTGGACCAGCTCCTGCCCCTAAAGAATGTCTCTGACACATTCGTTAGGGGCAGCTACTTCGCCGACAGGTCCTGCCAGCCGTTGAAGGCCACGTACTTCCCGCTGCTCGCGTTCGCCGAAGAGATCACGGTCGTGGAGAAACGAATGTCCGCGGTCCCTTTCAGCTGCAGCAGGTTCCCGCCGGCACCGATGATGAGGCCGCCCTGGATCAGGGCCGTGCCCGCGCTGTTGGTGACGTCGCCGAGCACGATGACGATCCCGTCGAAGCGGAAGTTGCCCTTCATTTCGAGACTCCCCTTGACCAGCATCACGCCTGCGCCGTGCGAGTTGCCCGCGAACTCGAGGTCGCCGTCGCGATAGATCACGTTGAACTTGCCGCCAGGGCCGTCGCCGAAGTCATAGTTCGCGTACTTGCTGCTCGTCAGCACGAGGTTGGCCGTGTTCTGCACCTGTGCGACCATTTCCCCCAGATCGATGTCGTCAGCCTTCGCGATGCTCGGCGGTCCGCCGAGACCCAAGACCTGCGACTGCTCGCTGGGAGTCAGCTCCGACATGAGGTAGGAGACAGCGTTGGGGTCAGTGATCGCGAGGCCCGGCACGTCGCCGCTTCCGATCGGCTTGCCGGTCATGTCGACGTTGATCCCGGACACGCGGGCTGTGCCGCGCAGGTCGATCGAGATCGTGGGGTTCGTCATCGTGACGGCGTTCGTGATGCTCGTCACCAGCGGCACGGGACCGAGATAGGCGGCGACACGCTTCGTCATATTGCGATAGCGTCCGGTGACGACGACCTGGAACACGTCCTCGTCCGGCTCGTCGACTTCGCTGTCGCCGTCGTTGTCGTTGAGGTCTTCCGTGAGGTGCGTCGGTTCCACCTTGAATGACACCCCGTTGCCCATGTCCCGCGTGTAGCTGACGCCATGGTGGAGCTGTCCGGTCTGGCCCTTGAAGATCGCGTCGTCGATGCCCGACTCGGCGGCGAGGAACGCAAGCTCATGATCGAGCTCGGAGCCCACCTCGTGGCCGTTGACGATCATTGTCTGCGTGTAGGTGGCCGCGACGAGGAGCAGTGGGATCAGTGTGACCATGAACACCAGGAGCACGAACCCGCCGTCCGCCCCGCGCGGCGATCCAGCCACAGGAGGTCCCCCAATGAGTGGCTTGCGCGGAGGAGGACAACCGTGCATCTGGCGACGAGAGGTCCGGCTCGCGGGATGATGATCAGGATCGCGCCCAGGATGATCGAACCGATGAGTGCGGCGATCATGATAGCGATGAGAACCGTCCCCGTGCTCCATCCTTGCATTGAAGTGTCTCGACATGCTCCACCCCTGTCTAAATCTGCAACACCTCTGGTTCGGGTGGGTCGGGATGGTTCTTGAGCCGTGTTTTCTTCTCACGCCGCTCGCGCATTCTCGCGACTCGGCACGGGCGATGGCGTCGCGGTGAGCTGCTCGCGCCGCGACAGCGACGGGTTCTTGCGCTGGCAACGCTGGTTCGTCACGGCACCGACTCGTATCCGCGTTGCCATCGGTTCGATCTCGGCGCCCGCTCAGCGCGAGCCGAACGTAGTCACGACCGTGTTCGTCACCATGGCCTTGGCCGCGTTCGTGTAACTCGAGTGGGGCACGAAGCCTTGCCAGTAGAGCTGCAGCCCGAGAAACGCCGGGTCACTGGGCACGCGGTAGGCGAGCCGACCGACGCCGGCGTTGGTCCTCGCGGTCACGAAGCCGTCGAGCTGGATCGCCCAGTTGCACCCGGGAATCCCGAGGGCTGCGAGCGGCACCGGGACGATGGTGCGCAGGCCGAAGAACACGATCGTGACACCGGGCGCGGACGGCATGTAGTAGAGCTCGAACTCGGCGACCTCGCCGAGCCACGGGCGCGCCCGGTTCTCGTCGCCGCCGATCTGGGGACCGTAGGGCGGACAGTTGTTGTACACGTTGAACAACGACGCCGGGTCGTTCGGCAGGCCCAGCGTCGGCGTTCCGTCGTCATACCAGTCGCGGGGCTCGCTGCCCGAGCCCCACGTGTGCTTGCCGAAGTGCGCGAACGTGTGCCCTTCGCGGATCGGGAGCTTGATGGTCTCCAACGTCGACGGCCACTGCTTGGCGCGCACGGCCACCGCGATGTGGCCCTTGCCTCCGCCCCAGCTCACGAAGTCGTCGACGTTGGCTTCGTTGTCGAACTTCGGCCCCTTGAACAGCACGAGCGTCTCGACGTTGCCCATCACGCGGGCTCCCGGGAGGTAGATGTCGGCGGGCGAGTCCTTTCCGCTGGCACCGAGGTGGATCCGAGCGCGGCCTTGGTAGGGAATCTGCACGTTCGGCAGCGCGTAGCTCGATGGATGGATGGCCAGGTACCACCCGTTCAGGTCCACGACCGTGTTGCCGTGGTTTTCGACCTCGAGGACCTGCTTTCCCGCGTTGGTTCCGACCGGGTCGATCAGGATCTCCGTGATTCGGAGCTCGGTGATTTTCTGTGCGGAGATGGTCCCGGCAAGCGCCAGGGCCAGGGACATGTACGTGAGCTTCATGTGTTCACCTGTCCTTTGGAAAGGACAACGGGTCGGGCCCTCGGGGCAGAAATGCGGGCCGACGGAGGCTTGTGCGAGTGGTCACGGGCCCGCGAGCAACAGTTGTACCTGCGCGGGTGGTCAAGAACGCCACTCCTACTGGTCGGCTCGCCGCACGAACCTCGCAAGCAACCCGCAGTGGTCGCTCGCGTCGCTCACAACGACCTCTGCCCCAACGACGGACAGACCGCGACGGGGCGTGAGCAACAGCCAGTCGATCCGTCGTTTGGGGCCCTTGGCGGGAAACGTGTATCCGTCCGCGTCGCGCTCGGCGTGCTCCCAGACATCGACGAGGGTCTCCGTCAGGCGCGCATGGACCTTTCCGTTCGGGTAGTCGTTGAAGTCACCGGCGAGCACGATCGGCGTCGCCAGCGCGACCCGCCCGAGCTCGCCGAGGATCTCTCTGGCATGCTGCAACCGCTCGTCCGCGTCTCGGGTCCCGAGGTGCGTCACCGCGCACACGAGCGGACGCCCGGCAAACCGCAGATGCACGACGAGACAGCCGCGCTGTTCGTCGGGTCGAACCATGTCGAAGTGATGATTGTACGAACGCACGACCTCGAGCTTGGTCAGGATCGCATTGCCATAGTCACCGCCCTGGTAGTCGAGGTTCTTGCCGAACACGGCGCGCATGCCGAGCCGCCGCGCGAGCTCCGCCGGCAGGTCGAGCCGGCCGCTGCGCCGGACGCCGCGGTCGACCTCCTGCAACGCTACGACATCGGCACCGGTCTTCCGAATCACGCGGGCGATGCGATCGACGTCGATGCGCCCGTCGAGGCCGGCGCCGTGATGGATGTTCCAGCACAGCACGCGCAGGTCGCCGGCCGCGTGGCTTGCGGCGCACGCTGGGAGCAAGAGCAGTGCGACGAGCCAGAGGCAGAAAGGTCGGAACGCCATCACAGCAGGTTAGCGTCTCCCCCACCCACAGTCGCGACCTCGCCCCAGGTCGTTGGCCTTGGTCGCCCACGCACGCGCGTTT
>Ga0055451_10000697_pt1 | contig 13555 bp, 14 predicted proteins | sample China_Galinas_PW_3_FD_57745 | JGI IMG/M metagenome (GOLD analysis project Ga0055451, IMG submission 57745) | Wetland microbial communities from San Francisco Bay, California, USA, that impact long-term carbon sequestration - China_Galinas_PWB_D2 | ecosystem: Environmental > Aquatic > Marine >... | reverse complement strand
GCCCAAGGCGAGCACCCCCGATTCCACGATCGGCAAGACGATAGGCAAGAAGCGCTACAAGTCCTCGACCACCACGCGCAACCTGCGCACACTGGAGAAGGTGCTGCGTTGACCGGCACGGGTAGGTTCGGCCAGATGAATCAACCCGCCGACGGCGGCGTCGACGCCAGGCTGCTGCGCGGCGTGTCGGAAACCGCACTGCTCACCCTCAACGGCAGGGCGCATCAGGCCGGCCGACCCGATGCGATCCTCCACGACCCGATGGCCGTCGCACTGCGCGACGCCATCGACGTCGACTTCGACAAGTTCGGCCGCAGGGGCCAGGAGTTCGCGCTGCGCTCCCTGGCCGTCGACCGGTGTGCGACCGACTACCTGGCGGCTCACCCCAGGGCCACTGTCGTCGCGCTGGCAGAGGGATTCCAGACCAGCTTCTGGCGCCTGAACGAGGCGGTGCCGGATCCCCGATTCCGCTGGGTCTCAGTTGATCTGCCTCCGGTGATCGAGCTGCGAGAGCGGCTGCTGCCGTCCAGCCCGCGGATCACCAACCTCGCCCAGTCCGCCCTCGACTACAGCTGGATGAACCGGATCGACACCGATAACGGGGTGTTCATCACCGCCGAGGGTCTGTTGATGTATCTGGACCCCGACGACGCAATGGGACTGATCACCCAATGCGCCAAGCGGTTTGGAGGTGGACAGATGTTCTTCGATCTACCGCCGGTGATGGTCAAAAAGCTGGCCCCGAAGGGCATGCGGTCATCGAAGCGCTACCGCGTGCCGCCGATGCCGTTCAGCCTCTCGGCCGGCCAACTGGCCGGCCTGGTGGATACCGTTGCGGGGATAGCAGCGGTGCATGACGTGCCGATGCCCACGGGTCGTGGATTCTTCTTCAGCATGGTCTTTCCTGCGTTGTGGAACCTTCCGCCGATCAAACCCTTCCGCGGGGCCTACACCCTGCTGGAATTCGGGTGACGGATCACCCGAAAGCGGAGTCCAGATATCGCAGCGCCTCCTGCTTGCCCAGACCCAGTGCCCGCGCGGCTTCCACATAGGCATGCGCCGCGGTGGCCATCGTCGCATCCGCGGGGTCGGCGCGCGCCACGAAAGTACCAAAACGGCCACGGGTTTCGACGATCCCGGCTGTCTCCAGCTCCCGGTAGGCGCGGGCCACCGTGTTCACCGCCAAACCCAGTTCGCCGGCGAGCTCGCGCACCGTGGGCAGCCGGGTGCCCGGCGGCAGCCGTCCAGCGCGAACGCCATCGATGACCTGGGTTCTCAACTGATCGAACAGCGGCCTCGTCGCGTGCATGTCCACACGCAGCCACTCCCCCAACTCCGACACGTGCTTAGTATCGCTGAGAGCGGCTATTTTGGTGGGCGTGCGTATCGCGGTGCTCAGTGGGGCGGGGATCTCCGCCGAAAGCGGTGTACCGACGTTCCGGGACGACAAGACCGGGTTGTGGGCGAAATACGACCCCTACGAGCTGTCCAGCACCGAAGGCTGGCAACAGCATCCTGAGCGGGTGTGGGCCTGGTATCTGTGGCGTCACCACCTCGTCGGGCAGGTCGAACCGAACAACGGCCACCGCGCCGTGGCCGCCTGGCAGGACTACGCCGAAGTCACCGTGATCACCCAGAACGTCGACGATCTGCACGAGCGCGCCGGCAGCCGGCCGGTCCACCATCTGCACGGAAGCCTGTCCGAGTTCTGGTGCGACACGTGCGGGTCGCGCTACCACGCGCCCCTGCCCGACATGCCCGAACCCGAGCTGGAGGCGACACCGCCGGATTGCGAGTGCGGCGGGCTCGTCCGGCCGGGCATCGTCTGGTTCGGCGAGCAGCTGCCCGACGAGCCGTGGCAGGCGGCCATCGAAGCGGTCGCCACCTCCGACGTGCTGGTGGTGGTGGGCACGTCGGGCATCGTCTACCCCGCGGCGGGCCTGCCCGATGTGGCACTGGCCCGCGGAGCGGCCGTGGTCGAGGTCAATCCGGAGCCGACCCCGCTGTCGGCCAATGCCACGATCACGATCCGCGAGACCGCAAGCGGCGCGCTGCCCGGGCTGCTGCAGCAGCTGCCCGGGCTGTTGGACTGATCCGCCTGCGGGCCGCGCCATCGGCCGGTCAGCCGGTTTTGGTCGCCTGTCCCAGCGCGACCTCCGACACTGGCACCGGCACCCATGCCGGGAATGCCGCCTCGCGGCGTGCCGTGCCGACGGTAAACCCGGCCTCGACGATGGAGCGTTCGGTGTCCCGATGCGTGTGGCAGTTGCCCGCCATCCGCGGCCACACCGTGGCATCCACAACCTGCTGCAACCGGCCGCGCCAGCCCGGGCTGGCGATATGTTCGAAGTAGCGCAGTTCACCACCGGGCTTCAAGATCGAATTCAGGTGGCGGAGAACGCCACCCGGGTCATCAACCGAGCACAACACCAGCGAGCAGACCACTGCGTCGAAGGGTTCGGCGGCGGGCATCGCCTCGATGGTCGAGGTGACCACCGTGACCTGCACGGGCGCCGCGGCCGCCGCCTCGCGGACCTTGGACGCAAGATGCACCTCGGGTTCGACCGCCACCACCTCGTCCACCGTGTCGGGATAGAACGCGAAGTTGGTCCCGGTGCCGGCACCCACCTCGAGCACGCGCCCGCTCAGTCCGGCGAGATTCTCTTTGCGCAGCCGCTGAATCGCCGGCGACTCGTGAGCGGACATCACCGTCCACAGCCGGGCGAAGAATGGATGGTCGAGCGTTTGCGTCGTCGTCATGTGTACTTTCCTCCGCGGTTGGTTGTCCGGCCGGCCAACCAACAGTCTGCCTTCTGCCTTCAGACGCGGCGGCGAGACTGAAACCGGGGCGGGAATCTTCGGCATTTCGTCGCCACAGCTTCAGCCTCGACACCGTGACGGGGCCCCATACGCTCGTCGACTGGAAGCGAACTGACTCGCCGGTAAGAATTGCCACCATTTTCCGAACCGTGACTCAAAGATTCCTTAATAGTGACCCATAGGCTCATTGGCATGTGGATTGACGACACCAGCGGCGACGTCATCAAGATCGACTTCGATTCGCTCTATCACGGTGATGTCCTGGTAGAGGGCGATACCTCAGAGCAGTTCGAGGATCGCCCCCCGCTGGCTACCGCCAGCTGACACGCTGAAGGCATCGTCGCCGAGCGGCGACGATGCCTTCGATGCTGCTGTGTGCTCCAGAGCAGCCGACCGCTTGTTTCGGTCCAAAGTGCCCGCCTGATCAGGCGGGCACTTTGGCGTCTTGGGTCGGCGGGATCATCTCGGCGAGGCGGCCGGCGATGATGTCCTCGGCTCCGCTGGCGATGCGGCCGATCAGCTCGCCCACCGTCGGGATGTCGTCGATCAGGCCCATCGCGGTGCCCACGGTCCAGATGCCGGCTTCGATATCGCCCTCGTCGAACACCCGCCGGCCACGCACACCGGCCACCAGATCCTTGACGTCCTCGAACTGACCACCACGGTTGAGGACCTCCACCACCTCACGCGACACCCCGTTACTGGCCACCCGGGCGGTGTTGTGCAGGGTGCGGAAGATCAGCTCGGTACCGCGCTCGTCACCGGCGACGATGGCTTCCTTGACATTCTGATGGATGCACGACTCCACGGTGCACATGAATCGGGTGCCCATATTGATGCCGTCGGCGCCCAGCGCGAGAGCGGCCACCAGACCGCGGGCGTCGGCAAAACCGCCGGAGGCGATCATCGGGATCTCGATCTTCTCGGCCGCCGCCGGAATCAGCACCAGACCGGGGATGTCGTCCTCGCCCGGGTGGCCCGCGCACTCGAAACCGTCGATGCTGATGCCGTCCACGCCCAGGCTTTGCGCCTTGACCGCATGGCGCACCGACGTGCACTTGTGCAGCACCTTGATGCCGTTGTCGTGGAACATGGGCAGGTGCGGCGCCGGATTGGACCCCGCCGTCTCGACGATCTTGATGCCGGCGTCGACGATCACCTTCCGGTACTCGTCATAGGGCGGGGGGTTGATCGTCGGCAGGATCGTCAGGTTCACCCCGAACGGCTTGTCGGTCAGATCCCGGGTCTTGGCGATCTCGTTGGCCAGATCGGCCGGCGTGGGCTGTGTCAGCGCGGTGATGAAACCCAGCCCGCCGCCATTGGCCACCGCAGCCACCAGCTCGGCACGCCCGACCCACTGCATCCCGCCCTGGGCGATCGGATGTTCCACCCCGAAGGCCTCGGTGAACTTCGTTGTCAGAGCCATGATTTCCTTTCCCGGTTTCCGGTCGTCTACCTGGGCGCCATGCGGATGGCACCGTCGAGGCGGATCACCTCGCCGTTGAGCATCGGGTTCTCGACGATGTGCACCGCCAGTGCACCGTATTCATCGGGCTTGCCCAGCCGGGCCGGATGCGGCACCTGCTGGCCCAGGGACTGGCGGGCCGGCTCGGGCAGGCCGGCCAGCAGCGGGGTGTCGAACAAGCCGGGCGCGATGGTGACCACGCGGATGGCCTTGTCTGCCAGATCGCGCGCGATCGGCAGCGTCATGCCCACCACGCCGCCCTTGGACGCCGAGTAGGCGGTTTGGCCGATCTGACCGTCGAAGGCCGCCACCGAGGCGGTGTTGATGATCACGCCTCGTTCCTCGCCTGCCAGCTCGGTGGCCGCGATCCGCTCGGCGGCCAGCCGCAACACGTTGAACGTACCGACGAGGTTGATCGTGATCACGCGGGTGAACAGGTTCAGCGGGTAGACACCCTTCTTGCTCAGCACCCGCATCGCGTCGGCGGTGCCGGCGCAGTTGACCACGATGCGCAGCGGGCCCAGCGACTCGGCCACATCCAGTGCCTTGGCCACCGCCTCCTCATCGGTCACGTCGGCGGGCGCGAACCGCGCTCGCTCACCGAGATCCTTGGCGACCTCCTCACCCTTGGAGGTCGGCAAGTCCAGGATCACCACCTCCGCGCCCTCGGCCAGCAGAGCCCTCGTCGTCGCCAGACCCAGGCCCGAGGCACCGCCGGTAACAACTGCTACCGCGTCCTTGATCTCCACCGTTGTCCTTTCGGTATGTCCACCTACTGGTTGGTCGGGGACTATACCCAGTCCCGCAGAACCGCCTCGGTGTCGGCGCCCGGCACGCCGGGCGACACCGGCTCCGACGGCACGGTGCGGGAGAACCGGGGCGCCGGGGCCGGGAACAGCGAGCCGCCGTCACGGTAAAAGGTATCCCGCTCGGTGTTGTGCGGCTCGGTCTCGACCTCGGCGAACGACAGCACCGGGGTCACGCAGGCGTCGCTGGTGGCGAACACCTTGGCCCAGTGGTCGCGATCGTGGGCGGCGAAGGTCTCGGTCAGCCGCGCGCGCAGTTCGGGCCAGCCCGCCACGTCGTTCTGGCCGGGCAGCTCGGCGGGATCCAGGCCGAGCTTGTCGAGCAGCTCCGCGTAGAACTGCGGCTCGATCGAGCCGACCGCGACATAGCGTCCGTCAGCGCACTCGTAGGTGTCGTAGTACGGCGCACCGGTGTCGAGCATGTTCGTGCCGCGCACGTCGCTCCACATCCCCATGTGCCGAAAGGCCCAGATCATCTGGGCCAGCACGCTGGAGCCGTCGACCATCGCGGCGTCGACCACCTGCCCCTTGCCGGAGCGCTCCCGCTCCCACAGCGCGGCGAGGATGCCGACGAGCAGGAACATCGACCCGCCGCCGAAATCCCCGGCCAGGTTCAACGGGGGAACCGGGCGTTCGTTGACCCGGCCGACGGCGTGCAGGAGCCCGTTGAGCGAGATGTAGTTGATGTCATGACCCGCCTGCTGGCTGCGCGGGCCGCTCTGGCCCCACCCCGTCATCCGGGCATAGATCAAACGGTCGTTGATCTTGGCGCAGTCCTCGGGGCCGAGCCCGAGACGCTCGGTGACCCCCGGCCGATAGCCCTCGATCAGCACGTCGGCCTTGGCAACCAGCCGCAGCACCAGCTCGCGGTCTTCGTCACTCTTGAGGTTGGCCGCTACCGAACGCCGGTTGCGCAGCAGGTAGTCGTTGCCCTTGGCCGGGATGCCCGCCCCCTTGCCGGGCCGTTCGATGCGCACGACGTCCGCCCCCAGGTCGCCGAGGATCATCCCGGCGTGCGGCCCGGGGCCGATGCTGGCCAGTTCGACGACTCGCAGCCCGTGCAGTGGCCCCGCCATAGCTGTACCGCCCTTCATAGGTAACCGTCGCCCCAAAGGTACTTATCACCCCCGCCTCGACCGGCTGCGGGCGGTCCCCCGCACGGAGCTAAGGTGCAGTAGTGACGACCATCGATGCCACGGGCACCTACCCGGGCACCCCCGATCTGCACGTCTCGCTCGACGGCGGTGTGCTCTCGGTGACGTTGAACCGGCCCGACAGCCTGAACTCCCTGACGGCGTCGATGCTCAACGCGATCGCCGAGACGATGGAGCGGGCGGCTACCGATGAGCGGGTCAAGGTGGTGCGTCTCGCCGGCGCCGGGCGCGGCTTCAGTTCCGGCGCCGGCATCAGCGCGGAAGACCACCAGAATCCGGGCGCTTCCGGCACCCCGGAGGAAGTGCTGGAGTGGGCCAACCGCGCCGTGCGCGCGATCGTCACGCTGCCCAAGCCGGTGGTGGCCGTCGTCCAGGGTCCGGCGGCAGGTGTCGGGGTGTCACTCGCGCTGGCCTGCGATGTGGTGCTGGCCTCGGAGAAGGCGTTTTTCCTGTTGGCGTTCACCAAGATCGGGTTGATGCCCGACGGCGGGGCGTCGGCGCTGGTGGCCGCGGCGATCGGCCGGATCCGCGCGATGCGGATGGCACTTCTGGCCGAACGCATTTCCGCCGCCGATGCGTTCGACTTCGGCCTGGTGAGCGCCGTGTACCCGGTCGACGAACTCGACGCCGGTGTCGCATCGGTGATCGACACCTTGGTGTCGGGTCCTGCGGTGGCGCTACGCAAGACCAAGCAGGCGGTCAACGCCGCGACACTGACCGAGTTGGAGAGCGCGTTCACCCGCGAGAGCGAGGGGCAACTGGAGTTGTTGTACTCCGGTGACTTCCGCGAAGGGACCGAGGCATTCCAGCAGCGCCGCCCGGCGAAGTTCAGCGACGTCTGAGGTACGCCCCGCTTGGTGCGGCATCGCCGGCGGCGCCACGTCGTCCTCGTCCTGTCGTGACCTACCAGCTCTGACGCTTCGCTCCACGGCCTGTTCCGAGCCGAAAATCGTTCGACTGCATCGGGGGCGGTCAGCGACCATGACAGCGTGAGCACACAATTCGGCATCGAGCCACCGGTCGACCCGACCGGTGGCTGGCGCGTGCTCACGCCCTTCCAGTTTCGTGAGTTCCGGCTGCTGATCGCCGCGGTCTCGATCTCCATTTTCGCCGAGGGCATGTGGACGGTCGTCATGGCGCTGCAGGTCATCGCCCTGGCCGACGACCCCGCCGCATTGTCGTTGGTCGCTGCCTGCCTGGCCACGGGCATGCTGACCTTCATCCTGGTGGGCGGCATCGTTGCCGACCGGGTATCGCAGCGTGCCGTCATCATCGCCGTCGAGACCGTCAATGTGGTGGCTGTGGGCGCCGTTGCCATACTCGGCATGCTGGGCTCACTGCAGCTGTGGCACATGGCCGTTGCCGCGGCGGCGCTCGGTGTGGGAGCGGCGTTCTTCTTCCCCGCCTACAGCGCCTACCTGCCCCGGATCCTGCCCGCCGAGCATCTGCTGGCAGCCAATGGAGTCGAGGGCGCGATCCGCCCGACGCTGCAGCAGGCGATCGGACCCGCCGTCGCGGGCATGCTGGTCGGGGCGACGTTCCCGACGCTCGGAGCAGTGACGGTCGCCGGCCTGTTCGCGGTGGGCTTGGGCCTGTTGGTGTCGATGCGGCCGGCCAAGGGCTCGCACATCGTCTTGGAGGTCGTGCGCCGCAAGCCGCATCCGCTGGCCGACCTGCGCGACGGGTTCCTGTTCGTCGCGCGGACCCGGTGGTTGCTGTGGACGCTGTTGTTCGCCAGCATGTGGGTGTTCTTGGCGATGGGCCCGATCGACGTGCTGCTGCCGTTCGTTGCCCGTGACCGGTTCGCGCATGGCGAGCAGATGTACGGCTTCGTGCTGGCCGCCTTCGGCCTGGGCAGCGCCGCGGGTGCCCTGGGGGTGTCCTCACGGCGGCTGCCGCGCCGCTACCTGACGGTGATGATGCTGATGTGGGGAGTCGGCTCGCTGCCGTTGGCGATCGTCGGCGTGACGAGGTCGTTCCCGCTGATGGCGGTCGCGGTGTTCGTCGTCGGGATCGCCGATGGCGTGGGCATGGTCATCTGGGGCACGCTGCTGCAGCGGCGGGTACCGCCGGAGATGCTGGGCCGGGTCTCGAGTCTGGACTTCTTCGTCTCCCTGGCGTTCATGCCGGTGTCGATGGCCGTGGCGGGCCCGCTGTCGAAGGTCGTCCGGGTGGAGGTCATCTTTGCCGTCGCCGGCATCGGCCCGGTGCTGATCGCGGTGGTAGCGCTGATGGTGGCTCGCATGCCGCGCGACGAGATCGCCCACCCGTTGCGCTGAGCGCTGTCGGCACGACGGCTTGACCAGCGGATTTGCCGGTCGCTTTGAGACCATTGCGCGATTGCAAGTAGGATGCCACCGGCGTCGCGGCACCCGGGGAACCGCGCCCGGCACCCGCTAGTGCCGCGCTCGCAGTCGCGTCTCGCCGACTCCCGATGATGCAAGAGGAGCCGAAGTGAGTTCTCGTATCAAGACCCTCGGCGTTGCCGCGGCGTTCGCCGCGATCGCGGTCGCGATCCCGACGGCCGTGCAGGCCTACGCCGAACCCGGCACCGAGCCGACCGACACCACCTCTCCCGCCGCCGGTCCCACCACGACGTCGACGATCCCGGTGCCCGTCATGAGCAACGTGCCGGACCCGCAGGGCCCGGGATGTGACGACTACAAGAAGCAGGTATCCACCGGTGCCGGCTCATTCAAGGGTATGGCCACCCAGTCGGCCTCTGAGGCCATCGCCAGCAACCCCGACCTGAGCACCTTCAACGACGCTCTGTCGGGCAAGCTCAACCCGGGAGTCAACATTGTCAGCGTCCTCGACGGTGGTCCCTACGTCGTGTTCGCCCCGACCAACAAGGCATTCGAGAAACTTGGCCCCGCAGAAATGGCAGCGCTCGAAACCGACCCCGCGCAGCTGACCAGCCTGCTCTTCTACCACATGGTGCTGGGCTACCTGGGCCCCGACGACGTCCACGGCAACATGACCACCCAGGACGGCCGGCAGATCAACGTGACCGGCAAGGGCGGCGACATCAAGGTCAACGACACCGCCAAGGTGGTCTGCGGCGGCATCACGACGCGCGGCGCCTCGCTCTACATGATCGACGAGGTGCTCGACCCGGCCGATGCTCCCGATCCGAATACGCCGTCCACGACGTCGACGACGTCCACCACCGAGACCTCGACGTCGTCCACCGAGACATCCAGTACCGAGACCTCACCGTTGCCGGCCGAGTCCGCGGATGGTACGAGCGCCACGCCGTCGGCCACGGAGACGCCGAGCGGCTAGGGCCCGATCGGCGGGCGGGCTGGCTCAGCGCGCCTTCCAGACCGGCTGGCGCTTCTCGGCGAAGGCCAGCGGGCCCTCCATGGCGTCCTCGGACTTGATCAGTGTGCCGATCTCGCGCATGGTGCGCGACCAGCCGGGCTCGTCGGCGGTGATGATGGCCTCGCCGGAGGTCGCATCGATGCCGGCGGCGACCCGCTTGCTGGCCTGCACCGCCAGCGGGGCGTTGACCGTGATCCGTTCGGCCAGTGCCAGCGCCGCGTCGACCACGGTGCCGTCCGGCACGACCTGGTTGATCAGGCCCCACCGCAGCGCCTCGGCCGCAGTGATCGGCTCACCGGTGAACAGCAGCTGCATCGCGATCTTGCGCGGCAGTTGATCGACGATGCGGAATACCCCTCCGGCCGCCGCGATGAGCCCGCGTTTGACCTCCGGCAGACCGAACTTGGCACCGTCCCCCGCGATGACGAGGTCGCTGGCCAAAGCCAGCTCGGTGCCACCGCCGAACGCTGTGCCGTCGACCGCCGCGATGGTCGGCTTGTCGATGGCGTGGCGCACGTAACCGGCGAACCCCCACTCGGGATGTTGCGGGTGAAAGAGGTTCTCCCCCCGCGCGATCGCCTTGAGGTCGGCCCCGGCGCAGAAGGACTTGTCGCCGGCGCCGGTGATCACCACGACCCACACCTGCGGATCGTCCTGCGCCTGCTGCAGCGCGTCGCCTACCGCCGTGCTCACCGCACCGTTGACGGCGTTGCGCGCATCGGGCCGATTGATGGTGATGACCAGTACGTTGCCCCGCCGCTCGGCGAGTGCTGCGGGTTGCGTCGTCTCACTCACAGCAGCTCGAGGATGGTCGCGTTGGCCTGGCCGCCGCCCTCGCACATGGTCTGCAGTCCGTAGCGAATTCCCTTGTCCCGCATGTGGTACAGCAGCGTGGTCATGATCCGCGCGCCGGACCCGCCGAGCGGGTGGCCCAGCGCGATGGCGCCGCCGTTGGGGTTGAGTTTCTTTTCGTCGGCGCCGATCTCCTTCAGCCACGCCATCGGGACCGGGGCGAACGCCTCGTTGACCTCGAAGGCACCGATGTCGTCGACGCTCAGGCCGGATCTCTTCAGCGCCTTCTGGGTGGCCGGGATCGGCGCGGACAGCATCATGACCGGATCGGCGCCCGCCAGCGTGGCGGTGTGAACGCGGGCAAGTGGCTTGAGGTTCAACGACTTCGCCTTCTCCGCCGACATGAACAGCAGCGCCGCCGACCCGTCGGAGATCTGCGAGGAGTTGCCGGCGTGGATCACACCGTCCTCGGAGAACGCCGGCTTGAGCTGGGCCATCTTCTCGATCGTGGTGCCGCGGCGGATGCCCTCGTCCTTGAGCACGACTGAAACGCCGGCACCGTCGGCCACCTTGATTCCGACGATCTGGTCATCGAAGGCACCGGCATCCTGTGCGGTGGCCGCCTTGTCGTGTGAACCGAGGGAGAATTCGTCGAGCGCGGTGCGGTCGAATCCCCACTTCTGCGCCATCATCTCCGCGCCGGTGCCCTGGTTCGGGGTGCGCTCGTAGCGGTTCTTGAACCCGTCCGAGTAGGGGTTGCCGCCGTTCGCCAGCGAGGCGCCCATCGGGGTGCGCGACATCGACTCGACGCCGCCGGCGACCACCACGTCGTAGTGGCCGGCCACCACGCCGGCAGCGGCGAAGTGCACCGACTGCTGGCTCGATCCACACTGGCGGTCCACGGTCACACCGGGAACCGATTCGGGCCAGCCGGCCGTCAGCAGCGCCGTGCGGGCGATGTCGAGCGCCTGCTCACCGGCTTGCATGACGCAGCCCCAGATCACGTCGTCGACGATCTCGGGATCGATGCCGGCCCGCTCGGCCAGCCCGTTGAGCACCTGCGCCGACAGCTCGGCGGGGTGCACAACGGACAACCCGCCGTTGCGCTTGCCGACCGGTGAACGCACAGCTTCGACAATTACCGCTTCAGCCATCGGCTTTCTCCTTGGTGAGATTGAGTGGTTGCTCTTCGATTCATAGCACCGGGTCGCAGACCGCCGTCACATGGGGTCAACCAACTGTTCGGTCAGTCGTTCGACGCGCGCTATGGCGTGCCGACCCCGGGCCGGTCGCCGCGTTCCACGTGCACCGGGACGTCGTCGTCCCACGGCTGGCGGATCACCATCTCGGCAACGTCGACGAAGCCGCTTTCGAACTCACCGGTGGCGGCGTCGACAAGCCGGTACCGCTGGGTCTGCCGGTGGATCGGCTGGGCATCCAGCAGCACCACCCTGACCTCGCCCGGCTCGAAGTGACACCGCGCCTGCAGCGCGGTGATGAGCTGCTCGTTGTGCATGTGGCCGTCGCCGAAATTCCAGCCGATGGCCATGCTGCAGATCCGCTCACCGTCGGTGACGGAATAGTCGTCCTCGTTCTGTCCCTTCATCGCCCGGTGCGCCAGGGTGAAAAGGGCCTTGCCGTGAGTGTTGAAGGCCCGGAACGCATATCCCATATAGATCGGGATCTGCGCGGCTTCCGTGCTGCCGTAGAACTTCTCGAGCTGGGCGGCGGGCATGTTGGCGATCGCAACGATGCCGTTCTCGATCTTCTGCTCGGCCGAGGGCGTCACACACCACAGCGTGGTGTCCCAGTTGCCGGCGTAATAGCGCATGCCCGGCAGGAAGGAGATCTTGCGCGGGAACAGGTTCCCCAGGATCACCATCCCGGCCAGCACGACGAACAACACCACCGGAAGCGGGTTGGTCATATCGGACAGTCCGGCGTGGGCGTGGCCGACGAACAGCGTCAGCACACAGAAGATCATGAACACGTTCCATTCCAGGGGCACACCCATCGGGATCGACGAGAGGATGCCGAGGTGGAAACAGACCATCACGAAGGCTGCGACAGCAGTCGGCCAGCCGCCGTGCGAAAACAACAACGCCAGCGGCACCAGCATCTCGATCGCGGTGCTGATGTGGGCGACCAACCGCGAAAGCCGGCCTGGCCGCAGGTCGTCGGGATACTTCTCGAAGAACATCCGCTTGAGTGCACGGGTCCGCACCATCGGGCTGTTGGACATCATCGTCGAGATCACGAACGGGAAGTGCTTGGTGAGCTTTGACACCGCCGCGCCGACCCAGATCACCAGGCACACCAGCTTGGCGGCGATGATGACGTTCGGCCCGCCGAACACGAACGCGACAGCGAAGCTGCCATACACCTCGCCGCGGGCAGCCAGAAAGACCACCTTGTCCCGCAGTCCGGCCAGGCCGAGCAGGACGAGGATCGCCACGATCTGCCAGGTCGGCAACAGGCCGACCGTGGTGTGCAGGTCCGGCATGGGGCCGGTGCCGTCGGAGAGCAGGGCGACCAGGAGCATCACCAGCAACCCCGCGTAGAGCAGCACGTCGACCGGCGTGCGGTTGTCGCCCTTCGTCAGCGGGACGCGGTTGGGCCAGGGGGGCAGCCGAATCGTCTTGGGCCGCAACCAGTACAGGATCGACCCCATCGGCGGGAAGAACCGATTGTTCAACGGCCCGAACCCGCAGCCGAGGCCGACGACCTCGAACAGCATCGTGTAGAGCACGACCTTCTCGAACACGATGGGCTCGGTCCACCAGGAGGCGACGTTGGCGAACCCGTCGATGCCGGTGGTGGTCAGTGCGAACAGCCAGCCGCCAAGGACGTAGAGGCCGATCTTGAGCACGTAGAACAGGTGCAGCGCAATCGGGGTGCCGAAGCCCACCTCAGCCCAGTGCCGAGCCATCGGACGGATCTTCTCAGCGCGCGTGCCCTTGCTCCACGTCTCGAAATCGATGGCGGGCACTTCCTGCTTGAGAAACCCCATGCGGGCAAGACTAGAACGTGTTCTAGATCGGCGGAATCACTTTGCGCCGCGCGAGCAGACGCAAAGGGCCCACGACACGCCGGGGGGCGGGACCCTTTGCGTCTGCTCGCGCAGGAACCGGGGCGAACTCAGGCCTTGGCGGGCGGGCGGTAGAAGATCGCCAACTGGCCGATGCCGCCGGCCA
>Ga0055451_10000696_pt1 | contig 13563 bp, 11 predicted proteins | sample China_Galinas_PW_3_FD_57745 | JGI IMG/M metagenome (GOLD analysis project Ga0055451, IMG submission 57745) | Wetland microbial communities from San Francisco Bay, California, USA, that impact long-term carbon sequestration - China_Galinas_PWB_D2 | ecosystem: Environmental > Aquatic > Marine >... | reverse complement strand
GGCACAGCCTCGCCTTGCACACGCGAGCACGGGGCGGGCACCGGCACGCGCACGGGCACGGGCACGGGAGCCGTCGCTGAGAAACTTGACCAGTCTGTGAACTTCATCGCTGGCTAGCGGAGCTAGCTCGACACCTGTCGACCACTGCCGAGAGAAGACGACGGCATCGAGGGTTGTCGCGCGGGCGTGGTTTCTCGCCACGACGTTCCAGCTCCTGACGGATCTACGCGATAGACACACCGGCTGAAGAATGGGGAGGAGAATGGTTCATAGCTTGCGCTTTGGGCTCGGTGTCGGATTGTGCGGTCTGCTTCTGTTCGGCTACGCAGTCCGGTTGACGAATCTGAACTCCGGCGCGTCGTCGGTGCCGGTCGAAGTCGAGCTCGCATCGCTCGAACAGGCTGGCAAGCCACCGGATCTTCACCTGAAGATCGGCGAGCACATCCGCCTCTACGGCGGGATGATCTACGAGTACGATGCCGGCAGCGCGCCCGCCAAACCGAACGCGTCGACCCGGATCAACTACTGCTACTATCCGATCGTTTCGACGACGCACTCGGAAGCCGAGTCGGAGGGAGACGAGGCTGGCGGCAAAGCGTCCGAGCTCGACCGAGTCACGGTCCTCGTGAAGACTCACGAGTTCCCGACGGTGGGTGAGGTCGATCGACTACCGCGCTGGCAGAAATCGCGCGGCGTGACGGGACTCGTCGTCAATGGCAGCATCAAGCTCGTAGGACCGGAGCGCAGCCTGCTGCGCAGGGCGTTTCCGAAGATCGATCTGGACCGCGTGATCCTGCTCGAAGTCGGCCGGCACCCGGCGTCGCTCGCCATGCTGGCTCTCGTGTGGGGCCTGTCGCTCGTCCTGCTCGGAACCGCTGCATGCCTGATCCCATGGACGAGCGGCCGGCGACGGCAGGGGCGCGCGACGCTCGAGTCGAGTCCCGCAGCAAGCGAACCGATCACCCCGACCGATCCCGACCACCCGGCCGCGATTTGGTTCGCACGCAAGGCCAGGGAGGCCAAGCTCGACGAGGAGGAGGAGATGCTTCACCTGTGACTTGGTGGAGCGCTCGCAGGCCGGAAATCGGTCAACGAGACGCCAGCGTTCCACTCGTGGGGCCTCCGGGGACATGAGCGCGGACGAGCTCGTCGAGCATCCACAGGATGTCGACGTGGATGCGCGCATCGGCTTCCGCGAACCCGTAGACGTAGAATCCCCCAGCGTGCGCAGCCGTCGCGATCGGCACGCCGCGACGTGTGTATCCCGTGGCAGGTCTGCGCTCGACCGAGACCGCTGCGAGCAACCAGTCGGCCGTGTCGCGTGTCGATGCGTACGGTGTCGCGATCTCGCTGTGCGCCAGCACGAACGTCTTCTCGTTTCTGACGGCGGCCCGGGCGAAGCGGACGAAGCCCGCCATCTGCGCGGCGTCGGGGGTCCGCGGGGATTCGCCCGCGAGACTCGCGTAGATCGAGTCGGCCGACACGAGGGTCTGGATCCTCGCGAACAGATCGTCGTGCTTCAGGAGCTCGCGGACTGCGCCGTAGCCGGCGCTGAAGAACGTGATCGTGATCGCGCCGAGGTGCACGTCGTCGCGCGCGAGCACGCGGCGCAGTTGTTGTTCGGCGGATCGGAGCAGGCTGCGAAACGCCTCCGGGTCCTCGTAGGGCTTCTTGAACGCGCTCGAGAACCCCGACAGGGTCGATGAGATCAAGATGCCCGGCCGGTGCACGCGAACGAACAGCTCCTCGATCAACGCCGGCGCACCCTTGAAGTGCACGAACACGGGCACGACGCCGCTCGCCGGCACCACGAGGTCGGCGGGGACGAACATGCGCGCGGACGCGAGCGGGACGCGGGTGCCACGGGCCAGCCGGGGAAGCGCGGCCAGCGAGGGCGCGACGCGGGGTGGCGGCTGCTCGGACGAGGGAAGAGCCTCACAGCTCGCGACGAGACCGAGAGCCAACAGGGACAGCCAGGTTCTGCCCGGCTGCTTTCGTCGGTCATCGGGTCGGGGCTCCACGTCGCCGGCAGCCTATCGTCCGCGACGATCGACGGCCCGCAGCTTCTACGGAAAGGTCATCTCGATCCGGTGTCGGCGATGGCCCGGGCCTGTCCAGGCGAGAGCATCTTGATCGCACTGACGGCTTCCCAGGAGATATCGGATCCGTCGCCGGACTCGAGCGCCGCACGGACGAGGCTCAGGATCGACTTGTCGTCGAGGGGGAAGTAGACCCCGCCGTTGCGCGTGCTCAACAGAGCGGCGATCCCGTCGCGCACGAGCTTCGTCGGCCAGTTGTCCGGGCTCTTGGGGTTTCGGCTCAGCGCCTGCAGCAAGGTTTGCTTGCCGAGCTTCGCATGGTGCTTCTGGAACACCGCCCTCCCGAACAGATGACTGACCGTTCCGGTTGGCCGGAGGTTGCCCCAGTGAACCGGGTTGGCGATCCAATACTCGGGCGGCATCCCACGGCTGCTCAGCAGCACGGGCCGAGTCCGCGTGAGGTGCAGGAAGGCGCCGACCCAGGTGATCGCTGCATCGCCCGTGATCGCGATCGTGAGCTTCTTGGCTCCCGCCGGGATCTCGAAGTCGAGGTTCAGGCTCGACCAGGTGTCGCGGCCGGACGTGCCGAGAACGTCCGAGAGCACGACCGGCTTGCGCTGCACGTCCGTCCAGGATCCGATCCGGTTGTGTGTGCCTCGACCGACGTTTCCGACCATTAGCCCCAACCGGGCGAACCGCCGACGCCGCGCACTCGGAAACTCGAACGTGACCGGCTTGATCGCGTGCGTGTCGTTTCCGAGGCTCACAGTGGTCGGCGCGAGTCCGTCCTTGATCCATACCCTCGACGGTTTCGTCTCCGCCTCTGTGGTGGGGTTGGTCCGCCTCGGTGAAGCGTCGTAGGTCACGAGCACGCCTGCTCCGGCACTTGCCGCCGTGGTCGCCTCCGTACGAAGGGCGTCGATCACGAGGACATTGCGACCCTGGTGGATGAGCTCCAGATTCGTGATGTCCTGACGAAAGGCGCTCGCGTACTCGCCGACACCTTCCGGCCGGGCCACGAGCGTCGGTCCGCCGATGAGCGCGCCGGTGACTTCCTGCCCGTTGACGAGCACGTTGTCGTCCGCCTCGCCCTTCTTGTGCCGGTGCTTCCAGTAGAGCAGGACCTGCTTGACGCGCGCTCCCCGTGGAACGTCCACGATGATGGTCCTGGGCTGTTCTTCGAGTCCGGTACCGGACTGTGCGAAGCCGGTTCCCGGCGCCAGATAGAAATCGACCGGCTGTCCGAGCGTTCCGGTGCCGTTGGCTGCAATCGGTGCTGCTGGCAGTAATGCAAGAATCACTGCCCCGAGCACGCGGGTGTTGGGGTGCGTGTTCACGGGATGTGCTCCTCTGATCGGCGGGGTGCGAAGTCGTCGATCGAGTTGTGTGCGATGAGCGAGGGCCTGATCCAGGCAGGCCGTCTGGGCCTGCGAAACCCTACCGCAGGAAGCCTACCTCACGCTCCCCCGCCATGGCGGTCGGTGACGTCCCGAGTCTCCAATCGGGACACTGGCGGTGAAGTCGTGCACACAGGTGAACGCAACGAAAACACGGACCGTCGCGAGTCGCGTACGGTCCGTGTTGCATGTTGGTTGCGCGGTTCAGCTGCGCTGAACTGCGCAACACACGAGATCGACTAGACGTCGCCGATCGCCATCTTTCCGCCCGCGGAGAACGCGAGCCCGAACGAGTTGGCCTGCGGGTCGATGACGAGCCACTGCGAGAACAGGTCCGTGCCGACGAAGACCGTCTGGTTCGGCAGGGCGAGCGGGATTTGGGCGTTGCCCTGGGCGTCGACGGCGGTCGGGATGAGCGCGTCGACCGACGAGAGCAGGTTGCAGCCAGTGGCTCCGAGGATCGTCAGATCGAACGGCAGCTTGATGGCACCCCATATCTGATCCGAGGCACCGATGATCAAGCCGGCCCCGGTGCTCGCCTTGGCGGCCGAGAGCTGCACGTTGAAGCTCTTGTTGATGACCGGACGCCCCGAGGCGCTGATGCCTGGGGTGGCAGTGCCGTTGGTGCCGGTGATTCCGAAGCAGATCGCCATCATGTGGTAGAGGTTGAGCGTCCCGGTCGTAGCGGTCGGCTGACCGTTGGCGTAGACGCGGGAGCCAGGCGTTCCGGTGCCCGAGAACGCATCGGGATAGCGAGCCACTCGGGTCGCTGTCGTGTTGACGATCTCGACCAGGAAGTTGGGGTCCTTCGAGCTGGGGATGTAGATGTAGGGGGCCGCCAGCTTCACGACGTAGGCGAAGTTCTGAAGGTTCTTGTTGCCGCCGCTGACCGCGGGCAGGTTGACGTTGCCGTTGAACACGACGGTCTGGGTACCCGTTGCGTTGTTCGCGTAGTTGTTGGTCAGCGTTGAAGAAGTCTTCGTGGTGCCGCCGAACGACATCTTGATCGTCAGCGTGCTCGCCGACGCGCTGCGGTTGGCCTCATCGTCGCGTTCGGAAAAGCTGATGATCCGGAGCGGGGTCTTCGGCATCTCGCTCGCGTCGATCTCCTGTTGCCAGCGCTGTGGCCCGGACCCGAACGTCCACGCGTTGGCTGTGTTGCCCCACTTGGACGTCGCCGCGCGCGGCACGATCCAACCGGGCTTGCCGCCCGTGCCCTGGCAGCCGGACCCGTACTCCGAGAACCACCCAGGCGTCTTGTTGATGATCTTCGTGGAGCCGAACTCCATGATGTGTCCGTAGCCGGTTCCCTTGGTTCCGGTCGCGGCATTCGGGTTGCCACTGGCGTAGAGCCGGGACGTGGTCGTGCCCGACGCCGCGTCGAGCGGGTAGGTGAAGAGCGAGTTGTTGTTGCTGTTGCCGCGCTGGATGATCTCGATCAGCAGGTTCCGGCCTTGCTGGTAGCTATAGGCGAACGGGATGTCGAAACCGATCTGGATGAAGAACGTCGCCGGGTTGGTCGGCTTCGAGCTCGGCATGTCCGGCAGGAGGATCGATCTGCGCTTGAGCACCGTCAGCGGCGTGCCGGAATTGAAGTTGTTGTTGAAGTTGGTCGTCAGCGAGTTGTGGTCGTACGTCGTGTAGCCGAGCTTGATCTCGAGGTCGACGATCTGACCCTTGTAACCGGCGAATGCGTCGTCCTGGCGGAAGCCGAGCGAGAAGAACACCTTGCTGGCGTTGCCGATTTCGCTACCGAGGAACACCTGCTGATAGCGGGTCGGTGACCAGCTCATCGGGATGTTGTTGTTGGTGTTGCCAAACGTCGTGGCCCAGGCGGCGGGCAAGATGACGCCGGCAGCGTTGGGATTGGCAGGATTCCCAGGCGTCTGGTCCGAGGTGGTGACGGTCGGATCCCCGGCGGACGGATCGACGGCGGTTTCGCCGAAGACCTTGCCCTGCGCAGGACTGAGCGCAGCCAAAATGAGGATCGAGAGGGAGGTACGTAGGAACATCAGAGACTCCGAAGGAATGCGAAGCCGAGTGGCTCACGCGAGAAGGGAAGAATGGGACATCCTAGCTTCGCCCTCCGATTTGCCAAGCAGCTGGTTTGTCATATGGGTACATCAACTTCGACCGCTGCGGCCGATTGCTCGGACCTCCCGAGTGCCTATGATCCCGGTGCCATGGCTGCGCGCGACCCGATCACCTCGACCAAGAACCCGCTAGTCAGGCGGATTCGTGAGATTCGCGACGGCAGAGTCGACGGCCTGATCGTGGCCGAGGGCGTCAGGCTGATCGAGGAAGCGCTCGAGGCCGGGCTCGTGGCCGTTCAGTCCCTGGTTGCCCCACGTCTCTACAGCAGCGAACGAGGAACCGCGCTTGCCGCCCGCCTCGCCCACGCGAGCAGGGAGAGCCTCGATTGCGCGGACAAGGTCCTCGATCGGGCCAGCAGCCTCGAGACCCATCAGGGAGTGCTGGCGGTGTTCCAACGGCCGGTGTGGTCGGAGGACGACTTGTTCCGGGGCGAGGCTCCGTTCGTGCTGGTCGCGGCCGGCGTCCGCGATCCCGGCAACCTGGGAGCGCTGGTCCGCACGGCCGAGGCCGCTGGCGCGAGCGGCCTGATCGCCTTGCACGGATCTGCGGACCCGTATCGTGACAAGGCTCTGCGCGGCTCTTCGGGCAGTGCATTCCGTCTGCCCTGCAAGGCCGCGGTGACCATCGAGCAGATGCTCGAGCTCGTCGAACGGCGCGGCGTCTACCTCGTGGCGAGCGATTCGAGCAGCGGCGTCGGTTTGTGGGACGCGGACTTCGGGCCCGCCCCGCAGGCGTTCCTCGTCGGCGCCGAAGCCACCGGTGTCCCGCAGCGGCTCCGGGATGCATGCACGAGCCTGGTCAGAATCCCGATGCAGAGTCCGGTCGAGAGCCTCAACGTTGCGGTCGCCGCCGGCCTGCTGTTGTTCGAGCATCGCCGCCGTCTCGGTCTCGGAAGGCAGGCATGAGCTTGTTCGAGGATCCGCCCGACGAGACGCTCGGCGCTGCCAGCGCCGGCTCGCCGTTGGCCGAGCGCATGCGGCCGACGTGCTTCGACGAGGTTGTCGGCCAGGACGAGCTGCTCGCAAGGGGTACGGCGTTTCGCAGGGCCGTCGACGAAGGGCGGATCGATTCGTGTGTGCTGTGGGGACCTCCGGGAACCGGGAAGACGACGATCGCGCGGCTTCTGGCTGGTGCGATCGATGCCCGCTTCGTCGCGTTCTCGGCCGTGCTGTCAGGTGTCAAGGAAGTGCGCGTGATCTGCAGCGAGGCGATCCAAGCCCGGGCGCGCGGGCGGCGGACGCTGCTCTTCGTCGACGAGATCCATCGCTTCAACAAGTCGCAGCAGGATGCGTTCCTGCCCCACGTCGAGCGTGGTGACATCGTTCTCGTAGGTGCGACGACGGAGAACCCTAGCTTCGCGCTCAACGCGGCGCTGTTGTCGCGCGTGCGGGTCTTGCGCCTCGAGCCCTTGACGCGCGAATCGCTCGTCGGGTTGTGCCGGCGCGCGCTTCGAGACACCGAACGCGGTCTCGGCGCGCTCGGGATCACCGCGAGCGACGATGCCCTCGCTGCGCTGGCGCGGCACGCGGGCGGGGACGCCCGTCGCGTGCTGACCGGACTCGAGGCGGTCGTTTCGTCACTCGCGAGCGACAGGCTCGAGCACGAAGATGTCGAAGCCGCGCTCGGCACCGTGATCCCGATGCACGACAAGGCCGGCGAAGAGCACTTCAACCTGTTGTCGGCGCTCCACAAGAGCTTGCGCAACTCCGACCCGGACGCGGCGCTCTACTACATGGTTCGCCTGCTGCGCGCCGGCGAGGACCCGCTCGTGATCGTCAGGCGCATGGTCGCGTTCGCGGCCGAGGACGTCGGCACCGCCGATCCGGGGGCGCTCCAGATCGCGATCGCGGCGCTCGAAGCCGTGCGGTTCCTCGGGCTGCCCGAAGGTCGGCTGGCTATGGGCAACGCCTGTGTGTATCTCGCGGTCGCGCCGCGCAGCAACGCGGTTCTGGCAGCATTGTCGGCCGCGGACGCGGCGATCGACGAGTTCCCCGAGGCTCGGGTTCCGCTGGCCCTGCGCAACGCGCCGACGCGCCTGATGCGCGAGCTCGGCTACGGCGACGGATACGTCTACGCGCACGACACGGAGGACGGTGTCGCGTCCATGGAGTGCCTCCCCGAACAGCTCCTCGGCCGGCGGTTCTACAGTCCCACCGGACGCGGGTTCGAGAAGCGGATCGAGGAACGGCTCGCCGAGCTCGAGCGACGGAAGCGAGCGCAGGACTGAACACACCGCCTCGCTTCTCGACGAACGTCGCTAGCTGCTAAACTGTGGCGCATGAGCCGATCGATCCACTACTCGCTCGTCGCCGCCTGTTTGGCGTGCGCGGTCGTTCCCGCCTTCGCACAGGACCAGAAGCCCGCCACGAAGCCCGACAAGCAGATGGGGTGGACCGGTGTGCTCGGTGAAAAGGAGTTCGCCGCGCTCCACGAGTTGAAGGACGGAAAGCCGGCCAAGCTCTACGGCAAGATGATCGAGGTCGCCAGCGAGAAGGCGTACCTGAGCATGCCCAAGGGCAAGAAGCCAAGCGCCGCCGTGCTGGTGATTCACGAGTGGTGGGGGCTCAACGATCACATCAAGCACTGGGCCGACCGGCTGGCCGCCGACGGTTACGCCGCGCTGGCCATCGACCTCTACCGGGGAGTGGTCGCGACGACGCCCGATCAGGCGCGCGCGGCGATGCGCTCGGTCGACGGAGACAAGGCGATGAAGACGCTGTTGGCCGCGCACGCCTACCTCGCCGGGCCGAAGATCGGGGCCAAGCGACGCGCCTGCATCGGTTGGTGCTTCGGCGGCGGATGGTCGCTGCGGCTCGCGATCGCGGCGCCGGATCTCGATGCGGCTGTCGTCTACTACGGGCGGCTCGTCACCGACAAGAAGCAACTCGCCGCGATTCACGCGCCCCTGCTGTGCATCTTCGGCAACCAGGACCCAGGGTTCCCGCCGCCGGTCGTCGACAAGTTCGAAGCTGCGGTGAAGGCCGCGAAGAAGTCGATCCGCGTGCTCCACTACGACGCGAGCCACGCGTTCGCGAATCCGAGCAGCGCCCGCTACGCGCCGAAGCCGGCGGCGGCCGCATGGAAGGAAGTCCGGTCCTTTCTCGACCGCAATCTCGCGCCGGACGATCGCCGCGGCACGTTTACGGCCGCAGGCGCGACCGTCTCGTTCGTGACCCCGAGAGGCTGGAAGTACGGCGAGAAGCGACCGATGCGTACCGTCAACCTCACGGCTCCCGGCGGAGTCGAGTGCTACGCGACCGTGCTCGGCGGGTTCGCGGGCGGTGTGTCGGCCAACATCAACCGCTGGTGCCAGCAGATGGGCCAGGAGGCGCTGTCCGAGGACGAGATCCAGCGTCTCCCGCGCCTCGCGATGATCGGCGAGAAGTCTCCGATGCTTGCGATCGACGGGACGTTCGCGGGGATGCGTGGCAATCCGCTCGCGAACGCGCGCATGCTCGGGGTGGTGTGCTCGCTCGACGGCGCGACGGTGTTCGTCAAGATGATCGGGACCCGACCCGCGGTCACGAAACAAGAGGCCGCGTTCCGGTCGTTCTGCGAGTCGATGCGCAAGTAGGCGGCGCGACTCTGCCCGTCCCTACCCGAGCAGGTCCTTGACGGTGTCGCGCTCGGCCTGCAGCTCGGCGAGCGTCTTTGCGAGCTTCTCGCGCCCGAAGTCGTTGATCTCGAGTCCCTGGACGATCTCGTACGTGCCGTCACCCGGACACCGCACCGGGAACGAGCAGATCAAGCCCTCGGGGACGTCGTACGATCCGTCGGAGGCGACGGCCATGCTCGTCCATTCGCCTTCCGCCGTGCCCTGATACAGGTACCGCGTGTGCTTGATCGCCGCGTTGGCCGCGGACATCGCCGACGACTTGCCGCGGGCCGCGATGATCGACGCGCCACGCTTTTGCACGGTCGTGATGAACTCGCCCCGCAGCCAGTCGTCATCGCCGACGGCTTGGGCGGCCGGCTTGCCGGCCACGGTCGCGTGGTGCCAGTCGGGATACTGGGTCGACGAGTGGTTGCCCCAGATGATCGTGTTGCGCACGTCGGAGAACTCCGCTCCGGAGCGAACCGCGATCTGTGCGAGTGCCCGGTTGTGGTCGAGCTGCGTCATCGCTGTCCAGTTCTCGTGGGGCACGCTGCCGCCGTTGTGCATCGCGATCAGGCAGTTCGTGTTGCACGGGTTGCCGACGACCGCGACGCGGACGTCGGGCTTGGCGACCTCGGCGATCGCCTTCCCCTGGCCGACGAAGATCGGACCGTTCTCGCGGATCAGATCGTTACGTTCCATGCCCGGTCCGCGCGGCTTGCTTCCGACCAGCACGATCAGATCACAGTCCTTGAACGCGACCCGCGGGTCATCGGTGCACACGATGCCCTTGAGCAGCGGGAACGCGCAGTCTTCGAGCTCCATGCGCGTGCCTTCGAGCGCTTCGAGCACGGGCGTGATCTCGAGACACTTCAGGACGAGAGGGGTTTCGGGGCCGAAGATTTCGCCGGCCGCGATGCGCGGGAGAATGCTGTATCCGATCTGACCCGCGGCACCGGTGACCGCGACTGTTTTGGGGCTCGCCATGCTGACTCCTGGATCGACTGCAAACCGAACTCACCATTGCAGCCACAGCAGGCGCGAGTTCAAGGGGTCGCTGTTCGGTATTCCGGGATTCGGCGTGTGGGTGCAGATATGCAAAGGGCCCTCGACGAGGGCCCTGCGAACATCGGTCGACCGGTGTCGACTAGGCTAGCTGAGCGCGTTCTCGACCGACTCCTGCCAGTAGAACACGACCTTGCTGCCGTTCGAGGTTCCCGGGATGTGCACCGTCAGTGGCTCGACCGACGGGACCTCGAGGCCGAGCGCGTAGAGCTCGCAGATCGCGAGGTCGAGACAGCGCTGGTGAAGTCGCAGCTCGTTGTCCAGGTCCTGCAGCGTCGCGGCAAACCCCTCCGGGCTCGTGAGCGAGGCATAGTCGAGCTCTTCGCGAAGCGCCTCGAGGCGCTGGATCTCGCTTCGTCGTTCCCGGACCTCCCTGGCGATCGAACGGAGGAGGGGAAGCAGTGACTTGGCTTCCGTGTGGTCCATCCTGTTGGCCATGATCGTCTCCTGAGGGGGTGACCTCGTTGCGTGTCGTTAGTGCCGAGAAGGGCTGGCTTCAAGGCCACGGGGCCGTTCCGTTCGAGGGGAACGAATGCTCCATGCGAAGGTCTCGATCTCGGGTTTGCGACTCGGTTGTGCTCCTGGCTTGTTCTGTGGATTGGTCTTCTTGCTGGCAGTTCGACGGCCACCTGCTTCGGGGCTTGCTATCCGTGAGCCGAGGATGAGTAACCGTTTTCCGTCCAAGCGCACGAAATCCTGCCACCGAAGCCCCGGATACGGCTCGATGGCCAAAAAAGTTCCGAAGCTCGGACAAACTCGCGCTGAGGCTAGCTAGCGCTCGCGGTTCTTCGACCAGGATTCGGTCTCGATGCGCTTCTGGAGCTTGATCACCGCGTCGATCACCGCGTCCGGACGTGGCGGGCACCCGGGGACGTAGATGTCGACCGGCAGAATCGTGTCGACCCCCTGCACGACCGAGTAGTTGTCGTACATGCCGCCCGAAGACGAGCATGCGCCCATCGCGATGACCCACTTGGGATCGGGCATCTGCTCGTAGATCGTTCGCACTGCAGGCGCCATCTTCCAGGTCACCGTGCCGGCCACGAGCATCAGGTCGGCCTGCCGCGGCGAGAACCGCAGGGCCTCGGCGCCGAACCTGGCGATGTCATACCGCGGTCCGACCATCGCCATCATCTCGATCGCACAGCAGGACAAGCCCATCGGCATCGGCCACAAGCTGTTCTTGCGGCCCCAGTTGATCAGCGCGTCGAGCTTCGTGGTCAGGAACGAGGCCTTCCCGTCCTTGACGTGCGCGGCGCTCGCCGACCCCTGAAACAGGCTCAAGTCGTTCTGTGTCGTCATCGGACGTCTCGGTGCTGGGTTCGAGCCAGTGATTGGGCTAGATCGGCGCAGATTCCCAGGTCCGCGCCATATCGACAGCCTGCTAGGCTATCGGCAAACCCGGTGCTAAGGAAACGTCCTGGAGAGAATTGGAGGATCCGTGGTCGAGCGTGATTCGATGGAGTTCGATGTTGTCATCGTCGGTGCCGGGCCTGCCGGGCTGGCGTGCGCGATTCACCTCAAGAACCTGCTGGATCGGCACAACGAGACGGCCGAGACCAAGCTCGAACCCGAGATCGTCGTGCTCGAGAAGGGCAAGGAGGTCGGGGCGCACATCTACTCGGGCGCCGTCATGGACCCCAAGGGGCTGGCCCAGCTGATGCCCGACTGGAAGGACCAGGGCTGTCCGATCGAGTCCGAGGTCACGGCCGACGCAACGTTCTGGCTGACCGGCAAGAAGGCCAGGAAGCTCCCGCTGACCCCGCCGCCGCTCAAGAACCACGGCTACTACGTGGTTTCGCTCAATCGCTTGATCCGCTGGCTCGGCGAGAAGGCCGAGGGCATGGGGATCTCGGTGTTTCCGGGCTTCCCGGCTCGCGAGCTCGTCATGGACGGGGACAAGGTCGAGGGAATCCAGCTCGCCGATGCCGGTGTCGACAAGCACGGGCAGCACAAGAGCAACTACGAACCAGGCGCGTTGATCCTCGGCAAGGTCACGGTGCTGTCCGAGGGCAGCCGCGGGTCGCTGACCAAGCAGCTGATCAAGAAGCAGAAGCTCGAAGGCAGGAACCCCGAGATCTACGCGACAGGTGTAAAGGAGGTCTGGGAGGTACCGAAGGACCGCCTCCCCGCCGGGTCCGTGTGGCACACGATGGGCTGGCCGCACCCGCCCGAGACGTTCGGGGGCGGCTGGGTCTACGGGATGGGCGATGGCCCCGAAGGCGGGCGCCTGGTGTCGATCGGTCTCGTGACCGGTCTCGGCTATGCCGATCCGGGCACCGACCCGCACTACTTCTTCCAGCAGTACAAGACGCACCCAAAGATGCGAGCCGTGCTCGAGGGCGGCAAGATGCTCGACTACGGGGCCAAGACGCTGCCCGAGGGCGGCTACTACTCGATGCCGAGAAACCACGGCGAGGGCTTCCTGATCATCGGGGACTCGGGCGGGTTCATGAACAACATGCGGCTCAAGGGCATCCACACCGCATTCCGCTCGGGGATGCTCGCGGCCGAAGCGATCTTCGACGGCCTCGTGGCGGAGCCCGACGCCGAGCTGCTCGGCGCCAGGCACACGAGCGGTCTCCAGAAGAAGTTCGAGAGCGACTGGAGCCACGCCGAGATCTTCAAGTCACGCAACTTCCACCAAGGGTTCAGTCATGGACGCATGGCGGGGCTCGTCAATGCCGCGTTCGTGACGCTGTTCAACGGCAAGGGCACGTTCTTCCGCGACGGCCTGCGCAACAAGGCGAGCCACGAGTACATGCAGAAGAAACCGGCTCCGGTCAAGAAGCCGAAGCTCCCCGAAGCCGGGACGTTGACGTTCGACAAGGTCACCGACGTGTATGCGTCGAACACGATGCACGAAGAAGACCAGCCGTGTCACCTCGTGATCACCGAACCCGACATCTGCAACACGCGTTGCAAGACCGAGTACGGCAACCCGTGCCAGCACTTCTGTCCGGCCAGCGTCTACGAGATGGTCGCCAAGGACGAGGGCAGCGTGACGGAGCTGCAGCTCAACCCGAGCAACTGCGTGCACTGCAAGACCTGCGATATCGCGGACCCCTACCAGATCATCAACTGGGTCACGCCCGAGGGCGGGGGTGGACCGGGGTATCGGCTGTTGTAGCGACGCCCGCTGGCGGTAGCGGGGCACACCCCATCCCGCCGAGATACTGAGTGAATCAACGGGATCGTGCGGTCGACCCGTTCCCGTGCGTGCCCGTGCCCGTGCCGGTGCCCGTGCCCGCCTCGTGCCCGTCCACTGGGCACAGCCTTGGTTTGCAAACGGGAACACGGAGCCGGGACCGGGGCCGGGGCGGAAGCGGAATCCGGAACCGGGCGGATGCGGAGCGGGTCGGACCCGGAGCCG
>Ga0055451_10000695_pt1 | contig 13566 bp, 9 predicted proteins | sample China_Galinas_PW_3_FD_57745 | JGI IMG/M metagenome (GOLD analysis project Ga0055451, IMG submission 57745) | Wetland microbial communities from San Francisco Bay, California, USA, that impact long-term carbon sequestration - China_Galinas_PWB_D2 | ecosystem: Environmental > Aquatic > Marine >... | reverse complement strand
CGCCAGCGGCGTCGCAGCGTCTCGGATAATGGCGAAGATTTCTGCACCACACCACTAGCTCGTGGGTGCGGAAGTCGGGACGAAGCGCTGCGCGTGGCCTCGGCCACAGATGCGGAGTCCGTGAACGACAAGGAAGTCGATGCGCATCGGCCGGATCGCCTGCAGCGAACCGAGGTCGTAGGTACGCGAGTCGACTCGTTGGCACCGATCATGCGGGTTCAGGCTACCCTGGCGGGGACCGGGCAAGCTGTGCAAGGTGTCGAAATAGTCCTGGCGGCGAGCCGGCCCTCGGACGGCTCGCCGGTCCATCGCTCTGGAACGACTGACAGCTCTGGGACAACTGCGATCTCAACATCCGGCTTGGCGTTTCCAGCGCAGGTGACCGCAACGCACTCCTCTCTGTTCGCTGTGGGGTTTCCACGAGTTCTCAATGAACCTCCGAAGCAGGCGTTGCAGCTCACTTTGGTTCGAAGTCGAGCCCTGAGTGGGATCGTGTACGGTGCGGATGGTGCGCCCTTGGCCCAGGCAACGATCTGCGTTGCATGGCCGGTGACGAAGGAGGTGGCCTCCCCGGTGCAAGGCAGGCGGTTGACCGTGACCGATCTGAACGGGAACTTCGCCGCAAAGCTGCCTGCGCACTTGCCACACCGTGCGGTCGTGGTAGTCGTGCATGCCAAGCATCCTGCCTCAGCGATCCCCATTTCGGCTCTTCGATGGAAGCAGAACGGCAGTGCTTGGCTGTCAACGATGCTGTCTCGAGGAGTCGTCCTGCGTGGGCGCTTGGTAGGTGACTCGGGACAACCGATCCCCAATTGTCGGCTTGCACTCATGACACACAGTACGCCGGTCAATCCCGAGTGGGTTCCGGAAGAAATGCCTCCGGGCGCCGGGGAGACCATAGGCATTCGTGCGCGGAGAGTTGTCACCGACAGCGAAGGGAGATTCAGGAGCGAAGGCTGGCCGGAGGGTGGAGCGCTCACGGTGACCTTTTTCAATCCTCCCGGCCGGCAGTTGCGCTTGGAACGTATCAACGTCGGGAGGATTGCGGCGGCCCGTACCGTCCTTGTCCCGTTGGAGCACTCTGATGTGCTTGTTGAAGTTGTAGCGACGACCGGCCCTGCGGCGGGATTAGTGACTTGCACGGGAGCGGCCACGGGATTCACACAGGAGGACACAACTAGCCAGCGTTCGTGCGGTGCTCGCGTACACTGGTGGCGGGGGACGAGCGATGAGCATTCATTGGGAGGGGAAGCGCTTCTCTGCGACTGCACATCTGCTTCCGGGGTGCGAGGATATCGACTTCTTCATCACGATGAGTCAACCTGCCTTGAATTGGTCGAAGAAAATTGGGCCTTACAAGGGGACGCAAGATCTGAGGGTCAGTGGCGTCGTGCTCCGCCGCTAGAAGCTAGAGCCAAGCTACTTCGCCCAGCCGGCAGGCAACTCGAAGAAGAACAGGAACGCCCCGTCTCCGTCGTCCTTCAGGGAGCCGAGCTGCGCGTTGCAGCCTGGGCCTTGGATCATCGAGAACAGGCGGACCGCGGTCAGATAGGGCGCGCTACCGCGGTTCTTGGGGGCCAGTGCCGAGACGAAGCGGTCGCAGAAGATCGAATCGTCGGGCACCGCTTCGTTCGCCTTTCCCGAAGTCAGGATCAGGTGCGACTTGCCCCTCAGTGCTTCGCGAACGAAGGCGAGGCTGCCTCCTGCCAGACCGCCGTTGCGAGTCGGCTTTGCCCGGCCCGAGTTGCAGCAGTCGAGTGCGACGAGCAAGTGTCGGGCTTCGGTCTGGCCCGACAGCGTGTCGAATTCCGAGAACGGGATCCAGGAGCTGTAGCTCGGGTCCTTTTCGCCCGCGATTCCGTTCGACGGGATGACGTAGCCGCTATCACCCTTGGGAAACCTCATCCCGTGGCCGGCGTAGTAGATCAGCGCCCGGTCGTTCTCGTGTAGGTCCCTGACCACTGCGAGGGCTTTGCGAATGCCTATCGTGCCGGCCTGCTCGCGGACGAAGCGCCGAATCTCCCACTTCCTCGGCAACGCCTCGAGAGCCTTGGCGACCCGTTCGATGTCCTTCTCGGCGTTCGGCAGGTTGGGAAAGTCCGGGTTGTTCACGTAGCTGATTCCGATCAACACTGCGACGGACCTCCCGCGGCTCATGGAGTCGGCCTCCCGGACCGCCCGTCCGCGGTTGGCACCGATCTGCCCCTCTGTGATCGTCGTGCCGCCGTGTCCTCCGGGCGTCTCGTTCGCAAGGAACTCGTGCGCACCGAAGAGCGCGAGTCCCGCTACGAGCACTGCTGCGGCCGCCTTGTAGAGAAGCGGCCGTCGACCGATGGTCGACTCGGCTTGCGTCGTGTCGAGCTCGAGCGCCTCAGTGAGCTTGGCAGCCGTCGGATACCGGCCAATCGGGCTCCGGCTCAGGCACTTGCGCACGACGTCGCGAAACGGCTTCGGGACGTTCGACATCGCCTTGTCGATGTCGGGCGCCGCGCCCGTCGTGATGCCGTTGGGAAACGCCGGCCTGCCGGTCAAACACTCGAACAGCACGCAGCCGAGACCGAAGATGTCCGATCGGGCGTCGGCCGGCTGACCTGCGACCTGCTCCGGGGCCGGATGCGGAACGAGGATCCGTGTTTTGAAGCTGTCGCCCGAGCGGTAGTTGATCGACGACTGCCCCATAGCGCTGCCCGGCTTGGCGACCGAGAACCCGCCCAGGCAGATCGACCCGTCCTCGCGCTGGACGAGGTTGCTGCACGATACGCCGCGATGGACGATGCCTTCGCGGTGGATCGCGTCGAGGGCCGTGCAAGCTTCGCGCCCGATTCGTAGCGCTTCGTCGACCGGCATGGCGCCGTCGCGCGCGACGCGGTCGGCGAGACTCTCGCCGGCAACGGGCTCCAGCACGAGCAGAGGGCCGATCGGCTCTTCGATCACATCGAACAGCTGCAGCACGTGGCGGTTGCGCACGCGAGCCAGGGCGCGGGCTTCGCGCATCGCGCGGCGCCGGTCCATGCCGACGTGCGCGCGCGCCCCCGGACCGAGCCGCTTGAGCAGGACCTCGCGCTCGAGCATCCGGTCGAACGCACGGACGACGATCTCCGCTTCGTTCCGAGTGAGGACCTCGCGAACGTCGAAGCGCTCGGGATACTCGTGTTCGTGGGCCATGGCGAGATTCTAACCGAGCCGCCAGACGACCGGCAGGCCACGCGCTTGCACCGAGATGCCGGGGGCTGGAGGTCCGAGTGCATCGCGCGTGGCCTGTCAGACGTGAGGTGGTTCTCCACCACGGACAGGGGAGCCCGGCCCGCAACCGAAGCCCGACCGGCCGGAGAAACCCGACTATTTCAGCGATGCAAGGATCGCGTCGGCACGGGCGGCGATCTCGCGAGTCGGTGAGGCGTTGCGCGCCCGTTTCAGCAGCACCTGGACATCGTCCTTGGATCGGCCGCGACGCACCCAGTCCTCGGCCTTGTCGAGCAGCTTGGCGGCGCCAGTGGCCTTGCGCCACGCGCTCGTGTTCCGGATCTTCCCGAGCACGCGAGCGGCCTGCTTGGCGAGCGGGCGATCCGGGAACGCCGCTGCAACCGCCTCGACCTCCGCGACGGCCTTCAGCGGCCAGCCGCTGTCCGCCAGCGCTCGGGCGCCTTCGACGACCGCGACCTGGCTCTGCTCCATGCCGTCGAGCAGCGCTCGGGCCTCCCGGACCCAGATCGCGGACTCGACCGGAAGCTCCGCGAGGGGACGCAGCTTCTGAACCGCCTCGCTGAGCTTTCCGGCCCGCAACAGCTCGGGTGCTCGCGAGAGCGCCGGAACGAGCGCCACGAGCTGCACGAGATGCCGCGACTGCGCCAGCTTGGCCAATGCGTCGTCGAGATAGGTCTTCTGATCCGGGGTCCAGGCCTCTCCCTTGCGTAGCCCCGGATCGCCCTCGAACGTCACCCGGCCGTCGATATCGACGACAACCGCGCGCGGAAGCCCGTAGCCGCCGGGAACGATACCGAACGCCGCGAAGACCCGGTCGTCGTGGTCAGTGATTGCGAACAGGCCGTCCGGGGGATGCTCGCCGAAGTGCTTCTCGATCGTGATGCCCAGCGACGTCGGGGAGACGCGATCCCCGGCGACCAGGAGCAAGCGAAAGCCCTTGGAGCACCACTGGTCCACGATCGACTTCATGTAGGCGAGCGTCGGAATGTAGCGCTCCTGGTTCTGCGTCCAGAAGAACAGAATCGTGGGCCAACCCGGGTCGCCGGGATCGAACGCCGGTCCGCGGACCCACTCGCCGCCCTCGAGCTCGGGTGGGCGGAAGCCCGCATAGCTGTGGCTCGCGCGCAGCCGCGGGTCTTCGGCGATCCGCTTCATCGCGAGCTCGCGCTCGATCTGGGCCGCCGGATCGTTCTCGGGCCGGGCCAGCAGCCGAACGTGGCGGTAGTAGGTCGTGCCTACGCCCGTGATCAGGCCGAAGCCACCGCGCAGCACCTCCGGGCCCGGGAACTCGTAGCTCCGCAGGAACAGCCCGTTCAGGTAGTAATCGCAGTGCCGCCCGGCGACGTCGATGCGCAGCTTGTTCCAGCCGTGGGCGAGCTGGACCTGACGATGGTCGAGCGCCTGCCAGACACCACCGTGGTTGGCGGCGAGATCGAGGAAGCCCTTCGGGTGCAGCAGCACGGCGTGGAAGTTCTGCGAGTCCTTGCGCCCGAAGCACAGGCCCACGACCTTGGCCGGGTCGTCGACGCGGGCCGGATCGATCAGGATCTCGGTCTCCAGCGAGACATCGGACTCGAACGCGACGTCGCAAGTCAGCGCGCGGGTGACGAAGCCGCCGTCGTGCTTCTCGACGCTCGGGTCGTCGGCGACGTGCGCGCGGATCCGCTTGCCGTAAGCCACGTACGAGCTGTTGCCGTCGTCCGACCAACCGCGCAGGTCCATCTCGTTATAAGCGAGCTTCCAGCGCGCGAGGCTCTTGCCGGTCGCGAGCGCGATCTCTCGGTAGAGGTCGAGCGCCTCCGGCAGCGAGAACTGTGCGCTCATCTTCTTGGCGATCGAGAGCGCCATCAGCGGCAGCTTGCGCTTCTGATACGAGCGCGCGAGCGCGAGCCCGTCCGCGGCGGTCTTGGCCTGCAGGCGCCGGTAGCGACGCACGAGCGGGTCGAGAGACTCGATCTTCTTGCCGGCGGTCGCGTAGCGCGGATCGTCGGTCTTGCGCGCGAGCTCGAGCGCGTGCTGGAAGTCGCGATACAGCCCCGCGGCGCGGTCGGACTCGTGCTGTCGTTCGAGGAGGCCGGCGAGACGGAACAGGATCTCGGGATTGTTCGGGTCGGCCAGCCACGCTTCTTCGAGCAGCTCACGTGCGGTCTTGGTGTCCTTGCGCTCGAGGGCGCGCTCGGCGAAGTCGAGCAGCTTCGTGCCCTTCGCGATCTTGCCGACCTCCTGGTCGCGGAGCTCGAGGATCCAACGTTTCCAAACGTCATTGAGCGCGTCGATCGTCTTGACCGGCGAGCGCTTGCTCGCCAGCACCGTCTCCTCGAAGTGAGCGATCGGGTCCCGCGGCCGGCGGCCCTTGAACGAGTAGTAGTACTCGTTGAGCGCGTCGCGGTAGACGAGGCGTCCGTCAGCATCGCGGTAGTTGAACAAGAAGTAGACGACGCCCCAGGTCGGCGCATACCAGGGCGGACCCCAGCGATAGTTGTTCTCGACGACCATCCGGAAGGTCGGTGCGTTCTCCGGGCTGCCGGTGCCGTCAGCCTTGATGCCCGCGGTCGGAGAGCGCATCCACCCGTGTTCCATGCGCTTGGCCAGCGGGAACAGCCGGTGGTTCGGGACCCGGTTCCAGCGCACCGAGCCGTTGCTCAGGATCTCGGTGCCTTCGAAGAAGCTCGCGTAGGCCTCGTTGAGCCAACCGGGGCAGCCAGGGCACGTCAGCGACACGAAGTGGTGCGCGGCCTCGTGGAACAGCGTGCCGTACATGCGCCGGATCGATTCGTTGCCGGTGACGCCGCCGACATAGGTCTCGACCGCGTTGCCGATGAAGTGTCCGCCCGACCACGGCACCGGGTTTTTCCCGAGCGTCAGGTACTCGTCCCGGTTCTTGAAGATCCGGATCTCGATCTTCGGGATCTTGCCGCCGTCCTCCTTGTAGTGGAAGAACTTGCGATAGAAGAGGTTGACGTTCTCCATCGCGATCGCCGAGGTCATCAGCACGCGATAGCCGGCGTTCGTGCGGTAGCGGTAGTTCGTGGTCTCGTGGGTCCAGGCCTCGGGCCACTCGCTGTGCTTCTCGTCCTCGGTCCGGATCCACTCCTCGGACTTGCCGAAGCTCGGATCACCGCCGGCGTAGACGTCGGCGACGGCGACGTCGCTCTTGCCGGTGCGGCGGATGCGCTTGATCCCGTCGGCCGGCTCGCGCGCGAACGGGTCGACCTCGCGCGCATGGGCGTAGAGCAAGAGCGCCGAGTGGTCCCGCTCGCGCTTCTCGTACGCGGCCGCGAGCGCCAACAGCTCCTCGAGGTAGTTTTGGCGCAGCTTGCGATAGCTGTCCGCGTCGCTGTCGAGGTCCTCGAGCTGCTTGCGCGCTCGGGCTGCGCGCTGCTGTTCGACCTTGTCGCCACGCTGGCCCAGCTCGTTGATCGTGTGCAGCGTGTAGATCGCGAGGTCTTTGTCGTTGCGCGCGAGCGCGATCTCGGCGAGCAGCGCGAGCGCCTCTGTGTGTCCGCTGTCTCGCTCGAGCGCCGCGAGTGCCAGCTCCTGAGCTCGGTCGAGCTTCTTGGCTTTCAGCGCAGCCTTCGCCTCGGCGAGGTACTGCGAGAGGTACGGGTTCTGGGCGAGCGCGGTTGCCGGAACTGCGAGCAACAGCAGCGCCGCCAGTCTTCGTAGGGTGCGGAACATGAAGGCCGGTGGGGAGGACAGGAGCAGGAGTCTCACATCAGCGTAGCTGACCGGTCCGGTTTCCAGAAGTGCCCGCGCTCGGATCAGGTCCGGCCGACGCCGCGAACCCGGCTGGCGTCGAGCAGGTCGACGTCGAACATCCAGTCGCAGGTAGTCTTGATCGCGATCTCGACGGGATAGGCGACGTAGCCGAGCTCGTCCTCGGCCTTGTTACTCGAATACCACATGTAGTTCGGGCTGAGCCGCAAGAGTTGGGCCGTGACCGGCGGTTTCATCGGGTGGAACCACTCCACGATCGTCGCGAGGCTCGCAACCGCTCGCGCGATCGGGCGCGGCAGCGTGAACCGAGGTGGATCGACACCGATGACCCGGGCAATCTTCTCGATGAGCTCGCGCCCGGTGAGGTTCTGACCGCCGAGGATGTAGCGTTCTCCCGTGCGCCCGTTCTCGAGGGCCGCCAGACTGCCCGACACGACGTCGCGCACGTCGGCGAAGTTGCAACCGCCCGGCGGGCACACCGGCACGCGGCGATAGGCGACTCTCGCGATCAGCGAGTCTTCGCCGGCCTTGCGACGATCTCCAGGGCCGAACATCGACGACGGATTGACGATGACGGCATCGAGTCCCTTGGCGACTTCCTCCTGCACGACGAGCTCGGCGGCGTGCTTCGTGTCGCAGTATCCGAGCCGTAGCGGTCCGAAGTTGTAGCGCGCGGTCTCGTCGATCGGGTTTCGGTCGGCGGCGTAGCCGACCGCTGCAACCGTCGAGAAGTGGAGGAAGCGCGAGACCCCGGCCTGGCGGGCGAGGGCGGCCAACGTGCGGGTCCCTTGGACGTTGACCTCGTACATCCGCGCGGTGTCGCGCTTGTCGAACGACACGACGGCAGCGAGATGCGCGACGTGGTCGACGCCGGCCAAGGCTTCGCGCAACACGCCCTCGTCCGCGAGACGCGCTTCGACGGGTTCGAAGTCGAGTCCGCGCAGCGTCTCCGGGTCACTGCCGGGTCGCACGAGGCAGCGCAGCTCGTAGCCGCGCTGTACGAGCATTCGACAGAGCGTCGCTCCGACGAAACCCGTACCTCCGGTCACGAGCACCCGCTCTGTCATCGTGCAGCTCGACCCGGTCGCGCGCGACGTAGTCGCGGTCGCATGGGGCTGTCTCGACAGGACAGAACCGTCAACCGGCGAATGGCCGATAGGGCTCGTGTTTCTTTCCGGAGCTGCACGTGATCAAGCCGATCCTGATTGTTCTTGTCCTGGCCGCGCTCGGCTTTGCCGGTGTGATCGGCTACGAAGTCTACTTGGAGGGGCCGGGCAATACAGGTTCGTCCGGGCACATCGGGGGGCTTATCGAGACGATCTCGAAGAATGGCGAACGCGTCAGGATCGAGGACCATCTCCCCGCCGAGGGCAAGACGATCGTCTCGTTCTACGCAGATTGGTGAGGCCCTTGCCGTCGCCTCGCGCCTCAGTTGGAGGCCGCCATCCACAGGACCAAGACTGTCCGCCTGCGCAAGATCAACATCGGCAAGTGGGGATCACCCGTCGCGAGCCAGTTCGGCATCAACTCGCTGCCGACGCTGTGGCTCTACGAGGGCAAGAAGCTGGTATCGAAGGACCGCCGCCGCTCGATGGCGAGCCTCGAGCAATAGCTCGTCCGCACACGAGCCCCGTAACCCGACTCGCGGCTCCGGGGAATCGTCCGGCTCGCCGGGTCGCCAGGGAGTGAACCCTGTGGGATGATCGTGGCATGTTTGCCAGACGCGTCTTTCGCGCGCTCGTCGCGCTCTCGTTCCTCGCCGCTGCCGCCCCTGCCCAGAAGCAGTGCCAGTCCGTGAACGACGATGGCACCTTCAAGGACAGCTCCGCTCTCGGGTTTCCGGTGTCGTTCGCGGCGTTCCTCGGCACGGCGAAGGCGAAGCAGACCGTGACCTTCGTGGAAGTGTTCACGGGCGAGTCCTCTGGCACGATGTCGGTGTCGCTGTGGAGCCACGACGCGACGAACAATCGACCGCTCGCACCGCTTGCCGGGGCCGGCTCGTGGACCATGAACCGGGTCGACTGCTGGCAGGGTGCGGCGCCCGCCAAGCCGGTCGTGCTCACCAAAGGGCAGAAGTTCTGGGTCGTGTGGCAGACGACGATGTTCTGTCAGGCGAGCTTCTCCGGCAGCGCCAGCGCCGTGCCCGTCGAGTACTGCTACTCGGACACCGGGGCCCGCTGGTACCAGCAGTCGGCCGGCGTCAACTACAAGGCGCCCGCGAAGTTCCGTCTGTCCTGCCCGGGACCCTCGGGGAACGCGACGTCCTACGGGACCGGCAAGATCGGCTACGGAGGCCTGGTCCCCGTGCTCGGCATCTGCAGCAACCCGGCCATCGGCAACCGGATCGACGTGATCTGTGACCGCACGGCTCCCGCCGCGCCGGCGCTCCTGCTCGTCGGGACGAAGGCCAGCATCGCTACGCTGTACGGCACGCTCTACGTACAGCCGATGGTGCTGATCCCGACGCTCACGCGATACATCGTCACACCGGCGCCCGCGAGCGGCTACGCCAACGTCACGCTCGGGATACCCGACGACTCGGCGCTGCGCTCGGTGGTCGCGAGCTTCCAGCTGTGGATCTTCGACACGATGGCCGCGCAGAGCTTCACCCATTCGAACGGAGTGACGGTGACCATCGGCTGAGCCTTCACGCGTGCCAATCGGCGGTCAGGTCCATCCACAGAGCAAGCCCCGCGTGCTCGCCGAACTGCTTGTAGCGGCGCTCGATCGTGCGGTCGCTCGGTGGCTTCTTGCGCCCGTCCAGGCGCGCGATCGTCGCCCGGCACCATGAGTCGAGCGCCAGGTCGTCGTGGCGACCGAGCAGGCGCAGGGCCTGTCCGGCCGCATACGGGCCGATGCCCGGAAGCGCGAGCAACCGGACGCGGACCTCGTCGGTGTCGAGCTCGGGGTCGCTGAAGTCGGTCTCCCGCAGAGTTCCTTCGGCGAAGCCCGTCGCCAGCTTGTGGCACGAGCTCGCGCGATAGCCACAGCGCACGACTTCGCGCCAGAAGTCCTCGGGTTGTTCCGCGCAGCGTTCGGGCGCCGGGAAGGACCGGCGGCCGGACGGCGCGGGCCTGCCGAGCGCGGCGACGAGCTTGTTCGTCATGTTCTTCGTCGCGCTCCAGTTGCAGTTGGTCGTGAACACCAGCTTCATCAGGTCTTCGAACAGCGTCGGCGCGCGCAGCAGTCGCCCGCCGCCGCGCTCGCAGACCCATGCCAGGCGCGGCGTCTCGCGGCACAAGGACCAGAACGGCTCGAGGTCGAGGTCGAGCCGCAGCATGCGGCGGTAGCTGTCCTTGACCTCGTCGAGATCGCGCCTCTCGAGTTCCGGGTCGGCGTCGACCTTGATCGACAACCCGGTCTTCGTCTGCCACAGCGCGGTATCGACGACCTTGCCGGAGCGGAGCTCGAGCGGTGTCGAGAACACGCGTTTCGCCGCGTCCCATTCGAACGGAGCGAGCCCGTACCATCCGTGTCCGGTCAGCACGAGCGGCAGCGAGAACGGCTCGGGCACACGCAGGCGAACAGTTCGGGCCATCGTCGTCAGTCGCCGATCCGGAGCTCGACGCGGGCCGAGTAGGCGAGGTCACGATCGCCGCGCGCGAGCATGGACTTGCACAGCGTCTTGAAGCTCGGTCGGACCTCGAGCTTTTGGGTCTCGCCGTTGACCGCGATCGTGATCGGCTTTTCGAAGTCGACGAGCCGCGCGTCGAGGCCGACGATCACGGTTTCGACCGCTTCGGTCGTGACCGTGACCTTGTTGTCGCGGCAGGTCGCGTCGATCTCCTGCCCGCTCTTCGGGTCCGGCGTCGCGATCCAGAAGAACTCGCGCACGTTGCGCCCGGTCGGCGTCCACGTCAGCTCGCGCGGGGTCGCGCGCCGCGTGTGCGCGTACATCGCCGCGATCTTGTCGCGGTCGGGCAGCCCGCCGTGCCCGCGGCCCGGAATGAACTCCATCGTCACCGGGTAGATGTCCGTGCGGTCGCCGCGCAGCTTCGCGATCTCCTTGGCGAACGCGCGGCAGCGCGGGAGGCGTTCGTAGTGCGTGTCGCGCTCGCCGATCATGTAGGTGAACACAGTGTTGCGGAGGTTCTTGGCCGGCGAGATTCCGGGCGTCGGCGCCGCGGCCGACGCGTGGATCGCGGCGAACCGGTCGGGGATGTTCGGACCGATCGCGAACGCTCCGTAGCCGCCGTGCGAGTAGCCCATCAGGAAGACCTTGTTCGGGTCGACGTCCCTGACGACGACGAGCTGGCGGATCAGCTTCGTGACGAGCGGCCAGACGTAGTGATCGTAGAAGCCGTTCCACGTGTCGTTGGGCGCGCGCAGCGCGACGTAGAGGTAGCCGCCGGGCAGCTGGGTCTGATCGCGGTAGTAGTGCCGCATCTGCCGCCATTGGCTGTCGTTGATGCGCTTCGGAACGCCGCCGCCGCCGTGCATCGCGATGAACAGCGGCCAGCCGGCGGCCGGCTGCTCGCCGACAGACCTGATCGTGTACGGGCTCTCGTACTTGCCCCAACGCACGCGGTTGTTGGCGACGTCCTTGCGTAGGTCCGCGTGCAGCTTCGCGGCCTTGAACTGGGTCCATGCGATTTCGCGTGCCTCCTTCGGGTTCGATGCCATGAACGCGTCGACCGCCGGATCGGGCTCGAACTCGGTCCTGTGCTCGGCATCGGCAAGGAACCACGTTGCCGCCGCGTGCGCGACCAGGGCCGCCGGCGCATCGCGCTTGCCGGTGACGATGTCGACGAGCTTCTGCGCCGAGCCGTCGCCGGTGAGCTCGACCTTCTTGCCGCCAGCGGCGATCGCGTAGTGACCGTTGAGTTCGACCTCGAACGTCAGGAAGTCGTTCGTGTCGTTGCTCTCGTCCTTGCTCGTCCCGGACAACGTCTTGGTCACGTCGTTCAGGTCGATCATGCGCACGGGCACGGCGACCCGCGGGCCACGCGCCGTCTCGCGCACGCGGACCATGAGGCGCATCGTGCGCTTTCCATTCGCCTCGGCAGGCTTGGCCTCGCCGGTGTAGCGCTCGGTGACGTTGACGGCTTGCACCGAATCGTCGCGCCGAGACCAGACCATCGGGAACCGCGTGCCGGTCCGCTTGTAGCTCACCGCATAGATCGAGTGGCGCGGATCGTCCTTCTTCGCGAGCTTGGCGTCACCTTGGAACCAGGTGTGATCGAGCCCGCGCCGGTCGGGCTCGCACGCGCCCGTGAAGTGCCAGCCGCCGTCCCAGATCTCGACCCACGTGTGGTTGCCGCGCTTGTTGACCCAGCTCGGAATCCCGGCCAGCCGCGCTGGCACGCCGACCGCGCGGCACGCGTCGGCGAGGAGGATCGACAGGCCCGTGCACGAGGCCATGCCGGTGTCGATGCTCTCGGACGGGCTCTGGTCGGCGCGGCGGCGACGGGTCGAGTAGCGGACGCCGACTTCCTTGAACACAGTCGCGTTGAGCTTCTGCGCGGCTTCGCCCGGCGTCTTGCAGTTCTTGACGGTCGGCAGGAACCGCTCGAAGAAGTCCTTGCGCCAGGGCTCGCGGGTCTCGCTGACGTTCACATACGGCAACACGTCGTTGAGCACGATCGACTTGGGGATGGTCTTGCCCCAAGGCACGGCCGCCAGCGCCTTGACAGTCAGGTCGACGTTCTCGAGCAGGAACTCGGCCGAGAGCCTCTGGAGATCGCGCTCGGGCATGTTCTCGATCAAGAACGCCATCATCTCGCGCTCTTGTTTGGGGACCTTCGTCAGTGCGGTGACGAGCTGCTTCTTGTTGTCACCGGCCTTGCCGAGTGCCGTCTCGACGGGGTCCGACCACCAGCGATCCTGGGCCTGCGCGCTGGCGACGAGCAAGAGAGGGAACACGAGATGCGACAGTCTCATGCCCGAACGCTACTCAACCAGTCGTACAGCGACAAGCCGCACGGGGAGCAGGATTCGTGCGAAACGTGTTCCTGGGACCGACGACTGCTTGGGCACATTCGGGACAAAGAGGCCTACAATGAGGAGACCATGGGGACCAGGTGCAAGCCAAAGCTCACACCGCCGTTGGAGACTCCCAAGCACGCCTGCCCGAACTGTCTCGAGCTCCTGACGGCGAGAGAACGCCGCCAGCTCGGCATCAGGGGTGCGCCGTGTCCGAAATGCGGCACCCCGATCCGGCCGAACGAGTCGGGCGGAAACCTGCTTTCCATCGTTCCGCTTGCCGCGTTGGTCGGGCTCGAATGGGTCGGCCCGAGCCATACGCTCGTCCGGACCGTGCTTCGGTTGCTCGTCGTGGTGGGCGTGTTCGTGGTCTATCGCTACCACTCGCTCCTCGCCCGTGTCGAACTGGTAAACCGAGACACGCCTGACCAGACGCGTGCGCTCAGACAGGTCTTCAAGCGGATGGTCTTCGTAGTGCTCGGCTTTGGCCTGCTCGGCTATGCCATGGGTTGGTCCGATAGCCAGTGGCTCGCCGGGACGGTAGGGCTGTTCATGGTGGTTGCGATCGCTAACTGGCTCGTGTTCCGATCCCCCGCCTGATCGTGCTCGTCGCACCAATCGTCTCGGGGACAATGGGTGCAACTACGACGTGCCAGTGCTAGAGCTAGAGCTCTTGAACGACCAACATGTTGACAGATGAGTCAAGTTTCGCGACGAGTAGAT
>Ga0055451_10000694_pt1 | contig 13570 bp, 10 predicted proteins | sample China_Galinas_PW_3_FD_57745 | JGI IMG/M metagenome (GOLD analysis project Ga0055451, IMG submission 57745) | Wetland microbial communities from San Francisco Bay, California, USA, that impact long-term carbon sequestration - China_Galinas_PWB_D2 | ecosystem: Environmental > Aquatic > Marine >... | reverse complement strand
CGCAGCGGCGTCAAGGATGGTCCGCTTCTTGCCTTGCTCGGAGCTGGAGACCGAGTTCGCCAGACCCAAGCCCTGCAGACCCAAGCCCCTGCGACCCCCCCCCTCGGGACCCCGCCCAACTGGGCCAGTGGGCGCAAGCCATCCGCCGCGGGCCCCAGTATACTCTCCGCCCGTTTTCGCGAACCGCCCCGGACCCGTCATGGACAAGAACCTCCTCGAAGATTGGAACGACAGGCTCGATATCGCGGAGTCGATGGTTCCGCTGATTGGCCGTCTCTATCGCAAGAACGGCATCGTCACCAAGGTGTTCGGCCGCCCGCTCGTGAACAGTAGTCCGGTCGGGATCCTCAAGACTCACAAGTTCGCTCGGCGCGTTACCGGTGAGACGTTGTCGGTCAAGGACACGAGCGCGGTCATTGCGGGACTCGTCGAGCTGTCGCCGCCCGGTGTTCTGCGGTTGGATGTCGGGAAGCTGGCGGTCGGTTTCCTGGCGTCGGGGGAAGACAGTGTCGTCTCGTTCCTGCGGAAGGAGCTCGCAAGCGTCGAGCCCCATCGTCTGCCCGCGCCGGAGCGGCCGGTGGACGTCGTGCTCTACGGGTTCGGGCGCATCGGCCGTCTGATCGCCCGGATGTTGCTCGACAAGTTGTCGCTCGGGAATGGGCTCCGGTTCGCGGCGATCGTCGTGCGGCCGGGCAAGGCCGACGACGATCTGGCCAAGCGCGCGAGCCTGCTGCGCCGGGACTCGGTGCACGGGCCGTTCGAGGGCACGATTTCGATCGATCGCGAGAACAACCGGATCCTCGCCAACGGCGCCGCAATCCAGGTCATCTATGCGAACAGTCCGGAGGAGATCGACTACACGTCCTACGGAATCCAGGACGCGATCGTCATCGACAACACGGGTGCCTGGCGCGACGAGGCCGGTCTCGGCAAACACCTCGAGGCGAGGGGCGCCGCCAAGGTCATCCTTACGGCTCCGGGAAAGGGCGACATCCCGAACATCGTCTATGGGATCAACCACGACTCGGTGACCGACGACCAGCGCATCCTGTCCGCGGCGAGCTGCACGACCAATGCAATCGTGCCGGTGTTGAAGCTGATCCACGACCGGTTCGGCATCGACCACGGGCACATCGAGACGTGCCACGCCTATACCAACGATCAGAACCTGATCGACAACTTCCACAAGAAGCCGCGGCGCGGACGAGGAGCCCCGCTCAACATGGTCATCACCGAGACCGGCGCGGCCAAGGCCGTGGCCAAGGCGTTGCCCGAGCTCGCCGGCAAGCTGACCGGGAGCGCGATTCGTGTCCCGATCCCCAACGTGTCACTCGCGGTCATGCAGCTGTTGTTGTCGACCGAGACGAGCGTCGACGAGCTCAACGAGCACCTGCGGGTCGAGAGCCTCGCCGGAGAGCTCGAACAGCAGGTCGAGTTCTCGCTGTCGCCTGACGCCGTGTCGAGTGACTTCGTCGGATTCGACCACCCGGCGATCGTCGACGCACCAGCAACGATCGTGTCGGGGCGGCATGCCGTCGTCTACGTCTGGTACGACAACGAGTACGGCTACAGCCGCCAGGTCGTCCGCCTCGTCGAACGCGTGTCCGGCGTGCGCCCGCCGACCTTCCCGCGCTGACGATCCGAGAAATTCTGCCGGGCACGGAATCCTCGTGTTTGCTTTCGTCGGGCGCGGCCTATGCCTCCCGCCGGAGGAATCGACGATGAAGCGCAAGACCATTGCCACGATCGCCGGAGTTGTGCTCGGCGTGTTTCTGGCCACTCCGTTGGCGACAGCGATCCCGATCGGGATGGCGAAGCTGGGCGTGCGTTCCGAAGCGGCGCTTTCCGCGACCGCGACGACGGTCATCCTCGCGACTCCCGTCGCGAGCGGAATTGCGGCCCGGCGGATGTGTGGCGAGGACCGAGAGCGGGACTGAAGACTACTCGTCTACTCGTCGCGGAAGCCGAGCACGACGAGAGCGCACGGACCGCCGTGGATGACCGAGATCCCGTGCGCCTGCGCTGCTGCGACGGCCGCCGGGCTCTCCGCCCCCGGTTGTATCCAGAGGTGCTCCACGCCGGCGGCAGCGGCTTCCTCGACGAGCTTCTCGGTCACGTTCGGCTGTGTGATGATCGACATCGCCCGGACGGGCTCGGGACACGACGCGACGTCGGGGTAGGCCGTGAGCCCTTCGACTTCGGTCGCGTGGGGATTCACCGGGTACACCGGCTGCTTGCCGTTCTGCAGATACGCGCGCAGCACCTTGTTTCCGTACTTGCGACGGTCGGTCGAAGCGCCGGCGACCGCCCACGGTCCGGCTGCGAAGAACGCCTGGATTCGCTCGTCGATGGTTGGCATCCGGGTCACCGCCGCTTGTCGGGCTCCTCGCCTTTCTTCTTCTTACCCTTCTTCGTCTTGTTCTTCTTCGGGTCGAGCTTGGGCGTCGCAACTTCGAACTCGAGGTCCGTGATCGGTTCTTCACCGACCTGAATCAACTGGTTGTTCTGGCTAATGCGTTGGCCCGCGATCGTGCCGTAGATGGTCACGCGGTATTGAGTGTTCGGCAGCGCCGTGAACGAGAACGAACCGTCGGCCGCGGTTCGGACCCCTGTTCCCCGGAGAAGGGCGAGGAGCACGCGGCTTTGCTCCGCGCGCGAGTACGCATAGTAGTAGATCTGCAGGCCCGGAACCGGCTGACCGTCTTGGTTTCGCACACGACCGGAGACGCGCAGCGCAGTGTGGAGCACGAGGTTCTGGGACAGGGTTTGTCCCGACTTCGGCGCCGTGACATCGACGATGCCATAGCTCCGCGAGGAGACGGCCGCGATCTTCAGCTGGCAGCCGGGGCGTGCCAGGATCCGGAGGCGACCCCTGCGGTCGCCGTTTACGATTTCCTGCTGATAGGGGTCGTGGGCTCCGTTCTTCTCGCGCGGCTCCATGAACGTGACCTTCGGCTGTCTCGCCCGCGAGCCGTCGTTTTCACGCACGCTGACGTCGAGGATCGCGAGCTCCGACAGGACGACCTCGCCGATGTCGTGGGGATTATCACTCGCGACCCCCGACGACAGGATCACGCTCGGAACGATCGGGATCTCGGACGATGACGGCAAGCGGGCCGTGATCCCGGCGTCGAGCAGCGCGACCAGCCTGTGTCCGAAGCGCGGGTAGTAGCCCTCGATCGCGAATCGACCGTCCTTGTCGGTCGTCGTGATCGTCGCCGGGTAGCTGTCGCCGGAGCTGCTGTTGCCGCGGAACATGCGTTGGCCCGAGTCGCTCGGCATCGGCGCGTGGAACAGGATCGGCACGCCGGCTGCCGGCGTCTCGGCGTCGAGCATCAGTCGCCCGCGGACCCGGGTTCCGTCGATCAGTTGGATGTCGACATCGGGTTGGCCCTTCTTGCGGGCCTCGGCGGCGCTCGTGTCGCTTCGGAAGGTCATGTTGTAGCGGTTGGCGTAGACCTGGACTCGCCCCGGTGCACCGACCATCAGGGTCACATGGTCCTTGCCGGGTTTCGGACCGACCGGGACCCGGGCGACCGCCCAGCCTTCCTCGTCGGTTTCGGCGAGCTTGACGTTGGCGCCGTTCTGGCGGAGGAGCACCCATGCGTTCGGTAGCGGCTTCTTTTTGTCGGTCCGTACGCGGACCAGCAGCTCGTAGGGCTTCGGAATCTCGATGACCGTAGGATCGTCGGCTTCCGACTTTGGCTTGGCGGTGGCTTCCGTGGCAGCCTTGGCGCTCATCGACTGGGAGGGCTTCTTGCGCTCCAGCGCAGTGGACTTGGAGATCAGCCAGCGACCGTTCTTATCGATGACCCGGACCGTGCACGAGCTTCCCGGCATCTCCGGCAGGAGGGCTTCGTGGTGGTCGTCGAGCTCGATGGGCAACCACGGCCATGCGGACCAGCTCGTGTATGCGCGGCACTCGAACGGGCCCGAGTCCTTCCAGGCGTCGAGCCCCGAGATCCGGATGTGCTTGCGCTCGATCGGTTCCTTCTCCGTCAGCGTGACGAGCATACCGGCGCGCAGGTCGCTCTCGAGCGGCGTCGTGCGGTAGTGGTTCGCATCGACGGTCGCCGTTGCCCAGGCGGCGTAACTCCGGCCGGGAAGAACCATCGCGCGGAATCTCCCGCGACGATCGCTCTCGACCTCGACGATGTCCGGTTTGCCGATTGCGAGGTTCGGATAAAGATACGAGATCAAGTGGACCCTCGCGCCGGTCCACGGTACGTGATCGACTGTCTCCACGCGTCCGGACAGGCGTGCGCGTTTCGCCGTGGTGTCCTGAGAAGGCGGGAACAGCAAGACGAGCGCGGTGCAGACGATCGGCAGTGACATGAGGCTATGTGTGTGGATGGATCGGGCGATCGCTCAGGGTAGCAGATGTTTCTGGTATGAGCGGCTCCCAAGCGTCCCGAAACGCCGCACCGTTGTAGGTCTTCCAAAACCCGCACGGTTTCACTACCATGGGCAGATCGAAGTCGTTCAGGACACTGGAGTCGTTCAGGTTTGTGGCCATAGCTCTGTTGACGCCGGGGATTGCGAGCGCCGTTCCCGCGACCTCGCCCAAACTTGCGTTCTAAGACGCTGATTTGTCGATAGAGAGAGAGAGGAGGTGGCCATGACCGACGCCGGTGTGCTTTCCCAGCCAACACTCGTCCTGAACAAGTCGTGGTACGCGATCAGCACCACCACGGTGCAGCGCGCCCTCTGTCTCCTCTTTACCGAAGCAGCCAAGGTCATCCGTCCCGAGACTTTCGAAGTCCACGGCTTCCGCTCATGGTCGGACCTCGCCGTCCCGCCCGACGAGCCGTGCGTTCGCACGGTCAAGCTGCGGATTCGGGTCCCCGAGATCATCCTGCTGACCCGGTACGACCGGGTGCCCCGGCGGACGCTGCCGTTCACGCGTCGCAACCTGTTTCGCCGGGACAACAACACCTGCCAGTACTGTGGCGGGCGTCCTGGGACCTCGTGGCTGACGATCGACCACATCATCCCACGCTCGCGCGGTGGGCGGAGCACGTGGCACAACTGCGTGCTGGCCTGTGTGCCGTGCAATCGGAAGAAGGCGAACCGCACGCCGGCCGAGGCCGGGATGCGGCTGCTCACCGAGCCGGTCGTGCCGCAGTGGATGCAGACGGCGGAGATCCCGCTCGGGCGGATTCCGCAGTCGTGGGAGAAGTTCGTCAACGAGCAGTACTGGAACGTCCCGCTGGAGCCGTAGCGTCTAGCGGGGCACAACCCATCCCGCCGAGATCTCCGGGATCGTTGGGATCGTCCGATCGGCCGTTCCCGTGCGTGCCCGTGCCGGTGCCCGTGCCCGTCCAATGGCCACACCGGGACCGGGACCGGGGCCGGGACCGGGACCGGGACCGGGGCCGGAGCCGGGTGGGTACGAACTTCCTCCAACCGCTTGGTTCTTCGCCGCCCCGACTGGGCATATCGTGGGCGCCATGACCCAGCTCCGCTCGATTGCCGACATCGCTGCATCGCTCGGGATCCGCCCCGAGCATCTCATCCCCTACGGAGACCGGATGGCCAAGGTCCGCGCGGAGGCGCGTGCGGCCGGGCGCGAGCCGGGCAAGCTGGTCCTCGTCTCCGCGATCACCCCGACACCCGCCGGCGAAGGCAAGACGACGACTTCGATCGGCCTGGCTCAGGGCATGTCCAAGATCGGCGAGAGCGTGTGCCTGGCCCTGCGCGAGCCTTCACTCGGTCCGGTGTTCGGCGTCAAGGGAGGCGGCACCGGTGGCGGGAAGGCGATGCTCGAGCCGTCGCAGGACATCAACCTGCACTTCACCGGCGACTTCCACGCAATCACGAGCGCGCACAACCTGCTCGCGGCACTGCTCGACAATCACGTCCATCACGGCAACCCGCTCGACATCGACCACCGCCGTGTGCTCTGGCCGAGGGTGCTCGACGTCAACGACCGCGCGCTGCGGAACATCAACATCGGGCTCGGAGGCCCGATGCATGGCGTGCCGCGCGAGGCCGGCTTCGACATCACGGCGGCGTCCGAGGTCATGGCCGCGCTGTGTCTCGCCGAGGACGAGGCCGACATGCGCGAGCGCCTGAGCCGACTGCTCGTTGCGATGACCCACAAGCGTGCACCGATCACGGCCGCTGACCTCGGCGCGGTCGGCTCGATGATGGTGTTGCTCGAGAACGCGCTCCTGCCGAACCTCGTGCAGACGTGCGAGGGCGTGCCGGCGTTCGTCCACGGCGGTCCGTTCGCCAACATTGCTCACGGTTGCAACTCGGTGATTGCGACCAAGATGGCGATGAGCCATGCCGACTGGACCATCACGGAAGCCGGCTTCGGCTTCGATCTCGGGGCCGAGAAGTTCTACGACATCAAGTGCCGGTCGGCCGGGCTCGATACTGCGGCGGTGGTACTGGTCGCGACGATCCGCGCGCTCAAGGTCCACGGTGGCGTCAAGCTCAAGAACGTCGACGAGCCCGATCCCGGGGCGGTCGAGCGTGGACTCGTCAATCTCCGTCGCCACATCGAGAGCATCCGGACGTTCGGCGAGCCGCCGATCGTCGCGTTGAACTCGTTCCCCAACGACACGAGCGAAGAGGTCGCCGTCGTGCGCAAGGCGTGCGACGGAGAAGGAGTGCCGTTCGCGGTCTCCGATGTGTTCGCCAGCGGAGGCGAAGGCGCGGTCGAGCTCGCCCGGCTCTTGATCGAGCACGCCGAGAAGACCGCGGTCCCGTTCACGCCGCTCTACGACTGGAAGGAGCCGATCAAGGACAAGCTCACCAAGATCGCCACGCGGATGTACGGCGCGGACGAGGTCGCCTACACGCGCGGGGCCGAGCACGATCTCAGGCTGATCTCACGGCTAGGCCTCGACGAGCTGCCGCTGTGCGTCGCGAAGACGTCGGCGAGCCTGTCGGACGACCCCAAGCTGACCGGGAGGCCCGAGAACTTCTTCGTCAGCGCGCGCGGCTTCGTGCCCGCGCCCGGTGCCGGGTTCGTCGTCGCGCTGCTCGGCGACATCATGCGGATGCCGGGCCTGCCCAAGCGGCCGCACGCGCTCGACATCGATCTCGTCGACGGCGAGATCCGCGGGGTCCGGTAGCGCTACCGTTTCGTCGTGTGCTTGACGAACCGGGCGTACTCGCGGGCGACGTGAGCGTCGTTCGCATCCCCGGCGAAGAAGTAGAACCGGTAGCGCAGCGTGACGGTCTTGCCCTTCGCGAGCTTCATCCCCGGCACCGGTTTCGGCTTTCGATCGAACTGATAGACACCCCAGGGGTTCGCGGCAAACAGTCCATAGTCGCGCGCGTGCCACCGGCACGGATGCCCGTAGTTCTCGGGATGATCGAACAGCGCGAGCCCGACGGTCTGCCCTTCGATCGGTGCCCAGTATGCAACCCAGTTCGCGCGCTTGCCCCAGACCTTGCCGTCGGCGACGCCTTCGGAGTTCAAAATGTGGCCCTTCGCGACCTTGCCCTCGAGCCGTAGCACCGGGTTCAGCCGGATTGCCATCGAGCCTTCCTTGGTGTCACCGAACACGAGGTCGGTCTCGGACGCGTGAATGGCGACGCGGTAGTCGATGAAGCGAGCGTCGCCCTTCGCGAAGAACGTCAGCGTTCGGGTGTCCGTGCAGACGAGCTCGTCGCCGACGAGCCACCTGTCGTGCGACGTCAGCTGGGCCGAGCCTTCGTCTTGCTTCGTGACGATGCGGTCTTGGGCGATGTGTCCCTTGCCGGCCCAGAAGTCGTGGCCATTGACGGCGCCGTGCGTGAACCACAGCGACTCGTGGTGGATGTGGTCAGTGGCTTCGTTGGCGACCCCGCGCTTGATCGGGTAGTTGCGGGTCATCGGGCGATCGAGCGCGCCGAGGACCGGATAGAGGATCGGTCCGCGGTGCCGGTCCCAGCGATACTCCGTGAACAGCTGGCCGTCGACCTCGATCCGGCAGCGGTCCTTCTGCTTGGTGATCGTGACCTTCGGCGCGTGCTCGCGCGTCGGTTGGCGCGCGGTGGCCGGGCTCTGGGCCTGCGCCCGGCAGACTCCAAGGACGGAGGCGGCCGCGAGAGTGACGATGGCAGTGCGGTTCATACGCGAGATCGTCGCCCACCCGCGGCCAGCCGTCAAATCCCGCTGCTTGGCTAGAGATCGATCTTCTCGCGCGTGTAGTTGCGCGCGAGCGCGGCCTTGCCGACCCGCCGGATCCCCTGCACGAACGCCGCCGTGCGCAGGTCGAGTCCTCGCGACTTGGCGACGTCGGCGACGCCATCGTAGGCACGGTGCATGATGCGCTCGAGTTGCTCGCGGACCCGTTCGACGTCCCAGCGATACTGCTGCATGTTCTGCACCCACTCGAAGTAGCTGGCAGTGACGCCGCCGGCATTGGCGAGGATGTCGGGCACGACGAGGATGTCGCGCTTCTTGAAGATCTCGTCGGCCTCGGGCGTTGTCGGTCCGTTCGCTCCCTCGACGATGATCCCGGCCCGCACGTGATTGGCGTTGTCCTTGTTCAGCACGTCTTCGATCGCGGCCGGGATCAGCACGTCGGCGTCCCAGGTCAGGACCTCGGGGCCGTCGAAGGCATCCCCGCCGTCGAATCCCTTGACCGTGTGGTGCCGGTCGGCCCAGGTCATCAGCCCATTGACATCGAGCCCGTCGGCGTTGGCGACGCCGCCCATGTGATCCCCGACGGCGACGATCTTGGCGCCTTTGGCGGCCAACAGCCTCGCGGCGTGGCTACCGACATTGCCGAACCCCTGGATCGCGATGGTCGTTCCCTCGACCCCGCGACCCTTGTCCGCCAACGCTCTCTCGACGCAGTGCGTGACGCCGCGGCCGGTCGCTTCTTCGCGGCCGGGTGAACCGAACAGCTGGAGGGGCTTCCCGGTGACCACGCCGGGGGCGAAGCCGCCGTAATTGGAGTACTCCTCCATGATCCAGCCCATGATCTCGGCGTTCGTGTTCATGTCCGGAGCCGGGATGTCCTGGGTCGGGCCGATGACCTCCTTGATCTGCTGGACGAAGCGCACCGTGACCTCGTAGAGCTCGCGCTTGCTCATGTCCGCCGGGTCGCAGTCGATGCCGCCCTTGGCGCCTCCGAACGGAATGTCGACGACCGCGGTCTTCCACGTCATCAGGTTGGCGAGGGCCGTTGCGTGGTCCTCGTCGACGCTCCGGTGGTAGCGCAGTCCGCCCTTGAGCGGGCCGCGAGACCGATTGTGTTGGACCCGGTAGCCCAGGTGGCTGCGAAGCTGACCGCTGTCGTCTTCGAATACGATCTCGACCTTCACGACGCGGAACGGCGTGATCAGGATCTTCTTGATCTTGGACGAAAGGCCGAGGTTGTCGGCTGCCTCTGAGAAGTAGTAGTGGCTGGTCTCGAGCATGAGAGAAGCACCTTTCCACAATCGGGGACTCCCGCTAGTCTAGCCGCGCGGATGCCGCTGTATACGCCGGGCGTGGACTTGCCGCGCCGTGCCCTTCGCCCTCCGGAGTGTTGATGTCTGCCGACGAACCCGGGACCTCTCGTCCCGCGGGGACGCTCTTACGCGTTCATCGCCTGATTCGTTCGAACTGGATCTCGTCGACCGGTGCCGCGATCGCGACGCTCGCGCTCATGGCCGAGGTGACCGGGCTCGTGCTCCAGGCCATGGAGCTCTGGAGGGGGCCGTATCTGGGGATCCTGACCGTCGTGTTCCTGCCGGCGATGCTGCTCGGCGGCCTGGTGCTGATCCCGATCGGACTGTTGATCTATCGCCGCCAGCTCGCGAGGCGTGTTGCGGCGTTGACCGACAAGCCGATGAGGCTGGTCCGGGCGATCGTGATCTTGACCTTCGTCAACTTCACGGCGCTCGGGACCGCCGGCTACGGCGGCGTGCACTACATGAGCTCGACGACGTTCTGCGGCACCGCGTGCCACTCGGTCATGGGACCCGAGTACGACGTCTACCAGAGTTATTCGCATGCGAAGATCGGGTGCGTCGCGTGTCATGTCGGTCCCGGCGCGACGGCGTACATCGCGGCCAAGCTCAACGGCGCCAAGCAGCTCGTCGAGACCGTGCTCGACGACTACAGCCGGCCGATTCCGACCCCGGTCCACAACCTGCCCCCGGTCGTCGAGATGTGCGGCAAGTGCCACGACCCGCGGCGTTACCTCGGAACGAAGCTCGTGGTCAAGCCGCACTACGAGCCGAACGAGAAGAACTCCGGCTTCATCAACGTCCTGCTGATGCGGCGCGGCGGCCAGGCGCCCGACGGCGTGGTGACCGGCATCCACTGGCACGCGCATCCGGACACGAAGGTCGAGTTCGCAGCGAGCGAACGCAACACCGAGATTCCGTGGGTGCGAGTGACCGACAAGGACGGCAAACAGCGCGTGTTCCAGACCGAGGACTATGCCGGCGGGACACCCGACAAGCCGCGCCGCATGGACTGCAGCGATTGCCACAACCGCGTCGGCCACCCGTTCGACGAGCTCGGGGACGGGATCGATCGCGCGATCGCCTCGGGACTCGTCTCGCGCAAGCTTCCGTTCGTCAGGAAGCACGCCGAGGAGGCGCTGAAGCCCAGCTGGTCGCGCGAGGGCGCGGGTAACGAGATTCGCTCCGCGATGGAGAGCGCCTACGCGAAGATGTCGCTCGACGCCGAAGGCAAGCAGCTCCTCGACGGAGCGATCACGGAGTTGACGAAGCTGTGGCTGCGCAACAACTACCCCGAACGCAAGCTCGGGTGGGGGGCGTATCCGAGCTTCAAGGCCCATTTCGGCTGCTTCCGTTGTCATGACGGCAAGCACCGAGACCGGACGGGCGCGGTCATCAGCAAGGAATGCGAGACCTGCCACGTCGTGCTGAGCGAGAAGCAGGAAGATCCCGAGATCCTCGGCACGCTCGGGATCCGGAGCAAGTAGCGAGGGATGATGGTCGCCGCGATCTTATACGGGCTTCTCGCGCTGTGGGCCACGGCGTCGCCGTTGCAGGAGACGAGGCCAACGCAGGAGCGTGGCAAGACCGAGGAGAAGCAGGACCAGAAGAAGCACGACCAGAAGCAAGCGGAGCAGACCGGGAACACGGACAAGCCGCTCGACGAGTCCGACGCGGCGGCGCGCGCCCTGAAGCGCCTGCTCGAGGGCAAGACCCACGGTCCCGAGGCGAAACCGCCGCAGAACAAGCCCAAGCCGGCACAAGGCGGCGAGCAGAAGACCACGCCGCCCGGACCGGGCAAGCAGGAAGCGGGCAAGCAGAAGCCTGGCGAACAGCAGGCCGGCAAGCAGAGCGGCGGAAACCCGCCCGGCCGCAACAACACCGAAAAGGTCAGTGAGCCCGACGCAGCCGCGGGGGCGCTCCAGAAGCTGCTCGGACAACAGAAGAAGCCGAACAACAAGATCAACGGCAACACGCAGAAGGCGAAGCCGCCGGACAACGTGAAGCTCAAGCCGATCGAGCAGAACCAGCCCCAGGACCAGTCCGAAGAGGCGGCTCGAGCCCTGGAGGAACAGCCGGTCCATGACGAGACCAAGCTGCAACCACAGGAGGCGATCCCCGTGCACGGCTCGGCGTCGCTGTGGTACCGGCTGCGCAAGAGTGATCAGGACCGCGCCGAGGATCTACGTGGCTTGCTCGGGGTCGATATCGGGAACGCCGAGAAAGACCCCGTTACCGTGCACCTGCTCGGTCGGGGCTCGGTCGATATCGGCTCGCGCGGACCCGACAACATCTTCAACGGCATCGATCAGACCTACGGCAAGCGACTGACGGGCCGACTCTATGACGCCTACGCGGACATTCACGCCGCCGAGCCGTTCGAGATCGCGCGCCTGGGCCGGCAGACGAACTACGACACCCCGGAAGTGCTGTACTTCGACGGCGCTCGGCTCGAGTCGAAGCGCACGGGCGAGCTGCAGTTCTGGTACGGCGGCTACGTTGGTGTGCCGACGCGACTGTTCGAGTCTTCGCCCCAGGGCAAGTTCACGGGTGGGCTCGAGGCCGGGTTCGAGCCGTTGCACGGCACCCGGCTACGCTTCGACTGGATGCACGTCGACGACGAGGTGATGTTCGGGCCCGACAAGAACGACCTGCTCGGTGTCGCGCTCTGGCAGAACGTCACCGAGCATGCCGACGTCCACGCCCGCTACACGTGGCTCGAGAACAAGAACCGCGACCTCCTGGTGCGCGGCAACGGCTCGATCGTCGATTGGGACATGGACGTGCACCTGTCGTACTACCAGCTGCTCGAAACACAGGGGGCGTACGCGATCGAGTTCGATCCGTTCTACGAGCAGGCGTTCGAGTACCACCCTTATCAGCAGCTCACCGCGTCGTTCAACAAGCGTTTTGCTTCCAGCGTCCAAGTCGACGGAGGTGTCGACGTCCGGCGTCTCGTCGACCCGGCGGACGAAGGACAGTTCAACCGTGAGTTCGAGCGCGTGTTCCTCTCGACCCAGTTCCTGGACCTGCCAACCGACATCTTGCGGCTGACGCTCACAGGAGAGTATTTCAACACGCATGGCGCGGAGGACACTTCGGCGCTCGAGGCCGACCTGACCGCGCTGCCGCGAAAAGGCCTCGAGCTCTCGGCCGGCACGAGCTACGCGCTCTACAAGTACGACTCGTTCACTCAGCGTGAGCGGGACCACGTGCGGACCTACTATGCGACGGGTCAGTACGAGGTCAGCAAGGATCTCCGCTTTCGGCTGAGCTATGTGTTCGAGACCGATCCCTTCGACGATTATCACACTCTGGTGGCTCGGATCCTATGGACGTTCTAGCACGCTTCCGGTGGGCGTTCGCCGCGGCGCTCGTTGTGCTCGTCAGCGCGTGTGTGCTGCTGTCGGGTGATCCTCCGCTGCAGTTCAGCCACGCCCTGCACGTCGAACAGGGGCTCGACGACTGCAGCATCTGCCACAGCTCCTGGGGGACGAGCGACTCGCCCGGCATGCCGACGCCTCAGATCTGCCGTGTGTGTCACTTCGGTATCGACGCCGACAAGCCGCCCGAGAAGCGCATCGCGACGCTGTTCGACGCGAACGCCAACTTCATCCGCTCGCGCCAGCCGTCACTGTCCAAGGAGGTCCGGTTCTCGCACCAGACCCACACGGTCAACCACGAGCTCGAGTGCTCGGAATGCCACGGGGACATGACCGAGGCCACTGGCTTGCCACCGTCGGCGGCACGCATGGACCTGTGCACGGACTGTCACTCGTCCCGCGGCTTCCAGACCAACTGCGACAGCTGCCATCGCGAGATCACCAAGCAGACGCCACCGGCCACCCACCTGCTGTCGTGGGTGCGCGACCATGGTGACGTGGTTCGCCGCCGGCTCTCCGGAAGCGTCAACCGCTGCAACCTGTGCCACGACGAAGTGTCGAGCTGCCAGAAGTGTCACAAGGAGCGGATGCCGGCCAGCCACACGAACTACTGGCGGACCCGCGGGCACGGCGTCGCGATCTCGATGGATCGCAGCAGTTGCGCGACTTGTCACCGTAGCGACTTCTGCAGCCGTTGCCACCAGTCGACGCGGCCGCGAAGCCACCGTCCGGGGTTCGGAAGCCCGCAGGAGAACCACTGCACGGCGTGTCACTTCCCGCTGCGCGGA
>Ga0055451_10000693_pt1 | contig 13575 bp, 10 predicted proteins | sample China_Galinas_PW_3_FD_57745 | JGI IMG/M metagenome (GOLD analysis project Ga0055451, IMG submission 57745) | Wetland microbial communities from San Francisco Bay, California, USA, that impact long-term carbon sequestration - China_Galinas_PWB_D2 | ecosystem: Environmental > Aquatic > Marine >... | reverse complement strand
CGGCTCGGAGTCCCGGATGGACGCGACCCCCGTCAGGACCAGGCGCATCAGCTCGCCCTGGCGGCGGGTGTCGGTCTTCGAGAAGACCTGCTTGAGCTGACTCCGCGCGGTGTTGATCGTGACTCCGCGCTTCTGGGCGGCTTCGTCCAGTGAGAAGCCCTGGGAGAGCAGCTGCACCAGCTCCGCCTCGGCGTTGGTGAGCTGGTAGAGGTGCTCCAGGACCTCGGTCGCCGAGACGCGCCCGGAATCGGGGTCGGCGATCCAGAGCGACACGACGGCCTCTCCGGAGGTGCTCTCCGGCGTCGCCGCCAGCAGCGGCGTGACCATCACCGCGTAGGCGCGCCGGCCCGACGGGCGCGACACCGCGATGAAGCCGCCCGCCTCGATCTCCTTGCCCGAGTCGGGGGCGAGCGCGCTCGAGAGCAGCCTCTGGAGCGCGGCGTTCTCGCGCGGATCCGTCGCGAACGGGCCGTTGGCACCCATCGCGATGCCGTCCGACATGGCGAGGATCCACTCGGCCGCCCGGTTCGTCGAGACCGGCTGGCGTTGCGGGTCGAGGAGCACCACGCCGGTCGGAAGCCGATCCATGACCTCCACCAGGGCCATGCGCTCCTGGCGCGAGCCGACCAGCCGCGAGTGGATGCGCATCGCGCGCTGCACGTGGGGAAAGATCTCGTTGCCGAAGGCGACGTCCTCGGCGTCGAAGGGCTCGCCGCCCTCGGGCTTGTAGAGCGAGATCCAGCCCACCGACCCGACCCCGTCCAGTCGCAGCGAGGCGCCGATGGGCCAGACGGGGGCGAGACCCTGGGGCTTCATCCAGCTCCGATAGAAGTCGCTCTTCGCGAGGTCGAGGTCCGGAGGGAAGTACCGGCCGAGCACGCCGAAGTCCTTTCCGGAGGCCTGGGCGAAGCTCGTCGACCAGGGAAGCCCACCCAGGAAGTGCTCGCTGAAGCGCGGCGCGTAGCCCGCGTCGAGTCCGACCAGGTGGATGGTGCCGGCGAGGGGGTCGCCCGGGCGGAAGAAGCCGATCGCCGCCGGAAGGTGGTCATAGGCGGCGGAGAGCTCGTGGATGAACTCCTCCCACCGGGACGGCTCGAGGGCTGCCTCGTAGCAGAGATCGATGAGCTGGCGGGCGCGCTGGTCCAGATCCATCGCAGCGGGGCTCTCGTCTAACCGGTTCGAAGCCCCCCATGGCTACCGGGTTCCCTGCCCAGTCTAGATCGAAGCCTGCTGGGGTGCTCGCCGGGCCCCGACGGGCGTCGGCCGCCGGGTGAAACGAGGTGGGGCCGGCTCGCGGGAGCCGGCCCCAGAGGATCAATCAGGATGCGGACTGCGATGGGTTCGATGTCGATCGGTCCTCTCGGAGATGAGAACCAAGGAGGGGTTTTGCGAGGGCCATTCCAGGGTCCCTCCCCTGGCGCATCCGCCCCTCCCTGGCTCCTGGGGCGAGTATTTCAGCGCAGGAGCCCGTTTGCGCCCCCCATTTGGGGGATCGGGGCGAAAAAATTCCCGAGCTCTTCCGGGAAATCCGGGCGGCGCACTGCGCGCCGACGCGTGGTGCCGCGCGCGGGCGCCGGGGCTCGCGGGCGGGATCGGGGCCGGGCGGTTGGGGCTCGGGGAGCGGGGCTCAGCGCGATGCGAGCCGCCGGAACACTTCCTCGGGCGAGGATCCGTTGCCGGCGTCGCTCTCGACGTGGGCGCTCTTCAGTGCGGCGACGACTGCCTCACAGATCGACTCGGGGTTCGAGATCCCCCGGGCGGCCAGCTCCTTCGGCATGACGCGGGTGAAGACCACGGCCATCTGGGACGCGGTCACATCGCGCGGATCGAGGCCCGCTCCCTTGAGCGCCAGCCGAACGGTTCCGCGCGCTTCCAGCTTCTCGAAATCGCTGCGGCGCTCGAGCTCGTCCGCCGCCAGGTCGAAGATCGACGTCGCCATGCCCCCTCCCAGGTGCCCCATCACCTCGCATCCGGGCGTCGCCCGAATACGAAGCCCTCTTCGGACGGGCGATGCCAGAAGTTGAACCCCGCGTGGCAGCCGGGCGAGGCCGACCGGGACCGAGCTGTGTAGCGATTCCCCTGCAAATCGGGAGGATGCGGCCCTTTTTCGCCGTTCTCGTCGTGCACCGGTCCTCGCCTCGGCGCACGGGGCTGCCAGACGTTATGCTGGGGCTCCAGGAGGGTGTTCGTGAGCCGTCATCCGCTCATTCAGCTATCCAACGATCGCGAGGTGCGGCAGGCCTCGGAGTTCCGGGCGGCCGCCGAGGGCCTCACCGGAGAGACGCTCGCGGTTCTCTACGAGCAGGAGGTCGCCGGGGCCCCGAGCCGGGCCGAGGCCGGGCTTCCATACTTCGTCCCGTACAACAAGCGCCTCACCGGCAGCCGTCGCAAGAACCGCGACGCGGAGCACCTCTCGCTGGCGTTGCTCGACCACGTGAAGAAGCACGGCAAGCTCGGACTCCCGGGCGGCGCGAGCTTCGAGCCGGCCGCGGCCCAGGTCCACCTGGCGACCGCCGCACCCGACAAGTCACTGGGCGACGACGACCCCAACAAGGACCTCAAGAACGTCGACCTCGTCGGGCTCGGCGACGACGACTGCCTGACGATCGCGATGCTCAAGTTCGTGGCCCCCGACGCCACGCGGCCCGGAGTCGGTGAGACCCCACTGCGAGGGCTGCTCCAGACCCTCGCGCTCACCGCCAACGCCTGGGCGAACCGGGAAGGGCTCTCCCGGGAGATCGAGGAGCGCCTCGGTCGACCGGCCTCCGAGGACACCCCGATCATGATCGTGCTCGCGAGCGCGCAGTACTGGAAGCTCTGCCGCAAGCGCGAGGCGCAGAAGGGCGCCGCCTGGATCAAGGAGCACGAGCGGCTCGCTCGCGAGATCGAGGAGGAGGTCGGCGTTCGGGTGCACTACGTGAGCCTCGAGCTCTCGGGGAATCCCGGCTGGAGCTACGGCGACGACTCGATGCCGGTCCTCGACCGGGAGCCGGTGCTCTCCCGTTCCTGGGAGCCGGGGGCCGGGCGCCTCAAGCCCAAGCCCCGGCCGAAGGCCTCGACCGAGGAGGCGCCGACCGTCGAGGCGGACCTGAGTCGGCCGGTGCGTCCCTACGCGCTGACCGAGGTCTACGCCGCGGGCGATCGCATCGACCACCCGACCCTCGGCAGCGGCGTCGTCCAGGGGGAAGCCGGTCCGGGGAAGATCAACGTCCTGTTCGGCGAGCGTCGCAGCCTGCTCGTCCACGGGCGTGAGTCCGCGAGCGCGGCCTCCGCCCTCTGAGGGCGGTCCCGCCTCCATCGCCTTCCGCTGATCCAGCAAGGCGCTTCCATCTCGTCCACCGGATCGTTCACAATCCGGTGAAGGGGAGGGCGTGCGCCCGACGGGCGCACGGCCGCCGCCTGCACCGTCGATCACTCACGCCCTCGGATCCCGCGATCGCGCCGCGCTGCGACGCGGACCGGGAGACTTCGGGCCAGGAAGGAGCCTCGCCGTGACCGTGGCGCATTTCAGCGATCTCATCGTCGTCCTCACCTTCGCGCTGCTCCTGACGATGATGTCGGTGCCGCCGTTGCTGCTCGCCTACTTGTACTGGTCCGATCGCAGGCAGTCGCAGCACGCGGTGCTGCGGAACTTCCCGCTGTTGGGCCGCCTCCGCTATCTGCTCGAGCACATCGGTCCGGAGCTCCGCCAGTACCTCTTCGACGCAGACCTCGAGGGCAAGCCCTTCTCCCGCGAGGAGTACCGGTCCGTGGTCTTCGCGGGCAAGTACCTGAAGACCCTGGTCTCCTTCGGCTCGAAGCGCGACTTCGCGCTCGAGGGGTGGTACCTGCGCAACGCCATGCTGCCGACACTGATGGAGGACATGGCGGTCGACCTCGAGCCGACCATCTCCACCCGGTTCTACGTCACCGACGAGGAGGGGCTCTTCTCGCGCAGCGAGCACCTCAAGCCCCAGGAGCTGCGACCGTGGACCCTCTCCGAGGACCGCTCCCTCCTCTTGGGCGCGGACCTGGACCGCCCCTGGCGCCTGCGCGGTCTGATCGGCATGAGCGCCATGTCCTATGGCGCCCTCGGTCGCAATGCGATCCGCTCGATGAGCCTGGGACTCGGCATGGCGAAGGGTTCGTGGATGAACACCGGCGAGGGCGGCCTCGCGGAACATCACCTGTGCGGCGGGGGCGACGTGGTCTTCCAGATCGGGCCCGGCATGTTCGGCGTGCGCGATGCGTCCGGGCAGTGGGACTGGGACGAGTTCCGACGCAAGTCCGACGTGTCCCAGGTGGCGGGCTTCGAGCTGAAGTTCCACCAGGGCGCGAAGATCCGCGGCGGCCACGTCGAGGGCGCCAAGGTCACCGAGGAGATCGCCTCCATCCGGCGCGTCCCGGTGGGTCAGACGATCGATTCCCCCAATCGCTTCACCATGTTCGACGGACTCGACGCCGTCTTCGACTGGGTCGCGCGCATGCGCGAGGAAGGCGGCCGCCCGGTCGGAATCAAGATCGTGATCGGCGGACCGGGCTCGGCCGACGCCCTGGCGGAGACCCTGGCGCGCCGCGGCGACGGGCCCGACTGGCTCACCGTCGACGGAGGCGAGGGGGGCTCCGGGGCCACCTATCAGGAGATGGCGGACAGCATGGGCGTTCCCCTCTACTCGGGCGTGATGGAGCTCCACGATGCCCTCGTGCGACACGGGGTGCGCGATCGGGTGAAGGTCTTCGCCTCGGGGAAGCTCTTCTCGCCGGATCGCATCGCGATCGCGCTCTGCCTGGGCGCCGACGCGGTCAACATCGCGCGGGGGTTGATGATCTCGGTGGGCTGCATCCAGGCCCAGCGCTGCCATGCGAACACCTGTCCGGTCGGCGTCGCGACCACCGACGAGCGGCTGATGGGTGCGCTCGTCGTCGAGGAGAAGAAGTATCGCGTGCTCAACTACATCATCACCCTGAGGGCGGGCCTCACCTCGCTCGCGGCGGCGGCGGGACTCTCCAGCCCCACCGAGTTCGATCGACACCACGCGGTGTGGAAGGACCGCTACGGCCGGATCACCGCCGCCCAGGACCTTCTCCGAGGCGCGGTCGTACGCTGAGCCGAGACGCGAAATCCGCTTCGCGCCGAGACGAACGGGGACTATCATCGGAGCAGGAGGACCAGCCATGGCCACCCGGAAGACGAGCTCCCGCAAGAAGGCGACCCGGAAGACTACGACCCGGAAGAGCAGGGCCCGGAAGAGTGCGACCCGGAAGAGGGCCGCCCGGAAGGGAGGTGCCCGGCGCAAGGCCGGCGCGAGAAGCCTCTCCGCTCGGATCGAGAAGGAGCTTCCCGCGACCTACAAGGACTTCATGAAGCGCGTGAAGCGGGACCTCACCCGACTCGAGCGACAGATCGAGTCCGCGCGGAGGGACGCCCGCCGCGGCTGGACCCGGCTGCTTCGCGACGTCTCCCATCTCCTCGGGCGGCTCGAGAGCGAGGGCGAGAAGCGCTGGCGGCAGGGCACCACCCAGGCGCGCCGGGACGCCGCAAAGATGCTGCGCCGCCTCGAACGGGCGATCGAGCCGCCGCCGCGTCGCAAGAAGAGCACGGCGAAGCGCTAACGCGAACCGCGCTTCGGAGGATCCGCGCGCCGCGGACTCTTCGGCGCCACGCCGAGCAGCTGCCGGCCGCCGGCGGCGTCGAAGACTTCGGCGAGCAGGCGGACCCGGCACCGGGCGCAGTCCCTCGGGAAGCGCCGCCGCGATCCTCCGCATGGCGCTCGCCACCGCCGCCTCGAGACCGTCCACCCCGGTGGCCAGCGTGGCGGAGAGCGTCTGCAGCTTGCCGGCATCCTGCCCCAGGACCTCGATCCGGACCACCGGATTCGTCGTGACCAGAACCTCCGCGAGATCGATCGTGACATTCAAGCTATTGATTTTATTTGGTTTGTTCTGATTGCCCGCCCTGGCCGACTCGGCCTCCCGACGCTCCGACGCCACGACCCTCGCGACGCACTGCGGCCAGGTCGTGGCAGCAGCCCCCCGGATCCTCGGGGAGGGGTCTCGCATGTGTAAATTCCGTGTAAACAGCAGCGGAATCCCTCGGAGTGGGTGTGGCGAGCCCGCGGCACTGCCGCTAATGTCTTTAGCCCTCCCTGACCGTCATCCAGCGCCCCCAACGGTCGATACCCGCGCCCGAAACACCCTTCGTCGGGCGGGGATCGAACAACTGGCGGCTCGGAGGCGTCTTACCAGCACGCAGCGGTGCAACCGCTGCTGGTGAGCGGCTTCCCAGATCACAGAACCAATAGCGAGAGGGGAGACTGCGTCCCGGCGCCGAGCCGGGGTGCTGTGGGGTATAGGAACATGACCAACGAAACCGACATCGAATCGACCACCGCCACCGACCGGCGGGACGCGTCGTCGGTCGCGAGCTCCTCGGATTCGCTCCCGATCGCTTCGTCGCGGAAGCCCCGGGTGCGGGCCGCCGCGTCGACCTCGACGCGCGATCCGTCCAGCGAGCCGGCGGCCGACGCCCTCGACGCATACATCCGCTCGATCGGGGCGACCCGCATCCTCAGCCGCGAGGAGACCTTCGAGCTGGCCAAGTGCATGGAGACCCAGGAGCAGACGTTCCGGAACGCGCTCTACGAGATCCCCGGCACCGCCGCGGCGGTGCTCGAGCGCTGGTACGAGCGGAAGAACTCGGGACGGGTCACCGCGCTGCTGAGCGCCGGGTACCGGGACACCACCGGCAAGGACTGGAGCACCCACATCGACCGCGTGCTCGGGAAGCTCGAGCCGATCGTCGCCGAGCGCGACAAGCTGTGGACCTCCTCGGGATCGGCCCGCAAGATCGCGGCGCTCGATGACGAGGTGCGCGCTCGGCTCTTCGACGCCGGTCTGGCCTGGGAGGTGGTGCACGCGATCTACATCGAGTTCCGGAAGGTGCTCGCGTCGCCGCGCTCGGTGCGCAGCGGCGAGGCGCGTCGGCGCCTGGGGATCGGCGTTCGCGAGTCGAGGGCGCTGGTCGGTCAGGCCACGGACGCCCTGGAGCTGATGGAGAAGGCCAAGCAGACCTTCATCTCCCACAACCTGAAGCTCGTGGTCCGCGTCGCCCGCGACTACCGGAACCTGGGCGTTCCCTACACGGACCTGATCCAGGAGGGCAACCTCGGTCTGATCCGCGCCGTCGAGAAGTTCGACTACCACCGCGGCTTCCGGTTCTCCACCTACGCGGTGTGGTGGATCCGCCAGGCGCTGATCCGCGCGGTCCAGAACCACTCGCGCACGGTACGCGCGCCGTCGCACATGTACGAGTATCAGCTTCGCTATCGCCGCATCGTGGAGGAGCTGCGCACCAAGCTGCGCCGGGCTCCCACCCGCGAGGAGATCGCGAAGGAGCTCGACATCACCCCCGAGACCTTCGATCGGGTGGTCTCGACCATGACGCCGATCTCGTCGATCCACGCCGTGATCGGGGGAACCGACGATCTGGTCTTCGAGGACACCCTCGAGGACACCAAGACCGTCGACCCGATCGAGGACATCGATCGACGCGAGCTGCACATGGAGCTCGAGAAGATCCTGCGGGTCCTCGATCCGAGGGAACGCCGGATCCTCGAGTGGCGCTACAGCCTGAAGGGCGAGGAGAGCCTCACCCTGGCGCAGATCGGGGACCGCATCGGCCTCTCCCGGGAGCGGGTCCGTCAGCTCGAGGCGCGCGCCCTGCGCAAGCTGCGCGAGCAGGCGGAGATGCGCGAGCTCGACGAATCCCTGGGCTTCGGCTTCTCGGCGCTCTTCTCCGAATAGAGGGTCCGCCGGCTAGGGCGTCATCCGGTAGGTGATGGTCGCGGGCAGGTCGGATTCGGGCATCCCGAGCTCGGCCGCGAACTCGCGCAGCTTCGCCTGGATGCGCGCGACGTTTCGCGGCCCGGTTCGGAGCAGCTGCTTCTGGGCCGGGGAGAGCGCTTCGAGCCGCGGGTCCTCGAACTCGTAGGACACGATCCCCGGCGTCAGGTAGGGCTCGCCATCGAGCTGCGGCGTGAGCAGCAGCTCGGAGATCGCCCGGCGCAGGGTGTCGTCGAGGCTCGCGTCCGGGAAGCCGAGGTCCGAGTAGGCCTGATCGAGGAGCGGACGCAGGCGCCGGAAGAGGCGCACCGACGCCCTCGTGTGGAGCGACGTGAACACGTCGGCGATGGCGTCGTAGCGCGCGTAGGACGACGGATCGATGGTGATGCGCCCCTCCACGATCCGCGCCTTGAAGGGCCGGCTGGGCGCCATCACCGAGAGCTGATGCCGCGGGGTCGTCCCCTCGGCGACGTTCATCACCGAGATGGTGAAGCGCCAGAGCAGGTCGTTGGCGAGGAGCCACTCGTCGAGCTCGGCGCGGGTGCTGAGATCACCCGCGAGCTCGCGGATCAGGGGGTCGCTTCGGTCCAGCGGAGGCAGGTCGATCGGCTCGGGGGCCGGGGGCGACGGAGCCGGCGCCGGCTCGGCGGCGACCTCACGCGGCGGTCTCGGGACCGGCGGCGGCGCGGGCTCCGGCTCGAAGACCGTCTCCTCTTCGACCTCGACCTCCTCGGTCGGCGTGCCGGAATCCTGCAGCAGGAAGTACGCCGCGACTCCGCCGGCGACGAGCGCGACCAGCAGGAAGATCCGGGTGAGGGTCGACGACCGTCGTCGCCGGCGCTTGATGTCCTGGACCCTCTGTCGCGCTTCGTGGACTCGGGTCTCGACGGGGCTGTCGTTCTCGTCGACCATCGGGTCTCCGGGCTGGGCTGGACGGCGACATTCTATCCCGGGTCGCGCTCCCCGGGGGAGACAATCGCGCGCCGCGATCGATCCCGCCCCACGCCGGTCGCGGACCCGTGCGGGGGACTCACACCCCGCTCAGGCCGGCGAGCGCCTCCTCGAGCAGATCGCGGGCGGCGACCCGTCCACCGAGGCGCATGCAGAGCAGGAAGGTTCCGCCGAACTTGCGCTGGAGCACCAGGGTGGAGGGGGGCGGCGGGCGCCAGAATCCCTTCTCCAGCACGAGGGAGGCGCTGGCGTCGCGCGCCCGCGCCGGAATGTCCGACGCCCCGAAGTCGTAGAGGCCCGGCTCGACGAAGGGCTCGGTCGCGAGGGACATCAGGTCGATCATGGCCTCGACGTGATCGAGGGGATCGCCGTCGTGGAGGAATCCGATCGAACGGGCGGCGTCTTCGAGGCCGTCGCGGTCGCGCGCGAGCCCCGCGTGGAACATCGCCGCATAGCCCCGGGTGAGCGCCGCGTCGATCTCGGTACCGGCGCCGAGGTCGAGCAGCGCGATGCGACCGTCGGGCATCCGAAGATAGTTGGCGAAGTTCGGATCCGACTGCATGTAGCCGAACTCGAAGATCTCGCGCAGGACGATCCGCACCAGCAGCCGGGCGGCCTCGTCGCGCTCCTGCTGGGCGTGCTCGGGTCCGCACAGGTCTTCCAGGGGGACGCCGCGGATCCGATCCATGGCGAGGATCCGCTTCGTCGAGAACTCCTCGTGGACGCCGGGCACCCGCACCTCGGCGTCGCCGGCGAGGAGCTCGGCGTAGCGACGCAGCTGGGCGGCCTCGTTCTCGTAGTCGACCTCGCGCTTGAGCTGCCGCTTGGCCTCCTCGATGATCGGCGAGAAGTCGATGTCGCCGGGCAGGATCCGCGCGAGGCGCAGGATCGAGGCCAGGTTGTCGACGTCGGAATCGATGCTCCGGGCGACGCCGGGGTACTGGATCTTGAGCGCGAGCTCCCGGCCATCGAGGCTGCGCGCCGCGTGCACCTGCCCGATGGAGGCGGCGGCGATGGGTTCCCAGTCGAACTCTTCGAAGCGATCGCGCCAGCCCTGGCCCCAGCCCCGGTCGAGCATCGCGCGCAGCTGGGGGCGGGGCATCGAGTCGCCGTCGGCGCGAAGCACCGCCAGGGCCTCCGCGACCTCCGGGGAGAGCAGGTCGTCGGCCTCGATCGAGAGCAGCTGGCCGAGCTTCATGGCCGCGCCGCGCATGGTCGAGAGGCGCTTCGCGAGCCGCCGCCCGTTGGCGCCGGTGAGCAGCAGGCTGCCGGCCGCGGGATCGGCGCCTCCGAGCCGGCGCAGCCCCTCGGCGGCGCCGCCGAGGGCGATCTCGCCGGCGAGCCAGCCCACCCGCGCGAGCCGCTCGAGGCGACCCGAAGGGACGCGAGACGAGCGGGAGCGTCGGTCCGGGTCGGCCATGGGCACACGCCACTCTCGTCGGGGACGCGCCCGGAAGCACCGGTCCCGGCCTCCCGCGCGCGTGGTGGGTCCGAGGCGCTGCGCGACGCCGTCGCCCTCACCCCGGAGGCGTCAGGATAACCGGCGCCGCCTGGCGCGCCGGTCGGCGCTCGCGAGCCGGTGTGCAGAACCTTGCGGCGCGCGTCCCCGGGCCGGGTGGGGGAACGCGCGCCGCAGGACCCCCGATGCCGGGCGGCTAGGGCGCGACGCCGCCCAGGATGTCCTCGAGGTCGTTGCTGGCCTTGTTCCCTGCGGTCATGTCGCCGTCCATCGGGGTGACGGAGATCTTGTCGGCCAGGAAGGCATCGGTGTCGGCGTCCTTCTCCGTATCGGGCCCGGTGTTGAAGCCGATGCCGATGCTCGCGAGGCAGAAGCCGCCGACTCCGACCGTGTCGCAGCTCGGCGCGACCGGGAGCGCCGGGAAGAACGGTGGGAACCCGGCGGTGACGTCGAAGAAGGGAAGCTCCAGATCGCTCTGGTCGCCGAGCTTGGTGAACGCCACGCCGTCCCAGTTCCCGACCGGGACCGGGAAGTTGATGTTGATCATGTTCATGCGCTTCGGCAGGAGCGAGCTGCCCCCCTCCGCCTGGAGCGCGGCGATCACCGAGGCGAGGTACGCCGCCGAGGCCGGGTAGGCCGCGGCGGTGCTCGGGAACGGCGGCTCGAGCTGGGCCTCCGCGAAGAGGATCCCGACGCTTCCGGCGATGGCGGGAATGCCGGCGCCGAGGGCGGCGCGCAGGGCGGCGCCGACGGTGCCCGAAGTGTTGGAAGCGAGCTTGCCGAGGTTCTGTCCCTCGTTCAGCCCCGAGACCACGAGGTCCGGGGGATCGTCCTTCAGGATGATGTTGAGCGCGGCGTTCACCGCATCGCTGGGGGTTCCCGAGACCGCCCACTGGTTGGGGCCGACGCGGACGATCGGAATGAAGCTGGTGGTGAAGACGTCGGTATTGATCGAACCGCCCTTGCCGCTCTGCTGATCGGCCGGGGCGACCACGGTCACGTTGTGTCCCGCGCCGCTGAGGACGGCGGCGAGGGTCTGGAGCCCGGCCGAGGCGATGCCGTCGTCGTTGGTGACCAGGATGTCGAGGCCCTGTCCGAACGCGGCCGGTGCGAGGACGAATGAGACCGCGGCCAGCAGGGCGGCGATCGTGAGGCGTGCGTTTCGCATGTGGATCTCCCTGAGATTGAGTGACACCCGTCGAGGGGCGCTCCATTCCACCCGAGCGCCCGGGCGCCTGTCTACTCGCCGTTTCCGATACGCAGCTTCCGGGCCATCCCCTCGCCGATGTGAGCCTTTCCGGACCGGGTCGCGACCTGGAAGCGCCCGGCTCACGTTTCCCGGGTCCCCGCCCGGCTCGCCGGAGTAGACTCGTCCCAGCCGGAGGACGCGTTGGCGGCGACCCACCCCCAGCATCCGAACACGCGGCGAAGACCCAGGCAGCGACGTTCGAGGCAGATCGTGAGCGCGATCCTCCAGGCCGGCCGCGAGCTGCTCGAGGCCGAGGGCAGCGAGGCGGTCACCACCAATCGCATCGCCGAGCGAGCCGGGGTGAGCATCGGCTCGCTCTATCGCTACTTCCCCAACAAGGAAGCGGTGCTCGCCTGCCTCTACGACTCGGACGCCGACGGCGAGGTTCGCGACCTGCCGACCAGCGCGGACTGGCCTCCGCGGCACCTCGGCCTGCGCGGCGGACTCGCCCAGCTCGTCGACTTCCAGCTCGATCGCCACCGGCGGCTCCTCGATCTCGAGGGGACGTTCTACCGCGATCACCATCGGGACTTCTCCCTCGCCCGGCGCATGGGATCCGACGAGGTGGAGCTGATGATCCGCAACTTTCTCGCCCACCACGCCGACGCGGTCCGGGTGCGGGACGTCGATCAGGCGGCCTTCCTGGTGGCCCGGGGGGTCTCCGCCGTGCTGCGCCTGGCCCTCGACGAGTGCCCGCAGAAGCTCGCCGAGGAGTCCTTTCGGAAGGAGCTCGTCGATCTCCTCGTCGCCTACGTGAGCGCACCTCGATAGCGCGCGCGCTCCCTCAGGCCATCACGAGGTCGGCGATCCTTCGCAGCGCGTCCACGTTCGGGGCCGACACCAGCATCGTGGTCACCGGCGAGTCCTTCCACGCCTGCAGCCGGTCGCGAATCCGGTCCGGCGGGCCCACGAGCTGCACCTCGTCGATGAAGCCGTCGGGCACCGCGGCGATCGCCTCGTCGCGCTTGCCGTCCAGGAAGAGATCCTGGATGCGCTGGGCTTCTCCGGGGTATCCCATGCGCGCCATCAGCTCCTTGTGGAAGTTGCGCTGCTTGGCCCCCATGCCCCCGATGTAGAAGCCGAGCATCGGGCGGATGGCGTCGTAGGCGGCGGGGAGATCGTCGGTGACCGTGACGCCGACGGTCTGGACGACGTCGAAATCGTCGGGCGCATCGCGCAGCGAGTCGGCGTAGACCTCGGGCCGGTACGGCGAGTACCAGAGCGGCAGCCAGCCCTGACACAGCTCGGCGGCGAGAGCGACGTTCTTCGGCCCCTCGGCCCCCAGGTAGATGGGGAGGTCCGCCCGGAGCGGGTGGGTGATGGGGCGAAGCGGCTTGCCCATTCCCCACGCGCCCTCGCCGTGATAGGGAAGGGGGTAGTGGGGGCCGTCACTCTTCACCGGCCGCTCCCGGGCCAGCACCTGGCGCACGATGTCGATGTACTCGCGCGTGCGCGCGAGGGGCTTCGAGAAGGGCTGGCCGTACCACCCCTCGACGACCTGGGGACCCGAGACGCCGAGTCCCAGGTTCATGCGTCCGCCGCTCAGGTGGTCGAGGGTGAGGGCCGCCATGGCGGCGGCCGTCGGCGTGCGGGCCGAGAGCTGGCAGATCGCCGTTCCGAGCTGCAGTGTGCTCGTGTGGGCCCCGATCCAGGCCAGCGGCGTCAGCGCGTCGGAGCCCCAGGCCTCGGCGGTCCACGCCGAGTGGAAGCCCAGCCGTTCGGCCTCCTGGGCGATCTCGACGAAGTTCGGATGGGGCTTCGCTCCCCAGTAGCCGAAGTTGATCCCGAAGCGCAGCGACATCGATCCTACCTCTCGAAGTGGGTTTCTCGAAGTGAGCAGAGCGGGGCTCGGAGTGGAGTCGAGCGAGAGCTCCCAGAGCGGGCTTCGACGCTAGCCGCCCGCCGTGCGGCGAGCTACCTCGAGGCCGACGATTCCGATGCTCGCGACGAGCCCCGCGAGCGGAACCGCCATCGGATACACGACCGCCCCCGGCGCTACCGGCAGGCGCCTCTTGACCAGCACCAGGGAGAGGTTCACGAGGGCGAAGATGCCGAGGGTGACGACCGAGGTCGCTTCGGCGAGCGCTTCCAGGGG
>Ga0055451_10000692_pt1 | contig 13579 bp, 11 predicted proteins | sample China_Galinas_PW_3_FD_57745 | JGI IMG/M metagenome (GOLD analysis project Ga0055451, IMG submission 57745) | Wetland microbial communities from San Francisco Bay, California, USA, that impact long-term carbon sequestration - China_Galinas_PWB_D2 | ecosystem: Environmental > Aquatic > Marine >... | reverse complement strand
CCGCGGCAGCGACGCCGAGCGGCAGTTCGAACGTCAGGTGGCCGCCCGGACGGTGCTGGGATTCGGAGAGAACTGCCAGGGACCGGTCTACGACCTCGCGCTCGCACCCGGCGGCGAGCGCGCGGCGTTCCTCTCCCAGGGCCGCGAAGGCGTGCGGGTCTCGACGGTCGAGATCGGCGGCGCGGGTCGGCCCGAGGTCGTCTCCAGCGCGGAGGACACCCTCCAGCGCCTGTCGTGGACCAACGCGGACGAGCTCGTGCTCTTGCGCCCCGCTTCCCGGTCGGACCGTTCGATCTCGCCGTCGCTGTTCGCGACCGAGCGCTTCGACGTGGTCTGGCGCAACCCGAAGCTCCCGCCGCCGGCCTCGCCCGCCAGCGCGGACCAGGGCAGGACCTTCCGAGCGCCCCTCGACCCCGCCGACCTGAACGACGAGGCCGACAGCCTGTGGCTGGGCCGCTCCTTCTCCCTCGGATACACCCTCGATCCCGAGACCGGGCTGCCCGCGGACCACCTCGACGTGACCCGCGAGGACGGCACGACCTCGCGCATCCCCATCCCGGGCGAGGCCTGCGGAGACCGCGGCCGCTTCGGACGCCCGCACTACCGGATCTCCGCCGACGGCCGGAGCGGGCTCGACCTGCGCTACGTGAACGGCGGATGCCACGCGGTCCGCATCGACCTCGAGACCGGCCGGTGGACCACCGTCGACGGCGAACGCGCGCCCGCGACCTGCCGCGAGGATCGAAACGTCCCCGCGCCGCGACTCGCGCTGGCGCTGCGCGGATACGCGCGGGACCTCACCACGCTCCTCGACGAGGCCGACGCCGACCCGAGCGCGGCCTACGTGCTCCGGATCCGCCCGGACGGGGCGGTGCGGGTGGAGAGCCGCGACTACACCGGCCGCGCCGTGAGCGTCTCGGCCCCGCGCTTCCCGATGAAGACGCCCCTGCGCCGCATCGACGTGTCGGTGGTGGGGTCGACGCGCCCCGCCCGGGGCGAGTCGAACGCGATCCCGGGTCCCCGGCCCATGCCCGAGCCGCTCTAGCCCGAGCGCGGGGTGCGGCGACCACGCGGTCCGGCCGGGAGACGAGGGGCCGCAGCGGCACGCGGCGGGATGGGGTCAGCGCGCGGCTTCCGCGCCAGCGCCGGCGAGACGCTCCCACTGTCGCACCTCGTCGACGAGGATCACTCCGTTTCGCGCACTCGACTCGTCGACGATCACCAATCGGCCCCGGGCGCCGCGGAACGGCGCGACGTCCCACAGCTGGCGCCCGAAGGCAAGGCTCTCGAAGCCCGTCGCGCAGCGCACCTCGCGTCCCTCGACCTCGAGACAGACGCGCAGGCGCTCGGGATCGTGCCCCCCGGCGACGCGCAGGGAGAGCGTGTCGCCGACCAGTCGGAAGGGCGGAGACACCAGGCGACCGGTGGCGGCGGCCCCCCGGCCCTCCACCCAGCTCGACGCGTAGGCGCCGCTCTGTCCCAGCGGCATGTGCGGCGCACCGCCGGGGAGCTGGTGGACCGTGCGCCGGGTCGGGAACTCGGCGAACGCGTCGCCTTCCCGGGTCCAGCCCCGGCTCTCGACCGGATCGCCGGTCAGGAGCGAGGCGCCGACCGCCTGATGGGTCTCGGGCAGGGTGTCCCGGCGCCACAGGCCGGGAACGCCGATCTCGAGCGGCATCGAGACGTCGAGGAAGTAGCCGTGGTCGTAGTGGTTCAGGAGGAGCAGGCCGAACTTCATGATCTCGGGGCGCCGCCTGAGGATCGTGTCGAGGCTCGCGGTCTTCTCGTGTCCGGCCTTGCCCCGACCCAGCGCGTCGACGTGCTGGTGGGCGATCTCCACGTCCACGATTCCGTGAAAGTCGAGCACCGGCCGATCGGCGAAGACTCCCACCACGCCGATCGTGTCGGCGAGCACGAGATCACCGGGGTCCGAGTGTTCGCCCAGCCAGGTCATCAGCGCTCGGCTCTGCTGCAGGTGGTCGCCGTAGCGCCGGACCTCGGTCTCGATGGGTCCGTAGCGCAGGCCGAAGCTCGCAACGGCGGCGAGCATCGCGAGGGCGCCGATCCAGAGCACCACCCGCGGCGCGCGGTCGCGCGCGGCGGGATCCGCCCGCACGACCGCCCGCTCGACGCGATCGAAGGCGCTCGCGGTGAGCAGGCCGAGCACCGGAACCAGGATCACGAAGAAGCGGTGTCCGGGATAGAAGTCGCCGCCGATCCAGACGACGTAGAGCACGTAGAGCGACGCCCAGGCGACCAGCGCGCGCACGACGGGTGCGCGCAGGCCGGCGAGGGCGAGCAGCGCGAGGCAGGGCACCCAGGCGCGATCGGCGAGGAACCCGACGAGGTAGCGGGCGCCCCGGGCCCAGGCATCGAAGCCCTCCCCTCCGACCTTCACATAGAAGGTGTTGGGCAACGGGAATCCGTAGTACGAGAACCTCCAGGCGAAGTACGCGCCGAACACGAGGAGGCAGACCGCCGAGGCCTGGAGGACCGGGGCGAAGTCGATGGGTGTCGACCCTTCCGTCGTCCGCGCCCGGCGCGCTCGCAGCAGCACCTCCAGGGCCTCGGAGCCGATCACGCACACCACGAAGAGCCCGGCATCCGGGCGCGTCATCCACAGCGCGGCGAGGACGAGCCCGAGCCGGACCCCCCAGTACCTGCCGCGACCCAGCCAGACCAGGAGCGCGAGCAGCATCCAGAAGGAGACGAAGTGCGCCTCGAGGCCGAGGAAGCTCCAGACCACGTAGGCGTTGTCGAAGACCACCAGGCCGATCGCCACCAGCGTGGGGAGGGCGCGTGAGCCCCAGAGTCGCCGCCCGACGAGGTACACGAGGACGATGTCGATGGCGGCGAAGCCGAGGCTGCTGACGCTCGCCATCCGGATCGGATCCAGCCCGAGAGGCTCGCAGACGAAGACCCCGGCGCCGAGGAAGAGCGTCCAGAGGAAGTTGGTGTAGCCCTCGACGCGCTCGCCGACGTTGAAGACGAGGCCATTGCCCGCCACCCACTGCTGGGCGTAGCGAAGCGAGATCAGCGCGTCGTCGACGATGTTGCGGTGGTAGAGGCGCGACCATTGGTCCGCGATCAGCACGACCCCGAGGACCGACACCCCCACCAGCGCATCGAGGGGCCAGCGCCGGCCTCCGGACACCGGGCTCCGCGCGTCGGCTGCATCGTCGGTCATACGGGTCGTCGTGTCCGCCGCCGCCGATCGCGCTAGCGATCCTCGTCGAGCCAGGCGCGGATCAGGTGATGCGCGATCGCGAACGGCGGGGGTACGACCAGGTCGCCGGCGTCTCCGGCGAGCGCCTGGCGCACCTCGTCGCGCTCGAACCAACGCGCCTCCTCGATCTCCGCCGGGTCGATGGAGATCTCCTCGCTCTCGGCCTCGGCGATGCAGCCGATCATGAGCGAGGACGGGAACGGCCAGGGCTGGGAGGCGTGATAGCGAACCGCGCCCACCCGGATCCCGCTCTCTTCGAGGACCTCCCGGCGCACGGCCTCCTCGATGCTCTCGGCGGCTTCCACGAAGCCCGCCAGGGCCGAGAACATCGGACGGGGCCAGCCGGGCGAGCGGCCGAGCAGGCAGCGATCGCCCCGTCCCACCACGGCGATCGCGACGGGATCGGTGCGCGGGAAGTGATCCGCCTCGCACTCGGTGCAGCGGCGCTGGGCTCCTCCGAGAACGCTTCGGGTGCCGCCGCCGCACGCCGCGCAGAAGCGGTGCCGGGCATGCCAGTCCACCAGCGACCGGGCCTGCCCGGCGATCGCGACGTCGCCCCCGGAGAGCCGACCCGCCGCGGCGCGAAGCTCCTCGAAGCTCGCGACGTCCGCGACCCCGAACGCCGACGCGGGGTCTGCGACGCCGGAGACGTCCACGGCGAAGTGCGCGACGCCGTCGGAGGTCCCGAGCAGCACCGGCTCGGGGCGGGGATCGAGGTCTTCGAAGAACTCGCTGCGCGCCCAGGCGAGGGCCGTGTCGCCGCCCTTCTTGATCAGGGGCTCGAGCCGCCACAGGGGCAGATAGCGGCTCGCGGAATCCTCGGCCTGGGCCTCGAGCCAGGCGCGGTCGCGGCGGCGCAGGGCCTCGCGATCGAGGGGGGAGCCGGCGAAGGGGATGGAGTCGCTCACGGGGGCGCCATCCTAACCGACGCGGCCCGTCCCGGCGCGTCGCCGCCGCGCTGGCCCGGGCGGCGGGGTCGGCACTACCCTCCGCTCCGGATGGACCTCGCCCTCTCCGACCGCAGCGCGCTCGTCACCGGGAGCTACCGGGGCACGGGGGCGGGGATCGCGCGGGTTCTCGCCCGGGAGGGCGCGCGGGTGCTGGTCCACGGGTTCGACCGCGAGCCCGCGGAGGAGGTCGCGGTCGCGATCCGCTCCGACGGCGGTGACGCGATCTCCGTGGTGGGCGACATCCGGACCGACCGCGGCGCCGCGCGCCTGGTCGAGGAAGCCGGGCCCGTCGACGTGCTCGTCAACAACTACGGCGTGGCCGAGGGCGGAAGCTGGCAGAGCTCGACGGAGGATTGGATCGATCTCTATCAGAAGAACGTGCTCTCGGGGGTGCGGATGGTTCACGCGCTCACTCCTGGCATGCGGGAGCGGGGCTGGGGACGGGTGATCTTCGTCGGTACCGTCGGATCGGCGCGACCGAGTGCACGCATGCCCCACTACTACGCCTCGAAGGCGGCGCTTCCGAACCTGACCCTCTCCCTCGCGAAGGAGCTGGGGGGCACGGGCATCACCGTGAACTGCGTGTCGCCGGGCATCGTCGCCACCGAGGAGATCCGCGAGCGCTTCACCCGACGCGCCCGGCGCGAGGGACGCCCCACGGACTGGCCCTCGGTCGAGCGTGACATCCTCGCGGGCTTCATGCCCAATCCCGCCGGTCTGGTGGGCGAGCCCGAGGACGTGGGGCACCTCGTGGCGTTCCTGGCCAGCGACCGCGCCCGCTACGTGAACGGCGCCGACCTGCGCATCGACGGCGGCGCAGCGGACTGCGTCTGAGCCCGGGGAGTGCGCCGCCGGGGCGCCCGGTCGATCGATCAACCATCCGCCAACACGTCGTCCAATCGCGGGTGCGCCCCCGTCCCAGGCGCCATCCTGGAACCCACGTTGGTGCCCGCACCGGCGCACCCTGCGAATCGGAGGAAACATGACCGCAAGGCTCGAACACGCCAACCTGATCGTTCGCGACATCGACGGGATGATCGCCTTCCTGCAGACCGCGTTTCCGGAGTTCCGGGTGCGCCGCGACCATCGCGACGGAGACGGCCAGCGCTGGGTCCACGTCGGCAGCGAGGAGACCTACATCGCGCTCAACGAGGCCAGCAAATCCGGCGACGCGCCGTTCGTCCCCTACGCCGGGCGTCCGGGCACCAACCACCTGGGCTACGAGGTGGACGACGCCGAGGGCGTTCGGAAGCGCCTGGCCGAAGCGGGCTACCGCGAGTCGACCTTCCCCAACCGGCATCCGAGCCGGAAGCGCATCTACTTCTACGACGCCGAGGGGCACGACTGGGAGTTCGTCGAGTACCTCTCGGACGACCCGCGGGAGAGGAACGACTACACACAGCCGGATCTCTAGGAGGCGCTCCGCGCACCGCCCGCGGACCGAGCTCCGGTCGGTCGTGCGCCGCGTCGCCCGGCGCACGACCGACCCGCCGCCTGGCCTGCGCGCGCGCAGGTTCCAGGCTCGCACCGGGTCCCGGCGGGGGACCGCGCGCGTGGTCCACCGCGCGCGAGATCGCTACCCTGGCTTCGCTCCGGCGCACCCTCGCCGGAACACGTTTCCCACCCTCCCCCGACCATCGCCGTGCCTTCCCCCGCCCTTCGCAAGGGTCGAAGCGCTCGAACGATGCCACGGAGCGAAGCCCTTGAAGGACCGCATCGACCGCGCGTTGGGACACGCGCTCAGCCGCTGGGTGCACACCGTGCGTCTCCACGCGAAGGCCACCATCGTGGTCCTGCTCTCGATCACCGTGGTGCTCGGGGCGTACGCGGCCACCCACCTCGGCATCGACTCGGACAACACCAAGATGGTGGACGACGAGGTCCCGTCCCAGATCGCCCACCACGAGTTCTCGAACCTCTTCCCCATCCTCGACAACGCGCTGATCGTGGTGATCGACGCCGAGACCCCGGAGCTCGCGCGCGACGCGGCAAAGAATCTCACCGCGGCCCTCGCGGCCCGGCCCGACCGGGTGCGCCACGTCTTCGAGCCGGGCGGCGGCGAGTTCTTCGAACGCAACGGCCTGCTCTATCAGAGCCTCGACGACCTCGGGAACTTCTCCGACGAGCTGGTCCGCGCCCAGCCCCTGGTCGCGGCCCTCGAGCGCGACCCGAGCATCGAGAACCTCTCGGAGCTGGTGCGGATGGGTCTCGACCATGCCGACGACGACGACGCGGCGGGCCTTCAGTGGGGAGACGTGCTCGACCGGGTCGGGGACGCCACCGTCGCGGTCTACTCCGAGTACCCGATCTACGTCTCCTGGGAGGACGTCTTCCTGCGCGGCTCGGCCCTCGAGGTGGACACGCGCCGGGTCCTGATGGTCGAGCCGGTCCTCGACTTCGACTCGATCCTCCCGGCGGGCAAGTCGATCGAGGTCGTTCGGGAGGCCGCCGCGGAGCTCGGCCTGAGTCCCGAGCGCGGCGTCGACGTGCGCGTCACCGGCAACCCGGCCCTCAACCACGAGGAGATGCTCGGGCTCGCCTGGGACATCGGCCTCTCGGGGGTCTTCTGCTTCCTGCTGGTCGCGCTCGTGGTGCGGCGTGCGTTGCGCTCGACGCGCCTCATGATCGCGGCGCTGACGACGCTGCTCGTGGGCCTGATCTGGACCGCCGCCTTTGCCGCCGCGGCGGTGGGATCGCTCAACCTCGTCTCGATCTGCTTCGCGGTGCTCTTCATCGGCCTCGGCATCGACTTCGCGATCCACCTCGGCATGCACTACGCCCAGCTCCGGCGGCGGGGGGTGGACCACGCCGAGGCCCTCGACGACTCGGCGAACAGCGTGGGCTCCTCCCTCGTGCTCTGCGCCTGCACGACCGCGATCGGCTTCTTCGCCTTCGTCCCCACCGACTACCGGGGGGTCGCGGAGCTCGGCCTGATCGCCGGTACCGGCATGTTCGTGACCCTCTTCATGAACCTCACCCTCTTCCCCGCGCTCCTCTCCACCTGGTGCCTGTTCGAGCCCGAGGCCGACGCCCCCGCGGACCTGCACCTCTCGGGCCCCTGGCTGGGCTGGATCGAGCGGCACGCGGCCGGCATCCGCCGGGGGGCGGTGGTGCTGGCCATCCTCGGGCTCGCGATGGTTCCCGAGGCTCGCTTCAATCCGGACGTCGTCGACCTGCGCAACCCGGATACCGAGTCGGTTCAGGCCTTCCGCGATCTGCTCGAAGACAACACCCTCACCTCCCCCTGGTACGCGAATGCGCTCGCCGGCGACCTGGATTCGGCCGAGCGGATGGCGGCGCGGTTCCGCGAGCTCGACGAGGTCGGCCGGACGCTCACCGTCGCCGACTTCGTTCCGAAGGACCAGGAGGACAAGCGCTGGATCCTGGACGATCTCTCCATGCTCCTGGCGCCGTCCCCCCAGAGCGCCGTCGAGGACGATGGCGCGGGCGCGAGCCCCGAGGCCCAGGTCGAGTCGCTGCGTGAGCTGCGCGACTTCCTCGCCAAGCGGGCGCGCATCCACCACGATTCGCCCCTCGGCGAGAGCATGGACAAGCTGCGCCGCGAGCTCTCGACCTTCCTGGTGCGCGTCGACGCCGAGCCCGATCCCCAGCCGGCCCTCGACGACCTGGCGGAGATCCTGCTCGGGACCTTCCCCGACCAGCTGAACCGGCTGCGCGGCGCGTTCTCACCCGACGAGATCACCCTCGACTCGCTGCCCGAAGAGCTCACCTCGCGCATGGTGGCCCCGGATGGTCGCTATCGGGTGCAGGTCTTCCCCAAGTCGAGTCTGAACGAGCCCCTCGCCATCGAGCGCTTCGTCGACGCCGTGTACAGCGTCGTCGAGCATCCCACCGGCCTGGCGGTGAACCTCGTCTCCTTCGGACACGTCACGGTGACGTCGCTCTTCCAGGCGGTCTCGATCGCCGTCGCCTCGATCGCGCTGCTCCTCTACCTGCTGTGGCGCGAGATCGAACCGGTGGCGCTGGTGATGGGACCGCTCCTGCTCGGCGCCATCCTGACGGTGGCGGGCACCGTCGCCTTCGGGGTTCCGTTCAACTTCGCGAACGTGATCGTGGTGCCCCTGCTGCTCGGCATGGGCGTCGACTCGGGCATCCACCTGGTGCACCGGGCGCGCACCGAGGGCCTCTCGAGCGATGCGCTGCTCGAAACCACCACCGCACGGGCCGTGCTCTATTCGGCGGTGACCACCATCGTGAGCTTCGGCAGCCTCTCGTTCTCGTCCCACGGCGGCATGGCGAGCCTGGGGCAGCTGCTGGTGATCGGGATGGTGCTGACGCTCTTCTCGAACCTGGTGGTGCTCCCGGCGGTGCTGGCCCGGCGCCCGGCCCCGAGCCCGGCCGCGGAGCCCGGCGCCGAGGCGGCCCCGGTCCGCAACGCCCCCTAGGGCGAGGAAGCGCGGCGCTCAGTCCGGGACGTCCGAGGCGAGGAAGGCGCTGCCCTTGCCCTTGATCTTGAAGCGCTTCAGGACACCGCCGTCGTAGGACACGTCGAGGGTCTTGTCGTTCTGGCAGTCGGTGACGAGCTGATTCACCTGGGCGGTGAAGGCCCCGCAGTCGGCGCCTTCGAGCTCCTCGCTGTCGTCACACGCGCAGGTGCGCCCGGAGGCTTCGAAGGAGCCGTGATACGGGCTCTTCTTCGTCTTCACGTCGGCACCCAGGTCGAGCTTGTCGCAGACCAGCCAGTTCTCGACCTGCCCGATGCCCGATCCCGTGACGATCCGCACCGTGGGCGGATTGTCCTTCTGAGCCTGTTCGACTCCTCCGCCCTTCTTCTTCACCTGGACGCGGTCCGGATGGTCGGACGCGACCTCGAGCAGGGAACCCACCGCGGGTGAGTTCGAGGAGGAGGAGAAGACCGCGCACTGGGCGCCGACCACCACCGAGTAGGTGTCTCCGTCGATCACGAGGCCGGCGCGGGAGACGCTGCTCTCGTCGTCCCTGACCAGGTACTCGTCATCCGGCACCTCGGCGAGAACCGCGCTCGAGACGAGGAGCAGCGCCACGCTGGGCGGCAGCCAACGGACGATCGCGAGGGTTCGATTCAGCAAAGCCACGGGTTCTCCTCCCAGCGCGGATTGTACCGGGTCCGAGCTCAATCCTCGACGAAGGCGTCGCCCTTCCCCTTGACCTTGAACTTCCGGAGATTCTGGTTCTTGTCGCTGAAGCGGACGTCCACGGTGTCGTTGCGCTGGCACTTGGCGGCGAGAATCCCGATCTGGGTGGTGAACTGAGAGCAATCGCCCCCCTCGGCCGCCACGCACTCGCACTCCTTGCCGAAGGCCTCGAAGGAGCCGGAATTCGGCTGCTTCTGGTTCTTGATCTGCGCCTGGGCTTCGGCCTTCTCGCACTCGAGCGGGTTCCGGATCTGCTGCTCCCCGCTGCCGGTGACCAGCGTCACGATCGTCGGATTGGCCTTCTGCGACTGCTCGACGTCTCCGCGGTTCTTCCGCAGCCGCACCCGGTCCGGATGCTCGGTCTCGACGAGGATCGCCGACCCTTCGGCCGCGTCCCCTTCGATGAGGTCCTCGCAGACCGCCTCGATGGAGACGCTGCTCGTGCTTCCCGCCATCGCGACCTCGGCGCTCGTCGCCGGCTGCTTGTCGTCGACGATCCGCCAGAAGCCGTCGGGAACCTGGGCGCGCGCTGCGCCGGAGATCCCGAGCGCGGCCGCCATGGCGATGCCCGTGAGAATCACGCGACGACCCTGCATTCGAGGTCCCATCGATTCCTCTCCTCGTTGTCTGCCGGCGGGTCACGACGCGAGGGGGGCGCTCCTGCTCCCGCGAGAGGGGACCCCGGAAACCCCGACCGCTTCGGGGCCGGCGCCGGGCGCTGCTCGGCCGTCTACTCGGTCAGGGACGCGTCGCCCTTGCCCTTGACCTTGATCTTCCGGACCAGGTTCTTCTCGCTCCAGAAGTCGAACTTGATCGACTTGCTGGGCTTGCAGTCCGCGGACAGATCGTTCGACTGGGCGGTGAAGTTGTTGCAGGTGCCCTGGACGTTGAGGGGACAGTCGCAATCGCTGGCCTTCGCCGAGAACTTCCCCGAGCTGGGACTCTTCTTGGTCTTGACGCTGGCCTCGATCTCGACCTTCTTGCACTGGATCGTGGTGGTCTTCCTGAACGTGCCGCTCCCGGTGATCAGGCGGACGGTTCCGGGATTCGACTTGTCCGCCTGCTCGACCGTGCCTTTGCTCTTCTTCAACGACGCCCCGTCGGGGTGGTCGGCCCGAAACTCGATCGCCGACCCGGTCGTCGCGTTGCCCTCGGGGAAGGGCACGCAGATCGCGCTGACCACCACTGCCATCGTGTCGCCGTTCATCTCCGACCCGGCGGTGGTGCCGGAGTCGGTCTCGTCGGTGATCAGCCACTCGCCGTCGGGAACCTGCGCGAGGGCCGCGCCGGCCGCCATCCACGCGAGCGCGCCGGCCAGGAGCATGGGCCCGCGGTGGATTCGCTTCGGCATCCGCTTCCGCATCGATTGGGTGCTGCTCATGGGGGTCATTCCTCGAGCCATTCGATGGCGTCGATCGCCGCCGCCCGCACCTCGGAGTCGGGGTGGAGCAGCAGGGGCTGGATGTCCGCGATGTTCGAGGCGTCGCCGACGTCCTCGAGGGCGTCGAGGGCCTCGATCACCACCTCGGAGTTCGAATCCGCGAGCGCGGCGATCAGGGCGTCGGCGGCCGTGGGGTTGTGGAGGTCGTCGCTGAGCGTGCTGGCCGCCGCGGCCCGCACGCGCGGGTCGGGATCGTTGACGAGCAGATCGCTCAGGATCGGGAAGGTCTTCTCGTCGAGGTAGATCGCGTCGACCGCGTAGGCCCGGGCGGTCGGGTCGGGATCGTCGAGATCGTCGTACCAGGTCTCCTGGGCGCGCGCGTAGCGCTCGGCCCTCTCTTCCGGGCTGGGCGCCGGCTTGTCGCGGTGGGCGGCGTTCCGCGCTCGCCGCTGTTCGATCTCCTCTCGCTTGGAGAGCGCCGCGACCTCGGGGCCCTCGCCGCCCGGCTCGCCCACCAGCACCCGGCGGAGGACGCGAGACTGGTCGTCGGGATCGACGCCGTAGAAGAGCGCGTAGGGAAGCCCGGCGAGGATCTCTTCGAAGGCCTCGTCCACGTCTTCGTCCTCGAGCCGGAGGGTCACCGAGCGCGGAAGGATGATGCCGCGGGAGATCTCGAGCTCGAAGCGCAGAAGCTCGTTCAGCCGGTCGAGCAGCTCCCGGGCGGGAACGCCATTGGCCAGCAGGGTGATGCGGTCCCCGGTGAGCTCGAGGGTCGCCACCCCGGGCTTGGGAAGGGCGGCAGTCACGGGGGAGGAGACCGCCTCGACGACGCTCTCACGCGCCGCGGACCGCTGTGCCGCGGGCGCCGGGGCGCTCGTCCCGGAGTCGCAGCCCAGGCCGAACAGCAGCACCCCGATCGCACAGGCGCCCAGGAGGCGAGTCAGCGGCTCGTGCAGGCAGGCTCTCGACGGCATTGGCAATCTCCCCCGGAGGATCGGGTCTTGGACGTTGGGGGGGCGGGAATGAGTGCGGGGCGCCCAGCTGGACCGGGCGCCCCGCGGGTGCTTCGAATCGGAGGTCGCGGCTAGCTGGGCGCCTGCGCGCCGTCTCCCTTGCCCTTGATCTTCACCTTCTTCACGACGCCGTCCTCGAACTTGCCCTTGAGGGTCTTCAGGTCGGCGCAGTCGATGGCGAGCTGGGCGATCTGCGCGGGGTAGTCGGCGCAATCGTCGTCGCCCTCCTGATCGCAGACGCAGTTCTTGGCGGAGCCCTCGAACTTGCCGGTCACCGGCGACTTCTTGGTCTTGATGTCGCCCGTGACCTCGATCTTGTCGCAGATCAGGAAGTTCTGGCGGAACAGGGTGCCGCTGCCGGTCTCGATGACCAGTCCGGCCTGATTCTTCTTCTGGGTCTGCTCGACGGTGCCCTTGTTCTTCTTCAGCTGGACGCCGTCGGGATGCCACGAGTAGATCTCGACGTAGCTGCCTTCCGAGGAGTTGCCCTCCTGGAACGGTGCACACTCGGTCCAGACGTCGACCTCGAAGTAGCTGTTGGCGGCGGCGAAGAACGACTCGGTCTCCGACACGTCCTTGTCCGTGATGATCCAGGCGCCATCGGGGACGTCGGCGATGACCGCGCCGGCGATGGCGAGCACCGCCCCCGAGGCGATCGCGATCGCGAGATTGCGGACGTTGCGACTCATGGAGGTACCTCACTCGGGTTGATGATCCCGGCCGAGAGGGCCGCCGGGAGCTCGTGCGCAGTCGGCATTTCGGTCGTCGGTGGAGCAAGATCCGGCCGGATCAGCGGTCCCGATCCAGTGCCCGGGGCTCCCCCCTGCGGTCCGAGCCGTCGAGGCGCCCCAGGCGACCCCGCTCGGGCGCGAGCGCCCCTCTTGCGCAGAAGGGTAGAGGAACGCAATTCGCAGTCAATGATCGACGCAGCGCGCCGCGCCGTCCCGCGGGAGTCCGACAGTCGTGAAACCATCTTCGATTCCGGCGGCTTGGCGTACCGACGTAGCCGAAATGCCACGTCGTCTCGGAGCTCGGGGCTAGCCGCGCGCCTGCTCGGCGTCGCCCTTGCCCTTGATCGACACCTTCTTCACCACGCCACCGTCGAACTTGCCCTTGATCGACTGCAGATTGCCGCAGTCCTCGGCGAGCTGAGCGATCTGGGCCGCATAGCTGTCGCAGTCGTTCTCACCCGAGTCGTCGCAGACGCAGTTCTTGGCCTTGCCCTGGAAGGAGCCCTTGAGCGGGGTCTTCTTGGTCTTGATCTCCGCCGAGACCTCGATCTCTTCGCAGCTGAGGTCGTTCTGGCGGAACGCGAGGCCGCTGCCGGTCTGGATGAACAGCCGCGCCGGGTTGTCCTTCTGGGACTGCTCGACCGAGCCCTTCTCGTTCTTCAGCTTGGCCCCATCCGGATGCTCGGAGAGGAAGAAGACGACGCTGCCGTCGGGCGAGTCGCCGCCGGCCATCGGCGCACAGACGGTGTAGGCCTGCACCAGGAAGGTGTCCCCGGCCACCACGATGTAGCCCCGTGTGACGGACTCCTTCTGGTCGGTGATCGCGTAGCCGTCGTTGGGAACGTCGGCGACGACGGAGCCGGCGAAGGCGAGAAGCGCCCCCGAGGCGACCGCGATCGAGAGGTGGCGGAGGTGGCGGAGGTGGCGATTCATCGGATCTCCTCTCTGGGCGTGTCGCCCAGGGTCGGTGGGCCCGCTTCCGATCCCATTCGAGATGGAAATGCCATCGAAGCGAAACGCGTTCGGGGCGCCCGGAATGACCCGGGCGCCCCGAAGCTCATCGAATCCGATCCAGGGAACGGGTCAGTCGACCTCGGCGTCGCCCTTGCCCTTGATCTTCAGCTTCTTGAGCACGCCGTCCTT